>Ga0272442_10002542_pt1 | contig 26347 bp, 18 predicted proteins | sample SSMForm2O_FD_200262 | JGI IMG/M metagenome (GOLD analysis project Ga0272442, IMG submission 200262) | Marine sediment archaeal communities from Little Sippewissett salt marsh, Falmouth, MA, United States - SSM-Form-2O | ecosystem: Environmental > Aquatic > Marine > Wetlands > Sediment ... | reverse complement strand
ATGTTGCTACTTATTCAGTGTATACGCACAGCCGGGACACAAAAAAAGCCGCAACGCGTTGACTCCCAAGTCGTTGCGACTTAACTTCTCAGCGTATCTTGGTCACTGCGTAATAAACTCACGCTAGATAGACAGATGAGAAGGAGTTGGTTGTGGACGTTCCTTGAGTGGCCGAGTTGGTCACATGGAAGTAGACGTCGAAGATATGGCCTTCGCCTGCCATGGTTCCGCCGGTGCCCGTGATCTGGAGTTCGCCGTCCGCGACGGCGCCGTTGTCGCTCACGGTAAGGTTGGTCGACAGCGTTGTCAGTTCGACAGTGTCGTTGGTCGGGCTCACCTGTGAGAGGGGGCGTAGAATGCCGGGGTCGTACGTGATCCGGACAACCAGGTTGCTCCCCGAAATGCCTTCGGCGTTGTCGACACTGACCTTGAGGACTGCCGTTGCGTCTGCTCTGGCGCGATAATCAGACCCCCAGATCCGGATGCTGTTCGGAACGGCCCATACTGTTGCCGAGGGCCTGCTCTCGACCATTCGCGGGATGCTCGAGCCGGGCAGATACGCAGATGTGAGCGCTGTCACATAGTAGAAGTTCGTGCTGCCGGGAAGCGGCAGGGCGTCGACGTATCTTGACGCCGGAAGCTTCTGGGTGTTGATCCGTGCGTATGGGCCGGGCAGGCCTGAAGCGCGGTAGACGTTGTACCCCTTTACCCGCGATTGTCGGTCCGGCTCCCATCTCAAGAGCACAGAAGATGCGCCGGCCAGCGCCTCAAGCGATGACGGCGGGGCCAGCTTCGGATCGCGAAGGAACATGACGCCGCCCTCGGCGTATCCACACAGAGCGTCCCAGTCTGCGTCTCCGTCGAGATCGGCTGCCGCAATCGTGAGTGTCTTCGCGAAGCCATCACCACTTCCCGCCCAGACCTTGCTCTTCAGCGTGAACTGTCCGGCGCCGTTCCCCCAGAACTCCCAGATGCGCCCGTCGCTGTCCGACACCAGAATGTCCAGGTTCCCGTCATAGTCCACGTCGGCCGTTGTGATACCACACGCGCCGGGGACCGTGGTGCCGAGAAGATTCGTGTCGGAGGCGGGGGACGTGAACGGCAGAACAGCGCTCCCGGTGTTTGTGTAGAGGTTCACGGCGCCATCGCTGGTCAGAACCAGCAAGTCCAAGTCGTCATCACCGCTGAACTCCCCGAATGCAGGTACTGCCAAGGCCGTTGCGCCTGGGTCGAGGTCGTACTCTGTTGCCGGCGTCTGCGGGTCAGTGAAGTTGCCTGGCGACGACGCAATCCTGATCCTGTTGGTGTCGCCACCCACCGCCAAGTCATCAGCGCCGTCGCCATTCCAGTCGCCCAGGGCCGGGCGGGGCCGCGGGATGCCGGTCCATCCAGCGGACATCGTCGCGAATCTGCTCGTGCGTTCTGTGATGTCCAGAGCGTACTTCGACCCGGTGTTCTCGTAGACTTGGAGCAGCCCTCCAAAGGAGCCGACAAACAGGTCTGCATCCCCATCAGCATCCCAGTCGCCGATTCCGGGCGCGGAGTCGGAACCCCAGTCAAGTCCTTCTACTGCAGGGGGGAAGAGCGAGAACGCCTGGGTAACGACGCCGTCAACCTGAAGGTGCTCCACTCGCTCGAAGACCTGCATGTTCATCAGTGCGAGGGCCGATCTGCGCCTGGACAGGTTGCCGTCGCGGACATCGTCTGGCAGGGCCGCGCATTGATCGAGCCAGTACTCGGATTGGAGATCCAAGCCGTCCCCGTCCCAGTCCGCCGACGCATCGCAGTTCGTTCCACCGCCGGTGTTCCACTCATACCAATCGGGGACGTTGTCGTAGTCCAAATCCTGATCAACAGGCAGGAAGTATGCCGTTGCTGTCACCGTGGATGTGACAGTGAAGGAGGCCTGCGCCAGAGCCATGCCCAGTTCATTGGTTTGGTGCTTTCCGTTGACTGTCCAATATGCGAACACGTAGCCACTGTCGAACCCATGTAGGGCAGCCGTAGCTACTTCAGTTCCGGACGTCACATGCCCGCCACCAGATACGAATCCCGGAGGGACGCTGTTTATCGTGTACTCGATGAAGTTCGTTCCGTCATATGTGGCCATCGGGGATCGCCGGCGCGACATGCCGCCATCGCTGATTTCATCGTAGACCATCGGATGCGTATCCATTCTGTACTCATTTCTGAGCGTGAAGGCATCGGCGTCAAGGTTCGCCTGCGGGCTGCCGGAGTTGGTCTGGAGGAACTGCAGTTCGAACCAGTCGGGCACTCCATCGCCGTCATCGTCCTCATCCACCGGCAAGTAGTGTGCCGTGGCAGTGACATCTGATGTCACCAGCGTTCTGACGCAATTCAGCCCACGGCCCAGATGGTCCGTCCGTATGGCCCCGTCCACGGACCAGTAGACGAAGACATGACCCGATGAGAAGCATTGCACGCTGGAACTGTCAACGCTGGTTCCGTTTGTGACTATCAGCTCTCGGGAAACGAAGCCCGGCGGAACACTGTTCTCCGTGTAGACCGACAGATTGGTGCTCATGAAGGTGGTGAGCGAAGAACGCCGCCGGGACACTCCGCCATCCGTCAGGGCATCCGGCACCAGGGGAGGCCAGTCGCGTACGTGCTCCTCCGACAGCGAATAGCCGTCTCCGTCCGAATCTGTTGCCGCAGCATTGGTGGTCGTGCCATAGATGTGGATCTCGAACCAGTCGCGCACACCGTCACCATCGTCGGTGTCCGCATCCACGTACTGAGCAACGGCATCTGTGTCTTCATAGATCACGAAGGAAACAGGATTGATGCCTCGTCCTAGGTGGTCTTCTGCACGCGCACCATTGAGCGTCCAATGCGTGAACCACTGCCCTGAGACGTTCATCGCCGCAGTCACGGTCGTAACGGTAGTGGCGCTCTCAGGGAACGACTGCTGGTCCGTGACCAGCCCCGGCGGATTCGAGTATTGATGGAGCACATTGGTTGCGGCATCGCACGGGACAGCGACGGCGAGGAGACACAGTGCGACTGCCCATGACGTCGCCCGGACATCCATCACCCGCTCTCGGCTATGTGCGCAACATGTCATACGCCTGCCAGCTCGCCATGACGCAGGGTCACGGCAAAGGAACAACCCACCGCAATGAAGCAGAATATCCCGTGTCGAACCCGTACTCGTTCAGTTTCTTCGGGAATCGGCGAGGCCCGACGGAGAATCTTGGGGTCCATGCATTGACAGTGCCCGGCGTCGTGGCTTCGCGTGCCCGCGCTACCTCGGAAGTGGTCGCCTGCCGAACGTTCATGCGTTCGAATACGAAGGCATACCCGTCGGCCGTTGTGGCCGAGGTCGCCGCCAGCACCTTGCCGCTGTACACGCCGCTGACTCCGTAGACTTGGCCCGACGAGAGAATGATCGCAGGATCGTTTGTTGCGACCAGCCAGTACCAGTAGGGGAGAACGTCTGAATCAATGATGGGCGATCTGCTGATAGTCAGTTCGGGGTCCGGCCCGTTGGACGGGATCGTTATGTAGTGAACGTCCACTACCCCGGGTCGGTCCTTCGCGAGTATCTCGACCTGCATCTGCCCCAGGTCGGTATTCCAGTCTGCCGCAACGTTCCACGACAGCCTCTTCTTCTCATTCGCCGGAAGCTGGCAGTTGATGTTCGATTCCGTGCCATCGACAAAGGTGTTCATGCGCAGGACGTCGGCGAGAGTGTTCCCGCCATCCACAAAGGCGAGAGCCGCGACCGTCGCGTTCGGGCTGTCGACGTCCCGGACCGCGAAATCAACGTCCATTATGGTGGTTCCCACGCGCTGCCGGGCCTGGTAGACAACGGGCATCGGCGGGGCGTTCCATGTAGGCAGCCCCGTCGTCCTGTATGCCCGGCGGAACACGTAGACGTTCTTGTAGCTGTCATCACTGACGGCGAAGCCCAGTGCGACCGATCCATCGTTGCCGAAGGCGATAGACGCAACGTCACTGCCGAAAGGAGTGTACTCGTGGTAGCCGTACTGTTCAGGCTTCAGGTACGCCAATGAGCTCAGGTTGACGTCGAGCACACGAGCGATGCTCGGCGAGTCAGTGCATGCCATAAGACCGTCCGGACCAATGTCCATGACCACGCGATCACCAAATCCGCTGAACTCGATCTTCACTTGGCGGATGAATTGGCCTTCGGGAGTGAACTGCTTGAACCAGTCATAGTCCTGCCCCAGGTCGGTAACCCAGACATTGCCGTCGACCCCGACGGCCACATCTCCCGGTTCGCCGAACTGATGCGGAGCCATGCCCGACTCGCCCCAGTTTGTCACAGGAGTCCCAGCCAGAGTGAACACCCTGATCTTGTCGTCTGCTGTGTCCGCGACGTACACGAGTCCATTCGTGGCCACCGTCAGCCCCCCGCTGAGCCCCGACCCCCACTGGTTCGTGAGAACGCCGTCGGCTGTATAGACGCGAACCTGTCCCGCCAAGGCGTAGAGCAGGCCGTCAGGCCCAAAGTCGAGGTCCTGACATGAAGCAGTCCACTTCTGTGTAAACACGCCGTCGGCCGTGAACACTTGGATTCTGGAGTTGCCGTTGTCTGCAGCGTAGATCCAGCCGTTGCTGGCAATCGCGAGTGCGTTGACTGAACTGAACTGTCCGTCGCCACTGCCTGACCCGCCGATTTCGGCATGCAGGTACCACGAGTCTTGCGGCATTCGCTGTGCGTAGCCGGAGGCAGCAAGGAAGACGAGGAATAGGGCAGGGATGAATGCGGTTCTTCGTGTTGTCATGTTTCTGTTCTCCTGATTTGCGGACTGCTGAGAAGAAGGGTGTGGGCGAGTCCTCCGGAAAGCCCGGACTCGCGGACGACGGCATTGGGTAGTTGCCATGGTCGCCATTATAGGACCTTGGTCCATTAGTGAGTAGGAGAAAGCGCCAAGAGTAGCCATCTTCAGGACAGCAAGGCGGATCCTGAGCCATGGTGTCCTTCACACCAGGCCGTGGTACGCTTTTCTGTTCCAAACGCCAACCATACCCGCCTCCGTCCCCTCCGACGCCACACAGCCCATTCTGTGGCGTCTGTGGCGGCCGCAGCGCCCGCCAGCATCCGTAACACGCTGCAGGGGAGGGGTTTGCACTTGACTTCCAGCTTGGGATGTGCTATATAAAGCGACGGAGGAGCCGAGATGGCCCGGGACAGCATAGGAGGCATTCCAATGAAGAAGCGCGAGGTCACGAAGGAGTCCATAGGCAGGATCATGAGGGCGAAGAAGCCGGCCAGCATCAGCCAGCTGGCGCGGCATCTGGGCTACAGGGGGTCGCCGTCAGGCAGCCTGACGAAGAAGATCAGGAAGCTGATGCCGGGCATCGACAAGGTGCTGAAGATGAACGCCGCAGTCGAGGAAGTCGCCGGGGCGGGCCGGAAGCAGGCGGCCAGGAAGAAGGGCAAAGCCTGTCCACGTCCGGAGTGCAGCCCGTTCAGGAAGGGCACGCTGTACGACGCTGTCTTCTCGTTTCTCTACGCGAACCGCACGCGCTTCGTGTCGAGGCAGGAAGCCATCGACCACCTGAAGCGGCATCCCGACAGGAGCATCTCGAAGCGCCCCGAGCGCTGCCTCCGCTATGGGCTCACAGTTGTTACGTCCGGGACCGAGGAGGGCACGGCTCACAAAAGCATCGCCGGGCGCCACAGTGATCTGTTCTGGACGGAAAAGCGGGACAGGGGACAGTGGCTGAAGATCCGCCTCAGGAAGCAGCGGTACCCGACCGCATAGGAGAGCAGATGAAGCCCAGGCCCGCATACGAGGACTACTCGCAGAGATTCCGGGACGACGCCATAGCCGACGTCCTGGAATTCGGGAAGCTGCTCCACCGCTTCGCCATCCAGCCCGATGTCTTCGATCACACTCGCAGCATTCCGCCGCCCACGAGGGACGAGGTCCTCGAAGCCGAGCAGGCGCTCCTGAAGAAGCTCGCCTCGCAGAAAGATGCGGTCGTCTGCCGCAAGCTCATCGCGGGACAGGTTGGCACTGACTCCGTTGACCCCCTGCACCTGCGCGTCTTCTCGCTCATCGCCTACCGGGGCCTGATGCTGCCGTGCAGCCCCATGCGGGCCCCGGAGACAATAGCCGAGGCGGCGGGTCTCGGCGACATGGCCGTGTCCCTCGAATGTCGCCGCAAGATCGCCTATCTCCTGTTCAAGCACAAGTTGGCGCTGGAGGACGGGGAGTACGGTGGGCCGCAGGTCAGCCTTAATTACGGGCTGCGGTCGTACTTCTCGGGCGGCGACACCGTCGGCATGGAGAAGATCGACGAGGCGAGCCTGCGCAAGCTGTGGGGCCTTCCACCGAGATCCGCGCCGAGAGAGGAGGCCCCCGAGCAGCCCCCGGCGGAGCAGGCACCCAAGCCGGAACGGGCCAAATCGGTCCAGCTCCTGGCAACGAAGGAGATCTACGGTCGGCTCTGCCTGCGCGTCATCGGGCAGGAGCGGCTCAAGCGGGCCTTGGCGGTCGCAGGGAGGACGATACTGCTCCGCATGCGGCAGGCGGAGAGGGGGGCCATCTGCGTCACTTGTGGAACAGACCAGCGAACTGGGGAAAGACTGGGGACGGACGTCGCCGAAACAGCTCCGCCCAGGAAGGGCCCCACCAAGGAAGATGAGCCGGGAAAGACACCTTCGCCAGCCTGCCCGACAGTCGCGAGAAGTGCGACTGCTTTGTGGGGTAGACTTCCTCCGAAGGCCCGTATCATCGTGCCCAGCGTCTTGGCGGGCGTGCTCCTTTGTCTCGTCATACTCACCGTCGTTAGAAAGCCTGGCCCGTCGGAAGCGACGAAAGGGGAGAAAGACGCGGCGACAGAACCAGGAATACCGGCGAACAAGGACAAGGATGAAGAGTGGTGGCTTTTCGCAAAGCAGCGATCCGACAACGCTGAGACCCAGGAAGACAAGATCCGCTGGCTGAACCGGTACCTCGAGGTATTCCCTGAGGGCAGACATGCCAAGGAAGCAAAGACGGCGATAGAGCAAGCGCCGCGGCTGGCGCTGGAACAGGCGACACAGAAAGCGCAGGCCGGAGACGCGGAGGCCCAGGTCTCTCTCGCGGAAGCGTACTACTTCGGTCGCCAAGGCGTTAGACCGGACAAGAAGCAGGCTCTGGCATGGTTCGAAAAGGCCGGGAACCAGGGACATGCGGGTGCCTGCTTAAATGCCGGAGTCATGCACAAGAACGGCGAGGGCACTGCGGCAGACCCCGCAAAGGCCTTCCTCTGGTACAAAAAGTCAGCCGCACTTGGGGACGCCGATGCCTTCGGTTCCGTTGCCCACGCCCTCTTCTACGGGGAAGGTGTCCCGACGAACAGGACGGCGGCTGTCGGGTGGTACACCAAGAGCGCGGATGCAGGCGATATGGGGTGCCAGTTCAGACTTGGGCTCTGCTACGGCGGCGGCTACGGCGTCCCGAAGAACCAGTCCGCCGCCGCCCGATGGTACAGGACGGCGGCGAAGAGCGGTCATGCCGAGGCCCAGCACATGCTTGGGCTGTATTACGCAGGCGGCATGGGCGTCAAGCAGGATGGCGAAGAAGCCATCCGCTGGATGCAGGCTGCGGCTGGCCAAGGTCACGAGAAATCGAAGCGTTGGCTGGCAGACATCGAGCGGGAAATGAAGGAGCGGGAGAAGCGGGAATGGCAGGACATCGTCAGGAGGGGGAACAAACAGTCGCCGCCCGATAAGCAAGCCGCGATGGCATATGTCGAAGTCCTGGCAGACAACATCGTCAGCGAATGGAAGAAGAGGGGCAGGATAATTAGTGCCAAGAAGGTTGGCTTCATCGACTTCCAGTATTTCCGCGACCACTACCAAGTCGATGCCAAGACAGGCGTAGCCTATGAGTGGGAGTTCATGACGAAGGGCGGATTCAGGCGGACGACAACGGGATGGCTGATGTTCATCCACGACAAGAACCAGCGGACTTGGCTTCATCAACCTGCCGGCGACAAGGTGGACGGGTTGCCCTACTACAAGTGAGCCGAGAGGATCGGCAGCCGCAACGTTATCCGCGAGCCCCGGGAGGGATAACATTGTGCAGCATCGCTTTACCCAAGAGACCGACCACAACGTCTGCACCATTTCCCTCGTGCCGCAATTCATACGTGCCCTTGGGATATCGGGATATCCGTCCGATTATGATATCGTTGGACCTGCCGCCTTCCCATACCCCGAGATGATACTTGAATCTCAACGCTTCAATTATACCGCCTTCGATCTCTGCATGCGGAACACTGCTCTGTTCAATGGTGCCGAACATGAAGCGGAGTGCCCCTATGTATCTCCAGACTTTCCGGGCCATTTCCTCAACAAGGGTGCCTGTATCGAGTGCCGCATAGAAGCTCCTCTTTGTGCCCTCTGTTTGTGACCAGGGATAGATGACTCTTCCCTCGGCTACGCTCCGTTCGAGGCTGTCTTCGTCACTGTTCTGTCTCAGGAATTCGTAGCCTCTGGGATCCTCAGCAAAGTCAAATATCGTTCCGCCATAGCCCAGCATGGTCGCGAAATGCTCATCAACCCTGCGTTTGAAATTGCCTGTTTCTCCCACGTATGTCACGACACTAATCTTGGGATAAAACCACAAGTACACGCCGCCACCGTTCGGGATGCTGTTGGCATTGCCAAGTGCGGTTGCCGGAACGGGACTGGACCATTCGATTCCAATAGTAGTCATTTGGTGCCTCTCTTGTGTCTGGCCGAATCGTTCTTCTCTGCTATCACGCCGCCGTCCTTGTCGTATTGCCACAGGGCCATCTCGATTTGCCTTGGTGTCATGCGGCGCGTTTTGGCAAGGCCCGTGACGTCCCCCAGGTAGCGCAAGTAGATGGATGGCGAAAGGTCCTGACTGAGGAAATCATGGGTGGCAGCGAAGCCGCGATAGGTGTTCGTGCACGAAGGACCGTTCTGGAGCCAATAGAGACACCTCCTTGCACGATAGTCGATGACACAGTAATCCGAAGGGAACAACACGGTCAGCAGTGCCGAAGCCACCGCCATACCGACACCCTTCGGCCGCTTCGTTCCCATGAGAAGTACGAGTTGAGCTTCAATATCCGGGTGTAGCTTGACTAGCTCTGTCGTCAGGTGACGCACCTGCGATTCACTGTTCTTCCGGTAGTGAGGCAACGGCCGGCTTGTCTTCCATTTGCAGATGTTTATGAATTCTTCACGAAAGAGATACCCGCGATGTATCACTTCTTTGGATAGGGATTCAAACCGTGGAGACACTTCCTCCAACACTCGCCTTCGAGAATCCCTGTACTCTATGCACTCACCGTACTTATGCTCATAGACTTCTGCCCATCTTCTGAAGTCAATGTTGGTCTTGAGACGTTGTGTCGACGTCACGTTCATTTCCCCATTAGCTTCACTTCCTCGAAAACCCAATTCTTCAGCTCCCTCGGCGCCAGCACCTTGCAATAATGCCCCCAGGCCATGACCCAGCGGAATACCTCGAACAGGCCGGCGGCTTGGAAGGAAAGCTCGATGTCGCCGTTCCGGCGCTTCTTGACGCTCTGCTCTGGATGCCACTGTCGCTCCAGGACCCAGGGGGCGATCTCCTTGTCGAAGAGCAGACGTACCGTGTGGACCTTGTCATACGGGATTGCGAAGCGGCCAAAGGTCTTGGAGAGCAGATCTTCCATGTTGAAGTCATCCGGGATGGAGAAGGGTTCTTTCAGCAGCCGAGCGTTCTTGATGCGGGGGATGGCAAACTGGATGAGCTGGTCGGACAGGTGGCAGTGCGCGAACACGTACCATTCTCCGGCGAGGTTCGCGATGTGATACGGCGCAATGACCCGGTCCTTCGCTTCTTTCGCCTCCATAGCCACATATGCAATCCGCAGGCAACGCTGGTTCAGCAGTCCACGGACGAGGGTGGTCCACACTTTCTCATCAATGGGCTTCGACGGCGGGCTGGTGAAGGTGAAGCGGTTGAAGACGAGTTCGGGCTTCAGGCTCAGCTTGTCGGGCAACATCTCGGCTAGCTTGCCGAAGATCCGCTCGAGATCCTTAGCCACCGGCGTCCCCCGGTACGACTCCAGAGCTTTCGACCCCACCAGCAGGGCCAGCAGGTCACCCTCGCTCAGGCTCAGCGATGGCAGGAACCAGTTGGGGTCGGTGTAGTAGAACCCCTTCCGCTCGCGATCGTACTTGATGGGGGCCTGAAGCTGATCACGCAGGAAGTCGACATCACGCTGGACGGTTTTCTGGGATACCTCCCAGTCCACCGAGAACGTCAGGCAGTTCGGGTATCTCCCGTCCCTTATCTCGCTGTCGAGCGCGAGAAGTCGTGAGAACTGCGACTTGGTTCGCTCCATTTCAGACATCCTCGGCAGTATCGCATACCTTGACGGTCATACAGCGTCCGTCAGAAAATTCGCGGAATCTCAGCTGACGGACACCCCATGTCTGTCCGCGTTCCCTACAATATTCCCCGACGCAATACATGGGAAGGTAAAAATGATCGGATGGGACGAATTGAGGGATCTGACCGGGCGAGCGCAGGAACGCCTCGACAGTATCGCTGCATCGTACCCGGAGCTGAAGATGTACTTGGTTCTCGCATCCGAGAACGGTCAAGTCGGGATCGACAGCAGTCCCTTGCGGATGGTTCAGGACTTTCCCGCCATGATCGCAGACCACCCATACCGTTCAAAGGCTGTGGCCCTTGCATCCACGATCCAGCATCTCGATGAATGCTGGCGGCTCGCAGTTCGGCTCCCGGTCAGGAAACTGCCTCACAAGGCATCCATCCTGGAGGATCTTGAACGTAGGCTCGCGCGTGCGCACAGGGAAGTGGAACCGTTGCTGCCCCGGCTTGGCGCGCGGAAGGAGACGCGCGTCGAAATCCGGTTCCGGGAGCTCAGGTACAGGAGCATCTGGAAGCTGCAGGCGGACGCGCGAGTTGATAGGAGGCGGACTCCGCACTCGAAGGCGTCCATCCGAGTTGTGCTTGGCCTGCTGGGCGACTTCGCGGCGGACCACAGCAATCATCAGAAGACCGTCGGTACGGTCGGGCGAGTTACATCCACGATCCCAAAATGACGAAAGGGGGAACCCATGAAAGGCAAGATGCACTGGGGGAAGGGCGCATTGAGCAGTCGGCTGAGCGATATTGATGCGTTTGTGAAACAGCAGCTGGTCAGGTACGGACTGAACCTTCTCGCTGTACACCCGCTCACGAAGGAGTTCCTGGCTTTCATCCTGACGCTCCTGGGTGCCAAGACTGTCGACCGGTTTGTCGCACATGCCAACTCGACCGGGAAGAAAGAGTCCGACAAGTCGATGCCCCTGATCGAGAATCAGCATGATCTCGAAAGCTTGGCCGAAGACGTCCTTAAGGGAGTGCTCCAAAAGAAGCTCGGGACGACGGAACGCAAATTGAGCCTCTATCTGCAGAAAGCCCTTCAGGGGGCTACCGGTGCCCGGTCTCGTCGGAGCATCACAAGTCGCAGGCTTCAGGATATCTGTAATCTCCTCAGCCTGGACCCGCATGAGCTCGACGTGGTAGCGCTGCTCTACTGCTATAGCCAGAATGAACAGTTCGAGCGTCTGTGCGACAGCAGGAAGCTGCCGTCGTTCCTCAAGCTGGTCGCAGCCGCGACGGCATGCCCCATGTGGCAACTGAGAAGGCTCCTGGCTCACCGAGGCAAGCTGGTGAGCAGCGGGGTTGTCACGAACGTCAACCCTGACGGCCGTCCCCCGGCACAACTTGACGACGAAGTCACGGCTTATCTTGCCGGCATCGCGGACATGCCGCTGGCTGAGAAGTACTGCAAGAAAGCGACTGGCCGACCATTGAAGCTCCAGAGCTTCAACGTGGCCGAGCAATCAGTAGACGTTGTGCGGTCGCTCATCGAGCGACAGGGACAATGCCATATTCTGCTGTATGGCTCCCCGGGAACGGGGAAAACCGAATTCGCGAAGTCGCTCATCGCCGCTGCGGGCAAGCAGGGGTTCTTCGTCCAGCACGGCGAGGAGCAGACACGGTCGCGTTTCCGGTCACTCAACCGGAAGATGGCGCTCCAGGTCGCGATGGCGTGTGCTTCGGAAGACAGCGGCATAGTCGTGGTCGACGAGGCGGACGAGATACTCAACACGCGCTATTTCGTGTTCGGATGTGACACGTCTGTTGACAAAGGCTGGCTCAACACGTTCATGGACGGCTGCAACCGCACGATCATATGGATAACGAACGACACGGAATACATGGAGGAGTCGACACTGAGGCGTTTCGCCTACAGCCTGCACTTCAAGCGCTTCACAAGAGGCGAACGAGAGCAGATCTGGAAGGGCTTGCTGCGAAGGCACCCGTTGCGTCGCTATATTCCTGGAGCGATGGTCCATCGCATGGCCGATGTCTACAGGATCAACGCCTCAGGCATTGCCTCCGCCCTTGAGACCCTGAAGACAGTGGTGCCGCCGGCAGAAGCCAGCACGGAATCGGTCTCTGCCGTACTTACAGACCTGCTCGACCGGCATCTGGACGCGCTGGGCCGACGCAAGCCCTCTGATCTGAATGTGCTTACAGACCGCTACGATATTGGGTCGCTGAATGCTGACATTGCGCCCAAACGCGTTGTCCGATCGCTCAAGTCATTCTTGAAAGCCAAGCAGGAAGCCGGGACCGCGGCGGAGGGGAATATGAACCTGTTGTTCTGGGGCCTGCCGGGAACCGGCAAGACCGAATACGCCAAGTACCTGGCCCACACAACATCGTCGGGCCTGCTGATCAAGCGTGCGTCCGATCTGCTCAGCATGTGGGTCGGCGGCACAGAGGCCAACATCAGGGCAGCTTTCGAGGAAGCGGAGCGAGATAAATCCATCCTGTTCCTGGACGAAGCCGACTCATTCTTCATCAACCGGGAGAATGCTGTTCGTTCATGGGAAACGAGCCAGACCAACGAACTGCTCACCCAGATGGAGAACCACAAGGGGATCCTCATATGCTGCACCAACCTGCTCGATCAACTGGATCGGGCGGTCATCCGGCGGTTCATGTGGAAGGTCCACTTCAGGCCGTTGACGCAGGCAGGAAGGATCGCCCTGTTCCAGAAGTACTTCGCGCCGGACACGAACGCACTTCCTGGATATGTCTGCAGGTGGCTGGAGCAGCTGGACGAACTGACGCCCGGCGACATCAAGGTAGTCTGGCAGAAAACGCGGTTCGTCGGTGAGAACGTCGTCGACTACAGAGAAACGCTGGAAGCCTTGGAGAACGAAGTCGCGTACAAGCGCGGCAATCAGGGCGGAATCGGTTTTCACGCTGGTAGACATTGAGAAGGTCGAGTATGCTGAAACCACGGCGAGGAGCATCAGGAGGATAGCCATGAGCGCGTTCCTGTCAAAGAGCAAGTACCTCGTGGGCATCCAGTGCCCGAAGTTGCTCTGGCACCACTACAACGCCAAAGACCAACTCCCGGAGGTGGATGCCGCAACACAGGCGCTGTTTGACCAAGGACACGAGGTAGGCGAACTGGCGAAGAGACTCCATCCCGAGGGCATCGAGGTCAAATGGGAGCAGGGCTTCGAGGAGGTCGTCGCCGAGTCGCAACGCCTGCTAGCGCAGAGGAAGCCGCTGTTCGAAGCTGGCTTCCGGCACGAGAACACCTACGCCCGTGCGGATATCCTGGTCCCTGTGGACGACGATGCCTGGGATATCGTGGAGGTCAAGAGTTCCACCAGCGTCAAAGGAATCAATCTGCACGATCTCGCGTTCCAGAGGTACTGCTACGAGGGGGCCGGTCTGCGTATCCGCCGCTGCTGCCTGATGTACATCAACAACCAGTACGTGCGGCAAGGGGAGATCAACCCCGAGGAACTCTTCGTCCGGGAGGACGTATCCGGCGATGTGGAAGCATGCCTGCCCGAAGTCGAGAGCCGCGTGTCAGAGATGCTGGGCGTAATCAACGAACACGCGTGCCCCACGATGGACATCGGCGGGCATTGCAACGATCCGTACACATGCGTCCTGAAGGAGAAGTGCTGGGATCATGTCTGGTCGCAAGAGAACAACGTGTTCGACGTCGGCTACTTCGGCCAAAAGGCATGGGATCTGTACGCTGAGGGCATCACCACTACGAATAGCATTCCCGTGGACTTTCCGATGCAGGACCGGCATCGGATCCAGGTGGACGCATCCGTGTCCGGGCATCCGCATGTTGACAGCGGCGCCGTGCGAACCTTTCTCGACGAACTTGCATACCCGCTGTACTTCCTGGACTTCGAGACCTTCGCTACGGCCATCCCGCTTCTCGACGGAGTGCGGCCATATCAGCCTGCGCCGTTCCAGTTCAGCCTGCATGTCGTGGACCGCCAGGGCGCCGAGCCGAACCATCATTCCTGGCTCTGGGACGGGACCGGGGATCCCCGCGCGGAAATGCTGACGCAGCTGAAAGGTCTGTTGGGCACGCACGGATCGATCGTTGCCTATAACGCAGGCTTCGAGACTCGGATACTGAGGACATCCGTTGAATTCTGCACGGACTACGCTGCGTGGTGGGACGAGATCCAGCCGCGAATCCTGGACCTGATGCGACCATTCCGGTCGTACTCAGTCTACTATCCCCAGCAGCACGGCTCCGCCTCCATGAAGGCCGTCCTGCCCGCCCTGACCGGCAAGGGCTACGACGACATGGCCATATCCGACGGCTCCCACGCAAGCCAGGAGTTTCTGAACATCATGTTCGCCGACACGACCCCCAAGGATCGTGAACGGGTCACAAAGAATCTGGAGGACTACTGCGCGCTGGACACGCTCGGTATGGTTGATATTATCGAATCATTGACAGCCTTGTCTGTCACCTCATAGCTGGCGGAGGAGCAAACAGATGGCAAGAGACACAAATCTGCTGTGCGGCTTGGTCAGGGACGAGAACTCCATGACCGAGATGTTCTGCAACCTGATGCAGTTCCCAGAATTCCGAAACAAGGTTCTGGCGGATGTCTTGTCACCAGAACAGCTGGGAAACCTCGAATACGAGAGCTTCAACACGCAGCGCGGAACAGATGGCCATGGTCAACCCGACATGATAGCCGAGAATGAGAACCTATGTCTGCTGTTCGAAATGAAGCGATGGAAGTCCACGGCACGTACGGATAACCAGCCGGAAGGCTACCTCAAATACCTTTTACAGCATACTTCTGGCACGCGGTGCCTTTTGTTTGTGGTACCAGAGGGCTACGAACACAAGAAGCCCATCGAAGATTGCATCAAGCGCATTTCGGAGGGTGTCGGCACGGATAGCGGCGGGATGCCGGAACACGCATTCATCTACTGGGAAGATATCATAGGAATGATTCAGGAAAGCGGTCTGGCGGATCTCAACCCATTCTTTGGCGAATTTGTCGAGGTCCTGAAGGGGCTCTACCTTCCTGAATGCATAGAATTCAGCAAAGACGAGGTGGCGCTTATGTTCACATCAGACATTCCTTCGGCATTGCAGAAACTCAGGAAGATAGTTGATGGGGTTGCAGCGAAGGAGGGGGCCCGCGTCTCGAAGCAGAAGGGAAGCGCTTACCTTTCTAAACGAAAGGACGAGTACGGGATCTACTTCCGAGACCAAAAGGATCGTGAAATCCTCTGGTTCGGGATCTGGGAGGAGTTCTGGCGGGAGAAGAAGAAACCGTTGTGTTTCGGCGTGAAAAACACCTTCCCAGAAGTGGCGAAAAAGACCTTCCGTGAGGAATACGGCAATGGCAAGGCGCATGGCGACTGGTGGATGTCCTGGGTTACGAAGGATGAATTGGCGGATCCGGAGGCGTGCATAACCACAATCCATGAGAAGCTGAGGTCGTTATGTGATGCCATCGAGAAGCAGGAAGAACGCCTTTCCAGATTTGTCGAAGCGGAGCCCGAGGAATGCATGCCAATCGTGGACTCAGCCGGCACACCGACAGAGGAATCGCGCCCAACGTGATTGAACTATGAGGTGATGCAAATCCACGTCATATCCAAGGCCATCCGGGTCGAATGGCAGGACGGCACATGCAGCATTGAGAGCGTTCCGCCGACGGTAAGGGACGCCGACATAGCGACTCACCTGGAACGGCGGAAGGGCAAGCGGGTCAAGGGATGGGCTACGACGGGTGTCCGGTAGGCTGTAACTGGGTCATGCGTCAACCCAGCGGCGCGTTCCTACGAGGAGCGAACGAGCTCTATCATGCCGCGTGTCGGGAGCTACCGGCGTCGGTCAGCCCCCTTTCGACAGCCTGGCACACACCGCAGCGGCCAACTTCAGCGTGCCATCCTCAGAATAACCGTACTGAACAAACCACTTGGGCCAACTCTCTAGCACGGCGAGGTGCCTTCGTGCTTCCGCTCTGACGTCTTGCGGGATTCTGGCGCCAGTTTCCCCCGCCATAGCTCTGAGCAGCAGAGCCAAGTGACGGTTCGCGAACTGCTTGAGGGCATCCGCCTCGTCCAGAACCCTAGCATGATAGTTGGGGTCCAACTGCTCGTATTCCGCGATGCTCAGATTGTCTATCCGAACGCCCATCCTTCGCACCTCGACGAAACGCGTGGACAGATCCGTCCAGTTTATCTCGGATCGTACCGCCCTCGTCGCAATCCCAACGACCGCGTTGCGACTGTACGCGATGATCGGGCTGCCCGAATTTCCCCTGACGAACTTAGCATCCACTTCAATCTCGGTTGGGCCGACGCCAAGGAGGCGTCCCTTGATAGTCGTCACCACTCCTTGTGCACGGCTGTTTCCCTGAACAACAATCTCCTCACCGACCGCAAGATGCTCGACGTCTTCGACAATCGGCAGGAACATGTAGAGCTGTTGGTCCTCCTCGTACAGCTCGTAAGCCGCCACATCTCGGTCTGGCGCAAGATACACAGCTTTGTAGCGAATCTCCTTTCCATCGACGGCCAGCAACTTGGGGTAGCGATTCCCAATCAGTACGTGAGCGTTGGATAGTACGACGGGAATGCCCTTGAGGCGGCAGAGGAACCCCGTGCCGGCACCGGCATTGCCCTGTATGACTACGATGCTCTGACGAAAGCCTGTATCTCGAATGTCACGGGTAGATCGTTCCAAGATGTCATGAAGGTAAAGCCCGCCGAGCCCTACGATAGCAATCCACACAGCGGCCGTCAGAGCAATGCTTCTTCGTACATAATTCTGGCGGCCCACGCGCTTGCGAACGAAGACGTTCTGTGCGTTTCCATCCGACGCCGCCCAGATCACCGCCATCACCTGGAAGAGCAGTACGGCATTTAGGCCCGCGACCATCGCGTTCTGCCCTTCTGCCAGGCTGGCATAGGCAACCGTCGCCAGAGCGGCAACAGCGAACGCAATGAACCACGAGTTGCTCCTGGCGGCACGTTGCCTGAGCCCCAGTTCCCGCCAATTCCGTGTCGTAAGCCAGCTTCCGAGCAACGCGAAGCACGGCACGATGGCGGAAAGCCATCCCAGAAGCGCGGGATGCCAGAGCTTTGGCGGATGAGACGACGGCACGAGCATATCAGGGGGGATCAGACCGGGCAGGTACCTGGCGCGTAGCCATTCGCCACCGATACGTTCGTTCCAGACCTCGGTGTCAGGAGAGAGGAAACGGTTGAAAACCATGGTGAGTAGAGCGTATTCGGAAACCGGCCCGAACTCCTTTGTGCCACGACGGAAATGCCAATTCCTGTCACGCCGAGCAGCCCCGGACAGAGGCAGTCTGAACTGACGGGCACACTTCGGGCAGAGCAACTGTCCATCGACCTGTTCTTCGACAGACGTAGTGTCCATGCAGCGAGGGCACTGCAGTCGCGGGAGTTCCGTCTCGGCTATTGCGGCGCGGCGCCAGCGCCGTATGCGGCCAACGAGGAAGACGAGAGCAACCATGCCTGCAACTGTCGCCAGGGCACCCGCAGCCACACGTAGAAACGTAGAACGCTTCTTCGCTCTTTCTTTGGCACGGCTATCCGCGAGAAGTCTGACTTCAGTCCTGATCTTCAGCGCCTCCGCATGGGCCGTCCGTGCTGTATCCGGGATCTCGTCCAGATAGGCTATGCAGTCGTCGTATTTCTTCTCCGAGCGTGCAGCCTTTGCGAGCTCAAGACAGGTCATTCCCATCAGGTGAGACGCCGCAGCTTTCCTCCGAACGTAAGATCGAGAAACCTTTCGCAGGTACCCGTAGGCTACGTCGTATTCGCGCTCCAGGAACGCTTCCCTGGCCTCGTTCACCCGGTGCCGGTCGGAGGACTGATAGGCGATGAAGCAAATGATGAAGAAAACCACAACAGTAGCGGCAAGAAATACCTTCCTTCGCCGGACAGCGGCAGAGATCGATGCAAATGAGAACCTGTTGGCGTGTAGAGTCACGATTGCTGCCTCATCTCGGCGATGAATTCCTCTGCCTCACCAATCCCGGCCCAGTCCTTGTGAACGAGGAAGTGGTTCCCGGGATTCACCAGGTCTCTGAAAGCCGTTTCGAGAGCCGTGATCGCAATCTCCTCAATCGGCTTTTGCGTGTTCAGCCCAACGGGCTCGATATGGCAGATCTTCCAACCGGCGTTCCCGACTGAGTACTTGCCCAGCGTACACCGGTACTTCACGTACGGCTTGTCGGCCGCCTTGATCGCAAACTGCATCGGGATCTTGTCATAAGCAAGCAGCTGTCGGACCTGGTCGAGGGATGGCACAATGCCTGCAAGAGCCAGCCGGGCGGCCCAATGTGCGGGCGAGTTGTCCGTCACGACGATGCGTCTGCCCGTGCTATGGATAAGCTCTTGCCCTCGCCGGTCCTTTGCCTTCCTGATGAGGAGCGGCATCCCGGCGTCACCCGCCCATTGATCTATCATGGCATTCCATGCGGCGATCACTTCTGCCGCAGGCCTCGGCCTCGACTCCGAATCGCGCCACGCTGCTCCCATTTCGGCGATCTTTCCTGCGAGCACCGCCGGCAGCTGATCCGGCGCTTCCGCGATTTCCGGCGCCGCCGACAGGGGCGTTGTCTCAGCGCGAGACCGTTGTCTTCGTTCAGTCATGTCGTCCTGCGACCTCCAAGCGCAAAGCTAACTCGCCGGCCGCAGATTCCGGAAACGGAATCCTGTTGGCAAGCTTCTCAGTTGTTCTCAGGTCCATCTTGTAGTTCTCGTGCCCTCTTGGCATCCTTCCGTTGCTGAATGCGGCATCTTGTAGCATCGCATGAGGGTTTGTGGAATTGGGGACAGCAACGCGCTACTGGAACTCCCCGATGTCCTCGCCTTCTGCTTCGGCCGCTACCTCAGCCAGCCACTGTTTGTCGATATTCACAGTCACCACGGGTCTCTCCGGTTTGCCTGTGAAAATCAGCATTCTAGAGAATCTCCCAGCCTTCATGTGAACAGCCGCACTATGCTCGAAGTCCTGGTCCGCCCATTCTCGCACCACGGCCTCGGGAAGGCGAAAGTGTGCAACGCGCTCATTCGGGCCGATAGTCAGTCTCCAAAGCTCTGGGTTGTTCGCCGAGTAGTGGAACTTGCCTTCGTGGTTCAGTTCCCGAGAGTCATTCAGATATGTTACCGCCCCGTCGGACATCTTCAGGAACACGATATCACCGCTCTCTATCAGCCCCACCCAAACGTGCTGCTCGACTTCGGCACAGACATCTCGGAATAGTGTACTGGTCTCTTCACCAAGATCATACTGCTCCCAGTTCTGCACGACTCCTGAGGCAAAGCTTTCTGCCAACCCCTCATGGACATCTATATCATCGTCACGATCGTAGAAGGTCGAGAGACGGTCGAAGACGTCGGAGGAAAGCAACCATGGGAAGGACAAAACGGGAATCTTGTTGTTGATGGCAAATTCTAGAGCAGGCTTCGTGAGGGGCGAGATGCACGCCAAGCCGACCTGGTACAGGTGTCTTGACCGGTTCAACACAGCTATCGCAGAACGCCGGTTGTTCTGCCGATCGCTCAGGTGTTGCTTCGTCACGATCTCGAACTCGTTCAGGTCATCGCGCAGGCCGTGGATGTTCCTCACCACGGGGAGTCGTATCTTCCCGGTATAAGCCTTGCACTCGAAAATGATACGGTAAGGGTAGATAAACGGGATTTGAATCGGTGGTTCCACAAGAACGTCGGCGTCGTGAGCGGCGCCTTTTCCGTTCACGAACTGTTGCCGGCCGCGACTAAATACGAAGAGTCCGTCTGGCTTCACGGCTCGAAAACCGCAACGCAGAAGTACTCGCTTTACCAGGTGCTCAAAGAATGCGCCCTTCAGTTGCTTTGCGGCCATGGTTCACTTCCTTGGCGGGTTAACCTTATTCTGGGCTTTCTCCTTCCGAGTCAGCCTGATCGGCACCGCATCCTTCTTGATGGCCTGCATGCAATGCTTGTTCCGCCATATGATTTCCGTACGGGCATAGTCCTTCCCGGTGGTATCACGGGTACGTGTCCTGATCTTTGTCTTCTTCCATCCTTTCTTCGCCGTCAGGAGTTCATCGTAGAGCTTAGTCTCGTACCCACTGATAACGACCATGCACTTGCATTTACAGCACAGCTCAAGCAACTCCCGGTGGAACTTCTCGTCATTGGCGTCGATCGTATATCCGTGATCTCTTTTGACGAAATAGGGCGGGTCGAGATAGATGACTGTCGCAGGACGGTTGCGGAACATTCTAACCAGTTCTCGCGCGTCTCGGTTCTCGATCCGAATGTTACGCAGTCTGTCAGCTACTCTCTGCAGTCTCTCGGGGAAATTGAACCACCGGTTGACACGGGCCTCCTTACCCTCACGGCTGTACGACTGCGAGAACGAGAATCCGCAACGGACTTTTCCGATTGTCCCGTTGACCGTCATCATGGACATGGCCAGGAACCGACGAGCTCGCTCGAGCTGGTTCACTTTACGTTTAGGTTTCTCCCTTACATCGAGGAACTCTTCCCGGGCGTATGGCGTGAGAGCGATCGCCTTGATGAGCGCCTTCGGTCTATTCCTCAACTGCCGGAAGACGTTCACAATCTCCCCGTTGACATCGTTGATGATCTCTATCTGAGCGGGCTCTTTGAACAGAGTGATTGCAGCACTGCCACAGAAGGCCTCTACCCAGCAGTTGTGTGGAGGCAGCGCCTCAATGATTCTGGTGGCGATCTTCTGCTTCGCACCGTAGTAGCCGAAAGCCGCTTTCGACCGAGGATACTTCTTCTGATCGAAGTCTTTCGGCGCGCGGCTATGCTTGTCCATCTTCATCTGTCAACTATCCCGTTTGCGACGACACTCCAAGACGTTCTTCTGGACCTCCCATTCGTCCTTGTCCTGCAGTACGGCCGTGGCAGGATTCTGGATCACCGTCAACTGCGAAAGGTAGAACCGACCCTTCTTGACTGGGAGTAGATACAGATAGTAGCGATCACGGAGCTGTCTTGCCAGTTCCACCTCATTCTCGGACCAGAAGAAGCGATGCGTTTGAGGAGGGACGGCTTTGACTTCGATGAAAAGGCGCTGGATTCCCCCCTTCGTGTCTCGAAGGCTCAGGATGTCATAGCCTGCTCCTGCGTCATCAAGTGCCGTATGTATAACTTGATCTGCTAGACGCTTGCCAACGACCCTCCTTTCATGGACTACCACCTTCTCCTCTGCTCTGAACCCGATCTCACTCCGACGAGCAATGAGTTGCTGTTGCTTCTTTGGTGACAGGCGAGTCGTACGTCCTGCTTGGACGTAAACGTCAAGATACTGCTCTTCGAGGAGGTGGACTCCGCGACCTGGATGGAACTTCACGGCCCCGGTATCCATTAGGAAATCCCGAGTCGCGGCCTTCGAGATGGCTCTCGATGCGCTGGCTTTGGATATGCAGCCCTGCTGCTCCATCTTGAACGTCTGGAGGTACGCGCGCAAATCTGCCGCGTACTCCGTGTTTGTCGTCATAATGCGCCGGACGATGGTCCCCTTGAGGAGGTCGGGGACAACGGGGTCTCCTGTCAACTTCATGCTACGTTTGTCCTTCTTGACAAGCCCCAGCCGCGACAGAAAATGGACAGTTTCATCAAAGTGCGTGTGCTGTTCCTGGTACTTCCTGCGCAGAAACGTGGCGTTGGCAAAGGACGTCGTGCTCAACAGCTTCATCAGTGCTTGGACCTGCGGAAACCGCAATCCTGAAAACGCACTACTCTTTCTTGCCGAAGAGGCGGTCATATGCTTCCTGTTCTTCGTCCTCACCAAACATATCCAGTGAGTAGATGGGATAGTCTTTGTCCACGATTGCGCTCATGTCTGATGCCTTGTGGTGGACATTACTCAGAATGTCTGCGTCGACGGTGTCGTCATATTGCAGAAAATGATAGTGCGATACTTTTGTTTCCGATCCCCCGACGCGATGAATCCGGTCCATCGACTGGAGGAACTGAGCGCAATTGTAGGACAGGTCATAGTAGATCGCATGTGAACAAGTCGTGTGAAGAGATATTGATTCGGCGCACGCAGCAGGATTGGCGATGAGTATATCCAGACCACTATCCGGATCGATGAATTCGGCGATGATCTCTTCCCTTGTGGCTTCCTCTGTGAGCGTGCGACTCTCAACGGGCGTCGCTCCATAGATCAGCTCGCATCGCCAACCGTGCTGCGCGCATTGATCCTTTAGCATCTTCAGTGTGTCGATAAAATTGGACCACACCACTGCCTTCTCGCCGTCATTGCGCAGAGAGCTAAGTAGCGACAGCAGGTACTCAACCTTGCCCGGCGTTTCCAGTTCGTCGTAATGCCTTATCAGGTCAGCAAGCGAAACATCCCCTTCGACAAGATCCTCGCTGTAGTCGGTGACCGCCGCCCCAAGGAGCTTAGTATATGAGACAGTTTGACGAAGACGGATCATGCGCCCGCGGCGGAGCCTCAGGGCGAGATCAAGATCACGAAATAGGTCGTCCTTCGATAGCCCACGAATCCGATCTATGATTGTGTCGTATACGCGGCGTTCGTGTGGCTTCATAGGGATGATCACTGGTGGGCGGATATCCTGAGGCGCAAGCCCCAGGTCTTGTTTCCTTACCCTGTAGAACAGAGGGCCAATCGCGGCATCGAGGACCTGAGCTGCATCCTGTTGTTGTCTCTTCTGTATGTGGTACTCGACGGCGACGCGTCTATCGTCTGGCAAGGGGGTGCTGTGCGGCCACAGAATATCGAACAGGTTAAAGGCATCGGTGTAGGAACGGGGAAAAGGGGTGCCTGTCAGAACACATCGCACCGTTGCGCATGGTGCCAATTGCAGGACGGCACTTGCCCATTCTCCGCCTAGTTGTTTCACGTAGTGCGCCTCGTCGATCACCAGGAAGAAACGGACCCCCTTCTGATTGATCAGTATCTTGGCCTTCTCATGGTCCCGGTGAAGCGTATGAAACGACGTTAAGTAGAGATCCGCCAGTTGCTCGCGGGGAACATAGTACTTGCCGTGGCGGTCGTTGATATCGCCCCCGGCCAATATCTCGTGCTTTGGTATAGCACCGAGGGTCTGCTCGTATTCATGCCTCCACGGCCCGAAGCATGACGGCGGACCAGCAACGAAGAGCGCATCCACCATACCCTCTTTCTTCATCCAGCCATAGACGGCGAGGACGACAGCCGTCTTGCCGCTACCAGGGACTGAGAAATTGGCCCCGTTGACGACCGAGAGCAGATGAATGGCCGCCTTAATCTGGTGAGGTTTCAAGTGTCGAGGAAGCTCGTCTTCGATATACTTTAGAAACGAGGACGCATGGGTTGTATCAATATCACCGTTCTTTACCCTTGCCCCTGCTTCTTTCGCCTCGGCTAGCGCACCTTCCTTCTCGCGGACTGCGCTGGCAAGGGAGGACAGTTTATCGTCAAGCGAGTAGGCGATACCGTGTTTGTCGAGATAACGTGTTAGTTTCGTGAGGAGGTCGTCAGCGGCAGTAGCGCTCTGGACAAAGGTATGGCTGTCGCTCGGACAGAAGCCCCAGAACCTGAGCTGACTAACATGCTTTGCTCGTAGGCTCTTCTCTTCGTCGATGACCTGGAGTTGATCGTTGTCCAGCACACACCGAACAGTCATTTCTTCTTTGCCAGCTTCTTGAGTTCCTTCTCGCAATGGTATATCTCACTCTCGAGATCATCGGCACGATTCTTGATATTTACCGCGAGTTGGTGTGCCTTCTTGAAATCTGATATGGCGATTGACTTGATGTCCATATCGCCGTGAGTCAACTTCTTGTAGGCCGCTTCCATTAGTGTGATAGGAGTCTCTTTCTCCTTCTGGTCGCCGTAGAGTTCTGTGGCCTTCTTGACTCGGTGTATGATGTCCTGCTCAAATTTCTTGGCCCATTTCCGGTCAACGTCCGCTAGTGGTAGCTCATTGTCATCCTTATCGACGCATTCCTTGTAAGGAAGGACGTCATCCACTAGGTCCCCGATCTTGAGCAATTCCTTCTTGGCTGCACGGTTGCCACACATCTTGGGCAGGTCTCGCATCACCTTGTGTACCTTTGGCAGACCCTTCAGTTGTCGGAGGCGAATGATCTTGAATGCTGCATCCTCGATAGACCCGATCTCATCCTCCTCGACTTCGAGCTCGAGTCTTTTCTTGGGGTTGGATAGGTCCTTGTATGCCTTGCTGTAATCAATGAAGGCCTGCCAGCGTCCCTCAGGGTCGGAAATCCCTGTAGAGATAGTCCTATATAGTCCTTGGCGGTTAAACTGTTCCAGATATCGATCGATACACTCGAGCGGGCTAAGGTAGTCCTTTTCGTACTGCTTCATGACTCGCTTGAGTTCTTTGGCAGAATGCCCGGAGAAACGAGGATCATCGCGTAGCTGCTCCTCCAGCGAGAACCCCATTTTCATCTTTCTTCGGATCGAGAGGGCTCGGTCGAAGCCATAGTATTCGGATTTGCCGTCACTCTGAAGCTGATACCTGTTCTCGATCTTCTCGATTTCCAGGAGTGTAGGTGGCCCCCCTTCATCGTCAGGCCCAGGCAGGATGACAACCTTCATGTAAGCATACTCTTCTTTCTCGGGAAAGTCTTTGTGCAATGCATCCAGGACCATCTTGCGGCGGTTGCCATTGATAAGGAACCCATCGTAAGTGATGATTGCCGGTTCACGTTGACCTGCATGCATTATCGTCTGGTGAAGAGCCTCGGTCTTTTCGGGGTCTTTCTTCTTCAGGAAGTCATGAACGATCTCTTGGCAGTAGTCATCTTTCTCGTCGAGGGGGCCGAACTGACGTTCGTAATCGAGTACATCGGACATGATCCGGCCATTGTCTTTGCGATAGCGCAGGCATTCGAGCGGGACCTGCTCGACTGGACGTTCAGTTCCATCCTTCATCTCTGTGCGGAAGTTGATTACCGTCATCGACGGTTTCACGCCCGACCGTTTCTTCCGCTGAATCTCAGCGGCAAAGTCCTCAATTATTTCTCGCGTTACTGGCTTCGTGATGGCAGGCATAGGAGACTCCTCCCTTGCATATGGTGTAATCAGAACGCCCTGTGCAGAGGATAGTGTGTCACTTGTACCATTTCAATGGAAGATTAACAGTGTGTCCCGCAGTTGATGCGACGATAGATCCCTGTGGAAGAACGTGGCCAATCCCAAATCTCCGGCCCGAAGTTCGCGACACTTCCTGTCGTATGGGCCTCGAATTGGCAACGATTGGAGCCGGATTCGCAACGGTTTGGGCATTATGTTGCGAGTCTAGGGGAGGGATTTGGCAGCTTTTCGGGGCTACAAGGACGCAGAAAAGCGTAATAATCCCTTGTCCGCTCAGTGGAAATATGGTAAGGTGGTTGCCAATAAGAAGGAGAAAATGATCAACTGAAAAAGTAGTCGTTACGAGGCGGGACCGGCGGTGTTGGAGCACCGACCGGCCCCTATGACAAGCACCACCGTCAAGGAGACCACTTGCCATGAGCGAGAACCTACCAGATCCGTATATCATCCGTCAAACGGATGACAGACCACAAGACCACGGGACCACGAGACGAGAAGGTCGGCAACCCACCAAAATCAATTCCGGTAATCATTCTGCCCAAAATCATTCCGCCATTTCTCTGACAGTCGGCCTAGAACCGGAATACAAGCGCATGCTCGAGGCCAAAGCCAAACGCCTGGGCATTTCCGTATCCGAACTCATCGGCAAAATCCTACGCGCGGATCTATCAGACCTGCCCCCACCCACGAAATATCTTCTCTGCCTTTTCGTGGTTTTCGCGGCCAGACTTTCTCTGGCTGACAGTTTCACCGGCATTGTTGCGCGCGTAATCGACCCGCCGCGAGCCCCGCTCTCCGAGGGAGCCGGGGCAAGCAGGCGGGCAGGTGGTGACCACGCGTCCAAGTTCACGAACACGGTTGTTCGGGTTATCGACGGGGATACGATCAC
>Ga0272442_10002541_pt1 | contig 26354 bp, 19 predicted proteins | sample SSMForm2O_FD_200262 | JGI IMG/M metagenome (GOLD analysis project Ga0272442, IMG submission 200262) | Marine sediment archaeal communities from Little Sippewissett salt marsh, Falmouth, MA, United States - SSM-Form-2O | ecosystem: Environmental > Aquatic > Marine > Wetlands > Sediment ... | reverse complement strand
CCGTGTCGTCTTCATGGAACAATCATGCCAGATTTTTCACGCAATGAAACCCACGCATTCCCTTGATATTAAAGGCTTTCTGGAATTAGCTCAGACGAGTTTTACCCACTCGGTTGGGAGATGACCCATAATTCTTATTCATTTCCACCTGGTAACAAAGCATGGAGGAAACAATGAAAAGGAGAATGAAAGTAACATCAACACTGACTCTTGTTTTCGCTTTACTGTTTGCCCTGGCGATGATGGCATCATGCTCGGGCAGCAGCGATTCTGCGGATGAAGATGCGGGCGCTGACGCGGGAATATGGGACGCGGCTATGGACGGCAGCGGCATGGATGGGGGTGGTGATACAGACACGGACACGGACATGGATACGGATACTGATATGGATACAGACACCGATGCGGACTCTGACACGGATGCCGACACGGATTCGGACAGTGATGCGGACTGTACCCACGACTGCGTGCCGAAAAATATATGCATGGCTGCAGGCGGTGCGATGCATGCGGACATGAGCTGTCCCGGAGCGGACGAGGTCTGCTGCGAGCTTGTGGACGGGGGCGTGGACTGTCCTTCACCTCTTACGTGCTACGACAGGAACGACTGTCCGGACGGTAAGGAGTATGACAGTTACAGCTGCGATCAGATGGGAACCGTGTGCTGCGACATAGAGCTGGATGAATGCGAGGACAACAGCGGCACCTGCCGTGACATGACGGGCCAGCCGCCGTATTACTGCCCCGACGGCGAGTACAGGGACAACGACTTTTTCTGTCCCACAAACCAGATGTGCTGCATGACTCAGGAGGAGGAATGCGAGCCTGACCATGGCATCTGCCGCGATAACTGCCATATGGACGAAAGGGAACTGGTGGAGTTCTCCTGCGATACCGGCGAGGAATGCTGTGAGGAAATTCCGGACTGCGAGGATGACGGTGACGGATCATGCGAAAGCCGCTTCCCTCCGGGGACGCAGTGTCCGAATGGAACTCACAGGGACGATAATTACAGTGGTTGCAGCGGATTGGAGATGTGCTGCATACCTGATTAGACGTGGGGGTTAGAGCTGAAAAGATCTGGGCCTTGTTCTATCCTGCTCCGATGAAACTGCATTTGCAGCCCCCGGCTGCACGCTCAAGCGAGTCATTCGTGCTGGCGTCAGCAACCACTCCAGCTTCTTCCGGTACCGTTCCGGAACCGGAGTCAGTCCCTGCATCCATTTCTGAATCAGCCCCTGCATCATCCTCCAGACCGGATTCAGGAGGAAATACCTCATATGTATAGCCGGATTCGCCGTTAATCTGATCCTCGGTTTCGTCAGGAGGGAGAAAGGCCCGGATATATTCGACCGTGGTTTCATCTTCATGCACGGTTATCAGGAGATATCCCGAATTCTCGACAGCATCACCGTATTCGTAGAATGCGAGATCATATTTCCCCATGCCGTATGAGCTGTCACAGGGCTGGGGTACGGCCTGGTAGACCACTCCGTCCAGTTCCTGATATACAAATATGTGGTCATGACCGTGGAAAAATATGCTCACGTCATGTTTTACCATAAGGTCATGCACCGGCATTTCCCATCCCGGTCGTTTTGTATCAAATCCCCAGCTGCCGTCCTCGTTTTCACCCCCCCACTCATATGATCCGTGGCTTCCCAGCTCATGGCTTGCAGCTTCAACTCCGCCGCGGCCGTATGGTATCGTGCCGCCTGTTACCTGATGCGCGAATATGAACTTGAATACGGCACCACTGCTTTCAAGAGTGTCCGTGAGCCATTCGTACTGAGCTGAACCAAGTGTCCAGTCCCATGAGTCACCGGTAACATTGGGATTTAAATCCGTATGCCAGTAGGGATCCAGAACGACGAAAAGAGCATTACCCCATTCCCATGCATAGTAGTTCTCACGCAAATCTACGAATTCATATTTTTTGCTGTTTCCACTGTAGAATCCATCGGGAACGGGGTTCATGAACATGAGCTTGCGGGCTTTTGTGCCGAGGACGCCCCTGCTTTCTTCCGTGCCATCCAGGAGCCATCCGCATTCGTCTTCGTGATTGCCCAGAACAAAGAACATGGGGATGCTTCTAAGTACGGGCTGGAGAAAATCCCGCTGTTTCTGGTATACGGCGAGGAAATCATCATAGCCCTCTGCATTATTCATCCAGAAGGTATCGCCGAGATCTATCATAAAATCAGGCTTCCGGTCGGAAATGTTCTTAAGATTTACATGGTAAAGATCGACATTCATTGGTTTGTCGTTATCGATGTACTGCTGGAGATGGGAATCGGCCTGCACTGCGAAGCTGAAGCTGCTGCCCGGAAGCCTCTGGGTATGAAAAGTACCTTCGTCCAGTGACTTGAAACCAGAGGTCGGTGTTCTTCTGTGTCGTATCCGGTAATAGTAAAGCTTGTCAGGCTCAAGTCCGTCTATTGTTATCTCTATCTGTTCGCCCGCTTCATACCAGCTTCGGGATGTCCGTCTGGAATAATTTCCGGATGAAGTGCTGTACTCCACATAGACTTCAAGCTCCATGGCCGCGGTTGCCTTCAGGGATACAGATGTGTCCGTAGGCCGACCGAGAATCTCGCCGGCAGTTAATACGTCTGACTGCGCCTCTGCCTGTGTGCACAGCAGAAGGGCCAGCAGGGCAATCGCGCGGCGAATGTGCAGCAGACGTTTCATGAATCATAGAATAACATAAGTTGGTTAAAATGCTGACAAAACCGCCGGAAGACCCCACAATGAGGAGCATGAAGCCTTCCCCGAAGATGATGCCGAAGCGCATTTTAATGCTGCTCTTATGCGTGTGCACCTCGTGCACCTTTGCGAAAATAGTGTGGCACGGGTTTGCGAATATCGACGATTTCGAGATTTTTCCGGCACGCTACCTGAGGGCCGGCGGCGATGTATTCAGATTCAACGACAGGCGTTCTGAAAGCATCATTCCGACCACGGTTTCAATCGCTCAGTATCATAACGAGGCACTGGACAGGGTTCTGGCATACAACGACACGGTCGCCTTTATAGTTATCAGGAACAGTGACCTTCTTTTTGAGCGGTACTTCCAGGGTTTTGACCGTTCCACGCAGTCGATATCCTTTTCCATGTCCAAATCTTTTCTGTCCATTCTCATAGGGTGTGCAATCGATGACGGAATAATAGGGTCGGTGGATCAGCCGGTCACGGATTTCGTGCCCGAGCTCAAGGAAAATGGTTTTGACAGGGTAAAGATAGAACATCTGCTTCAGATGACGTCGGGACTCGATTACGAGGACGACAATAATCCGTTTGGAATGCATCCGCGCTTTTATTACGGAGACAATCTTGAACAGATGATGCTCCAATTTGAACTCGCAAAGAAGCCGGGACAGGAGTTTGTGTACAAGAGCGGGGAAAACGAGCTTCTGGGCCTTGTGCTTTCGCGGGTGCTGAAGGACAGGACCATCACTGACTACACGCAGCAGAAGTTGTGGACACCTCTGGGAATGGAGTTTGACGGCGCCTGGAATCTGGACCGCGAGGGAGGGCTGGAAAAGACCTTCTGCTGCCTGAGCGGCCGCGCGATCGATTTTGCGAAGATTGGGCTTATGTTTCTCAAAGGCGGGGGATTTAACGGAAAAACCATTGTCTCTGAGGAATGGGTAAGACGCTCCACCATGATAGACACTTCACAAGGAAGCTCGTGGAAGTACCAGTACCAGTGGTGGATGGTCTCGAAAAACAGCCGCGATTTCATGGCATCCGGGCACAAGGGGCAGATCCTGTACGTGATGCCGTCACGATCCATGGTGTTTCTGCGCCTCGGACGCAGCCGCGGCGGATTTACCACCAGCGAATGGCAGGCGCTTTTCAGAGAAATTGCAGGGAATATGCGCGATAATGGTGAAAAGAATCTCTAGATATTTGTCATAGACAGGGATGGCCGGGCAAAGCTATTAAATAATATGGAAAAGATCCTTACACGCTATCTCGAATTCGTTATCAGGCGACCATGGGTCGTGCTCTTTCTTGTTTTCATGGTCACGACCGCGGTTACCGCATGGCTTGTGATTGACAAGCCATTGCGACTGGACACGAACTTTGACACGCTGCTTCCGGACGATCTTCCCTGCGTAATCGAGTCCAGACGCATCTCGAGCCTTATCGGTTCGACCGATCACCTTATTGTTGCCGTTGAATCACCATCGGTAGAGGACAACATGGCCTTTGTTGACGATATGGCTGAGAAACTCAAAACCCTGCCCGAGCTGGAATGGGTGGTGACAGAACAGGACAAGTCGTATTTTAGGGACAGGCGGCTTTATTACCTGGACACTGTTGATCTCGAAAAGATAGTGAAAAGAGCGAAGGCGCGCCTGGATTACGAAAAGAAAATACGAAATCCCTTTTATGTCTCGCTAGATGACGAGGAGCCTCCGGACATCGATTTTGAAGACATCATGGAAAAGTACAGGAACAAGCTCGAAAGGCGTGGAGCAAAGGGGCTTGTGGACAGTTATGAGGAAAAGGAAGAGAAAAAGGAAAGCCTGGATCTGGGCGACCGCCTTGCTTCCGAAGACGGGACGATAATGTCCGTACTCGCCCGGCCTTCAAAGCCGGCGCTTAACATGGACTTCGGCCGGGAGCTTGTAAAAAAGACGCAGGCCCTCATCGAGCAGGCGAACCCGAGGCGCAATCCGGGCATGAAGGTGGAAGTGGCCGGCGCCTACCGCAACAGGTACAGGGAATACGGCAACATCGTGGGCGACATCTATTCCTCTCTCGCAGTAGCCCTCGGCCTTATCGTTCTCATCATCGTCGTCTACTTCCGCCGTGTGCGAACGGTCGCCCTCATCCTGCTGCCCCTCGTTGTCGGCATTATGTGGACAGTGGGGCTTACGGCTTTTTTGCTGGGCAGGCTGAACATGACCACGGCTCTCATATTTGCTGTATTGCTGGGGCTCGGAATCGACTTCGGTGTCCACATGTCTGTCAGGTACCTGGATGAAAGGGCCAGGGGGCACAGCCTGATTGACTCCCTCAGAATGGCCGTGATCAACACGGGAAAGGGCATACTCACGGCAGGGCTTACGACGGCCGGCGGTATGGCAGTTCTGGTACTCGCCAGGTTCAGGGGTTTCGAGGAATTCGGCATCATAGCCATGATGGGCATTTTCACCTGTCTCGTGTCCTGCCTTCTCCTCATGCCATCCATGGCCGTTGTCATGGAAAAAATATCGGTTCCAAAACCGTGGAGAAAACGCGGCAGGGATCAACTGGGCGAATCCGCAGCTTCACAATTCATTTCTCCGTTTCAGATGAAAGCGGGGCTTGCGGTTGTTGCCGTTGTTACTCTGGCAGGGCTGGTCATGACCGGCTTTATCAAATTTGAGTACAACTTCGACAACCTGCGCGGAGAGAACGTGAGCTCTTCAATTCATTACGGAAAGACTCTTGGACAGGTCAGCTCTCCGGTTGTGGCCGTAATGCCGACGGCTGAAGATGCGCGTCATCTTACGCGTCACATCGAAGACATCATAGATAAAGACACGAAGGACGAAGACCTGATCAAGCGCGCCTTCAGCCTGTGGTCCTTTGTTCCCGATGATCAGGGAAAAAAGGCAGAGCTGCTGGCGGAACTTAAGAATTATGTGGAAAGCGCTCTGAAGCTCGAAGAACTGAAAGAAAAGACACGCGAGCGCCTGGACGACATCCTCAGATGGTCCGGCGTGGGAAGGGTGCAGGTGGACGATCTTCCTGAATGGGTTTTGAGCAAATTCAGGGAGAAGGATCAGACCCTGGGCCGGATGGTTTACATCTACCCACGCATAAATGAATGGAACGTGCTCGAGACGCGTGAATTTTACGAAAAGTACGGGACAATCGATGTCCCGGGCAGGGGACAGGTGATGTCGTCCTCCTCCGGTTTCATACTGGTCGAGGTGGTTCAGGCGGTAAAGAGAGACGGCTGGCTGATCACGGTGGCAGCCCTCGCCGTGGTGCTGTTCGTGCTCATAGCGGATCACCGTTCAGTGAAAAAGGCAGCGATTGTTTTCATACCACTCCTCGTAGGCGCTTCGTGGATTGCCCTGATCATGGTGTTTTTTGATCTAAAGCTGGGAATTTACAACATGCTCGTTCTGCCCACGCTCCTGGGCATAGGCGTGGACGCTTCGGTGCACCTGTTTCATTCCTACGAGGAGCACGGGCCCGGGTCTCTCAAGTACGTGATGAAGACAACGGGGTCGGCCGTGGTCATTGCAGCAGCCACCACGGGCGTGGGTTTTGCCGGGATGATGGTGGTTTCGCATGCCGGGCTGCGATCGATAGGAATCCTGGCCTTTGTCGGAATTCTTGCCACACTGGCCGCCGCTCTCATAACCATGCCGCTTTTGTTAAGGCTTGTTGAATCACTGAAAGCGCGTACCGGGAGATCTGATTGATGCTCTCACCCATTAATACGGGCTTTATTTCCACGTACCCCCCCATGGACTGTGGAATTGGAATTTACACTCAGAAGCTTGCGCATGCCATGCTTCAGGCCGGGTCCGGCTCCAGAATCAGGATTTTTGCACCACGAGGTGCCGGCAACATAAAGGAAAATGCTATCGAGGTAAGTGCATGTTTTTCACGCAAAGGTGATTACGCGGATTCCCTCGCAGGTGCCGTAAGGGAGTCGGGAATAAGGCTCGTTCATGTTCAGCAGGGATTTGAGGGGCTTGTGGAAGGAAGGCGGATGGAGAACCTGGTAACGAAGCTGCATGATGAGGGCATCATCGTGGTTGTCACTCTGCACACGGTTTACGGGCACGGATGGCACAGGATTCTCTTTATGCGTCGTCCCAATGTTTTCTTCCACCGTGAACTCGCCGATCATGCTCACATTGTCGTTCACAACGGGTCCAGCGCACGCAGCCTCATCCGCCAGGGTGTGAAGAAAGATCGCATTACGGTCATTGCGCACGGAACGACGCTGATTGAAAAGGTTCCGAAAGAAAAGGCGCGAAGGGATCTCGGGCTGCCTGATGACGGATTCGTGTTTCTGGTTTTCGGATTCATTCATGCGCAGAAGAACCTGCTTACAATTGCAGAGGCTTTCAAGAGGGCTGCCGGGATCAATCCGGACATACGCCTTGTGGTTGCAGGATCGCCCGGAGGGGGACACGTTTACAACAGAGCATATGCGGCACTTGTAAGAAAAAAACTTGAACCCGAGATCTCCGGTGGCAGGGTGTTCTGGCATCAGAAGTTCATTTCGGACGATGCTGTTCCTCTGTATTACTCGGCAAGCGATGTGGTTCTGCTGCCCCATGCATTTCAGCTTTACGACTCGGTCAGCGGCGTGTTTCACCAGGCAATGGGAGCAGAAAAACCCGTGATTTGCGCCTTGAGCAGCAAGTTCAGGGAAGTTATGGAACACGTAGGCGAAGTGAACGGCATTTTTATTAAATCCATGGACACGGAAGGCTGGTCCAGGGCAATGCTCAGGATGGCGGGGGATGAGGCGTTCAGGGAAAGTGTCAGGGACAGCCTTGTGGATTTTGCCCAAAAGACTGCATGGACAGAAGTTGCACAATCTCATTATCGGCTGTACAGAAGTCTGATTGATGGATGAAGAGAAAAATACGGCACCGGTGAAAGAAACAGAAAAAACAGCGGACCTGAGGACCGTCGTTGTCATCTCTGAAATGGGGGCGGATCTTCGAGTGGCCGGTCTCGGTCTTTTTGAGCGCTGGGAAAAAGTCAGCCACAGATTCACGGCAGAGGTAGTGCGCATCGAGCCTCGTGTTCTGATCGAAGAACTGAAGAATACGGCAGGACCAGTGGTGGTTGCCGAAGAAGCTTCTGTCGTGGATGAAGTGGCTCTGGAAAATTATTTTCAGAAAGAGCACGGGTATGATGAGGTTGTTGTGCTTGAAAAGGAGGAGCTTGGCCCTGTTCCTGCCTTGTTCCTGGGTGCTGAAGCGGCCCATGCCATAGCGGACGCTGCTGCGGGTGAACAGACCATGTCAGTGTCCAGCTGCCTGGAGCTTATGGACGGGATCGATTCAATAGAAATAAAGCGAATTATTCCTGATCGGGCCTACTGGTCCACTGTGAGTTACAAAAAGGATGCGGACGCGGCTACGTGGGGTCTGTTGTCGATGCTTCAGCACAGGCCCGGTGGACTGGTTGCAAAATACATCAACAGGCCCGTTTCCCTTCGAATATCGCGCCACCTGCTGGAAACTCCGATTTCGCCCAACATGGTTACGATCCTGGATTTTATCATCGGCGCTGTAGGGATTTATTTTATCTTCCGGGGAGGATGGCTCAACGCAGTGATCGGTACCGGCCTGATGCAGCTCAACTCAATCATCGACGGAATAGACGGCGAGCTTGCCAGGATGAGGCTTCAGACCTCGGAATTCGGAGCTTACCTGGATTCGGTATGCGACGAAATACTGAACGCTGCTTTAATGATAGCAATTGGACATTATCTTGCGACATCGAGACAGTGGGAGCCGTACCTGTACATCGGCATTTTCACCGGGATCATGGCGTTTGCGTACGCACTGGTGCACTGGCACTGCAAATGGAAGCACGGCCTGGGATTTTACTGGTGGTTCGAGGCATACAAGCCCAGGGTTGAGGTGCAGCGCAGCACGAGTGTGTTCACGTATTTCAAGAAACTTTTCTGGAAGGAATCCTATCTTTTTATTTTCTTTGTGCTTGCCATCTTCGACGTCATGCAGGTGATGCTCTTTGTCGGCGCGGCAGGAGCCACTGCAGTGTTCATACTGTTAATAATCCATATTCCGGTGAAAAAGGCCAGGTGGTAAGAAGTGACGGAGTCTGAAAAATCCGGTCCTGGCGGCCCAAGAGGCGGGATCCTGAAGGTCATCATTACGCTTCTGGCCCTGGCCGGGCTCATATGGCTCCTGGATCACATTGGATGGCACGTTGTAGGGCGTCACATCAGCTACCTGGGATGGCAGGGGGTTGTTGTACTTCTGGCCCTGGGTTTCGTGGAATGCCTTTTCGACGCGGCCGCGCTCAGAGCGGCTACGGGTGAGAAAATAGGCCTGTTAAAAGTGTTTTCATTCAGCCAGGCGGGAGCCTTTGTGAACACATTTATTCCCTGGGAAGCGGGTGAAGTGCTCAAGAGCAGGCTGCTTTACAATCACGTTTCCACTTCAGCCGCAATATCGGGAACCGTTGTCTGGAATTACGTGTTCAAGCTTTCAAAGCCGGTTGCAGCGCTGACGGCCGCGGTAACAAGCTGGATCTTCGTCGAGTCTGCGCACAGGCCGCTCGCGCTCATGATAATCGCGGCTTCACTCATCGCGTTTGTTCCCTACGGTGCATGGCGTTTTGTGCTGTACCTCGGGCCCGCCAGCTTTATCATCCGCTTTGCAACGAGGCTGAGGTTGATTGGAAAAAGGGATCCCGGGGCACTCGTACGGTCGGCGGAAGAGATTGATGCCACCGTCCGTAACTTCTGGAACAACAACCGTAAGGGTTACATAAGGGTTTTTATCTACCAGTACCTGGCAAGGATCACCGCGTGGATTACGCTCTTTGTCGCACTTTATTACATCGCGCCCGGGGAGGGATTCTCATTCGTCTTCTGCGGCATGATCTATGCGGGTTTCAGCGTCATGAGCTATCTCGTCCTGCTTCTGCCCACGCGCCTGGGCACAACGGAAGGTGCGGGTTACGTTCTCTTCATGCTCCTCGGCCTTGACCCGGCCCTTGGCCTGATAACGCAGCTCGTTCTAAGGCTCAAGGCCATAGCAACCTTCGTGATTCCATCGGCCTTCGTTCTTTTTGATAAAAAAACGAGAAAACAGTCTTAACAGACGCGCCGGGTCATTTTCTTTCTTCAGCGACCCGCATCAACAGCTCAGGATTGTCGCTTATGATTCCATCGACGTCCATGTCCATAAGGAGCTTTATTGTAGCTTCGTCGTTTACGGTCCACACGATTACGGCGATGTTCCTGGAGTGGGCGGCTTTTACAATCCGCCTGGAGAGTAGGAATTTCCCCCTGTGTTCCACCGGGAGCTGAAAGCATTCATAACCCGGATTGTAAAATGCAAGGGTGAAAGTGAACATGTGCACGAAAAAGCGCTTCACGTCTGACGGGCTTGCGCAGTTGGCTACGCGGGGAGCAAGTTTTCTGAAATACTCGATAACGGGCGGGTGAAATGATCCGACCAGGACGCTGTCATGCCGGTTGTGTTTTTCGAGCACGCCGGCCAGGGTACGGGCCGCTTCTGCATCGTTGTCTTTCATATCGATGCTGATCCAGAAGCCGGCACAGGCTTCGAGCATCTCATCCAGGGTAAGAATACCCAGTCCCCTGTCCCTGAACGGAAAATCATCCTCTCGTGCGAACCTGTATCCCGCGTCGGCATTTTTAAGCTCATCCAGGGTGAATGATCGCACCGGCCCCGTCATATTCGTTGTCCTGTCCAGGGTTTCATCGTGAAAAATTACCAGGTGTCCGTCCTTTGTGAGTCTCACGTCTGTTTCAATAAGGTCGACGCGTAGTTCTTTAGCCTTTTCGAAACCGGCCGATGTGTTTTCAGGGAAAAGGGCTTTTGCACCTCTGTGACCGCAGACCAGGGGACGATGGCCCTTTACGAAATCACTGAAGGAGTTCATGAATCATTCAAGCATCATCTGGGGAAAGTAATTCTTCCTCCCAGGTAACCGAGGGCCGCAACATTGGGAGCGAGAAAAAGGACCAGCAGGTTGTAGGTCCAGTAATAGGGGCTCTGGGGGCTGTCACCTCCCATTATGTGCGTTATCAGGGCCGCGCACAGCAGTATGAATAGCGTTAACGAAAGGATAATCTTGGCCGTGAAAAGGGTGGTAAATGCTTTTTTGTAATTGTGGTACCAGCTTAAGAATCCTGCGGCCACCGCGAACGGAGTTGAAAGCAGCGCCATGCATATATTGTAGAACCCCGCTGTCTTGAGGCTTTCGCTGCTGAACAAAAGGCCCAGGAATGTAAAGAACACGGCCGTTATGCTGAGGGCTATGGGAAAGTGAACGGAAACCGGATGAGGGTGCTGGCCCAGCAGGAATCTGATAAAGCCCGGAGGCAGCACATCCACGTCTCCACGGGCAGTGGACGCTCCTTTGACATCTTCTTCCAGTTTGCCCATTTCTTTTACCCCCTCGAAAACCTCGGGTCCGTGAGGCGCATTCTTGAAAAACTCGGTCAGATCATGACCTGCATGATGCGAGTTCATGTGATGGCCGTCTTTCCACAGACTGCTGCCGGACACGTCGTAGACAGTGCCCCTGTATGAAAGCCAGGCCTTTTTACCGTTTTTACCGTTGTTCTTTTTCAGTTCTTCGATTGATATTCGGGACATGAAACAACAATAGTCTGTATTCAGGCCTGTTTACAACAACGGAATTCGGTTATGCAGTAACTATTCGATGGGGGTTGACGGGGGCACGAGGAAGTAGACCTCGCGCGTGTCCAGAACAGTGTTGGAATCTCCGATTACATCAACGTAGGCAGTGTAGACTTCGGGTTTTGAAGTAGGCGGAACCGTAGTGTTCTCCGCCACATAGATGTCAAAGCACACTGGAGTGCCGGGCTTAACGGCCGGGAAGGTGTCGGCTGTTCCGTCATCGTCCAGGTCTGCAACGTCAAGGCCGTCAACGCATATCTTTTCCGGATCCTGCGGATCAGGCGTGCCTCCCTGCGTGCTTGGCTCTATGTGATCGATGAAAACGGTTGCGTCAACTGAATCGGATTCATCGTCCCTGCCTTCGGCCGAGATGTCCATGGGAACCTGCTCGGCGAGTTTTGCAATGGCATCCACGATGTTGGATCCGAGACCCGCTCCAGTGAAGTTCACGTTAAATACGAGGGGGTCTCCGTTCTGATCGACCGTGCCGGTCTGATTGGCCATGGCCTCCATGTGATTCCTGACAGAAACGCCGCCGGGTGCGACCTTAATACCGATCAATCGCGCGTGTATGTCGATGAGAGCCTGGGCCGCTTCCGCAAACGTGGGCGGCTGGGGCGTTAAGTTTTCGTAAGGATCATAGTTGCTGGGGCCGTTGTGCATGGTGGCATCGCTTATTAGCATGACTATGGGAACTGCACCCTGCCTGAAACACGGGTACCCGATTTCATCCGCCTCGCAGTGCGTGGCTTCCTCAAGGTAGCTTCCGAGGCCGCCGCCCGTTGCCACCGCCCACATGGCGGGAACATGGCTCTCCGACGTGTCCATGCCGTTGTGCAGGCTTAGCTGGTTTACGGCCGCCTGCGCTGTGGCCGGATCGTCCGTCATTTTCTGAAGGAGCCCAAAGGGGACATCCTGCGCATCTCCGTAAACGCCGTTTGCGTAGTCATCGAAGCGTCCGACGCCGAACCATACATCCGGTATTATATCGGCTACTTCAGGAATGATTACTGTGCGCAGGTCGCGTTTGAGCTGGAAAATGGCCATTCCCATGCTTCCCGTCGTGTCCTGAAGGATAAAGAGATCCGCCATCTGGATATCGGTGGAGAAAACAAGTGCGTCATCCCCGGGATCGGGATTACCCTGGTAAGGAACCAGGAAGTAAAAATTACCTTCCTTCTGCGGGTTTGACTCAGGGTCCGTGGGATCGGTTTCGGCCACGACCTCTGCCAGATCGGACACGCCGTCCCCGTCCGTGTCGGCATTGTCTGGATCCGTGCCGTTGTCTTCTTCATACTGGTTGCTCAGTCCGTCGTTGTCGTTGTCTTTTGTAGGATCATCAATATCGTCATCATCATCCGTATCAGCATTATCATCGTCATCATTAACATCATCGTCAGTATTATCGTTCAGTCCGTCATCCTTGTCCCCATCTTCATCATAATCAACGCTGTTACGCGGGCCTGAATCAGCCTCGCAGCCCGAAGCCGCCCATAAGGCAAACAGGCAGGTAACAATAAGAAAATAAAGAAATTTATCATGTTTCATTACAACGACCTCCATGGGAAAGAGTCGGTTTATTTGTTTTCGTAAAATCAACTATACTACATTTTTGTTACGAATTACGGATTTTTTTTATTACTGAATTTTCTCCCTGAAATCCGATTTCTGGTGTTACGTTCCTTGACATATATCGGAATACAATATATATTATTTAGCGATACATAGTGAAGGGGCTTATTGCATCATGGAATTCGACGGCATAAGGAAATCGCTGAGTGAGACACTCATCATAAGCCTCCTCAAGGAATCGCCTATGCACGGTTACGAGATGTGCACAGAGATTGAGCGGAGATCAAACGGCTTTTTCACCTTCAGGCACAGCACTCTTTACCCCGTCCTTCACAAGCTTGAGAAAAAAGGCCTGATAAAGGGCAAGTGGCGCACGGGAAGCACACAGCGGCCTCGTAAATATTACACTATTACGAAGAAGGGCATCTCGTATTACTACGAGAACGCACAGAGCTGGAAAGAATTCTTCGGCATAATACAGAAGCTCATACCGGAGATGGCGCAATGATTTTCAGGGATTACATCAGCCGGATCGAGAAGGTGCTGGATGTGCCATGGCCTGAGCGGAAACATCTGCTGGACGAAATCAATGCACATCTCGAAGATGTGTTTGAGCAGAACATCAGGGACGGTATGGACAGGGACTCGGCTTACAACACAGCGATACAGAAGCTCCACGTGGATGCTGAATTTGTATCATCCATGAACGATGTGCATGCGACTCTTGTAAAAAAGGCCCTGGACAGGCTGCCGCAATCTCTTTTAATAACAATCGAATACGGGGTCACCGGCCTGGTGGCTGTTGTGATTCCCGTAATGGTAATTGCAAAGGAGGAAGCCATGATAGAGTTTCTGTTAAGCGGAGGGTTTTTCATGATACCCATAAACCTCATGGGTCTGGCCATAATCATACTGGCCGTGGAGAGATTCTATTCGCTTGTGATAAAAAAGGATCACTCACCTCCGAACATAAACCGGAGGCTTTTGTCCCTCAAATTTCTCGGGCTCGGGACCACGCTCATAGGCATTATCGGCACGCTCATGGGATTCTTCCAGGCCTTTTCTGCTGCTGACAGGGTAATGGAAAAATTCAACGGGGTATTCCCGATTTACGAAGTATCGAAGATCGCGATCACGACCACCATATGGGGAATGACAATGTCCCTTGTCGCTCTTTGTACGTACTATCTTATCAAGGCAAAGGCGGACCGCATTTCAGATATGCAACTGCCTTGAAGTATATTTAAATAAAAGTGCTTTTTTCATGCAACCGAAACCCTTTTCGGGCCGATAAAGTATGTGAGAACGTAAAAGGAGGCAAGGTTGATGAAAAAGCGCAGAAAGAGAAAAAAAGTTAAGAAAAATCAAACAGTTCTGATGGATCTGAGCGAACGCATACCGCGTATCGAAAAATGCGTAGACAGAATACGTGCAATATGGAATGCCAGTTCCATATTTAACGAAGTAGACGAAGAGTATTCGATTATTTTTACTCAGGTGAGCATGGAACGGGATGCAGCTTATGAGCTTCTGGAAGCATGCAATAACGACTATGAAATACTCGGGCATGTTATGCTGATGTACCGTGAAGAATTCTGGGTATGGATGTCCAGTGTAATCTGGAGACTCTTCGGACTTAATTTTTATGAGGATGCGCTTGCGCTGTGCAGGCACATGCTTGGAATGTACAGAACTGATCACCTGCTTTTTTCAATGCCCCTCCTCCTCGCGGCCAACAATAATAAAGAAGAAGCATTGAGCAGTATCGATCAGAACATGAAGGAATTCCCGCATCATCCCATGATGCTGATGATGGCGGGAGATGCATTGATCTCGCTGGGCGATTTCAAGGGTGCGAGGCGTGCTTTTAATCAGATTGACAGAGAAAGGCTGGACGAATTCGAGATGGCGCGATCTCTGGAACATCGGATGGATTTTCTGAAAAGAAGCAAATCAAGAGGCATCGGCAGCCATACTGCATCGTAATCAATTATTTACACATTGGGCATATGTGTAAACAATAGTTGACGCTTGTTCGAAGCTCATATTCTCTTGCGTGTTCTTCATGCCTGTCATTGGAATATCTAACCTATTATAATTAATGCTTTTTCAGGCAGGCATTCCCATCTTGACCACATTGGCAGGTTTCTTGCTCTTTACTGCTGGGAAATGAACTGAAACATCAAAAGGAGAATGGTTATGAACAAGATAAAATTATTGATTCTTTCAGGACTGCTCCTGATTTACACGGGATGCGGGACAGTGATCGATGATTCAGCAGAACAAGATGGCGGATCAAAATCCGATGGCATTGAAGGCCAGACATTCCAGGAGGATCTGGCCATGCTTGTGCCGGCATCCGGTTGCCGGGATGTGTGGGACAGGCTTCAGCACAGGGCCGTCAGCAGCATGGAAGAGAAGCTTCAGAGCAACCTGGAGCTTATGCTGAATAACCTTGAAGGCGACTGCATGTACCCCGGAGGAGAAGAATGGGATGAGGGGATGGACTACGATGGAAGCAATGCTCCGACCGGCGATGCGGATCATGATGCCGAAAAGGCCGATGATTATTCCACAACAAACAACCAGGTATCAGGTGTGGATGAAGCGGATTTTGTAAAAAACGACGGTTCATACATTTACATGGTGTCCAATGGCCGTTTTTTCATTATCGACGCCTGGCCTGCCGACGAGGCACAGAAAATATCTTCAACGGAAATCGAAGGCGAAGCAAAGAAGCTGTTCGTGCACAAGGACAGGGCCGTCGTCTATTCATCCCTTGATCATCTGAATACACATGATCCCGGTTTTGACAGCGGCTACGGCTACAATTCAGGAGAATGCACCTACGGTTATGACTGTGATTTCACGGGTGACGGCCGTGCCCTTAAAATCACGGTGATGGACATCAGCGACAGGGCGTCTCCCGTGCTGCTGAGGGAGACGGTTTTCCAGGGGTCGTATCTCAATTCACGCCGAATCGATGACGCTGTCTACACCGCAATTGTTTTCCCTGAAGTCGAGACGCCGGGGATAGAGTACTGGCCCGGGCAGCTTGTCGATTACTCATGGAGATGCGGAGACGATATTCCGTACAACCGGTATGAGATACTCGCCATGTTCGAGAGCCTTCGGGCGAAGAACGAGAGAATTATCAGGTCGGCCAGCAGGAAGGGTCTGGTACCCGGAATCTCGGATATTCGATACATTGATGGGAAGCCCGTCCGGGACTCATCCATGCTCGATGAATGTCCCGACTACTACATCTCGGGTGCGGGCGACGGCATGAACCTCGTTTCCCTTGCGGCGTTCGAGATAGATGAACTCGATTACTACAACATTACTACAATAGCCGGGAGGCCGGGTGCCGTGTACGCGTCCCGCGATTCGCTTTACATCTCTGTAAGACATTACCGATACCAGATGAACAGCTGGTACTTCGATGACGACGGCACACAGGAAGAAGCAACCACAATACACAGGTTCAGGCTGGATTCGTCGCTGCCCGGTTCCGTGTACGCTGGAAGCGGTGTGGTAAAGGGACTCGCACTCAACCAGTTTTCCATGGACGAGTATGAAAATCATCTCAGGATAGCGACTACCACGGGGCATGTGCCGGATCCGGACTGCCACAGCACGTTATCGGTACTGAAAGCGGGGAATCTGAAACTTAAACTTGTCGGCCAGATAGACAACATCGCTCCGTCAGAAGACATACGATCGGCCCGCTTCGATGATGATGTTGGATTCATAGTTACCTTCAAGAAAACGGATCCACTGTTCGTGTTCGATCTTTCCGATCCTGCCGGCCCCGTGATCAAGGGTAAGCTTAAAATACCGGGATACTCGACATACATGCACCTTATGGATGATGCGCACCTTCTTACCATTGGCTACGATGCCGACGACCAGGACTCATTTGCATGGTTTACGGGCATACAGCTGCAGATAATGGATGTATCGGATCTGGAAGACCCAAGGCTTGTCCACAAGGAGGTAATCGGCACGAGGGGCACCACATCGGATGCCGCTACCAATCACCTGGCATTCAACTACTACGGAACACGCGACCTTCTTGCCCTGCCCATAGTCATCTGCGAGGGTGACTACTACGGCGGCAACTACGGGGATATAATGACTTTTTCGGGCCTCATCGTATACGAGACCACTGCGGAAACCGGGTTCAGCAGGATCGGAGGGATTCCGCATGAAGCCCCCGAGACCGAGGACACCTACAGGAGTGCATGCAGCAACTGGTGGACACAATCCAACTCGAAGGTCAAGAGAAGCATATTCATGGAGGACTTTGTCTACTCCATCGCGATGGATAAAATAAACGTGGCCTTCCTGGATGATCTCGCCAATTCCCTGGTTACAATCGACCTTGAAAACTGAAATTCTGACCTCAAATACAGCGGCGGCTCATTGATCAATGCCCCGATTCCGTGGATTATGCCCGTATGTTCACCAAAGCGGCACAAATTTATAACACCGGTCACGCAGCGTACAATGTCATGCGCAATACGCGGTATGGGTTCAGACCCCTGTCCCGGATAAGGCGGGATCAATCGCAGAATATCCGCTCAATGGCGGCTTATGCATACAGATATGTTCCGTTTTATACGGACACGATGAAGAGGCTCGGGCTCGGGCCGCATGATTTTCAGTCAGTGGATGATCTTAAAAAGCTACCCGTTGTTGAAAGGATGGATGTTCAGAAGGACCCTGAATACTTCGTGTCAACTGAAAAACCTGTTGATGAATATCATAAAAACATCACGGGCGGGAGTACGGGAGCTCCGCTTGAAGTCTATCATGACGCAGGGACACTGATGGACACGTTCGCGCACTCGGAACGGGGACGATCGATTGTCTCCAGGCTGCTTGAGCGGAGGTACGGGTACAGGGTCACGTTCATTTCTCCTCCGGGCTGCAATGCGCAGAGAATGATGAAGTTCAGGAACCGGAGAATGAAGATTCCATCGCTTCTCAGGCCTGAGCAGCAGAACCTTTCGCTGTACGATCCTCCTGAGAAGAACATCACACTCATCAACCGCTTCCGGCCGGATCTAATCTACTCTTACGGCTCATATCTTTCACTCATTTTCGCATACCTTCAGAAGAACGACATGCGTTTTCACAGGCCTGTTGCGGCTGTTTATTCTGCTGACGGAATACAGCCGGGGATGAGAAATCTCATCATGCAGGACTACGGCATTCAGCTGTTTTCATGGTACCAGGCAATCGAGGGTTTCAAGATCGCTTTCGAATGTGAAGAGCACCGGGGAATGCACATCAACATGGACCTGTATCCCGTACGCATAGTTGATGAAAATGGCAATGATGTTCCGGAAGGCGAAACCGGCGAGGTCGTACTGTCAAACCTCGTAAACAGGGGCACAGTGCTTCTTAATTACCGGCTCGGCGACATTGCATCCATCATGCCGGGTCCATGTTCATGCGGGCGTTCGCTTCCCTTGCTGTCTTTCATACCCGGGCGCACAAGTGATTTGATAACATTGCCCGACGGCCGCCGGGTGCACCCGCAGAGAGTGAGCATGATAATAGGATGGGACAGAAGCGTGCTCCAGTACCAGATCGAGCAGGACAGCATGAACCATCTTACGGTAAGGCTTATTGAAACCGCAGGATCCGACATAAAGAAAACCGCAAGGCAGATAGAAAAAGGGTTTTTAGAGGCATTCGGAAAGGACATGCGGATTACGGTTGAATTTGTAGATTTCCTCGATACTACCGAAGGTGGGAAACACAGGGTGGTCATCTCGAGGCTTGAAAGGGCTGTATGAAGCCCGTCCTGTCATATGCGGGGTTCAGGACCCGGGAAGTATTAAATAAACTCAGGTGGAATGCATTCATCCTCAGGAATGCTGCCGGCCAGGCGCAGTATCCTTTCAAACCACTGTGGAAAATCAGACAGGATCAGAACAGAAACGTTTCGCGCATGATTGCCTATGCATATAAACATGTTCCGTATTACAGGGAGACGATGAAGAGGATGAACCTTGATCCTTCGGACTTCACTTGCGCCGAAGATATCGAGAAACTTCCACTTCTTACAAAGCAGGATCTTCAGAAAGACCCGGAGTATTACGTGTCTGAAGAACTACCGGTGGATGCATATCTGCAGCATCTTACAGGCGGAAGTACAGGCATAAAGCTTGTCTTTTACGAGGATCCTGCTTCTTCATTCCTTCGAAACGCCCATTCCGAGCGCGCTCGCGGCATTGTAACCGGTGTCATAGGCAGACGCATCGGCTACAGGGTGACGTCAATTGCGCTTCGTGAAGCTGCGGCGATTCAGGTCGAAAGATTCACACGTGATTCTTCGTGGGTTCCACGGGCGGTAAGAATGAAGCGGCAGGCGTTGTCGATACTTGATCCACCCGAAAAGAACATCGAACTGATCAACCGGTTCAGGCCCGACGTAATTGCCACTTACGGATCATACGTGGTAATGATGTTTGCTTATATTGAAAAAACGGGCGCCTGCTTCCACGCGCCCCGCGTTATCCTGTACGGTGCTGATTTCCTTCCTGCTCAGACAAGGAACCTTATCAGGCACAAGTATGGTTTGAGCGTTCTCAGCCGTTACCAGGCGATTGAGGCGCCCAGGATGGGGTTTGAGTGCGATCATCACAAAGGGATTCATCTCAATCTGGATCTTTATCCCGTCCGAATCGTGGATGCTGACGGCAGAAGCCTGCCGGAAGGAGAAAAAGGCGAGGTCGTGGTCTCAAACCTGGTGAACCGCGGGACCGTGGTACTGAACTATATGCTCGATGATGTTGCTTCAATACGGCCTGAAAAATGCACGTGCGGCCGCAGCCTGCCCCTGATGGACCTGAGGCTGGGCCGAAAGGACGACATCGTCAGGCTCCCGAACGATTCGATCATTCATCCTATAACGCTGCAGTATCTCGTAGCCTGGGAGGACGTACTCCAGTACCAGGTGATTCAGGAAACCCTGATGCAGTTTACGGTCAATCTTGTAGTGAGTCCGGCGGCGGACACGGTAGAGATTAAAAAGAGCCTGAAAATCAAATTCGAAAAGGAATTCGGCAGAGGAATATCCGTATCCGTCCGTTTTGTTGAAGAGATTGAAAGGACACAATCAGGAAAGTACCGTGTCGTGATTTCCAGGATCTGATATCGGGCTGAAAAAAGGGCTTTTTACAGAGCGCCGGATTCGTCCCTTTGTACGTAAAGTGTGACAGTGCCGCCGCTGTTCGGGCCGTTGCTCTGTATAATTACCCAGTATGTAGTTCCCTCATACAGGTATGCGTATATTGTGCTCGTATAGCAGTTGTAATTAATTTCCTGTTCAGGAAGTTGCGTACCAGGACAGGAGGCCCCCATGCGCAGGTCTTTCCGATAATTGTAATTATCATATATCCGGTAAAGTCCCGTCTCTGATACTGTGAATTTGAACACTGCATCAGCCGGAGGATATTCCTCCCATGGCGTGCACTGGCCTTCGAATCCATGATAACCACTCAGGTTTCCGATTGTTGACATGTTCATGTATTCGCCGGGATTGCCGCTGTTCATTATAAGGGGATTGGCGCAGCAGTCGCCGGTCGGGAATGATTCGCTATTGAAAATTACTGATTCGTAATCGTCGGAATCAGCAACTCCATCCAGCTCAGAGACAACCCCGAAAGATCCTGCCTCTGTATCTTTTATGGCGAGCCTTACAACGCCCTTGTCATCAGTGGCAACCGTGGTTATTCCGCCGGATGAGGAAACAAGTGTGCCTCTGTCTACATAGTCGACTGATGCGGTTGTATGATCCTTGCCTCCGGAGGAAAAACTGAAATCGATCTCAATTCCACTTTTCCAGATCTGGTTGTCGAATTCGTCGCGGACAATGGTTCTGACCATGGCCGGTTCGACCTCGTCCGAACATGGATCGGCATCGGCGCCGGCAACAGCACCATTGTAATCGTACGGGGATTGCTGCCAGGTTTCGGTGTAAGCAGGCTCACCGGAGTTTACGAACTGTGTGGCGGCTATGTATGAGACAGCCGTGATCTTGACATCATCAAGATACCAGCCCGGGCCTGAACCTATGCCGTATGTGCTGGTCCAGAAATTAAACATGATTTCATTGTCGTTCCATACGGGTCCGTACATTTCGGCATAATAGGGAGGGTTGTATTCCTTTGCATTTTTATCTACCACCGCAAAGTTAAAATCGTACATGAGGGGGAACATGGTCATATTAACTTTTTCCCATCCGTTGCCCTTGCCGCCGAATCCGTCGTACATTTCCGGATAGAAGCCCTTCGAAGCCGTTGTCTCTGTTCCCTTGTCAAACATGGAGTACATATAATCGTAATACTCATAACTGTATTCGTAGCAAAGGAATGGGCCCGGGTAATACCCGACGGGATACAACTGATCATAATAAGTATGCGGAACGTAAAGATCAGAATAATAATACTGGCTGACATTGCCCACGGCCGGCGAGCACCATGGACACGGATTTCCTGTTCCCACCATGTCATACCAGTGCCAGAATTCCAGGAATGCGAACGGCATGTACATGTACTCGAAATATTCAAAAGAGAACAACAAGGTATCAGGATACATGAAATCGAATGCATCCTTTGTGCCTTTTCTGGTGTTGGGTCTGGGTCTTGGACCATCGCCATAGTACATGTCCAGGAAGTATTGGGGAATAACGTCGTAATTTCCGCTCAGATTTGTACCTGCTACGTTGTTTCCCGTGTGTGCCGAGTCAGGGCCCACCGAGCCTGTGGGAGACCCGATCTCCCACTGCGAGACACCGTAATTGTATTCATAATACAGGTTTTCGTCATTGGTTTCTTCGAATCCTGTCTGATATACAACTTTGGCCGCTCCCATCAGATAGTTGCCTATCGAAGGACCTTCAGGCGTGTCCTCGATAACCCTCGGGTTCAGGATGAAGAAGTACACCGGATAAACAGAAGTTGAAGACATGTAGATTGTCCTCTGCCCGTTCTCGGTCTCAAGATTCCAGCAATCCCTGCCATCGCATTCACCGGCTGCGTTTGCGCCGGCGTCCACGAACCATGCGTTATTCAGCGGGTCCGGATCGTAATCTTTAAGTGGAGGAGGCCCAAGCGGGAAAAAGCTCAGATTGAGACCGAACTGCACGTCCGGGCCGGTAACAGGATTCAGCCAGCCGTCAACGAGCTGGAAGTTGAGAGCAAGTTCATCTTCTCCGTCTGCAACTCCAACATCGTCGATTGGCTCAAGAACAAGAGCCTGCGCCCGTCCCGGTAAAACGGTAAGATTATCGAAAGTGGCGGAAATGCAGCCCGCTTTTGCCGTGATCGAAGCCGGGTCCCCGGCCGCATAGCCGGCAATGCCCCTGAACTCAAGCAGGCCTTCGTCATCCGTGCCGTTGCAGAAATTACCCCATCCGCAGGTTGTTCCTCCCGGTACAAAAGCATTTTTACCGGTAAGGGAAACATAGGCATCAGGAAGAGGAGTACCGCACTCATTCAGGACGCGAATGATGAACCATTCGTCGAAATCGTTATATGCACTGGATGTCTGACCGTTACCCTCCACGGTCTCTATTGCGCCGATTTGACGCGAAGCAACGATTGTCAGAATTTCCGAACCTACCATGTGTGTGCCGTCACTGACAAAGAGCTGTATCTGATAGGTACCGTCGTCTTCGGGCCAGAATGCGGGGTTCTGTATTGTGGGGTCGTTGAACTCATAATCCGCATAGGGAGGATGAGTGACGAAAACCCAATTGTACGTCAATTCATCACTGTTCGGATCGCTTGATCCCGATCCGTCCAGCTGCACATAATTTTGATCCGTAACGACACAGTCGGAAGATGCCGTTGCAACGGCTTCGGGTTTTTCGGGTGAATCGGTCACTTCTATACCAACTGAATCCGATGCGGTGTCTCCGTCTGCATCAGTTATTGTAAGACTAACTATATGGGTTCCTTCATTAAAAACGTTTGTTGCTGTCTGGGTAGTGGCGTCTGCCGAGCCGTCATCATCAAAATCCCATTCAAAACTGAACGGCTCATTTCCGCCAACTATGTCTGCCCCGAAAGTCACCGTAAGAGGCTCAACACCTGAACCGGGATTGGCCAGGATTTCCACCGCGGGCTCATCATCACCGCCGACGTGGATGTCGATGTCATCAACCGCCCTGTCGCCGTCTGCATCGGTAACGGCCAGTATCGCCGTATACGTTCCGGGTGCGGAATAGGAGTGCGAAGGTGCCTCGGTTGTGTCCGTATTGCCGTCGCCGAAATCCCAGGCAAAGGTAAAGGGCTCGTTGCCGCCGACAATGGCACTAAGAAAAGTAACATCAAGAGGAGCCGTGCCCGTTGTTGGATCGGCATTGATTACGGCAACGGGCTCACTGTCAACATCCGTATCCGTATCGCCTGCAGCCGCGGCATCCAGCTCGCCGCCACCGCATTCGCACCCTGTCCATTTGCCGTCCTCGTCACAGGTCTGAAGACCGACGCCGAGCATTTCACCCTGACAGAGACATGATTGTGTGGAGCCAGGTTCACATTCTCCAACACCTGCTCCAGAATCGCATCCGGGCTGACTCAACAATAGCCAGAACACTGCAATAATAATAAACCCATACTTTTTCATAGTCATCTCCTTTCAAATTTGTATTTGAGTATAAAACAGACTATAACCTATGCCAATTCAAATCGTATAATTTTTTATTAATCTCTTACTATATATAGTAAAATCAATCTGTCTACCACCATGTAACAAAAAGTAGGACAATTTTGTATGAAATCAGTTGCTCAGGATGCACTGATTATCATCCGCGAGATAGTCCCCGTACAATGCGTATGCAAGCGCCCTGCAACCTGTGCATTCTTCCTCATCACACCTGCAGAGTTTATCCCCTTTGATGCGGAGCATAAGTTGCCGGGGATGCATTTTTTTCAATCGATTTCGTATAGTTGAAAGGTCATCCTTGAGAATATTACCGACTGGAACAGGAAGGCGCCTGCATGGATATACCGTGCCGTCCGGCATCAGGGCCATTGACTCATCACCGAGGTTACAGAGGGCCCCCTTCAGCCTGTCGTCTTCATCGGAATCCAGCCTCAGCCAGAATGCCCGGTAAGGGGCAAGCTCCCGGTCGCTGAAATTCAGCCCTGCCGCGCACACTATTGCGTGGACCGCCTGCCTCCAGGTGACGGAATCAAGAACCTGGGATATTAGCTCTCTGCCCCGTCCAAATGGGACAAACCTTTCGAAAATAATTCCGTTGAGGCCTCTTTTGCGAGCCCATTCAACAGTTTTTTTGATTGATTCAATGTTAAATTTTGCCAGTGTCATCATGAGCACTGTTTCTTTGCCCGATTTTTTGAAAAGCTCAAGATTTGAGCTTAAGCGTTCGAAATTGCCCCTGCCGCGTATGGCGTCATTAATGTTTCTTTCACATGATTCCAGCGAGATTTTTAGTGTCTTTATCTGCGGCCGGGAGCCCAGATCGCTGATTGTTTCCTGCGTAGCAATCGTTCCATTTGTTATTATATTTATTTCTTCGACGCATGAAAAATTATCAAGATATTCTACGATTTCAAACAGGTAAGGCAGAAGCAGCGGTTCACCCCCGGTCAGGTTGACTGTAACTATCGTGTTTTCCATATTGCTGAATATTCTGTCAGCCATGAACCGGATTTCCTCGAGCGGTCTCTGGCCGGCTGAAGAGAATGTATCCTGGTAGCAGTGGGTGCATCTCAGGTTGCATCGATCTGTAAGATGCCACTGGAATCCGAAACTTTTCATAAAATTGATATAATAAAATTGCTGTCTGGTATAAACGATTTTTTGCCATAAGAACCAAGTTTGATCCATTATAGAGAACAGTTGGAGTGATTAAGTAACATGAAAGAAAGGCGAAAACTCGATATTAATATTAATCTTAATGTGCGTGGCCTTAAACCGTCCGCTACTCTTGCAATAAACGAGCGCAGTGCAGACATCACAAAGCAGGGCGGGGTGGTTTACAGGCTGGGCCTGGGACAGAGCCCGTTTCCAGTGCCTTCTGAGGTGGTGCAGGAACTTAAGAGAAATGCCTTTCAGAAGGATTACATCGCGGTAAAGGGACTGAGACAGCTCAGGGATGCCGTGGCCGATTACGTTCTGAGAAAGCAGAATGTTAAACGTACGGGAGATGATGTGCTTATCGGTCCGGGCTCAAAGGAACTCATGTTCATACTGCAGCTGGTATATTACGGGGATATTATTATTCCCACCCCTGCATGGGTATCCTATGCTCCGCAGGGAAATATAATCGGCCGGCAGGTAAGGTGGGTGCAAACAAAGGAGGAGAACGACTGGCGCCTTTTTCCGGAAGAGCTCGAAGACCTGTGCAGGGACGATCCAAGTCGCCCCCGTCTTCTCATCTTCAATTACCCTAACAACCCCACCGGCATCACGTACGGACTCGAAAGACTGAAGAAACTCGCACAGGTTGCCAGGCAGTACCGTGTTCTCCTGCTTTCGGACGAGATCTACGGCGAACTGCACCACAAGGGCCAGCACGTTTCGATCTCGCGCTTTTATCCCGAAGGGACGATTATCAGCGGCGGGCTGTCCAAGTGGTGCGGGGCAGGCGGGTGGCGTCTCGGGTCATGCGTTTTTCCGGAGCAGCTCAGATGGCTGCTCGATGCCATGGCCATAGTTGCGTCCGAGACTTTTACTTCAACGAGTGCTCCCATTCAGTATGCCGCTGTAAAAGCCTATGATGGAAGCGATGAAATCGATGATTACCTGAGGCATTCGAGGAGAATCCTGAGCGCCCTCGGCAGGTGCCTGGCAAAGAAACTTAATAAAGCCGGTATTAAAACGCTCAAGCCGGGAGGGGGATTCTACCTGTTCCCGGATTTTTCGCCACACGCAGAAAAACTTGCCGGGCGCGGCATTACGGCGAGTTGCGAGCTTTGTGAACGCATTCTGACGGAGACGGGGGTCGCCCTTCTGCCCGGTTCCGACTTCGGACGTGTGCCGGAAGAGCTTACGGCCAGGCTTGCATACGTGGATTTTGACGGGAAACGCGTTCTCAAGGCATCGGCTGAAATTCCATGGGACACTGCCATAAATGAAGATTTCCTGAAGAAACACTGCAAAAGAGTCATTAAAGCAGTTGAACTGATATGCGACTGGATAAATAGGGGCGATTCGTAGTAAGGGCGGTTCGTAGTAAGGGCGATTCGTAGTAAGGGCGATTCGTGAATCGCCCCTAGTGTGCCCGACATGGGCGTAATCTAGTTGTAAGAAAGGAGGCAACCGGAAAGAGTGACGAGAACCGTAGTGAAGCACAAGGCGAAGGCCGCGAGGTTCAGCCGAAGGAAGTGTGGA
>Ga0272442_10002540_pt1 | contig 26373 bp, 20 predicted proteins | sample SSMForm2O_FD_200262 | JGI IMG/M metagenome (GOLD analysis project Ga0272442, IMG submission 200262) | Marine sediment archaeal communities from Little Sippewissett salt marsh, Falmouth, MA, United States - SSM-Form-2O | ecosystem: Environmental > Aquatic > Marine > Wetlands > Sediment ... | reverse complement strand
TTCCAGACAACCCTGTTTCAGCCGGTAAATTAAATCCAACAGACTTCTTTCCATCATTTCATCCTATATGTTGTTATTAGCAACAATTGCTAATAACATATTACAACAGGCGAAGGGGATTGTCAAGCGGAAATTTAATATTTTACAAAATATTTTATTAAATAATTGGGATTGTTTTGTAATAATAAAAAAGACTACATTGGCAAGAAGTATCTCATCAATATCATTCGAACAAATGCTTTGAATCATTAAAGTTTACTATTTTTTTTAAAAAGCCGATAAAGTTAATTTAAGAAAAATCAATACTATATTTAATCCTGTCTTTCAGTTTTGGCATCTCTAAAACAATTTTTTCCCTTAAATGCTCTTCAGATTTGACTTCTTTTGGCTGAAAGGTCTCACATGTTTCAATAAAATCATACGAAACAGGGATAAAGAGAATCTTATCCAGAATGAATTCGGAATGTTGTCTAAACTCCTTTATAATATCCCTGGTGCCTTCTTTTCCCTTCCCAAAATGCTCCGATTCTTTTTTACTTTCTTCTATTTTATCCTTGTAATAACAAACCGTTCCGCTGGCAATAATCACGCCTATCTTTTGATAATCTGCAAGAATCCTGGTAAACAATGATGCATCAGAAAGAATGATTTTTTTGTTCCCGGTATTTTGAATAAATGCTTTAAAAATCCAGGGTACTTTTTTCATTACCGGAAAAGGAAGTCGAGAATAAGCAGGTTCCGGAAATCTAAGCAAGCCAGATAAATGTTTTTCGCATAAGTAATTAAAATATGCATCCACCCATTCCATTTGCCGCCAATGTAAATAATTATTCAAAGCATGATCGAAATCCCCTGATGAGGTTTTTGGTAAAATATTATTTTCAAGAGGTTTTTTTTTATTTTTTTCTGTTTCTGTTTGCTTGAGTTCCGGCGACAGGTCGTGAATACCATCAAAAAATGTGGTTCCACAAACCTCCTTATGCATGGGAATTATCTTAGGCAAATACTTTTCACATAGGTATTGAAAATAAAAATCAAGCCACTCACTCTGTTTCCATTTCGCATATCCTTCATTTGAAAGACTTAATATGGCTGTTTTAGCATCCCATTGGGAAGGAATGTTTTTCAACCGATTCCCCAACCCCTTTGATAGGATTTCAAAATTCATTTAATTACCTTCCTTCTTTAAAATGAGAGGATATTTATTGAACAACCAAGGTATTTCCGGTAGCTTTACCGGTAAATATATTTTGCTTTTTAGTTTCCGTATTTCACGGTTTTACCAATAAATATCCTCTCTCATTTGTTTCAATTTATTCTGATTGAAAAGAATATCTTTTTACCTATTTTTCTTCTTATGAGATTTATTTTAAAAAAATATGTTCAGAATAATGTTATCCAACTTTCCCTTTATTTTAAAATGTCAATAGGAATAAGTGTTAATTCGTAAGAGCAATAATGAGAAGGCGTTGACCATCCTGCGATACTGCAAATATCATAATTGCTGGTTAATCCTAAAGTTGGCTGGTCTCCCGTTGCACCATATCCTCCCTGGCATATCAGCATGGAAGTGACAGGAACACCATTCGTGCTTGCCGAGGTTTGAATTGAACTCATCTTTGCAGAATCTGATGCAATGATTGACATGGCTTCTAAAATTGAACTGGTAAATTCACTTCCGGTATCTGAAGGATTAATATCATTTATGCTGCCTATTGAGTCATAATCCGGGTAAGCACCTTCGTCAGCATCGCAAGCCGTTTCTATTGCACAAACATTATCCAGCACGCTTAAATCATCAATAAAACTTCCGCTATGGCAGGAACCCAGGATTAAATTAAAGATGATATCTGGATATTCAGCCATCTTGTTCTTAAACTGGTTTGCCGTAAAAGTTTGACCTCCTAATTTTACATAATTTACATTTCCGTGGGCAATAATATAAAGTGTAATAACACTAACATCATCCTCTGCCATATCATCAATAGTGTCTAATACCTGAGTTGCATCGCTCTGAACTAAACCTTCCAGATAGGAAAAAGCATTTTTGTAGGCATTAAAAAAGCTAACGCCATTAAGATAAGTATCAACTGAAGCGTTATATAGATTCTCCGTTGGCATCAATCCTTGAACGATAATGAAACCTTCTCTCCATTGACTGATTAAAGATGGAAATATATAATCTATAACCGAACCGGCTGATATAACCGGTTCTACGCTGGCAGCAATGATATCTGATTTTTCAGGAATATCTTTAATAAGAGATGCAGGTATTTCTCCACCGATTTTGGGCCACCATTCCGCATCATATTCTTCATGGTTGCCTTCCTCATCAACCAGGATATATTTTACAGGATGGGCATAATACGCTTGAGGTGCCAGATCAAGATAAAAGAAAAATTGTTCCTTCTCTATAGCAAATTTTACATTTGACTTACCGGCAATACCTGAATCCTCTTCTATCTGAGTCCCTGGCGGAAGCGGTTCATCCAGCTTTAAGCACCAATAGGGACCTCCTGATTTAACTTCCGGGATGTCGGGCAATACTTCCTCGAGGACCACCTCAATTGCCTTGAGCAATCCAGAAGAAACAGTTACCGTCTCCGTAGCTGTGACATTGCCCGAAGCATTGCTTGCAGTAAGTGTATAAGTTGTGGTTACTTGGGGGCTAACTATAAACGAGCCCGATGAAGTTACATTGCCTACCTCTGGGGTAATACTGACTGTGGTAGCATTGGAAACTTCCCAAGTCAAAGTTGCATTACCTGGGAGTTCAATGACCTGAGGGCTTGCTGAAAATAGAGTAATCACAGGCGTAGATGGTGCAGGCGAGCACCCGTAAAATAAACAAAAAATGACCAAAATTAAAATCGCAATAAAGAACTCTTTCCTTTTCATCATAAAATCCTCCTTAAATATTTAAAAAATAAAATTTTAGAAAACATGTTAAGTTGGTCTTTAGAAGTAAAAAAAGTAAATTTAAAGTTGGATTATTTCTATAATTCTATGTGGATATAGTGAAATATTTCGAGAGCAAATCCTGATATGATTAATCTATCTATTTTAAATGCCACCTTGTTATATGAAACATCTTTTATTTAAATATTATATACTACATATATAATAAATATCCTTCTTTTTCAGAAAAAAACACAGAAATAAAAAATCTTTGACAACACGTCAAAGAAATTAAAAATTTTTTTATTTTTTAAAATAAAAAAAATACCTAGAAAGAAACCCTTAAAATTATAGGTTTATCTATTTTTTTAAAAAATACTTTACAAAAAGAAAATGTCTAAGGTATAAGTTCGTAAGCAACATAGGTTACGGTTTCCTTGAAACCCAATCTTTTATATAAACGAAATGCAGCTATATTATTTACCCGAACAGAGATTTCAATCCTTTTGACATAACTTTTTTGAAAACTATCCTCTATGGCTTTTTTTAGCAACATGCTTCCGATTCGTTGATTGCGGGCAGATGGCAAAACATTTAAAAAGCAGACATCCGAATATCCGTCAGCTGTAAAGTCTTCGCTAAACACATAGCCAACAACACGATTATCCAACTCTGCCACCATCAATCTTTTAAAATTATTAAGATTCTTCACAATGGTAGAAGCATCAAAATAAGCTTGCCCGGGATGAATTTTTAAGAAATCTGTAAAATCTGATGCCTGATAATCTCTAACTTTACAAACACCTATGGCCGTCAATTCTTTCAAATCCTCCTTCTGCCATTTTTTGCGGTCCAACACCATGCTCCTCTCAGCATTGTATTGCATAAATCCATGGGATTCACAAAATTGCTTAAGATAGGCATTTTTGTTAGTAAAGGCAATGCGAATTTTAATATCTCTCCATGGTTTGCATCTTTCAAGAATTCTTTTGAAAAATATGTCTGAAATTTCCATCCATTCATTTGACGTACCTGTTGCAAATGGTCCAAGCAAACGAACTGTATTGCTGTCTGAAAAAAATAGGCCAGAAAAACCGCGTATTTTTCCTGAATCATCTGTTGCTACCTGAAAAAAAGAGCGGGGTTGATTCCTTAAATACGCTTGAATTTGATTTTTGATTTCGGTAACCGTACGCCCAAAATTCCCTGTCAGCGTATGCTCTTTTTCTTGAAATAGAGAAATATATTGTGCTACAGACTCAGTCTGAAAGGTATTAATATCAATGTTGGAGAAAAAATATCCATTATTCATTTTACATCCCGGAAAACAGGATAAGGATTCCGGCTCCTCTCTCATCTATTCAAACATAGCTTCCCGGAAATATCTTATAAAAAAAGATTTTAGGTCATGAAGCTTTTGATATTTTAACTTATACTCCCATATTTAACAACAAAATCAAGGTTATTCTGCAATAAATATTTTATTTACCCATTCTTATTTTTAGGAAATTTCATCATTTTATTTATTTCCAACTCAATAAAAAAGCGACAAGAAATCAATCTCCTGCTGTACAACGTCCCCAATCGTACAGTGCGAAATCAAATCCTTGCCGCAAATTTAATGAAAAATTACAGGTGAAATACTCACTTTTTCATCTTTTCATTTCTTGATGCTTCATTGGTAAAAATTGACATTAATTTTCCCATGATGCATTAATGGCATTCATTAAATACTCAATTTTTCTCAAAAAGCTTTTTATATTCGCTGTAACCTTCTTTTTCCAAATCTTCCTTTGGAATAAAGCGTAGCGCCGCTGAATTTATACAATAGCGTAAACCGGTAGGTTCGGGTCCATCACTAAATACATGGCCCAGATGAGAATCCGCATTTTTACTTCTAACTTCCGTTCTATTCATCAATAAGCTGTTATCTTCTTTCTCGATAACGTTCCCGGGTTCAATCGGCCGTGTAAAGCTCGGCCAGCCTGTCCCTGATTTAAATTTATCCAATGAGCTAAAAAGCGGTTCACCGGAAACAATATCCACATAGATGCCTTCTTTTTTATTGTTCCAATATTCATTGTTAAAGGGACTTTCTGTACCGTCTTCCTGGGTCACTTCATACTGTAAAGGTGTTAAGATTTTTTTCAATTCTTCATCATTGGGTTTCACAAATTTCACCTCACTTTGACTATAATTTTGCTCGTCGTCCTTCCAGGTGGATTTTAAATAAGCTTCACGACCTGAACCCATACTATACATTTTATACCTTATGGGAGATTTTTTGTAATAATCCTGGTGATACTCCTCTGCCACATAGAATATGGATGCCGGCAATATTTCTGTTACAATGGCATTTTGGAATTTTCCTGATGCCTGTAAATTTGCCTTTGATGTTTCGGCTATCCTCTTTTGCTCATCACTATGATAGAAGATAGCTGTCTTATACTGGTCTCCCCTATCTGCAAACTGTCCCCTAAGATCGGTAGGATTGATCTGCCGCCAAAACACATCCAGTAATTCGTTGTAACTGACTGTCTTGGGATCAAAGGTAATCTGAACTGCTTCATAATGCCCGGTCGTTCCGCTGCTAACTTCCGCATAAGTCGGATCCTCTTTTTGTCCACCGGTGTATCCTGCTACAACCTCGGTTACGCCCTCTAATTTTTCAAAAGGAGATTCCATGCACCAGAAGCACCCACCTGCAAATGTAGCTTTCTCCATTTCAATTTCCTCCTCATTTTTTACCATTGTATTATCCTGTCCACTCGAGGAAAATACAAAATATAAACTAATGACACTGATCACTAATATTATTAGTATATTTCTTACTTTTATTTTCATTGGTAATCCTCCAACGAATCAAGAATAGTCTTTTTTCATGGAGCAAAGTTCTTTTTTTCAATTTAATATTACTACGTCTTGATTTCGCCATTTATATTAATAACTAACTCTTCATAGGGAACGATTTTTTTGGCATTTAGCATGGCAGTTTTTACTGCCTTAAAAATACCACTACAACAAGGAACTTCCATGCGAAGAACGGTTATACTGTTAATATTGTTCCTGGAAAAAATCTCAGTCATTTTTTCGGCATAGTATTCATTATCATCTAATTTTGGGCAACCTATCAGGGTAACCCGGTTTTTCATGAAATCATGATGGAAATTCCCATAGGCATAAGCTACACAGTCTGCTGCAATTAGAACATCTATATTGTTAAAATAATCTGCTGCCGGATTGACCAGTTTCATTTGAACCGGCCAATTCTGAAGTTCTGCCGCTTGTTTTTTATGGTGAACAGTGTTTCCATCTTCCTCTTTTTCAGATTGACATTGACAGACATGAGACATCTTCTCCTCCCGGACAATATTTCTGGGTAACCCGCCCGAACATGAACACACATGCGCTTTACTATTTTCATTTTCGTCTTTCATCAATTTTTCATTGACAGCTTCTTCATCATAGGGAATAGCCTCTCTTTCAATAATTTCAATCGCTCCGGTAGGACATACCGGCAAACAGTCACCTAATCCATCACAATACTTATCACTAACCAATTCCGCCTTGCCATCTATCAATTGAATGGCTCCTTCATGGCATGCTTCAACGCATAATACACATCCATTGCATAACTCTTTATTTATTTTAACTATTTTTCTTTTCAAGCTATTCGTCTCCAAATTATATGTTTTCTTACAGCCGTTTAAAGCAAATAACCCATGCCATTTGATTTTGTATGAAAATTGTACTATTATCATAAAAGAATGTAAGTAACCAATGTTACCAAATCTTCTATTGAAGAGGTCACGCATGGAATCATTAGTAGATGTCTTAAAACAGTGTATTCTTTTTAAGGATATGGATCATAAAGATATAGAGCGGTTTATAAAAAATTCTAATTTCACTATTAAAAAATATTCTAAAGGAGGTCTGGTTGTGCAGGAAGAAAGCCATTGCAAAGAACTGGGCATTCTGTTAAATGGTCTACTGGAAGTACAATCCCTCTATCCTTCAGGAAAATCAATTACCTTAAACCGTGTGGAACCTTCTGAAATATTCGGTGAAGCCATTCTTTTCTCCAAATCATCACAATTTCCCTCTAATATCGAAGCCATTGAGGAATCAGCGATTATGTTCATTAAGAAATCCGACCTGATCAACTGTCTATCTAAATGCCACCACTTTATGGAAAATTTTTTGGAACTGCTCTCTGATAGGTTGCTGATGTTGAATAAAAAGCTTAAAATGCTTACCATGGAAAATATCAGACAAAAAATTGGTAATTTTTTAATACAGGAATACAAGAAACAAAAAAGTCTTCAAATAAAATTATTTCTCTCAAGGCAAGAGATGGCTGACCACATGGGAATTGAAAGGCCTTCCTTATCCAGGGTATTAAGTAAGATGCGAGAAGAAGGAATTATTGAATTCAATAAAGAATCTTTTCTCATTAAGGATTTGGAAGCATTAAATGACCTGCTAATATCATAAACAAGTCTTTTCTATTTTTCCAATGTAAACCTCTTTTCAATATAGGTAAAAAAAATATCCAAAAAAACAGCAATTACTATTGCCGGTATTGCTCCCCTTAGTACTTTAGCCATATTCAAATTGGTCAATCCCTCATAGATAAATTCTCCCAGACCTCCTGCGCCAATAAGAGAAGTAATAATGGCCACGCTGTTGGCAATGACAGCTGAAAATTTTATTCCGGCAAAGATAGCTGGGTAAGCACTTGGGAAACGAACATAGAATAAAATCTCTCTCTCATTTAGGCCTATTCCTCTTGCAGAATCAATATAGGCATTATCAACATTTTTTAATCCGGTATAGGTATTCTTGAATAATGGCAGGATAATCCTTAGAATGATGGCAATAATAGCGGGTTTAAATCCGATTCCAAGAAGCGGCACCACAATCGCTACAACCGCAAAGCTGGGAATGGCCTGAACAAGATTAGCAAGAATAAGTAAGATAGCTGCCAAATAGCGATGATACAATGAAATAATGGCTAAAGGAATTCCGATTAAAATAGCAATAAATAATGCGCTATAGGCTAATAAAAGATGTTCTCCTATTGCTTTTAACAATATACTCATCTTATTGACCATACCTTTTTCTTAGTATTATTTCTAAAAAATTCCCGATGGAATCAAGCAACACAGCCAAAAGACCAATCCAAAGACCCGTCACAATAATAATATCTTTATCATAAAGATGGATACCTGTCTGAATGGGACCGCCCAGACCTCCTGCAGCTATCAATCCGCCTAAAGTAACCACGCCCATTGAAAATACGATGGCAATCCTGATGCCGGCAGCCAACAATGGCAGGGCAAGTGGAATCCTGACTCTCCACAAAATCTCTCTTTCTGAAAGACCGATGGCTCGTGCAACTTCAATATATTTTGAATCAACATATGTCAGACCGACATAAGTATTTCGAGCTATGGGAAGAATGGAATAAAGAACAGAGGCGACAAGGGTTGGCTTAAAACCTATACCAAAGAAGGGAATCAGCACAACCAGAAGGGCTAGTTCTGGAACCGTTTCAATAACGTTTAAGAAATTCAGAATGATATTAGAAAGGTTTTGTCTTTTGTATAAAAAAATACCCACACCAATACCAATAAACATGACTATTATCAAGGTTAAAAAAACCATGACAAGATGTTCAATGGTCTTGATTCCTAATTGTTGGGTATTCCATACCTTTATAATCATTTTATATTAACCTGGATAAAACATCATTTGCCAATAGAATACCGACGGGCTTTTCATCTGCGATGATGGCAACAAACTCATTCTTTCCTTTCAACTTTGCCAGTGCCAATGCAATAGAATCTGTCGGCTTAAAGACCATGGCCTTTTTGATGAAATAGTTCAAGTCTTTCCCGTCTTTCTGATAAAGATCCTGCAGCTTGACATAGCCAAGGAATTTATCTTTTTGCATCACTATTCCCAATTCTATATTCTCTCTTTTCATACCGTTGATCACCTGTTCGGCTGAAAAGTCAGCCTCAAAAAAGTATTTCCTGTCCAGAAAAATCATAATATCACTGGTCATTAAATCTTCGAGATGTTTAAATTTCTTGTTTGACTCAACAATTTCTGCGATAAAATCGTCAGCAGGATTAACCAGTAATTCATTTTTTTTATCCAATTGGATCAATTTCCCTTCTTTTAATATGGCTATTCTGTCACCAAGTCGAAAAGCTTCTTCGATGTCATGTGTTACAAAGATAATCGTCCGGTTTAATCTTTCTTTGATTCTGATGAATTCTTCCTGAAGTTGTTTCCTTAATATAGGATCAAGTGCACCAAAAGGCTCATCCATTAGCAAAAGCGGGGGATCCATCACCATCGCCCTGGCCAGACCGATGCGCTGCTGTTGTCCTCCGCTAAGTTCCTTCGGTCTTCGATTGATAAATTTATCCGGTGGCAGGGAGACGATTTCCAACAATTCCCTGACTTTTTGGGTAATCTGAGCTTCCGACCAACCTTCTAACTTTGGCACCAGGCCAATGTTATTACGCACTGTCATATGAGGGAATAAACCAATTTGTTGGATGACATAACCGATATTCTTACGAAGGATAACCGGGTCAAAATCCCGGTTATCCTTCTCATTAATTAATATTCTGCCTTCGTCAAACTCAACCAAACGATTGACGGTTCGCAACAAGGTTGTTTTTCCGCAGCCACTGGGACCAAGAAGAATGAGAAGTTCTCCACCGCATACTTCCATGCTCACCTGATTTACGGCAGTAACATGACCGTATTTTTTGGTAATATTTTCAATTTTCACACAATCAATCGATTCAAAAAGTTTTTTTGATATAGTCATATCTTCTATCTTGTGATTTTTTTCCTTTCGATATTGAAAAAATCTATGGTTTTATAAAACCTTTTTCAATCAAATAATCTTTTGCAATATCCGCTGCTTCTTTTTTATCAATATCATACAATTTGTTGAGTTCCCGCATGGTATCGGTATCAATTTGATATTCCAGCTTTTTGAATATTTCCATCAATGCTTCATTTTCTGCAAATTCTTTGCGCACAATAATAATAGCGTTATAAGGAGGCAGTGCTCCTTTATCATCCTGAACAATGCTCAGGTCATACATGTCCACCCGGGAGTCAGTCGTATAAGCACCGATAGCATCCACCTGATTACTCTTAATGGCCTCATACATCAAAGTCGGTTGCATCTGCCTGACCTTGCCAAAGGTGAATCCGTAAATTTTATCGATTTGAGGCAATCCATCCGGACGCGAGGCAAATTCCGGGTCAGTTCCCAAGCTTAGATCCTCTGCATAAGGTTCCAAATCACTGATAGTAACCACTTTGTTTTTCTTGACCCAATCCTTGTGTAGAGCGATGGCATAGTCATCCCTAAACCCAAATCTAGCGGCAATGGCTATCCCGTCCTGCACCATTAATCCTTTCTCCACTTCCTCGTAGATATAATCGGGATCCCATTGTTCTAAAGGGGGTAATTTAAGGATAACATTGTAGGCTGTTCCGGTATATTCTACATAAGCATCAATATTACCTTTTTTAAGTGCCTCATAATTAATCATTGTGCCTCCGAGGCTTTCTTTTACGTCTGCTTTGATACCGTTATCGCGCATCAGATGGGCTATCATGTGAGCAAGGATATATTGTTCATTGAATAGCTTGGAACCCAAAACCACCTTCTCCGGCATTTGCATCAATGCACTACTTGAGAATATAGCAAGGATAATCATTGTCAAAAAAAATACTAATGCACATGTTTTAACTTTCATTTTTAATTCCTCCTTTTTATTTCTTATTTAATCAGAAGTAAATTAAGTGCTGCGACTGATTTATATACACATACAATATGAATTGACAAAAATCCTTTTTTTAGTATACAAATTATATATAAAAAATATCGATAATAAAAATTACATCACTCTTGTTTTAACCAAAGAATGATATTTTGAAATTTTAATCAATGAGATTTTTGAATAAGTTAATGTTAAATTAATGATATGCAGATTTAGAATAACAGGTATGTGTAAAGGCTAATCTCTTTTTTGCACATACCTGTTTAATTTTTTGATTAATTTTTTGCGACCAGTTCTACCCGCCGGTTCTGAGCTTTACCGGTTTCAGTCGTATTAGGTGCAACCGGCTCTGATTCTCCATGGCCTTCTGTGAATAGCCGTGAGGCATTGATGCCGGCAGATACCAGGTAGGATTTCACGGAATCCGCCCGGTTTTGTGAAAGAACTTCATTATGCTGAGTGCTTCCGTCCGAATCGGTATGTCCTTCAATAATCAACTGCATCTCCACTTCGGATTGGAGCATGGCAACAATTTTATCCAGTGTCAGCTTGGATTCTGACCGAATCACGGCCGAATCATAATCAAAATTAATACCGTAAAGTCTTACCCTGCCGTATTCCAACAGCTCATCAGTCATGGTCTCCTGGACACCGCCTCCCCAGTGGGCACAGCCTCCAACCTCTTCCGATATTTTTTCACCATCCCAGATATCACCGGGACCATCTTCCTGTCCTTCATACCACCAAAGTCCATAGAATTTTTGACCATCGGAAGTAAATACTATCACCGCAGGTCCTTTTTGCCCGGTTTCAATCCAAGTAAATTTCATAATACGGCCCTCAATACCGCCATTCAATATGCCCTCATCCCATTCATAACATCCGGTGACGGATGTTCCTTCCTGTTTAAGGTGAAAGTCGTTATAATTCGTCGCATAGGTTCCGGAAACATCAGCTATGGTTGTCTTTGTCAGTTGCTTGCCAAAAGCGCGAAATTCCATCAATTCTGTATACTGGCTGTCACCATGATTATTCAGAACGGTCAACCGGACCCATTTTCCGGATTGGCCAGCGGTTACCGGAAAAAGCTGATTATCTTCTCTGTCAACGAGTGACACTCTGGCTATTTCTGCAAATCCTTCTTTGGCACTCTCATCAGACAATTCAATTAATATATCCTTTGCCCCGCGGCCTGCTCCGTCAGCATGAGCCGTATCGAACTCCAATCGTTCGATTACACTTTTTTCTGCCAGTTCAATCACGATGACATTGTTTGAAATGCTTCCTTGGGGACAGCACCAACCGGTTTTCGGATTGCCGTCCATCATCTGGAGATTACTCCAGTCATCACTATAGGCAGGTGATTGCTTGATGACGATTGCCCCGTCATAAAAAGAGGCAAGCGATTGCTCTGTTTGAGCAGTGATTCCTAAAATTGCCAGCTGTAAAACAAGGCAAAAGACCGTAAGTAAAATCAATATGTTTCTTCTGTTCATAAGTTCCTCCTAAAAATTTAAATAGTGCAAATATTTTTCGTTTTTTAATTAAAATTTTATTTCATCGTATGCTTTTAAGGTTCAAATTGATATTACTCAATTTTAACGGCTTAATACCAGGCAATATTCATCGGTAGGGTCAACTGAAAAATCTACCGGGTAATTGCCATCCGGAGAAGTGCGAATTTCTATCTTGTCATGGGATATGACTCTTAAAATGCCAAAACGGGTGGTCCACTCGGAACCCGGAACCCCGCACTGGCCCACGCAGAGGTCTATGGTATACGGACTGGCATCCAGATTCAACTTATATCCTCCCTTTGTACCTACCCTGTCACCATCCTGCAATTTCTCATCCATTTCGTAAAGACCGTTTAAATTAAAAATAATCGTCCCGGATTTGGCGCGGCCATTTTCGGCGATTTTCCATTCACCTAAAATGATTTGCGCAACATCTTTCACTGTCGCCTCTTGCTTTGTAGAACTCCGGGCATCCATTTTAACTAATTCCACCCTTCTGTTTTTCGCCCTGCCTTCTTCTGTATCATTGGTGGCAACCGGCTGTGATTCGCCATATCCCTTGGCGGTCAATTGACCTTCGGGGATACCAAATAAGGTAAGATATTGTCTTACCGTCTCAGCTCTTTGCTGGGATAAGCGCAAATTGTAGTCATCCTCACCTTTATTATCTGTATGTCCCTGAATCTCAAGGGTTAATCCTGGATTCTCCAGAAGCAGTGTAAGGACATATTGCAGCTGTTTATCGGATTTTTGCTGCAGACTTGCTTTATCATAATCAAACAATATCTCATAAAGGATGACTCTGCCGTCTTTATCCAATGCTTCCTTCAAAGCCTTGGGTCCAAAAGTCAGGGATTGTTTAAAGGGTGCTTCATCAATAATGGTCAAATCCTGCTGTCCCAGATTGGCACTACCTGCTACTTTCAGCCAGGTAATACCACCGTCATCCCGGGGTATGGTCAGGATCATCTGTACGGCATCCTGATAGACAACTTTACCACCCCTCTGCTCTGCTGCGGCTTTATAGTTTTCAAAGAATTCCAACTTGGAAATATTTTTTACCCTATCTCCGGAAGCTGTCCTCACTTCATACAGTAATCGCCAGTATTCTCCCTTGACTAATTTCTTTTCCCGCTTGTTGTTTGATTTATTCGTATAATAAAATTCATAGGAACTGAAATTTTCATGCTTTGACATATTGGTGGCTAAAACTGAATCGGGGAAAGGCCTAATAAAAGGATGTTCCGGAACATCGTTCGCCTGAACCGGAATGATAAAAACAGCAAATAATAAGAAAACAACAAAGAGCTTAAAACATTTCATAATTTTACCTCCAAATTTATTTCTATTATATTTATTTTTATTTTTTGTTGGGTTTTTGTCAAGGAAAATTTTTGAGGAAGGGTAAAATATAGCAAAATATTGTTGACTCGAATCCTATCTGGCTACCCAGAGAGGACGATTATCTCAACTTTTGCATGTGTGAGGAAACTGAAAAAGTATATCGCAAGTTAGAATACCTAATTAAAATCAGTTAATAATAACATAGGCAGAACCTCCGATAAAGAAGTTCTGCCTATGTTATTGTCTGGCTCCCCCTATTGAATTCGAAAGTCTTTTTATCAAAATCTCTGCGAGAATAAGATGCATAAATCTATTTATTCCGAAGGAGAAAAAATAGAACCATTCCCCCGGGAGATTAGTTATTTTCAATTCTAAAAAATGATTATTCTGATTATGGAAAAGATCAAACTTCTCTTTACCTGATCACTTAAACAATAACTATAGGTCTGAAACAAAGAACCATCCCCTGCTTTACTTTTTTATAAAATAGTGAATTGTTAAATAACCTGCCTGTAACTGTAATTTTTTTATGATGTTAATCATTCGCACTATTTCATCATAAACCTTTTTAATGATTAAATTATTTTTCTTAATTTAACGATTTATCCCTTGTCCCCAAGAAAGAATTTTTTAAAGTTTAAATAGAGAAAAATAAACAATATTCAGGTGATAACAACATTACCAATGGCATTGCATTCACTTAATTCATATCGGAAAGAGATGAATTACCTAATATATAATTCTTTTGATATAAGCGATTGGTTTTATCCAGTTTTTTAGATAATTTTTCTAGAAATACCAGTAGACATTTATTCCCTAACTTAGAATCCGTTTTAATCAGAAATTCAAGATTTTTCTGCTCTAAAGAAAGCAGTTCTACAAATTCACTGGCTATCGCATTTACTCGGTGCACTTTATTCACGATAGCTGTCTCTCCAAGGAATCCTCCCGTACAAATATTAGCCAATACAATCTCTTCATTTCTTTTATTATATTTGATAATACGCAGACAACCTCTGACGATCACATAAAAAGAATGATTCTCGTCACCTTCCCTAAAGACAAATTCATCTTCTTTATAGGCTTTCACGGCAGATATCTGTGCAATTTTTTCTAATTCTTCTTCGCTAAAATTATTAAATTCTTTCATTTTTTTTAATATTTCTTTTTTGTCTTTTAAGCTGATTTTTTCATAATGCTCTTTGTTAACAATTATGTCGACTTTAAATAGATTTCTTTCTTCCATTATTTTTCTAATTTCTATTTTATGATCCAGACTAAAATCGATTAATGCCTCCCAGCATTTCTGTATCCTTCTGTAAGCGGTAAATGGATCCTTTTTAGGTATCGCCTCGTAAATACTTAAATATATGTTCTTTATAGATTCCTTGCATGCTTCTACATCATTGTTTGCCAAATATTCCAGGGCAAGTAGCAAATTGGTCTTAAAAATCTTATCTTCAATTTCATTAGTTAAAAATTCTCCGGGATATGGAAAAAAATCTTTTGCAGATACCATTTGCATATTACTTACTTCATATTGAGAATCAATTTTTGATTTTTCGTAAATAAATCGATATATATCCTCTCTTGTTCTCTTCCAAACGGGATGAGTCTTTTTTGGAGGTAAATGTTTTATGCTTAATTGGTTATCCAGAAAAAAATTAAAACCAAACATCTTGGCATTTATAAGATAATCGATATCCTCTCCCCTGCGTACCTGAGGATCAAATGGAACTGTTTGATAGAGATTTTTATGAAAAACCATTGCCCCGCCAAAGACAAAGGGCGTCTGTTTAAGTCGGGGACTTGAGCCGATGATCTTATCAAAGGCTTTGGACTTGCTACCAAATCTATTCCAATAAGTCATCCAGGGTTCCATATTCACATCATCATAATAGTTTCCATATTTATTCACATAATAGCCGGCTACGCCATATACTGTTTCACCATAGATTCTTTTTCCGATAAATTCCCTGGCTATATCTATAAAATCTGGATTTTCAATAACTTCATCATCATCGATTAAAATAGTAATTTCAGAATTGAGTATTTGAGAAGAGAATATACACATGTTCCTAACGTTAGGATAACCCTGCAAGTTTAATAAAGATAGAATCCCTTCTTTTAATTTGTATTTTTTACAAAATTTCTTAATTTTATTTAACGTGTCCTTGGTAAATAGATAGGTTTCTGCATCCAATTTTATTCCTTTTACTATTTCTCTAACTTTATTTTCTGCTTGCTGTGCTATCTCATAATTCGTTGGGCAAATCAATATAACTAGTTTAAAGTCTTTCTTTTTTAATATCTTCATACTTTCCAGAGTTCGTCCCAAGGTTCCATTTTCATCAATAGGAGTGGCATGATCATAGACAATATCTCCTTCCTTGAAACCAATTTCTTTCTCTCTCCCCCAATAAGTAGGAATAACCACTACTGTTCGCATAAATATTTTTTCTCCTTCTTGTTCGCGTTAATGATCCTCGCTAAAATGAGCATTTTATCGCTTAAAGCATTGCTTCCTTATATATTTTTTCCACTTCCTTAATCGTATTTTTCCAGGAAAAATTGTTAACCGCATATTCATGAGCTCGATTTCTTCTTTTTTGTTTATCAGGTCTCACCAACTCATTAATAATAGCCTCGGCTAAAGCAATATCGTCTTCCACATCAACCAAAGCACCAATATCTTTATTGATAAAATCGGGCAATCCTCCCTGATTAGTGCCTACTACCGGTGTACCGCAAGCCAGTGCTTCTATTGCTACTAGTCCAAAGGGTTCGCTCCTTGAAGGTACCGTGCTGACATCGGCAATATTATATAAATCTACTAGTTGGTCTTGATTTACATGACCAAGAAAAAATAATCTATTTAACTTCAAAAAATCTCTAAGTTGATTTAACTCTTTATACAATGTTCCATTCCCGGCAATTAGAGTTGTAACTTTTTCTTTCAACTGATTTTCATATATTTTAGCCGCTTTTAATAATATATCCACTCCTTTGAAATGAGCTAGTTTTCCAGCAAAAAAAATAATATAATCAGAAATTTCAGTTATGCCAAACTTTTTCAAGATATCTTTTCTGGAAACATATTTTCTTTTAAAAAGATTAGTATCATAGCCATTTAAGACAATTTTTCTTCTTTCGTTTTCTACATGGTAGAGTTCTTTGGTCTCTCTGTCGACTTGTTTAGATATCGTGATAACTTTTCGAGCATTTTTAGCGCCTTCTAAAGCATAAGCATGATATCTTCTGTCCTGTTTAAATCCTTTTATGTCTGTACCGTGAACAGTTGCAACATAAGGAAGGGCGGTTTTTTGGGCAGCATAAGGAGTAATCCATAGATGCTGGGCGTGAATAATGTCAGGCTTAAATCTATCTACTTCTTCGCTAGTTACTCTAACCATCGTATCAATATACTGTCTTATTTGAGTTTTATCTAATTCATAAAAAGTGGTATTGCTCCTGGGATGGCTGGTAAAACAGGGAAAATTAAAACTAATTTCATAGTCTTTATTGTTATTACCTTTAAACATTATTGGTCTTATTTCAAAAACTTCTGAGGATACTTTTTGATTTTCCGGGAAAATAACTTTAACTTCATGCCCGATTTCGGTTAATTCCTTGGCTAGGTTTTTTGTGTAGGTTCCACTTCCCGAGCCTTCAAGTGGAAAATGGTTAATAATTAATATTTTCATTTTAATCTCCAAATTTCTCTAATTTTTCGACAAAATTACTCCAAGCCCTTACCGTGTTTTTATATTCATGAATGACTCGTTCTAATTCATGGTAGGCTATATCTAAAGCTTCGGGCAAGAGCAAAAATCTTTCATCGTTAAGATACGAAGCAACCGCTTTAGAACCAATGATTAAATTTTTCTTCTGACTGTTTTTTATTTTTTCTACGTGATCATCTTTTAGCCAGTTAAGAAATGGATTTCTTCCTATCCAACCCAGACACGTATAATAAAATCTGTCTTTAATAGATTTTTCTTTTTTTATATCCGGAATACTGGGATAATTTCCAAAGGTATTATGGAATATCTTCGTATCAATATCTACGTATTTATTACCATTATTACCGCTATTTTTTAATTTAATTCCCAAGAGGGTATCTTCACCTCGAGATAAAACCATATCGCCATTTATGTTATGCATTGTAGAAAAAAAAGGTGGTAATTCTTTTAAGGCCTTCAGCTTTATGGCTACATTACCTCCTAATATCTTGGACGTCTTAAATATTTTTTGTTTTTTGGTATTGCCTAAATTAAGACAAAGGTGCTTGTTAGAATGTAATAGAAAATTATAGGCATCTTCTTTTTGCAAGCCAGTAAATAATTCTTTCATTCCGTTAAATTTCATTGGGGGAATAATGTAATAACCAGAGTAATCGCTGGTGGTAATTATAGTTTCTTTCTTTTTTAAATATTCTAAATGTCTTCCAATAAAATCTATCTCTTTTTCCTTTATTTCCCCATCTTCTTTTACCAATATTCTGGGATAGACATCAGTATCTATAAAAATCAACACATCCGAACCGCTTAATTCTGCTTTCATCAAGGCATAATTTCTGTTCAAGCCGTAAGGCACTTTCTCATACTTTTTTAAAGAAGAACAATTGAGTAAAATATCAATATTTTCTTTAGATAAACCCAGCTTAATTAATTGATCTCTCAGCTCTGGTGCATCGTTTATCTTTACCAGGAATACTTTCACCTTTTTTTTTAAATTTTCTTCTAATTGAAAATCACAATGATGTGAATAAATAATAATGATACTATAAATTTTGTGATTATATTTAGCTGCATTTGTTAAAAATTCATCTATTGGTTCTAAAGAATTAAAGTCTCTTGTGATCATTCCAATTGATATCCTCATTAAAGCCCCCTGAGTGTTTGGAAATTATTCTTTTTATGCTGAAAGATAATAAAGTTATATGCAAGCAATAGGATATTGCTTATTCTCTTTTTCCTATATTTATTATTTAATTATTTTTTTTCAGTATAGCATTGTTTTACGAGAATGTGTAATACTTCCCATTAAGAAAATGCAATTCAAGTTAGTATTTTCTCTTTATTCTTAAAATAATTCTCATAATGTTTACAAGGAGTTTGATGTCCTAATGTCTAATTCCAACAACCTTTTCGGCATCGATATTCCCTATGGGATTCGACCGGCTACTGAAAATTTAATCATCCGGTAAATAAATAGAACATTATAAAAAAATTGGGGGAATTGGGATTAGATGTTGTCTCGCAATATAACACTTTATTATTAATTCTATAAATTATTTTTTGTTCTGTAATGGAAAACAGGTTTAATCTTTACAAAATAAATAAAGACAGAATAGGAATTTAATTTCATCACTTTCTTGCTCTGCCCTTTAGCTTGACAAACTCTTTCCTAAAAATTAGGAATGGTTTGATTTATTAAAATTCGTCATTTTTTTAAATTTCCCAAAAAAAACAGGAATATCCCCGTTTTATAAAAAAATCCACGTTCTACCTTTCCAGAGTCCTATTTGGTTCGATCTTTTTATCTAAAATTGCGTATTTTGGCTTGCCTTGGTTTTTCCTGATGAAATAATATGAAAAATTATTAAAGCTTTTTAGCCAACTAAAAAGGTAAGCTTCACGCCATTATTTACATACTCTGTTTATTCTTCAAAATCTTACCTTTTTTTATAATAACTTGTAAAAAATAAAAAGACATACAGTGAAAAATTAAACAAACTGAAGATTATCCAAATTCATCCATTAGGCAGGTTTATCATTTTCTTAGAAGCAAAGACAATAATATAAATATATCCTATCTCTTGCTATAGATCTTAATCGATAGTTCAGCTATTTCCCGCTCTAAATGAGCAGGGTATAATTGCAATCCAGGGAATATATCATCCGGAATACCATCAAACATCCAAACAATCCCTAAAAGCATAACCGCGGTATAATGGTCGAACAAATCTATCCCATGTGGCCCTGCTCCAGCAGCTAAATTCAATAAACTTCCTTTTGCTAATAAAAAGAGATGTGTTGTTCCAATATCGAATTGCTCAATATGAGACTTCATTCTCCGATGGGGTTGATGATATAACCAGTCAATATCAATTTCACGATTTGAATGGCCGGCATTAAAAAGAATGGCATAAGGTTTTACCTGGCAAAGATTTTTTTTGCTTAACACGCCTTCAACACCGGTTGCTGTTACAATAATATGGCAATGGCCAAGCCCTTCTTCCATGCTCATCGTTTCACACCCATGATATCTCGCTTCCAAAAGACGTATGGGATTGGTGTCAGTAACATATACCATTGCACCCAAATTACGTGCCCGCTCTGCTATTCCTTTTCCTACCGGTCCACAACCAATAACAAATACGCGTCTTCCAAATAAGCCCAATCCGTTTACATGGCTAAATGCAGGCCAAATACCATCACCAACATGAAAGCGATTTTCTAAGCGGTCTTTTAAAGGAATGCTATTCCAATCAAAAACAGGAAACGGTATCTTGTGTTTTTCTAATAGATTGAGGCCACTGGTTGTTGCCTCTAAAGCGCCCTTAACCGGAGGAGATTTATCAAGATAGGATACAATTAATTCACCACCCATATCACACAGATAATCGGCTTCAAAATCACGTACTATCGCCAGGTTCTCTTTATAATCTGATTGACTCATCCCCTGCCAACCGTAAACACCAATTCCCTGCGAAACAATATAGGCGGCTGCAGCATCATTAGTGCTATCCACATTACAAGCACCAACAATTATCTCAGCTCCTGATTTTTTAGCGCCAAAAGGGGAATAATATTTTGAACTGTAATATGCCACCAAAAAGCGACTTTTTTACTTCGATAATCTCTTGAAGAGATTTGGCGATAGTAGTGTTCAGTAATGGGGGAAATGTACCGATGCCAGGCAAATTGGCCTTCATCAAACTGAGCGGCAAGTTTGGGATTTTTTATGCTTGAAGGAATCATTTTATTTTCCTCCTTTTTTGATTATATCTAATGTTTAATAAATTATTTAAAAATCCTGCTTTTTAGAAAATAGTTTACAAAAAAAGAAAAGCCCTTCAGTCAATACTAAAGGGCTTGTGATTATCTGCTGTCCAATATCCCGGTTTTATCTTCCAATATTCTCCATATTCCATATCTAGAGAACTCGGCTCAAATCTCCTTCTTCCACTTTTAGGATAATGAGTTAACTCTCCGAAATGTATTTTCCCGTCGATATTGTATAGGTCAACGCGAATATAATCAAAAGGCTTTGACAGTTCTTCAGCTATTTCCAACATTTTTTCAAAATTTTTTGGTTTTCTAATTTTTGGTTCTTCAGGACGTTTTGGATTTTTCATTAATAAAGAATTCCATTTTTCATCAAAAGCACTTTTAGAACGATTCGTCTTTCTATTTACAAAGACAGTAATTGATTTACATTTTCCGTGATACATATGAAATTTAAAATCCATGGGAAGATTTCCTCTTTTGTCGCGAAGAAATCTTTCCACAACAATCTTTCTTTTGATAGGTTGATATGCCCATTCCAGCTTATCCAAACCGTAAGGTATCTTGAGCCATCTTCGACACGTTTTAATCATATCATTTTTATCAAAATGACTGTTTTCTACTTTAATACACTTCCCAGAAGCATGATTAGGCTTGACGATAAAAGCAGAAGGGAGATTTTCAAAAGGGATGGTTTCGGGTTTATCCGTTACATACAATAAAGGAATCAATAGTTCTTTTGCTTTTTCTTCTCCCATTATCTTTTTAATATAGGAACGTACCTTATATTTATCAGCGGTAATAGGCAATAAAGGATTTCTGTCGTTAATTTTTTTCCAAACGATCTTTTCATTACAAGATTTTGGATTTTTAAGATTTAATCGGTACCCTATTTCTTTGTAAAATCTTATTTTTTCTAATTGATAATGCGAAATTTTATTCAGAAAATAAAAACTATAATTTCTGAAAGTGATAAAAAAAATAAATAAAAAATTACATTTTTTAATTTTTTCTTCCGCTTTTCGAAAAATGTTGTTCATGTTATGAAATTACCTTGATTTTTCTACCTGTATTCATTTCTTGCTCGCATGAGTCGTTCTACTCAAAAAAAGAGTAAAAAATATAAAACTGATTCAGCTGTCATCCTGCTCTTTGATCTGAAAGATCCCTTTTAATTTCTGAGTCAATCGCAATCCCTCTTCTCCTCTATGGATTTTATCATCAAATCTATATAGATAAAAGAATCAGTTATTCTTGTCTGGAATAAAAATACTTTTTTGTAGTGTATTTTCAAATTTTCTGTAATAAAAAAAGATTAATAATTTAATATCAAACTTTCTTACACTGCCCTTTGCCATAGTACGTTCTTTTTAAAATAGTAACTTTTTACCATCATAGAGCTCTATCAGGCTTAGTCTTTCCGTTCAAAATAGTGTGCCTTGATTGCACTTTTTCATTCACATGGACCAATCAATTGATTAATGTTTCTAAACAAAGTTTAAAAAAATTCATATAATTTTATGAATACCACATTTATTTCACATAATCCTTTTTTCTGGAAAAATAATGCATAAAAAAGAAAAGCCTTTTATTTAATGTTAAAGGACTTGTTAAAATGCGGTCACCCAAATAGGACAAATTTCACGTCTTTATGTGAAAGATGAAATAAAAACAAATCATGATTGGATTTTAAAAAATTTAAATCATGAGACAGTCCTTTCCATTTTGCCATATCTTCTATATCAACCCTTAATTACTGTTTTCCAATACGCCTAAAATAATGGGAATCACTCCTATGACAGCGCGTACTTCTTTTTGAGAATCATACATAAACCTACGCTTATTCCGGCCATTATCCCCGCGGAAATAAACGTTGAAGTATAACTTCCCGTACTGTCGAACAACCATGAGCCTGCAGCCGGTGCAAGTCCGCTGATTCCAAAGGCGGTAATCAAAATTCCATAGTTAACTCCTAAATGTTTTGTACCAAAACATATGGAATTTAGTACAGGGAAGAGAGCCAGGGTGACGGCATAACCCCAACCCAGTAATGCTGAAGCAATGTATAATGTCGATAAAGTGACTGCAAAGACATGAAAAAAGAGAAATGTTATTGTCTGTATAATATAAGTAACTATCATCACTTGCACGACTCCAAATCTATCACCTAAAAATCCAGCGATAGGTCTGCCAAAACCATTAAATCCGGCAAAAAAAGATATTGCCAGTGCAGCCCTTGTACTACTCAGCTGAAGAGTCATATTTCCATAAGATGGAATGAGTCCAATACAAATTAACCCTCCTACACATACTAATGCCATGGCAAACCACATAATGATAAATAAAGGATTCTTGAGCATTTCTCTTGGTGTAGACTCTTGCCTTATTGTAATTGTCTTTCCTGTTTTATTTTCAGCTTTCCATCCTTTAGGTTTCCATCCTTTTGGAGGATTTCTTATCAGCCAGGCAGCAAAAAGAGATATTGATGAAGTAATAACGGCAATAATAAAAAAAGTGCCTTCTATTCCATAAATTGGGATTAAATAATTTGCTTTAAGAGGGGCGAGGATTAAAGCAGCCAATCCAAATCCACTGACTCCAAATGAAATGGCAAGACCCGGTCTATCCGGGAACCATTTTCTGGCGGGTGGGGCAACGCAGGCATAAGTCAAACCACAGGCTATTCCGCCTATAAGACTATAGCTCATAATTAAATACCAGGGATAAGGAAAGCGGTCAACCAATGCAGCCAATCCGTAAGCTATAAAAAACATGATTGCACCAAATGCAGACACTTTTCTTGGCCCTATCTTGTCCTGCAGTCTTCCTGCGGGAATCATAAAAAAAGCAAATACCAAGACAAAAACAGTAAACGGTAAAGTAGCCTGGGCTTTCGTCCAGCCGAAACTTTCCTCCATGGGGATAATAAAAACACCCCATGCATAAGAAAAACCTCCCATGAGAGCAAGTAGGAATCCGGCAAAAGGTATGCTCCATCTTGTTATAATATACTTATTTATTTTCCCATTCCCGTAGGGATCTGAATTCAATTGTTTTACTTTATCCATATCTTGCCTCCTGATATTTTTGGGATAACTATTTATATTTGCATAAAGCACGGTACTTTTGGTATTTTGTTTTTTAATCCTCTTTCTTTTTGTGTTTGTAAAAAAATCTTTTCTGTCAGATTCATACAGGTTGCGTTATTTAATCTAAATTATTATTATATATATTATATAATACTTTATTATTAAATAGTATCCTCTTTGTTTAAAATTTTCTGTAAAAATATTTACATCAAATGGAATCAGATACTGTCTTGCAATATAACATTTTATAATTTTTTTATCTAGCTTCTTCCTTTGATCATCAATAAAGGTAAAAGTAAAAACTTGATTGCAATGCTTTCTTGCCCTGATTTTTGGCCTAAAAGATATTTTTTTAAATAACCAGACTTTAATCATGTGATCAAGAAGTAATAAATTTGCAGAAACGGATTTCTCCTCCTTTTTTATAAATTCAGAACCATTAAAGGAATAGTTAATTAATAATTTATTACCATGTGAAACTTAGAAAATAAAAATAACTTAACATATTCATTATTCTGCCCTTAAGGAATAGACCTGAAATATCTTTAAAAATTATGCATCATAGTAATAAAAAAGGAAGCCATTTCTACTTCTCTGTAAAATAATTGCTTGAAGGAAACACAAAAAATAATAAACTTAATCTTGTTTATTTAATTATTATTATCTTAATTAGTTTATTATTTAATGGGTACCTGGAGGCATTTAATCCATTTTGCCCTACTCCGGATGCTTCCAAAGATCCGGGCACAACCGTCATATTTGTCGATAAGATGATAACATCATAACGACTATCGCTGATAATTGCGGGAGATTTATGCTGACTGAATCAAACCTGCCTTATGATTTTGACCACACTTTGGGAAACATCATTGAAGTGATACAGGAATCGGAAGGATACAGGGTAGGTGCTGAAGTTGAAATTATTATTGTTCATTAAATGATTTTCTGCACATTAAGTCTTTGACTTAAATTTTATCTTGAATGTCAATCCATTTTTCTTTAATCATCTCTTTTTAAAATATTTTTATCAAAAAAGAATAAATATTTTCTGCTATTTCATTCTTGCTTAGTGTTTTCTCGAAACCTAAGAACTTTTCTTGTTCAATTAAAAATCGCTTTGTAAATATAAAACAAGAAAATAAATCAATAAAATATTCTTGGGGTTTGAAATATATTACTTTACATTATTTTCATACAGATTACAAATTGAATTTCACCTTATCCTTTTTATTTAACTTTTTAAGATCAATATAATTAGCGAATCATTGTGCTTAAATTGTAACTTGTAAAGTTGTTAATTTGTACAGAATCCTATAGAATAAATAAAAGGAGGTAATGCATTTTATTTAAAAAGTATTTACAGTATTAAAGAATTTGAAATGATACAAATTAAGGAGAAATTAGTTTTATGAAACACAACTTTTTCAAAATGATACTGTTATTATTGATAATAACGGCATTGGCCAATCTCTCTTTCGCCGAAGTTAAAAATCCTGATACCATTATTTATGCAACTATAAATGGACCTGATTCAATGGATCCTCACTGGGTCTATGATGTTGCCGGCGGAGAAATCATCTATCAAACGTATGACAACTTAATCAATTATAAAGGAGAAAGTACTTCGGAATTTGTTCCAATGCTGGCTACTGAAGTTCCCTCAGTAGAAAATGGACTCATACAGGATCAAGGTTTAACTTATATTTTCCCTATAAGACAAGATGTTAAATTTCATAATGGGGATATCATGACTCCCGAAGATGTGGAATACAGCATCGAAAGAGCATTGATATTTGATCGTTCGGGTGGACCTTCCTGGATGCTCAGTGAGCCACTTTTAGGGATTTACAGTATAGAGGAAAAAGCAGTTGAAATAGCAGATGTTGAAAATTATAGCGATTTGTTTGAATATGGTAATCCCAGGGGAGTTCTCAAATCAGAATACAAACAAATCATGACAGACATCTTTAATAACCATGTAGATAAATCCGTTGAAGTTGAAGGTGATTCGATCGTTTTCCATCTTACCCAGGCTTATGGCCCTTTCCTCAACATTCTTGCCCATTGCGGCAACTGGTCTGCCATTATCAACAAAAAATGGGCCATCGAACAAGGTGCCTGGGATGGAGAAGCCGATACCTGGTGGGAATACCACGATCCGGAAAATGACACGGATCCTCTATTTGCCATTGAAAATGGTACCGGCCCCTTTGTATTAAAAAAATGGTTACCGGAAGAAATCATCTTATTGGAAAGATTTGATGACTACTGGCAAGGTCCTACCAAAATAAAAAATGTGCAAATTAAATATATTTCCGAATATATGACCAGAAAATTAATGCTTCAAGCCGGAGATGCAGATATTATATATGTTCCGGTACAATACCTCGATGAAGTGGAAAAGATTGAGGGCGTTGAAGTAATCAAAAACCTTCCATCGCTGGCGAATGTGGTCAGTATGTTCCCCTGGTCCATCAATGCCGAAGGCAATGCCAATATCGGTAGCGGAAAGTTGGACGGTGAAGGCATTCCACCTGATTTTTTCTCTGATATTCATGTAAGGAAAGGATTCTCCTATCTCTTCCCCTATGATATCTTTATCACCAAGATAGCCAAAGGAATGGCCATCAGGAATCCAGGTCCTATTCCCAAGGGCGTTATCGGATTTACAAATGACCCCGAACTGTACTAT
>Ga0272442_10002538_pt1 | contig 26406 bp, 17 predicted proteins | sample SSMForm2O_FD_200262 | JGI IMG/M metagenome (GOLD analysis project Ga0272442, IMG submission 200262) | Marine sediment archaeal communities from Little Sippewissett salt marsh, Falmouth, MA, United States - SSM-Form-2O | ecosystem: Environmental > Aquatic > Marine > Wetlands > Sediment ... | reverse complement strand
TACGGCAGAGGCACCTCTTCCCAGGTGGTGAAATAGAATGACCAGAAATGTGCGCCCCAGGCGGCGTGCAGAGCCTCGATCGAGCCATACTTTTTCTCCAGATAACGATGGAACCGGCGGCGGCAGCGCTCGCAGTAGCAGTCGTTGTTCATCCCGATCTCGTTATCCACCTGCCAGCCGACAATAGCATCGTTCCCGCCAAAGTGCTCGATCACGGCACGATCAATATCTTGAGAGAGTTGTATGAATTCGCTGTGACTCAGCCCGACCGTGTAGCGGAATCCATAGTTGACAAGTTTGCCTTCAGCATTGACATTCCGCACGCCGGGATAGCGGTGAAACACCCACGGCGGAGGCGTCCGCGAGGGCGTACACATGATCGTCTTGATCCCGTGTGCGTCAAGCAGAGCCACGGCCTGGTCCATCCAGGTAAAATCGAGTGTGCCTTCGTGGGGTTCCAACGCGCTCCAGGCAAACTCGCCCATGCGCACCACATTGATCCCCGCTTCCTGCATCATCTGGGCATCAACGGCCCAACGCTCTTGAGGCCAGTGTTCGGGATAGTACTGTACACCATAGAACATTGTTTTTCTCCTCCGCCAACATGACAGGTTCGATATCCATCTCATTGAACACCGCTTGAACAAGTGTATTGGTCAGATGATTATGCTGCGTCGCCCAACTTGATCGCCTCAAAGATGCGCATCCGTCTCAGGGCGAAAAAGAGCGCAATCACAGCAGCGAGAAACATAGCGCCAAAGATGGTATAGATATATGTGATTTCTGTCCAGGCGACTTGAACGATGAATGGCGGGGTCAGTGCATGCTCGCCGCCCTCGACCTGGAGAAACGGAATAAAGAGCCGGCTGACAAACACCCCGATACCTGTACCAATTCCAGCCCCAGTGAGGATCAAGGTGAGTTGTTCGGCGACCAGCGATAGCGCCATCTGTCCCGTGGCAAGGCCCACTGCGCGTAGCACACCCCACTCGATGTACCGCTGCCGGAAAGAAATGTAGGCATAGAGTAAAAACCCCAGCACAGTCACAGACGCAGAAACGATAAAGCCCACGGACAATAGGCCAAACACACCTTGCCGATTAGGCTCAAGCTGCATTCTGTCGACGTTCTGCCGTGCGTTTTGAATGTGTCCAACAATTAATCCCAACGCTCTGGCTTCTTTTCCCAATGTCCAGGTGTCTACAAAGGATGACGTCTTGAGCCACACATCGTAGGGATAGAGACCGCCGGCGACGTTGAAAATGTGGTCCAGGTTGCCGACAAGGAACGGCCCCTCTTCTGGATAGAGCCGGGGAAACAGGTCAACCACGCCGACGATGGTGAAATCGATTTGGGTGGCTTCTCCCAGGGGAACAATCACATCGATCTTGGAGCCGACCTCCAGCCCATAGTCCAGTACATCGCGGCTGACCAGGATACCGTCGTCCCGTACAGCAAGGGCATTCATCAACGCGCCCAATGAGGCCGGTGCAAAATCGTGGCGAAAGAATGCCGTCTTGCCAAAGTCGATGCGATCGATGCCGACCATGCGCACATCGACATTGCTCCCGTGCAATCTGGCAGTGGCCTCTTTGTCCCACACGCGGGAAGCGGCCTGGACGCCGGGGATATTGAGGTGTTCATGCACCGGCAGGAACAGCCACTGCGGGCCTTCGTATCCTGGTTCTTCTCCCGTGCCGCTTTGAGCACTCTGAGCCGCCATCTCCATTTCTGCCGGGGTTTCACCCGTTTCAACCAGCCGGTAATCTGCGCCGATGTCATAGTAGGCTTTGGCGACAATGTGATCGTCCAGCGTGCGCGCCATCGACGCCGTAAAGATAGCCAGGCTCAGGGTCAGGATCAACAGCAGCAGTGGGCCAATGTATTGCTTTGCCGTCCGCGACAGGTGCCGAAAGACCAGCACCGGCACGGCACCCTTCCAGAGATTGACCAGCCACGACAGAAGGTGCATGATCAAAGGGAAAATGCGAATGGACAGCAGCGCCAGCGCAAAGATCAACAGCATGGGAGGCAGAAACAGTAACGGGTTGCTGAACGGCGATGACGTCTGCCCCTCTCCGCCGGTGAACGAGATCGTTCCGCGCTGTTCTAGCAGATAATAGCCGTATAGCGCGGGCACGAGTAGTATGACGTCCAGGAACGCGCGCTGCCAGAATGGCGCCTTGAGCATCCGGGACTGGTCTTGCTTGTAAGTGACAATGGTCTCCTTGGCGGCTTTTACCGCCGGGCCGATGCTGGCGAGGATAGAAGCGACGAGTGCCAGAACGCCGAAACGCAGCGTGCTCCAGGAGAGCACCGTGGGCAAAAACGGGCGGTTTTCGAGTACCAGGAACGACCGGGTGAGTCCCATCACCTGCGCAAAACGCTCCCCCAGCAGTGTGCCTGCCGCCATCGATAGCACGCTGACGATGACCCCTTCCAAGAGATACATACCAATGACCTGCCAGGTGGTCATGCCTCGGCTGCGCAGCATGGCGATTTCGTTGCGCTGACGCTGCACGATCATGCCTGAAATCAGGGTGATAAAGTACAGAACGAGTCCCAGGATGGGCAAACTGAACACATAGAGCACAACATTGAGCAGCCTGTGGATCCGGACGTGGGCGCTCAATGTCTCCGCCGGTGAACGAGCGAGTTCGATGCCGGTCAGCAGGGCATGCGCTTTGTGCTGCGTCGAACCGATGCGCGCGATCAGTGGGCCGGCATTCTGTGTCCGGATGGCGCTGCCATCGCAGATCAAAGACCACAGAGCCAGGCTGACCTCGCCTTTCATCTCTCGCGCCATCTGTGTGTAGCTGGCTTCGGGGATCAACAGCACGCTATCGAAAGCCGATTGATGGTAGAACCAGTATGGATCGTGAGGATCGTTCGCCTGCCAGATGCCGGCAATGCGTACCAGATGTTGAAAGGTCCTCTGGACTGTCGCCCCTTCGGCCTGAGGTTCATCAAAGTAGACGATGTATTCCTCGCCAACCTGGATCCCCAGTTGTTCAACCAGTGAAAACGTGACCATGACCTCAATGGGATCGGTGTTGTTGAAAACCGGCCGTGGAAATTGGCCGTCCAAAAGTGTGATGTGCGCTTCCAAGTCGCTGATGAATCCCACAGACACATAGGCCAACGGTTTTCTCATATCCGCATATTTGGCCTCCGAAGCCGGGAACAGACGCATTTTGTCCGTTTTAAAGTGTCGAACCAGCATCTCTTGCGGCAAACCAAGCGCGAACGCGGCCTGGTGGGTGATAAACTCGTCAATCTGGGCACAGTCCTCCCACTCGATGAAATCACCCCCACTGCCGACATACCGGAACAAGAAGGAAAAGGGGGGCACCCAGCCTTCTTTGATTGACAGATTTTCATTCAAAATGCGATAGCTGATCGCATCGGCATAGATCGGGATGCTCACCGTCAGCGCCACAGCAGCGATCAACCCGAGCAGCATGCAGGCCACAAGCCCTTTTTGATGCCACAATCTGCGCAGGGCGATGGCGAATGCAGCAAAGAAATATCGCAGACGTTTTTTCATAATGTCAAGCAATCCGTCAGTCTCTGTTGACATCAGGGCACTTGTGCCCAAAATCTCAACAGAACCTAGACACTATTTGTCTCTTGGAAGCGTCTCCACTGTGCCTTGAATCCCTGCCAAAAATACCGAAACTCGATCCGCTTTTCCCTGGCGATGCTGACCGCTACCTCGAAAACGGCAGCCGTACAAGGCGGCATCAATGCAAATGAGCCAAGGTTCAGCAGTATGGTTATTGCCGAAACGGGCAAAGAACGAGTCAGCCACAAGACACCCAAGGGTATCAACAACGACATAGCCAACCAAATCCCCCCAATACCCGCCAGCACAAACAGTTCATCATAACCAGCACGGATGGAAAACCAGATCACACTCAACGCACGTCTCATACGTGGGTCATTCCTACTTTGTCTGGGACACAGCAATGCTGGGTAGCGGCGGGAGGCCAGCGCACGGTGAGCCAGCCTTCTCGCCCGGGTTCGCAAGGCAGGCCGCCCGGACCAACCGGCTTGGCACAAAAGTGCTCCCAGTAGCCAATGGGTGCCGGTACGATGCCTTTGAGGATCGGATCGCCAGTACGCGACAGCCAGTCGTCCAACTTGCGGGTAAGCGTGCGCTCAATCTCTCGCGTGTTCGGATTCCCGGCCAGATTGCTGCGCTCCCAGGGGTCCAGATCCAGATCATAGAACTCAATTTCGGCCCGCGGCCAGCTTCGCAGCGTTTCCCGCATCGCATCCACGGTAGGTGAGTGGAGGATGTCGGCCGCGATCTGCAAGCCCGTGCCCGGCTCATAGTTGCGCACGAGTTTGTAGCAAGCGGTACGAATGGCCCGCATAGGCTCATAGAAGTCGTGCCACGTCTGCTCGGCAAAGATGTGCTTGTGGGCTACATTCTCGCCTCGTTCGACAAAGGGCCACAGGCTGTGGCCGTCCAGGTTCGCCGGGATGCGGCTGTGCTCTCCGGCTGCATCAAGTATCGTCGGCACCAAGTCCGCGTTGCTCGTCAGATCTTTGCATCGCTGTCCGCCTTTTACGCGCCCGTTCCAACACATCACCAGCGGGATCTTGAGGCCGGGATCGTATAGCGTGCCCTTGGCCAGCGGCATGCCGATGCCGTGATCGGATGTAAAGACGACCAGGGTATTTTCGTCAAGGCCGCACTCCCACAGGGCGTCGAGCACCTGGCCGGCAGCGGCATCCATGCGGCTGACCCCGCCGTAGAAACAGGCCATCTCGTGCCGCACCGCCGGCACGTCGTCGAGATAAGCAGGGATGGCGATGTGGTCCGGACTTTGCAGATCGGGCCAAGTGTCCGTGAAGGGACGGTGGGGCTGGTCGAAACCCACCATGAGGAAGAAAGGCCTGTTCTGCGGCTCTTCCCGCAGGTAACGATGCAGGTAACGCGTGGCGTTTGCCGCGGCCCTTTCGCAGCGAGAGTCCTGGTTTCCCTCCTCAATGCCCCGATCCCAGAATTCGGCGCTGATGTGCCAGGTACCAAAACAAGCTGTGGTATAGCCCGCATCTTGCAGGAGCTGGGGCAAGGTGGGGATGGCTGTGTTCACTTGCCAATGACCGCCGCTGGCGAGGGCCATCAGGCCGTTCCTGTGGGGCATGAGGCCTGTTAGCATGGTCCCCCGGCTGGGACTGCACGTGGGAGCAGCGGCAAAGTGCTGCTCAAAGACCACTCCCTCGGCAGCCAAGCGGTCCAGGTTGGGCGTACGCGCCGAATTTCCGCGATAACAGGCCAGATGGTCGCCCAGATCGTGGCACTGTAGTAGCAGAATGTTGGGTTTCACCTAGCCCTCCACCCTATCCCAATGGTTTTCCTCTACATTCAACCTATGATATAGGCTGCACCTATGACACAGCGGGATCGCGCGATCCCGCTGGTGTTGAACGGATTGAAAAAACTGGCAAAGATGATTCAATGGCTATCCGACCTGGACAACTTGGGCGCTGCGAGCGGATTCCTGCATGGCCAGGGCCACCTCTAGCGAATGGTATGCGGTACGCAGCGAGTGTGGCGACTGTTTGTTCTCCTGGATACACGCCAGAAAGTGGTCCATCCCTCCGCCGGGACGCTTGCTGTCCCGGGCGGGGATGATCTCTGGATCCCGTTCTCCTTCGCGGTGGAAGCGCAGCACCGTTTCGTCATGCTCGCCGGTCATGACCAAGGAAGCCTCGGTGCCGATGATCTGGGTGTAGTGATTGCGGATGCAGCACACCGAATCGCTGATCTGCCCGATCGCGCCGTTCTCAAACACCACGTTGCTCAGAACCACTTCCTCCGAGTCCTTATCAGGCACCGTCGTCCGCGTCATGGCATGAACACGTTTGATCGGGCCGTTGATCCAGTACAAAAAGTCGATGTCGTGGCAGGCGTGATGCACGATCCAGCCGCCTGATTCCTCGGCCTCGACCACCGCACGATGGCGAGCCCCAGCCCCATACAGGCCGTAAGCGCGCGTCTTGTAGTGGCTGATCGAGAGGATTTGGCCCATTTCTCCCGAGTCGATCATGTCCTTGATCTTGAGATAGGCATCGATGTAACGCATCGAATAGTTCACCACGTTGACCACGCCGGCGGATTCCACCGCCTCTATCATGCGGTCGGCGTCTTTTAGCGTCAAGGCAATGGGCTTTTCGCAAAAGACGTGCAGCCCTGCCTCGGCAGCCAATACCGTCTGCTCGGCGTGCGCATAGCTGGTTGAGACGACGAGAACAAAGTCGAGATCCATATCGACCAGTTCTCGCATATCGTGGGTCACTGCCAGTCCATACTGATCTCTGGCGATATCAAGGTTAAGCTTGCCCCGGTTGCACGCTGCGACGATGCACGCTTGGTCCTGTTTGTAGTCATTGATGTAGCGTGTCAGGTTTTGGCCAATGCCACCAAAACCGACCACGCCGCCCCGTAATAGTGCCATCGTCAGGTCTCCTCTAGAGGCTAGAACTTGAGCGCGCCTTCAGCCAATCCTTTGACAAAATACTTTTGCATCGCGACATAGAGCACGATCGTCGGTATCGACGCCAATAGATAGCCGGCCGCTTTGATCCCCTGCTGGGAGATGTTAGCCTCGCCCTGCAGCCAATCACCGACACCCGTGTCAAACATGGCCAGGCTAATGCCTAGCGTGTACAATTTCGCGTCATCGATCATGGTGATAGTAGTCAGCCACTCGCCCCACGCGCCCACAAAGGTGAGGAGAGCCACCACCAGCATGCCGCTGGCGGCAAAGGGCACGGCGATCGACAGAAAAACCCGCCATCGTCCCGCTCCATCGATCCGGGCCGCGTCCTCGATCTCGTGCGGCATAGTCAGAAAATTCTGCCGCATGATGAACAGGGGCACGCTCAAGTCAGAGGAGAAGAGCAGGATCAGCCCCAAGAGCGAATTGCGCAGGTGGAGTGTGTGCATCAATTCGTACCGCGCCATCAGCCCGCCGGCCCGGGGGATAAACATAGCCACGATCAGCGAATAAAAGATCAGATCGCGGCCCCGAAAGTCGAGCCGGGCGAAAGCGTACCCCATCAGAGAAGCGCAAAAAGTCCGCAGCAGAACGGTGCCCATGGCCGTGATGATGCTGTTCTTGAAATGGAGCGGCATATCGGGCAAAAAGTCGAACATCCAACGATAATTGTCAAGGGTAGGTACGCGTGGGATGAAGCGCATCGATCCCATCCCATAAAGCTCTTTTATACCCTTGAAGGACAGCGAGAGCGTCCACAGGATGGGCATAAAGGTCCACATAAAGATAAAGAACAGGACCAGCGCCAGGAGCCAGTTGCGAAACAGCCAGAGAGCACCACGAGATGCGACGCGCGACACACGTGAACGTCTTTCTCGTTGCACAGGGTCCGATTGATACATGACTATGCCCTTTCTGTTCTGAACACCCCAAAGATGCCCTACAACATGAGCGCCGAGATGACGCCGAGGAGAAAGCGCATCGGCTGCCGTCAGATCGAGGTCAGCTAGGTATTAAATACCTAGCGTGAGTGCCGTTACAGTGGCTAGAACTTGAGTGCGCCTTCGGTCATTCCTTTGACAAAGTATTTTTGCATCGTGATATAGAGCAGAATAGCAGGTAAAGAGGCCAAGAGGTATCCCGCGGACCGGATGCCCTGCCCGGAGACGCTTGCCTCGGCCTGCATCAACTCGGCGCCACCGGTATCAAACATAGCCAGGCCAACACCCAATGTGTACAATTTCTGATCGTCGATCATGGTGATCGTGGTCAGCCACTCGCCCCACACGCCCACAAAGGTAAGAATTGCCACGACCAGCATGCCGCTGGCGGCATAGGGCACGGCGATCGACAGAAAGAGCCGCCACCGGTTGGCGCCGTCGATCCGGGCCGCATCCTCGATTTCCCGGGGCATGCTCAGAAAATTCTGCCGCATGATGAACAGGGGCACGCTCAGGTTGGCGGAAAAGAGCAGCACCAGACCCAAGAGCGAGTTGCGCAGATGGAGTGTGTGCATCAGCTCGTACTGGGCCATCAGCCCGCCGGCCCGGGGGACAAACATGGTCACGATCATCGAGTAAAAGATCAGATCGCGCCCGCGAAAGTCGAGACGGGCAAAGGCATAGCCCATCAGGGCGGCGCAAAACGTCCGCAACAAAACGGTGCCCATGGTTGTGATGATGCTGTTCTTGAAATAGAGCGGCAACTTGGGCAGGTACTCGAACATCCAGCGATAATTATCGAGGGAGGGTACGCGCGGGATGAAGCGCATCGATCCCATACCGTACAGCTCTTGGATGCCCTTGAAGGACATCGAAACCGCCCACAGGATGGGCATAAAGGTCCACATAAAGATAAAGAACAGGGCCAGCGCCAGGAGCCAGTTCTGGAACAGCCATAGCGCACCACGAGACACGACGCGCGGCACGCGCGAACGCCTTTCTCGTTGCATAAGGTCCGATTGATGCATGGTTATGCCCTTTCCGTCCTGAACACCTTAAAAATGACCCACGACATAAGCGCCGAGATGATGCCGAGGAAGAGGCTCATCGCCGCGGCGTAGCCAAAGCGCAACGGCTGCCAATAGAAGGAGATCAGCCAGATGTAATACCCCAGCGTGAGCGCCGAACCCTCAGGTCCCAGGTCCCCGATGCCGTAGGTGATCATGAACCCTCGCGCGGCGCTCACCACCGTGGCGTTGAGCACCAGTACCAATACCAAAGTGGGCCGGAGCAGCGGCAATGTGACGTTCCACCACTTTTGGATGCCGCTAGCGCCGTCGATGGAGGCGGCCTCGTACAGCTCCTCGTTGATGGTGTACATCCCGATCAGGAACAACATGGCCGAGCTCCCGGCATCGCGCCAGATGCGCATCAGGGCCACGACGTACAACGTCACGCGTTTGTCGTTGAGCCAGTTGAGGGCGAGTTTATCCCATCCCAGGATGTCTTTGAGGAGGTGGTTGACATAGCCGAACTGGTTGCTCAGCATGACACTCCACAGCAGGACCGAGACGGCAATCGGCAGGATCACCGGCAGGTACATACTGGTGCGGAAAAAGGCTGCCACCCGGCCGTTGCCGACGCGGGCGATAGCCGAGGCCATGAACAGGCCCAGCCCGAGCATCAGGGGCAGATAGAATGCCGTGAACTGTAATGATCTGGCCAGAGAGGGCCAAAAGTAACGGTCATTGGTTAAAAACTCGACAAAGTTGGCGAACCCGACAAAGTGAGTCGGTTCGGTGAGTTGTCTGAGGAACGCAAAGTCGGTAAAGGCCATCACAAAGCCGCGAATTATCGGCCAGATCTGAAACACGGCAAAGAGAATGAGGCCAGGTGCGAGGAAAAGGTAGCCCATCGGGTCGCCCCAGCGTTCTTTGCGCACGTTTTTGAGCAATTCCCACCATCGATTGAGCGTCTCTGTTTTGCTGCCCCTGCCCGCTGTTTTGTCTACACTTGTCATATCGACCCACCTTTGATTCTAGTCATAGTCTTGCCCCTGGATGGGGGGCGGAGTAGCCAACTCTGCCCCCCATCGTTAGGAGGAGCAATGGACCGGAAAAGCTCATTCCAACCGCCAAGAGCACCAAGTTATAATGCCTTTGCCTGCTTGGCGCCCTTGGCGGTGAGCGGTTTTCTCGGGTATCCCTGTATTCTGTGGCAAAACTGGGACATTTTGTCAGGTACCAAACCCGAGCCATTGCAGCGGGTGACGTACTTGCGCAAAATACTAGTGGGTCACTTGACATGCTTGCCGACATTGTTCAGGCGTAATCAATGTCGGCGTAAACAATGTCGATGTGCATGACAAATGACCCACTAGGACAGCTTTGGATCTAGCTCGTTACAGCCTTTTGCACCGCCTCCATAAATTCGTCCTGCATCCCGTCAACTGCCTCTTGAAGCTCAACCGAACCGTGGACGTACTTTTCCTCCCACACCTGGATGATCGGACCAATGGTGTCGATCCACGAGTCTGGCGGGATGGCCTGCGAGGCCTTGATCATCTCAAAGAGATCCGCCATCCAGCCCCAATCGGCGTTGCCGGGCAGGAGGTTCTCGTAGACGGAATTGAAGACGGGAGTGTGGTAGTAGTTCAGGTGACCCCTGAGGAAGCTGTAGTTGGCCAACTTTTCGACCGTCGGGTCAGTCATCCACAACAGCCAGTCGGTGATTTGCTGCGGCTCCGCGGCGCCCTTGAACAACATCGCGCCGTTGTTAAAAAACAGTGTCTTGGGTACATCACCCTTGTTGAGGACGGGGTTGGGCATGGCGATGATGTTGGCTTTCCCGAACACCTTCTGGGCCGTGGCCTGGAGCCAAGCGGCGCCACTCTGGCCGGTGGCGGTGTTGCCCGTGTTCCAGCTATCGAACATGGTCGCGCCCCAACTGTCGGGGGTAAGGATGCCCTTGTCCCACCAGCGCTTCATCATGACCAGGAATTCCTTGTAGGCATCCGCCTGGACGTCCAGGTAGGCGCCGTTCTCGTCGCGTATCCAGACGGGGTCGTCGGTCCACATCTGCATGTACATGTGCGCGTCCAGGGTGCCGGCGTTGCGGCGCAGGCACATCGCGGTCTTGTCGGGGTTGGCCGCCACGATTTCCTCGAGCTGCCGCTCGAACTCGTCCATCGTCTCCGCCGGCGTCTCGCCGATGGTGTCCCAGATCATCTTGTTGTACACGCGGGTATAGACCTCGCCGTCCCAGGGCAACCCGTACAACTTGCCGTCGATGGTAAAGCTCTCCAGGATGTTGGGCAGCACCTCATCCCAAAAGGTGCCCGCCCAGGGAATGGTGGAAGCGTTGATGTACTCATCCCAGGGTTGGAGAATACCCAGCTTGTAGTTCCTCGTGCAGTCCCCGATGTTGACGGTACGCAGGTGGCCGTTCCACAACAACTCGTTATCCTGGACCATCTGGGCGACCTTGGTATCCCAGCCGTCGGGGGCGGGGTCGACCACGATTTGGTAACCGGCGTTCGCATTACGCAGTTCCTGGTTATAGTGGTCGGTGGCGTTGGCCATGTTGAGTTTTTCCCAACACCAGGTCTGGGTCAGGTAGCGGATCTCATTGCTCCCAACCATCACCTCTTTCTCAACCTCTTTCTCGACAACCTTTTCCTTTTCGACCACGACCGTCTCTTTGACGACCTTTTCGACCTCTTTCTCAACGATGACTGTTTGGGGTTGGCAGGCAGCCAAAGCAGCGCCCGCGACGCCCAGAGAGCTCATACGCAGAAAGTCACGTCGATCCATTTTCTTGTCTTTCATCTTTATATCCTCCTTTGGTTTTACAGATAACTTGATACACTCTTAATCATTATTTGTGGCCTGTGCACGCTTGTGACACTAACTCTTTGGCTCTCAATCACCTCCTTTGCCAGGATGTCCTTGACACACTCGCTCAAATAGACCTATTCATCACCGGTGAGGTGAGCATATAGGGGGGATAAAATGGACACGCATCAGGTGTCAGATGTTATGATTGTAGCACGAGAGCCTTGCACACTGGCGTACAACACTTGAACAGAACCGACTTTTCCAGAGCACTCAACGGCCGGTGGCGCTTTGGCGGGGAAAATAAGGAAGGAAATAGCAGCGTTTCCCGCCTCGCGTCCCCTGTCGGCGTGCGGAGGGTGCTGGCGGAAATCTGCAGGCCGATGCCCGGCTTGTGATTGCGAATGAGTTTGTACCGTGTGGTGATATGCCAGGTACCAAAGCAAGCTGTGGTATATCCCGCATCTAGCAGGATTAGGAACAGAACGGGCGTCTTGGAGTGTGCCAGGGGATCATCGCATCCGCCAGCCACGAGGAACGGATGGAAACGGCATAGGGAACAAGAGTTGATGTGCCTGACGCGATCAATTATTCTGGATACTCGCGATACGCGCTAGGCGAGGTGCCTGTTACCTTGCGAAACATCCTGCTAAAATAGGCCGGGTTTGAGAACCCAACTCGAAAAGCCACATTCTTGACACCATCATCTGTGCTGCGCAACAACTCTTTGGCCCGCAGAATTCGATATCGGTTCAGATACTCCCAGGGTGAGAGATTCATCTCTTGCCGAAATATCCGGCTAAAGTAGTCTTCGCTCACATTGAGAGCCTCAGCTATATTGAAACGCGAGAGCGTATGCCTATAGTTCTGATGCAAGTAGACCACGGCACGTTTTACCAAAGCGCTGGTGTGTTGCGGCAGCATGTCCGTGCCGAACAGCACACGACTGAGAGCAACTATCTCTTCATCTTTGGCCAAAATTCCCTTGCTCTGCAACGTGACCAGCATATGTCGCTCGATCCGCTTTACGTCGTCGAGGTTGAGCAACCGGCTACTCAGGATCACGACCGGCACCTGTCGGGTTTGGTCACTCTCGCGCATCCAGTCCAACACGTCAAAGCCATCCATCTCTGGCATCATCAGATCGAGGATCACCAAGCTGGGCGTCTCTGCTGACATCAGAGATACGGCAGCAGCACCATCGTTGGCGGTGCGGACAGAATACCCGGGACATCCTTCTGCCACTACCTGTCGGTAAAGATCAAGCACCTGGGGATCGTCGTCCACGATGAGGATCGGACCGAGGCTTTTCGGCGGGCAGACACCGTTGATCGCATCCATAAGCGTGTCGCTTTTGGTTGGCTTGGTGACAAAGTTCGTCATACCGATGCTCAAGGTCGCTTCGTTTCCGGCTTTGTGTCCGTACAAGATAAAGGGTGTTTGGGATACCCTGGGGTGATTCCGTAACCGCCGGATAATCGCCCAGTCATCAGTCCTGGCATTGGTCATGTCCCAGGCCAGGGCTGCCGGCTGCTCCCGCTGCACGACTACATCTAGATCGTCGCCAACCCAGAGATTGCATATTTCTAATTTTTGGCGCCGACTGAATTCGACGATTTCAGCCGGAGGCCGATCATGAGAGGAAACCACAAGCAAGACACGCCGAGATGTAACTGAGCAAGTAAACGGGCGGTTGTCCAAGGTAGGCAGCGGCAGGTAGACGTGAAACGTGCTGCCTTGCCCCGGCTGACTCTCTAGCTCTATTGAGCCACGGTGCAATGCCACCAATCGACGGGTGATCGACAGGCCCAGTCCCGCGCCCTCCAGCCGCCGGTTTGTATGACCGGCGGTCACAAAAGGCTCAAAAATGCGTTCCTGCATATAGAGTGGGATCCCGGGCCCCGTATCCTGGATCCAGATATGCAGGTGCGGCGGCGCCACCGCTCCTCCCAGGATCACCTCGCCCTTTTCGACGTATTTACTGGCATTGCTCAACAGGTTCAGCAGAATTTGGCGCAGGCGCACCGGATCGGCCTGTATCTTGGGTAACCGCTCGGGCAGCTTTAGGTGCCAGGTGACACCGTCGCGAGTGTTTGCATCCATCATACTGTAAAAGGCCTCTTGCAGCAGTGGCAGAGGGTCCATTATCTCTGGGTATAGGTCAAGTTCGTCGATTTCGGCACGTGAGAGGTCTAGTAGATCATTGATCACGCGCAATTGGTGCTCAGCGCTGCGACGAATGTGTACCAGGTCATCCAGCAACGCGTCAGGTAGAACAGTGCCATAGGATTCTGGTGAATTCGTTGCTTCTCGCGTGCAGCCAATGATGACGTTCAGCGGAGTGCGCAGCTCATGGCTCACGTTGGCCAGCAGGCGTGTTTTGAGGCTGTCGGCTTTCTCGGCAACAACTCGGGCCTGTTCGGCGGTAGCCCGGGCTTTGCGGATCTCGTCAAACAGCAGCGCGCCTTTCAAGGAACTGCTGATCTGGTCGCGCAGCGTCTCGTAAATTGTCCCATCTCTCGGTCCTATCTCGAATAGCACAAACCCGAGCCGCTCTTCCTGAAAGCAAAGTGGCTCAAGCATCAGGCTGTAGGTCCGATCGGATCGCCGCCGATCTATAAGCTCGGGCGGGATCAGTTGATCAGAAGGAAAAGTGCGTTCATCCATCTTGAGATCGGCTCGTCCTAGTTCATCAAAGGCGAGGATTAATCGCGAGAGACTGGTTGGCTCTTGTGGATTCTCGTATAGGGCGAGATAACAACTCTCAATTCCCAATTTTGGTAGTTCTCGAGCCAGCACATTCTCAAGTTCTTCCAAATCAAACGCACTGACTAGCGCCTTGCTGACTTGACGCAAGGTCAGCGTGCGGTTGGCTGCTTGTATCATCTGGTGCCCTCTTGCACGCTGCGCTGTTTCACCGATCAGAACCCATGCTTGTCCGCAGAGATCTTGGGCGTTAAGTAGCTTGCCCACGTCAGTCTCGCAAAAACAAGGCAGCGTATGGCGTCGCAGTGCCGACACCACGTTCTGCCAGTCCCCCACCCGATTGCCTTTCGATACGATCTGGAACAGCAGATGATCCAACTCGCGCAGAAAAGCGCCCTCTTTGTCAGAAGCACCAGAGACCTCGGCGGCAAAGGTTTCCAACAACTTTTCCGCCCACCCAGGAGGCAATCCCTCGGCAGCAGTTTCTGCCGCTTGGACCATCTCTGTGACAATGACATCCCGCCGCGCAGCGAGAGCTGCATCGAACGGCTTACTCTTTTCAAAGTGCGGCGATGTGTGTAGCCGCCGTGCTGCCGCTTGAGTCACCACTGGAGGCAAACAACCGCAAGATTGGCGTACCTTTAGCTTGGCCGGCAGGATCACCTGATCAGGTACTTGCTCGCCCGCCAGCAGCGCTAGCAATGATTCAACGGCCCGATGTCCTTGTTCGTAAAATGGCAATTCCACCGAAGTGAACGATGGAATGGCAAACCTGCCCTCTATTCTGTCGTTGAACCCTACCAGGGCCACATCCTCCGGTACACGCGTGTCGCGCTTTCGTAGTTCATCCATTGCGCCCAGAGCGAAGAGGTCGCTGGCCGTCACGATGACGTCAAAGTCAACACCAGGACGTAGATTGCGCTCATCCAGCAGCAATTGAACCCCTTTCACACCTGTAGAAACCACATAGTCGTCAGGCGTGGTAACAAGACGAGGATCGAAGGGGATATCGTATGCTTCCAATGCATCAGTATAGGCGTGATAGCGCTCTTGCGCATAACAGTGACCCGCAGGTCCCTGGATGAAGGCCAGACGCCGGTATCCGTGGAACTCGATTAGGTGAGCAATGATATCTCGCATGCCCAGGTAACTGTCAATCAGCACCGTAGGAATCCCTGCCAGTGGCAGGGTGATGCTGACCATTGGCAACGGCCAGTAGCGACGACAAAAGTTTACGATCTTGTCGTGAGAGAGGGATCTTGCTATCGCAGAGGTCCAGATCACCAGACCATCCAAAGCTTCTAGGGATGCCAGATCGTAAGCTACATTGGATGGACGAGGGGAACCAGCAGCGTCGCACAATCCCTCTCCGGCAAAGCAGATCAGGTTGACGCCTAGTTCCCGAGCCGCGCCAACCACACCGGACCAAATGGCTTGGCTAACACTCTCGCCAATCCCGGAAGTGAAGTAGCCAATGGTAGGATGTGAGTTGTTCATCCACCCGCCTCCTGTCACTTGTCCATATCGAGATGGGATATTACCGAAAGCCGACCTGTTCATCCTTCAAAATCAGAATCCAGTCATTGCCCCGCCGCTGGCCGGCTATCCCTTGATCGCACCGGACATGGCCCCCTGGATGAACCAACTACGGAACATAATATAGATCACGATTAGCGGGATAACGGATACAAATATTCCGGTGTATGATACCTGGTAGTTGGTGCTGTACGTGCCCGTGTAGCTCTGGATCAACGGCAGCAGCGTGGTGTTGTTTGAATCCAAATAGATATACGGCCCCATAAATTGGTTCCATAGGCCTGGAAGGCTAATAACGGTCAAGGAGGCAATCGGTACTTTCAGGAGTGGCAGTAGAATGTAGCGCAGATATTGCAGAGTGCTAGCTCCGTCAATCTCGGCGGCTTCTGCCATTTCTTTGGGAATCGTGGAGATAAAAGATGTATAGATCATCGTCCCCAGCGCGCCGCCCTTGATGTTGAGTACGACGATGGCCAGAATCTGGCCTACGGTACGTGCAGATGAGCCGGACACATCATACCCGGGAACCAGATCTAGCAGCCACTGGACGATCATATATTGCGGAAGTAAGACCATCATGCTCGGTATGATTGCACTGAGCAGGTAGAGGTTGTATACGATCACCTGGTCTTTTCGCTTCAACCCGGCCAAACCGAACCCGGTTAGAATGGAGAGTAGATTCATACCAGCCAGGCTGAGAGCCGTAATCAGAATTGTTCTGAACAAAGCCCCCCCAAACTTTTTATCGCGAAGCAGAACGATCCAGCCACTGTAGACGGAATACGGGGTAAAGTAATCCACGATCTTTTGTTTAGGTATGTCGTACGTTTCGGAAACCCTTTTCAGAGTCCATTGGGGTTGAATATAGGCATCTTCGGGAAGACCTAGGTCTGCCTTGACTCTGTTCAAATCCAGATTGTAAAAAACCGACAGGTTTCCCCACTGGTAATCCAAGCTCGCCTCTTCCAGAGGGGGAGGCCAAAGCCATAGATCCGTGGCATGCTTTGTTCCCACAAAGGTTCTGATAAAGAGCGCGTAAAAGGGAAAGAGGGTGACCAAGGTATACACAATGAAAAACACGATTACAGGTATTCTCAAGACCCGCTTTTGCCGTAAAAGGCGAGAACCCAGACCTTTTTTTCTGACTTTGGTCGTTTTTTGCATAGTGATTTCCCTTTATCCGTTAGGCTTCGTATCGGAATCGTTGCTGAAGCCGCTGGAGTAGCACCCCCACAATGAACAGGGGAATACCGAGCTCCATGGCCATCGTCAGCCCTACGGACAATCGCCCCAATTTGAAACCATAATCAAAGAAAACAATGGACAAAAACCGCGCTTCCTGGTTCCCATACATAGCGCCCAGGGCGACCAATTCGTCAAAGATGTTAAAGGAGCCGAGCAGACAGAAAGTAGTGACGATGAGAAAGGAGCCCATCATCTGTGGAAAATAGATCCGCACGAGTCTCTGCCAATACGACGCCCCGTCAACGATGGCTGCCTCGATCGTTTCGGTCGGAATCGCCAAGAGACCTGCCAAAAAGATAGACATGTTGAATCCCGCATACCGCCAGCCGGTCAAAAGAGGCAGGATATAGGTGATGCCCGAAGCCGCCTTGATATCAAAGGGCTTTTGGATCCACCCCAGGTCTAGCAAAAGGAGATTCAGCGTCCCCGTAGAGCGGGAAAAGAGCATGGTTGCCATAAAGCCTACGGCCAAACCAGAGAGCATCATCGGGAGATAAATCACCGTAAAGAACCCGCCTTTGAAACCCACTTCATACATCAGCAATGCCAGGGTGAGTCCAAAGATAAAGACCATGGCATAGTTCAGGAGGGTAAAGCGGACGGACCTCACCAGAGCCGGGAAAAACTCGTCCCTAATACCTGGCTCTGTGAAAACCCTCGCAAAATTATCAAAGCCCACATAGTCCACATCCGTATCCGTAAAACTGAGCTTATCGGTAAATAGCATAGGCAGTCCTACAATGAAGGGCAGGATGGTGAGGCCGACAAACAAGATCAGTTGAGGCGCAATAAAGATCCAATCTCTCAGGATGCGACGTGCCTCGCGCCGCCCGCCCAAACGTTTTTCTAATCTCACCATAGTGATGCTCCTAACAATCTTGTCACACTACTTGCTTTTTGTTGCCAAGTCAGGCTCCCACACCGTTAAGCCAAGCCCGGCCTTCTGGCGGTGTGGGAGCCGTCTCAATTACATCCATGGGTAATCACATCAGCCACTTGCGCATTCTGGCCAGAACAATCACCCGTGCCCCGGCATCAAGGCATTTTCGAAAGATCGTAACTCGCTTCGTAGTTAGCCTGGGCCCAATCCAGAAACTCCTGGATGGTTATTTGATTGGTCAGCAGCTCTCCTATCTTGGCTGGTGCGTTGCCATTCTGGTCAAAAGTATCTGGCGTGCCGGCTATGCGGTAGGCAGCTGCCTGATCCACTCCCCAATTCGCAGGATCTACGAATTTCGTGTTCTCAAACAGGCCGCCGGGAACGTCGATGTCTTTCCTGACACCCTCCCACTGCGCGGCCCCTTCCAGCTCCAGCGGCTCATCCAGTTTGTACACCACCGGAGAACCAGCGCCTTCTCCTCTCATCTTGACCACAGCCGGGCTGTGCCACCAGGCCCAGGCCTTTTTGACCTGTGGGAACTCGGGCAGATCCTGCACACCTTCCATTAGAGCGTACCAGCGGAAAGTGTTGATGCCAGCGAGCCACTGCGTCCATGTATCCTGCCCCGCCGCCGGTGGTGAGGCTGGGAGGCCGAGCTGAACTACGTCGGGATCGCCCGCCTTCGTCTTGTCCCACAGCCAGGGGCCATGGAATACCATGACCGATTTCTTGGCGATGTAACTGGCTTCAAAGTCAGGCTCCCACTCGCGCGTCCACCAACTCTCGGGCATAATGCCCTCATCATACAAGTCTTTCAGCCACTGCCACACAGGACGCCAGGGAGAATCCGGGCCGTTGAACTTGGCCTTGTTCAGCCAGCAGGCATTCTGGTTTTCCTGCTGCCCCTCGGGGAACGCCAAAGCCCACGCCTGGCACCATTGGCCGATGACAAGCCCATGCCAGCCTTGGTCCAAGAAAAAGTCCACGTCAGGGTTCGACTTGGCCCAGGCGGTGCCTTCCTTGAGAAAGTTATTCAGGTCATCCCAAGTCTTGACGTCACGGCGAGGATCCAGGCCGGCTTGGTCCATCAGGTCGGCGTGCCAGTGCCAGGAACAAGTCCACGGGGCCATCACGTCCAAGGCGCGCGGTCCGGGCAGACCGTATACGTTGGTGAAGGCATTCTTGATGTCGAATGTCCAGCGATCCCACCACGGGAAATCCTCGTCACTGAGTTGACTCAGGTCATAATAGAGATCGTAGGCTTCGGTGGCTGGTTCCGTTGTGGTGGTAGGCGTAGTGGCGATGTGTGGGATGTACCCGCCCGCTATCTTGGCCTGCAACCCAGCGTGTTCGTCCTCATTGACTGCAAAGAGGTTGATCTTGATGTCCGGGTTCTCCCTTTCAAAGATATCCCAGATCTGCCGTTGTATGTTCAAGTACTCGGGCTGACGAGCAATCACATCCAGAGTCACTTCCTCTGCTGGCGGCGCAGTCGTCGCGGTTGGCGACGCAGCTGGCTCGGACGTTGCCTCTGTGGGGCGACAACCCGCCAAAGTTATCCCACCAGCAGTCAGGGCGCTTATGCGCAGGAATTCCCGTCGGCTTAGCTTCTTGCTGTTCATGATGATCTCCTTTGTCTTCTTGACTTTCTGTACATGCCTGGTAAACTAGGCACTGTGTGGAGCTTTGCTCCGCACAGGCTGTGGGGTACAGGTCTTCCTTCTATCCAAGCCAGGGCAGGAGTGAGGATCTGTACCCTTTTTCCTCCATCTGATTCTTTTGCCTCCACCACCTCCTTTTCTTTCCCTGTTGTCCAAGATGGAAGGGCTCCTTTCTCATCCTAGATGCCAATACACATCCCACCCCAGGTAGGTCTCGAACGCCTCGGCGAGGACTGCTGCCGAGTGGGAGGCGTTCATGGCTACGTGATGCTCAAAGCCATTCTTGCAGACATATCGCATCAGCGCCTGCAGCCCCGGCACCTCCACCACAGCCCGGCTGCCAAAGGTGTTCAAGGGATCATCCGTCATCGCACCATCGGCGACGTAGGTGCAAATCTTGCCGTTGACGTCATCGGTGGAGATACGGGCAAAACTCACCGGACCCGCCGGCACGCGCCCGGCCAGCGCCCCGTACGTGTTCTCCTTCCCTAGCGTCGTCGCCAGGACGTCCGCATAGGCCATCTTGGCCTCGTCGGGATAGAAACTCTTGGGCCAGTTGCCGCAGTGGAACAGCACGCACTTGTCCGGGTCGTCGGTATAGTTGTTGTTCCAGTCCACCAACGCGCTGGGCGTACCTGACGCCAGTTGCAGGGCGTACATGGCAGCAGCGCCGGCGACGTCGACCTCGCAGGCACTGGGCATCAGCTTGTTGCCCAGCATGCTCATCAACCCGCAGGCATTGACCCCATAGTTCTGCTGAATCGAGTCCCAACATTGGAATGCCGTTGCATCGATCTCGTTGGCCGCCACCCAATCATCGATGACGATGCCCAGCTTGGCCATCTTGACTATCGCCGGAGCCGGCACACCGCTGGTCGGGACGTAAGCGTTGATCTCGTCCAGCTTGGCTTTGACGTTGGGGTCGTTGTCGGCCAGCTTGTCCGCTGCGCCCAAGATCTCGGAAAGATCCACCGTGCACACGTGGATGCCGTATGCCTGCAGCAGCTTTTCGCTGTAGCGGACGGTGATAAAAGCGTTAGGACGCGTACCGATCGCGCCTAACCGGGCGTTCTTTAGTCCGTTCACAACACGGCAGACGCCGACAAACTCTTTCAGGTCGGCCTTGAAGCCATCGGCGGTGGGGGAAACCGTGTGCAGCTCGGTCAGCGAGAAGGGGTAGCCATACTGGCGCAGGTTGTTGCAGACCGAGAGCTTGCCACAGAAAGAGTCGCGCCGCCTCTCGATGTTGAATTGATCGAGGTCGTCTGGATAAGCCTGGACCAAGATGGGCACTTCTAGGCCCGAAAGGCTGATCGTGTCCGCCACGCCCTTTTCGTCGCCAAAGTTAGGCAGTACCACCAGAATGCCGTCAATCTCGTCGGCATGGGCCTTGAACAGGGTCGCGCATTTTTTGGCATCCTCCCAAGTCTCAACTCCCCCCAGGTTAGTGTCCTCCTCCGCCAGCATGATAGATTCAATGCCCATCTCGCTGAAAACCGTCAGAATATCTTGCCTAGCCTCGGTCACCAACTCGTCGGGAAAGAAATCGCGGTTGCCAACGATGACTGCCAGCTTTTGTCCTTTCATTGCATCCTCCTTGATCATTCCTCACTTGGTTGATCGCAAGATCTCGCCCTGTCTCAACCACTGTCTCTTCCCAGATACAGTCGGCCGCGCAACAACATCGCACAGTCCGAAAGTATCGACGCGCACCTCACTGCGGGCACTCATTCCTCCTGCCGCCACGATCACAGGTTGGGGTCAAGAGTCGTACGCGCAACAGCCTCTTTCCAGCCGGCGTACAGTGTTTGCCGCCGTTCAGCAGACATCTGCGGCTCAAAGCAATCGCGCGGCGGCACGAGTTCTTCGATCTCTGCCTCTTCGGCCCACAGCCCCACAGCCAGGCCCGCCAGGAAGGCCGCACCGAGCGGTGAAATATCCGTCGACGTACTGCGGAGCACCGGGCAGTTGATGATATCGGCCTGGAATTGCATCAGCAGGTCGTTGCGGCTGGCGCCACCGTCCGCCAATAACGTCCGCAGCGGTGCGCCGGATTCGGCTTGCATCACGTCAAACACGTCGCGTATCTGGTAGGTGATGGCCTCCAATGTGGCCCGGGCCAGTTGTCCCGCCCCGGCCCCACGCGTCAGCCCCGTGATGGTGCCCCGTGCTGATTCCACCCAGTGCGGAGCACCCAGCCCGATCAAGGCAGGGACAAAATACACGCCGCCCGTATCCTCGACCGTGCGCGCTAGCTTTTCGACGCCAGGTCCGGGGTCGTCCAGCCCGAGCAACTGGCCCAGCCACTGTACGGCGGCACCGGTGGCATAGATGTTGCCCTCGAGGGCATAGGTTGCTTTCTCACACGCCCAGGCGATGGTGGTCGAAAGGCCGTTCTCCGAGAGGATCGGCTGGCTGGTTGGCGTCATGAGCGAAGAGCCGGTCCCATAGGTTGCCTTGATACTGCCCGGCTTGAAGCCCGCCTGTCCATAGAGCGACGCGTGAGAGTCACCGATCATGGCGGCGATAGGAATGCCGCCCGGCAGACCATCCAGCGGCACGGTCTCACCATAGAAGGCGCTCGACGGCTTGATCTCTGGCAGCGCGGCAGACGGGATGCCAAAGAGGTTCAGAACCTCATCGTCCCACTCGAGCGTGTGCAGATTGAGCAACTGGGTCCGCGACGCGTTCGTCAGGTCGGTAGCGTGAACCGCTCCTCCCGTCAGATTCCACAACACCCAGGCATCGATGTTGCCGGCGCATAACTCTCCCTGCTCGGCACGACGGAAACCGTCCTCCGTGTGTTCGAGGATCCAGCGTATCTTGCTGCCCGAGAACATCGGATCGACCTGTAGGCCGGTGCGCTCTTGCAGGAAGGGCCCGTGCCCCTGTCCCTTGAGCTGGTTGCAGAATGGCGCGCTGCGCCGGCACTGCCACACCACACACGGGCCGACCGGTTGCCCCGTCTCTCGCTCCCAAACCAGGGCCGTCTCACGCTGGTTGGTCACCGCAACCGCTGCCAGGTCTGGATCGTCTAGGGCACCCAGGCACTCGGCGATCGCATCGCGGGTGTTGCGCCACACTTCCAGCGCATCCTGCTCTACCCAGCCGGGCTGCGGATAGCTGATGCCCGTCGGCTGCGAGCCACGCGCCAGGACGGTCCCCGATGGGTCAACGACTAACGCCTTCGTGTTCGTCGTCCCTTGATCGATTGCCAGGATATTCTCGCCCATTATCGCTCTCCTGATTCTACCAGCTCCAGTGCTGCATCGTGGATCCCCTGCGGCGTGAGATGGAAGTGCTCAAACAAGAACTCGGGGGAGCCCGTAGGGGCAAAGACGCCGGGAACACCGAGGATGCGCATCGGCACCGGATGGGTCGTCGCTACGACCTCAGCCACAGCACTGCCGAACCCGCCATAGATGGTGTGCTCTTCTGCCGTGACGATACCGCCCGTCTCGACGGCTGCCTCGACAATAGCCTCGCGGTCGATGGGCTTGACCGTGGCCATGTTGATGACGCGAGCCTGGATGCCTTTTTCCTCCAGCATCGCTGCCGCGACCAACGCACGCGGGACCAGTGTCCCACAAGCAGCCAGCGTGATGTCATTCCCGTCCCGCAGGCGCACGGCCTTGCCAATCTCAAACCGGTAATCCGCATCGTGAACGGCGGGTACCCCCATGCGGCTAAGACGCAGGTACACTGGCCCAACCATACCGGCCGCGGCTCGAACGGCCTGTTCCGTCTCCAGCGGGTCGGCGGGCACAATGATCGTCATGTTGGCAATCGCTCGCAGCCACGCGATATCCTCGATAGAGTGATGCGTCCCTCCCAGCGGGCCATAGGCCAGCCCGGTGCTCACCCCGCACAGTTTGACGTTGGTGTCCGTGTAGGCCACGTCATTCTTGATCTGTTCGAGCGCCCGCGCCGTCAGAAAACAGGCAGCGGCGGCCACAAAGGGAATCTTGCCCCCGTTGGCCATACCGGAGGCCATGCCCACCATGTTCTGCTCGGCAATTCCTATGTTGAACAGCCGATCCGGGAACAGCTCGGCAAAGTGGGACAACTTGGTCGAGCTGACCGAGTCGTTCGTAAGAGCGACAACTCGCGAATCCCCTCGCGCAATATCCTCCAGAGTACTAGCAAACGCATTGCGGCAGTCGTATAGCTCGCTCATCAACCAGACCCCCTCAGTTCTTCCAGCGCAGCCCCTAGTTCCTCGTCTGTCGGCACGCGGTGATGCCAAGCGGCACGATCTCTGATAAACGAGACACCCTCTCCCTTGTGTGTGTTGGCAATCACACAGTTGGGCTTTCCGGCCTCAAAGGGAACGGCGGAGAGGGCCTGCATGATCTCGGCGTGGTCGTGTCCATCGATCTCTTGTACCGACCAGCCAAAAGCGCGCCACTTGTCGGTCAAGGGATCAAGGCCGATGATACGCTCGGTCCAGTCGACCATCTGAATCCGGTTGCGATCGACAATGAGCGTCAAGTTGTCGAGCTGATACTGCGCAGCGGCCATGGCGGCCTCCCAGTTGCTGCCCTCCTGGAGCTCACCATCGCCTGTCAGCACAAACGTCCGCCACAATGCGCCGTCCATTTTGGCAGCCAGCGCTGTCCCGACCGCCATCGGCAGCCCGTGCCCTAGCGCCCCGGTATTCGCCTCGACTCCGGGTACACTTACATTGGGGTGCCCATTCAGGCGAGAAAGAGGCTTCATAAACGTAGCAAGTTCCTCCTCGGGAAAGAAACCGGCAAAGGCCAGAGTCGTGTAGAGAAGAGCCGAACCATGCCCCTTGCTCATAAAAAAGCGATCGCGATTGGGAGCAAGGGGATCCTGGGGATCGACGTTCAGCACGTCGTTGAGATAAAGAGCAGCAAGGATGTCTGCTGAAGAAAGATCTCCACCTGTGTGGCCTCCTCCTGCTTCATGGATCATGATCAAGTTACGCTGCCGGATTTCGTATGCTTTTCTGTGCAGTGCCTCTGTGTCTATCGACATCAAATATCAACTCCGCTTCATTTGAATATTTATTCATACACAATTATCTAGTCAACCTATATTACCATGGAATCTCTGTTCTGTCAAACGCGCAACAGCCATTCTTGACAAGACCGTGATTCCATGATACAATCACTTTGACTACCTACTGATATCTGAATAAATATGCAGCTAGCTGACTATGAGATGCGTCGGATTTGCCGACATCCTTCCCACTCTGTACCTTTGGCGACATGTTGAACGTCGATTCCTGGCAGTGAACTGCCCGCGGCCGTGACCAGTTCACTGCGAGCTAGGTAATCGCTCTGAATCGCGGCACACTGTCATTGTCCTTATTGACTCTGGTTAGAGTTTGTATTCCCCCATCCCGTCATTTGTGAGTCAACCGGGCCGGCTTTGCTTTGGACAACCTGGTCCTGGCTACGATGGATGCCAATGGAGGTGACTATGGGTTGATTTCGTCAATAGTGGTATAGTGCGGCTATGCTGGAATACAAAAAGGAGATACCGGCTATCTTGGCGGACGACGGTATCTCCCTGAGACAGGTCACGGCAAATCACTGTTGCACTCAGAGTGCAACGGTATCTGCGGACCCTTTGGTATTATACAACTGGTTCACCTGTTCAGCAAACCTCTGGCAATCTCCGATAGCTTGGCCGCATGCTTTGGATGGCAGTTTCTCTTGATTCACACCGACTCACACTCATAAGGAGAAGAGCAATGAGAAAGCACAGACTGTTCCTGTTGGTGTTGTTGATCGGCTTGATGGCGATTCTTCCTGCCTGTGGGACACCGCCTACAGCCGATATGGCTGCGATCGATGCGGCCAATGCCGCAGCAGCGACGGCCGAAGCCAAACTGGCGGCGGCTGAGGCTGCCGCAGAAGAGGCCAGAGCTGCCGCAGCGGCAGCCGAAGCAGATGCAGCGGCCAGCGAAGACGAAAAGGCCGCCGCCAAGGCCGAGGCTGAAGCCGCTGCAGAAGAGGCCGAAGCCGCCAAGGCCGAGGCTAATGCCGCTGCGGAGGAAGCTGAAGCCGCCAAGGCCGAAGCAGATGCCGCCAAGGCCGAGGCAGATGCCGCCAAGGCCAAGGACGTAGTGATGACAGACGTCGGCACGCCGCGGCACGAAACACTGATCTTCCAAACATTCGACCGGCAAACCGCAGACCCAGGCAATATGAATCCAATGTTGGCTTATGCGCGCTGGCGTGGGTTCAGAGAACTTGGTTGGGGTTGGCTCTGGGAGACGGATACCGGAACTGGCGAATCCTACGGGGAACTGGCTGCCGGGCCGGTGGAAGTACTCAACGATGAACACACCCAGTTTAGATTTAAGCTCAAAGAGGGTATCTACTGGAGTGACGGTGTCGAGTTCACGGCCGATGATGTGATCTATACATTGGAGACCAATTTTGCTTGTAAAGACATAGCTACCCGCGTGGGTGGGGTTGTCACTTACATTGAAGATGGCAGTTGGAAGAAAATTGACGACTACGCGGTCGAAGTTTCGACTCAGAAACCGGCTTACGACTTCCAACAAAACATGGGTGTGCGCACCTGGGGATCGAACTTCGTGCCGCTGCCCAAGCATGTTTTTGAGAATGAAAATGCCTGCGAATTCAAGAACACCTATCCGGTTACCCTGGGGCCATACGTGGTCAAGGAATTCGACCCCAACGGGTTCTGGCATTTGTGGGAACTGCGTGAAGATTGGGAACGTTCGGCATGGGCTGATTTAGATCAAGATGGCTTTATGCCGAAATACGTGCTCTACAAGGACTATGGTCCGGAGGAAGTACGCTCCCTGTCCTTCGTCCAGAACGCCTATGACGTCGACACCTTCATGAGCCCCGCCACTATCAAAGCTGTTCAGGATCTTAACGACTCAGTGACAACCTTCGCACCTACTATGCCATACCACAACATGGATGATGCCTGTGTTTATGGTATGTTGATCAACATGCAGAAGTCCCCCTATGATCTGAAGAACGTCCGCTGGGCGCTGGCCCTGGCAATGGACCTGGAGACAATCGGCATTAACGCTGTAAGCGGTGAAATGATCGTCTCGCCGTGGCCAATGGCCGACACTCA
>Ga0272442_10002537_pt1 | contig 26408 bp, 17 predicted proteins | sample SSMForm2O_FD_200262 | JGI IMG/M metagenome (GOLD analysis project Ga0272442, IMG submission 200262) | Marine sediment archaeal communities from Little Sippewissett salt marsh, Falmouth, MA, United States - SSM-Form-2O | ecosystem: Environmental > Aquatic > Marine > Wetlands > Sediment ... | reverse complement strand
AATTAAAATTCGAATATGCAATGTCAAGCTCTTATCATTTTTTGTTTACGCTAAATTTGATAATCCGCGTTTTGCATAAAAAACTTTGGCAAAAGCATCGAGTGTTTATATTACTATTTGACAGAAGATAAGTATTTGTATTCTATTAAAAAAGTTAGTATTTTATTTGAAACTGGTAAACAGGCAGGAAACACTGTAATAAATCAACAAGGAGTTCAATATGTGCAAGGAATGTGGTTGCGGAGAGCTTAATCATGAGGAGAACATTTTACCTGTCGGGCGGGAAATCCTTGCGGAAAATGCTCATCATGCGGCACACAATAAAGAGCATCTTCAGAAGATAGGTGTTGTGATGTTCAATTTGGTCGGTTCACCCGGAGCGGGAAAAACCACTTTACTCGAGAAAACCATCCCGGCGCTTTCAAGAGAGTTTAAAATAGCTGTTGTTGAAGGCGACCTCGAAACCGACAGGGATAAAAAGCGAATTGACAGTCTTGGTGTCCCGTGTTTCCAGATATGTACTCATGGCGCATGTCATCTCGATGCTAACATGGTTCATCATGCTCTTCATGAACTCGAACTCGATGATTCTTTCGACATCGTTTTCATCGAGAATGTCGGTAATCTCGTTTGTCCTGCGGACTTCCCGCTAGGGGAGGATTTCCGAATAGTCGTTATCTCCACACCTGAAGGTGATGATAAACCGGAAAAATATCCTACTATTTTCTGGGGTTCCGATGTAGTAGTTGTATCAAAGATGGACCTTATTCCGTATATTGATTTCCAGATAGATGGCTGTAGGAAAAGAAGTTACGAGGTAAACTCCAAAGCTCGATTTTTTACTGTGTCAGCTAAAAGCGACGATGGTTTCGAAAAATGGCTCGAATGGGTTAGATGGGCGGCAAAAACACCAAGATAATGAGTTGAGAGTTACCTCACTTCACCCCGTTAAGGAAAGTGGGGGTTCCAAGATGTTAGAGAAAATATTGGGAGTGAGTAATGATAGTCGAAAAAAAGCGGTTAAGCAAGATATTCAGGAATTTAAATGATATGCCCATTGCTGTTGTTGGCGATGTCATGCTCGATAGATATCTCTGGGGCAATGTCGAGCGGATTTCTCCTGAAGCTCCCGTGCCGGTTGTCTATGTCGAGCGTGAGACTGCAAGACTTGGCGGTGCGGCTAATGTTGCATGGAATATTGCGGCTATCGGAGCGGAACCGTTGCTTTTCGGTATTATCGGCAATGATATGTTCGCTCGAATATTGCAGAAATTGCTAGATGAATACAAAATTGCCACGGATTATCTTGTTACCGACGATAAGCGCCCCACTACCGCAAAGACAAGGATTATTGCACGCGGACAACAAATGCTGAGAATCGACAGAGAAAATATCATCGCTATTAATCGAAAAGTTGAAGACCGAATAATCGGAGGTATTATCGATTCACTCGACAAAGTATCGGCGCTTGTTATTTCGGACTATGGCAAGGGAACTATATCCCGCAGGGTTTTGAAGAAGATTATTCCAATTGCTCGCGAGAAAAAGGTTTTTATCGCAATCGACCCCAAAGAGAATCATTTTGGTCTTTACAAAGGCGCTACGGTTGTTACTCCGAATATAAAAGAGGCGGAGGATGCAGTTAGTATCAAGATAAAAGATAAAGCGGCTTTGCTTCGTGCAGGACAAAAGTTGAAAAAACTTACGGGTGCTGAAAACATTTTGATTACAAGAGGTTCCGATGGTATGAGCCTTTTTTATACGGACAACGGTGTGGAAAATTTCCCGACTATGGCTCGGCAAGTATATGATGTTACCGGTGCAGGCGACACTGTTGTGGGTATATGCGCGGTTATCGCTGCAGGCGGGGGAACGCTTCGTGAAGCTGCTATAATCTCCTCACATGCTGCGGGAGTTGTTGTGAGAAAAGTTGGCACAGCAGTTGCAAATTCATCGGAGATTGCAAAGAGCATCGAGCTTGAACAAGTCAAAAAGGGAGTAATAAAATGAGAAACGCTGTCATTGTAATATTTATACTTGGAGTTCTCGCAGCAGCTTTAGGACAGGCACAGATGAAAAGAGTCCGCACTGAAAGGGGAGTCGTTGAACTTGAGCTTTCAGCCGATAATGTGAATGTGAGAGCCTTAATAAGCAACCTTGAAAGCCGACTCCAGCAGCTTGCAGTAATTGCAGAAAGAAACGACGAATGCGCTCAGCTTATGCAACCGATTATTCTCGAACTTCTTGCGCTAATAATTCTCTTTCCTTCGGAGATTTATGTAGAACCGGTTATTGTTGAAATAATCGAACCTATCGATGGTGCTTTATTTGCACAATTTTTGGGCAGTTTGAAAGAAAAAACTTTCTCCAATGACAAACTGAAATTTCTACAGCAGGTAGGTTCGGCACATTATTTTACATGTATTCAACTTGCCGAAATACTCGATTGTTTCTCTTTCAGCGATGATAAGCTGAAAGCGGTGCGTTTTTTGAAACCAAGAATTATCGATGCCGAGAACGCATTCATTATTAAAGACCATTTCACATTCGACAGCGATAAAGAAAAATTCATGAAAATAATGTATGAATAGTTTTAAAGCAGGGGTTCAAAATTTTAAACCCTTCCTTCAGTGGCTCTGACAAATTGAAGAGAGATTTAATTTCTTGTATCGAAAATCGCAATATTGCAGAATTCTACATGGCATAGAACAGTCGGAACAGGATAATTAAAGGAAATCGAAACTATAATGACATTGGATGGAAAATGTTTGAGATAATTGTGAGACAAAATTTTTCCGCAGCTCATCAAATTGAAGGCTATCCGGGAAATTGCTCGGAACTTCACGGGCATAACTGGAGGATTGAACTTTGTATCGGTGTCGGCGAACTGAATGAACTCGGCATGGCGCTCGATTTCAAGCAGGCAAAAAAAATCCTTAGGGAAATAATCGGCAAACTCGACCACACATTCCTTAATGACAATCCGTTTTGTTCCGGTGGGAATCCCACAGCGGAGAGACTTGCTGAATTAATATATATCCAAGCTGCAGGCAAAATTCCAGAAAAGGTATCAATAAACTCCGTTACGGTCTGGGAATCGGAGAATGCAGGAGTGAGATATAGCAAGTAGCATTGCAAACCTTTCTTTATCTTTAACCACAGAATTCACAGAGAAATAACTTCAGAGAAAAAAGAGAAACAGATTGATTTGTTGAGAATTATTAGCAAAACTCCGTGTTCTCTGTGGTTTTCTGAGTTTTTATTGTATAGTTTTTGCAAATAATTTGTGAGAAATGCGGACTAATACAGAATTTTTTCCACCATCTCATATCTTCCAAGCTGTGGCATTATACAAGCGCCACAGGTGTACTCTCTTGTAATCTCGAGCATTTCCTTAGCAATCTCGATTCCTTCCGTTCTTGCGGTTTCGCCGCGTCCGGCTTTTGACATTATTTCTCGAACTTTGGCAGGTATTAATATCCCGGGGATTTCGTTGTGTAAAAATTCTGCATGGCGTGTTGAAACGAGAGGTAAGATACTCGCTATCACCGGTGTTTCCCTATCCTTAAGAAACTCCATTAGCTTCTCAATTTTTTCGCTGGAGAATATCGGCTGGGTTTGCACGAAATGTGCACCCGATTCTATCTTGCGGTCGAGACGCTCGAGTTCCCGTTCAAAAGATTGTGCATTCTGGTTAAATGCGACTCCGATAAAAAATGATGTCGGCGAATCTATCGGATTACCCAGTAGGTCGTGCCCTTCGTTGAATGAAGATATCATTTTGACGAGACCGTAAGTTGATATATCGAACACACCGGTAGCGAATGGATAATCGCCAACAGCGGGCGGGTCTCCGCGAAGAGCAAGGATATTATCTATACCAAGCGCATAAGCCGATAGGAAATCGGATTGCATTGCTATCAGGTTTCTGTCACGTGCGGTAAAATGCAGAATGATGTCGATACCAGTTCTTATCCTTACTCCCGCTGCCAATCCCAGTGCGCTCATTCTCATACGCGCCATCGGTAAATCTGCGATATTTATAGCGTCCCCGCCAAGTTCCTTGAATGTCCGCGCAGCATGCACAAGTTCACCAACCTCGGTACCGCGTGGAGGGTCGAGTTCCATCGAAAGCACAAATCCGGATTTTATCTTTTTTTCAAGCGATGTCGATGGGCGTGAATATCTGCGTTTCGGTTTTTCTTTAGTCAATTCTATTCCTGGAATCAGTTTTCGTTTGCGTGGTTTCATACCGGAAACAGCTTTAGCTACCGAGCTTATATGTTCGGGATTCGAACCGCAGCAACCGCCGACAATGTTTAATCCCTTCGCAAAGGCGTTCCGGGAAAACTGAGCAAAATATTCCGCAGTTGCAGGATATAGAAATCGCCCATCGACGAATGTTGGCTGTCCTGCATTTGGCATTGCCGAGATAAATCGCGGAAAGACTTTTCCAAGCTGTATAGCGGATTCGAGAATTTCACGCGGTCCCCTTCCGCAGTTCGCACCGGCAATAAGAATCCCGGTATCAGCAAGCGCTTTACCCACCTGTTCCGGGTCATTGCCAAGAAGCGTTTTGCCATCGATAAAAGACATCGATGCCCATATCGGAATATGCGGCGCAATTTTACTTGCCATTGCAATCCCTTGAAGCAGTTCTGCAAGGTCTGCAAAAGTTTCGAATAAAAGTAAATCGATTCCACCCTCGGCAAGGGCGGATATTTGTTCGAAAAAGAATTCTTCGAGTTCAGTTTGAGATACTTCTTCAGCGCTCTCGAACGGACGGGTTATGGGACCGATATCGCCTGCGATAAAAACCTTTTTGTCCGATTCTTTTGCGGCTTTGCGTGCGATTCGGACGGATGCGATATTCAGGTCGATTATTTTCGAACCGAGGTCATAATGCTTTTCAAGAATATGCCTGTTCGCGCCAAAGGTGTTGGTTGTAATAATATCCGCTCCGGCGGCGATATATTCACGATGTGCTCGTTCGATTATATCGGGCTGCGATAACGACAGTTCATCGTAGCAATGCCCTTTGGGAACGCCAAAGGAATAGAGGAATGTTCCCATTGCCCCATCAGCAACTAAGATTCTTTCGTGCAAAAACTGTTTTATCATGGTTTTTTCCTTAATTCTAGAATCATCTTAAAAACAGATACATGAAAATAATAGTCAAAATTAAAAAATTAAATATCAAAATGACAAATCAAATGTAACATTTTTTTCGAGATTAGCAAGGTTATGCTGTAAGGTTGCATTCTTAATCCTGTTGCAGCCTGTTCCTCGCTACGGTGTCGGGTTATTACTATTACCGGTGCGATTTGCTTTGCTAAGATTTCATCGAGTAATTTCATACCCGATTTTGCATGGAAGCCAATTTCGAGGAGTATAAGGTCGGTATATCCATGGTTAAGCGAAGTTTGTATCTCTGTAACACTTCCCGTCTCCGCTACGATGGATTTCTTCCCATTTATTTGTGTCAGTAGAGCTTAAATTATTCTGCGGTCTCAATCATCGTCATCGATAATGAGTACTCTGATTGCTGGCTGCTTATCCATTAGAACTCCTATTATTCGATATCACGGGATTTCCATCAATAATTATAACAATTGTTAAGTCTTGAGTAAATGTTTTCTTATAAATAACATAACTATTGTATTTTTCATTTTTATAATGGTTGAGTTAATCAATATCCTGTTATCCTCTGGTTATCCTTGTTGTTTTTCCCTATGATTTATCCCAGTATCCTTTGTGGTTATATTCGTGTGGTGCGAGGTGGTTGGTTTTCGTGAGTAAGAAAAAATATCCAAGCGGGATAATCTACAATAGTTTAGCTATTCAGATATAGCAGAATTTTTACGGCATTTATCATCGATTATGCAAACCCAATCCAGCTAGCACTTTTTCAATATCGCTAAAATCGCCAATGATTTTTCTTATCGGTTTAGGAGTAATTTTCACTAATGTAGGTGTTGCAAGTATAAAATTTATTGCAGCTTCTTCAGGATTTTCAAGGACATCGATAATCTCGAGAGAGTATTTATTACTAAACCTATCATTAAGGAATTGGAGTAAGCGTTCGATATCTCTTATCGAATCATGATTACGATTCAAAATATAAAGACGAAATCCAATCATTAGTGACACCTATGCATTATTTTAAAACATGCAGATAAAGAATTTCCAATTATATAATTCTTTCACAGCTTGCACATTTACCAAATATAATATACTAATATGTAAGCAAAAAGCACTACTGAAAGATTGCTTATATAATGCGTAGTAATTATCCGTATATTGCAGTGTGCATAGAAGTCAAAAGGATTTGAGGTAAGTGGTTAAGTTTATTCCCTTGTTTGCTATTTCGAGTTTTTTTCGAATGCTATTCCTGTGGGTATCCACCGTTCTGCACGAGATATTTAAATAGCGGGCAATTTCTTTGGTTGTAGAGCCACTTCTGACCATATTGCATATCTCGATTTCACGGGGAGTTAGTTTGAAAGCTTTGCGGGATATTGCACTCCCAAAATCAGATGAGAGCCTTTTCAGATTGTCTTCCAATAATTTTAAATATGTTGCATCAAGCTGTGAAGCACTGTTTTTAATCCTTTCTAATATCGGGAGCAATAATATGTTAACATTGTCGAGTATTTTCTTCTCTATCGCCTCTTTTTCTTTTTCAAGCTGCCCAAGAATTTCTCTTAATGCAATATTCTTCTCTTGCAAAAGAGTATTTTGCAGGGTAAGTTTCTCTTCACTTTCGCGTAATGCTTTTTCGGAATAAACTTTTTCTGTTATATCTTTTGCAAAGATAGAAATGCCGTTTGTTGTTGGATAGGCATGAATTTCAAGAAAGCATTCATTATTATTGAATCGATACTTATTTAGAAAATTTTGTGGTTCTTGTGTTTGTAAAATCTTTTTATAAATCCTCGATGCTTTTTTCGTCTCGTTACTATCTGGAAAAACATCAAATATGGATTTTCCAATAGCTTCAACTGCAGGAATTCCCGTAAGTGTTTGAAATGCTTTATTCCAATAAGAATACTTTAAATCATTATCCAAGGCAAAGAATACATCGGTGATACTGTTGGCAAGCTCCCTGTATCTTATCTCACTTTCACGCAGCGCTTTTTCCACTCGCATGCGCTGAAGCGTGATTGAAGCCTGTTTGGCAAAAGTCTCGATTGATTGACAGGTTTCCTTTTCAATTTCACTGTGCATTATAATTGAAGCCATGCCATACAATTTTTTTTCTAGAGTAAAACCTATCATGAATACATTTCTAATATCGTATAGTTCCTCGAGTGAATTGCAGACCGATTTCTCAACCTTCCCGAACATCAGTTCATATATGCCTCCGTGAATCTCTATTAACCTAGCGCTTTTAAGTTTAGTTAGTATTTTTTTTATCAGTTTGAACGGTGTTCCTTCAGGATGCCTTCCAAGAATTGTAAGAATTTTGTCTTTCATTGCACCCATTCCTATAGCAGAACGATTGTGAAACAGTCCGGTATCACTATCGAAAGAATTGATAATAACCATAGATTCACCGACGAGTTCCATAAGGTTTTTACCGATGAATCGGTAAATATCACCATCCGGTGGAAATTCGATAAATCTCATAGCGGTTCTTGCCAGGAATGAAATATTTTCAAGGCGTTGTTTTTCTTTTTTCTCTGTAAGTTTGCGCCCGGTTTCAGCAGTTTCCAATTTGGAAACATGCTTACGCAATCCAGCTAATTCCACAATAAGTTGTTTCTGTGTCTTATTCTCATCGTTCATGTCTTTATGTTTCCTTTAGAATGCAAATTATTGAAATATAACGACTATGCATCTCGCTCCCCAGTGGAACGAGAAAAATATTTATATAGCGAATAAAGATTTATTTATCTGTATTCAGAACTTAATTATGGAATATTAATTTATCGATTAATTAAAGGGAGTCCAATGAGAAATTATCTCATTATGATTTTTATTCTGTTGTTGTGGGGAGTGCTATAATTCCTAATCCCAAATTCCCAATCCCTTCATTTTTCCCTATAAACTCTATCGTTTTAACTGCATTTTAACAAACGAAAATATTACAACCAATAGTGCTTAAACCATTTCATATCGCAGGTTTAGGATTGCGTATTGAGAATCACGTAATCCCCTCAAAAAGTGATTTACAAGCTTTTTATACAAGCATTATTCCCCATGAAATCTGATACCACCGTTTTCGCATAATCTCACAGCGCCGTCATAAATTCGAATTCCAACCTTTTGGTCTTCATTATTTATCGAGTATAACCAGTTGTCGTATCCCGATACTGCAGAACCGTTGAATTGGACATGTCCAGTTGATGAAGTTGCGCATTTAACCTCGATATGAGGCAAAAATTGCAGTCTCTGACCTATTCCAAAAGATGCATCGGTTGCACATGTGGCATTGCGAGTGAAGTAGCGATAAATAAACGATGCATCGCGGTTATAAGTTCCGCTGAAAGCGCCACCGATAGACGGCGTGGGACGAATTTCCTGCATAACATATTCACTATCGGCACAGCCCATCGAATCCACTTGATGCAATACATCGAGTGTGTACCATGTATTCCTGCTGTTCGCCCAGCCATAATTCATGTGGTATTCTTTATCACCATCCACTATCTGCCATCCATCACATACTATTGCATGCCCTTTAATCCTATATTCCAACGGTTGGTTCTTGTTTAAATCTTCTTTTAATAGGTCGAACCATTCTGTCGGAGTATAATCTATACGGTCTCTTTTGGAACAGGAGGTTGTGTAACGAAAGTTTTCCTCGAGGGCAAATTCAACATACCAGGTTTGAGTGCCGGATGAGCATCCATCGGTATTGTCTCCACAATAATCCATAGTGCATGCTACTCCGACCTCATGACATAACTCGGCTGTTGCATTAATCTGCTCCGTAGTGGATGAACCATCGAGTGTGTCGGGTATGAATAACCATGCATAAGTATCGGAATAATCACCTCCCCCTTCTCCGAACGGGGGCCAATTCCAGTAATGCATAATCTGCGAACATGCGGTTGCTACACAACCAACAAGGCAATGAGCCGCTGTGCAATCATCACCACCAGGAGGTGCCGGACAATCCTCATTATATGGGTCGTGTTGGTCCCAATAAGAAGTGAGCAAAAATGTGCTATCGTTTCCTTCATAGTCCGTCATAATCAATCCCGCTTCAAGTTCTTCTGTAAAATCCGCACAATCGCGATTCAATTTATCCCATGATGTTATGTAATCTATTTCAAGAATACTTTCCATGTCTTTTCTTTCAAGCGTTTCGATAGCTCCAAGTTTCCATTCAATCGTGTTAATAATCCCTGCCATTTTGCCTTTAAGTAAATCGGTCATACCACCATCGGAATCGGGATTCAGGTCGCTTATTGACGAATATGCCTTTACGGGAGCCAGTTCCTTGAGTAAGGAAACGAGGATGTAGCCATTGGGCATCACAGGACAGAAAAAACCGATTGTTCGCCCATCACGCTTGAATTCCTGAATTTCTTGAACAGTAGCTTTTTTATGTCCGCCCCAGCTACCATTATGGTGAATAATCGTTGTAATCCAGTTGGTTGCTACTGTCAGCGCTTCGTCTTTGGTAACCATTTCTGCGTGTGAAAGTGATGCCAGCGCTAAAAACATCGTGAAGTTGATTAATTTGGTAAAAAAAGCATTTCTCATGATTATTATCCCAATTTAGTTTAAGAACGTTAAAAAACTGAAATCCCCACAGATATTCAGTTTTATGGATATTGCCCGTGAAATCTGATTCCACCGTTTTCGCATAATCTTACAGAGCCGTCATATATCCGTATTCCAACTTTCTGGTCTTCATTATTTATCGAGTAAAGCCAGTTATCGAATCCCGAGACCGCCGAACCGTTGAATTGAACATAACCGGTTGTGCTCTGGCATTTAACTTCGACACGAGGTAAAAACTGTAGTCTTTGCCCGATACCGAAAGATGCATCGGTTGCGCATGTCGCATCGTGAGTGAAATATCGATAGATAAACGATGCATCGCGGTTATAAGTTCCGCTGAAAGAACCACCGATTGCAGTAATGGGATAGATATTCAAAATCATATCCTCTCCAAGTGTATCCCCACCCGGTAATTCATCGAGTGTGTACCATGTATTGCTGTTAGAATATGGGTCCCATTCAGCATCTAATGTATCTACCCATCCTGCCCAACCGTAATTCATGTGATATTGTTTTTCGCTTGCTACAATTTTCCATCCGTCGCTAATAAGTGAATGACCGGGAATACCATATTGTACCGGCTGATTCCATTCGAACTGGTCCTGCATGATACCAAACCAGTTATTTGCCGAGAAAATATTACGAGGTACACTACTACAGTCATCTGAGTATCGGAAATTGTTTATATAGGCATCAATCATATCGGGATGAGTAGCGCTCGACCCGCAACCACTGCCTGTGCTGCTTACGCAGTAATCCATGAGACATGCTTGTCCGACCTCACTGCAAAGTTCAGCAGTTGCATCCTTCTGTTCGGTGGCAGAAAAACTTGTGCATGTATCAGGTATAAATAACCATCCATAAGTATCAGAATATGGACTTCCCCCTTGTCCAAAGGGTGGCCAATTCCAATGATGCATGATTTGTCCGGCTGCAGTTGCGACGCACCCGACTGAACAATTGCTTCTAGTGCAATCGTCGCCCCCAGGTGGTGCCGGACAATAGAGGTTATATGGATTATTCTGATTCCAATCCGAGGTGAGCAATTGCTGTCCTTCATTGTAGTCCGCTAGTATAGAGCTTGTGCCGAGATGTTCATAGAACACTTCGCAGGGAACTTCAAATTCATCCCAGACGGAGCGGTAGCAAATCTCGAGAATATCTTCCAATTCCTTGTTTTTAACCGATTGAATCGGTCCAAGCTGTCGCTCGATGCTGTTTAATATTCGCACCATTTTGATTTTCAAAAAGTCGGTCAAACCTTCATCTATGTCGGGATCCAGATTGCAGGTTGCCGAGTATGCTTTTACTGGAGCCAATTCCTTCAGTATCGAAACGATGATGTAACCCTTGGGCATAACCGAGCAGAAATATCCAATGGTTCGACCTTCATGCTTGAATTCCTGAATTTCTTGAACCGCCGCCTTTTCATATCCACCCCAGTTACTGTTGTGGTGGATAATCGTTGTAATCCAATTATTTGCAATTGTCAGCGCTTCTTGCTTGGTTGCAATCTCAGCATAAATAGGAGATAGTAACAGTATTCCTATCAGGAAGGCGAATATTATCATTAGTATTGTGTTCTTCATGATAATCACCATCCTTTACTGCAAAGTCACAAGAACGAGTATTTGCCCTTTCTTTCCTCTTTCAAGAGTTTCCATAGCTTTTCCAATAATCGCTCCTTGAGCGCGCCGATAATCCGTAGCTTTCATTGCATAGCCCGGCGTTGCGGATGTTGTTAATAAGTCGCCGGGTTCTATACCCTCGTCGGTGGCATCGGCAAAACAATATACGCGACCTGCGAGAGCGACATTATGATCGAATTCAGTTGCCGAACCCAGTCGAACACCGGAACCGAGACTCTTCGCACCGGCAACAATACCGGCAACTTTACTGTCATACGGATTAGCGCTCATAAGCAATTTCCCCGGATTGTCCGGGTCGATGACAAGCACCATTCCAGGTTCAATCGCATCGTTGTTTGACACATCGAAACCTTCGGCATAATCTAATCCCTCGCCGATTTCGACGACAGCATCGCCGGTGGCATCCGAGACCTGAATTTTATGAAATACATCGAGCCGAGCTTGCGGGTCATCAACACCGACACCGACATACCCGTTGCTTTTCACAATCAGTCGAATACTCCCATTCGACTTGGCAATAAACGGGTCGTAAGTGGTTCCACCTTTGATATGGAACACTGCTTCCGGGTCCGCGGTGCCGATACCGATTCGTCCGCTATCGCGCTCAACAGTGAAAAGATTACTGTTGATGTCCGTATTATTTTTACCGTAGATAAAAAGATAATTTTCCTCACCTTCATATTTGATACCCATTCCGTAAGTGAAATCATCATCTTCACCGAGCAAGATTTTTGAATCTCCACCACTGGGAGTAGTATCGGGAACAATACATATAGTTGTTAGCGCAGCGTTACCAACATAATGGACACCGTATTGCGGATCGAGTGTTCCGATACCGACTCTACCGTCAATATAAACTTTGCCGTCGAAGTAGCCTGCATAAGTTCCCGATATGCAATCGTAGCCGAGAAGCGCGTAAGTTGTCGCACCTAATGAAGCTTTAAGGGCTTGTCCGGTACCACCGCCTTCATAGTGAGTCTCGAATATCTCGCCTTCGGATTGGTCGGCTTTTACAAATCCATAGCCGCAATTGACATGTAGTTTACAACTTGGTGTAGCGGTTGATATTCCGACATGCCCATCATCATCCACAATGAATTTTGTACTGCCGGATTTTACTGCACGGAAAAGGTCGGTGGAATCGTCATCGGCAACATAGAGCCGCGCTGTTGGAATATTAGTTCCGATTCCGACATTGCCGTCGTTTTTGACAATAAGCCGTGAGTCACCGGCAACTCCGGCAGAAATCAAATCGAGTGTGTCATCCTCGGAGATGTGCAATTTTGCGCTGGGGTCAGAGCGGTTAATCCCGATTCGTCCATCATTCTTCACGACAAAGTGCGGATTCGCGGAAACACGGACAAACAACGGGTCCATCGTGTCGGTTTCCTCGATATGCAGTTTTGCACCTGGATTCGTTACATTAATTCCGACATTTCCATTATTCTTGACGATAAATTTCAAATCGCCGGGTAAGCTAGCGCGGAAAATATCAAAAGTATCACCTTCGACAACATGCAGTTTTGTGAGCGGAGTAAAGATACCGATACCGACATTGCCGGTGGGCACGGCATTCATATTATCGCCGACAACATTCCAATCGCTGTCACCGGCGCCGCCGATTGCCGCAATCGTTATCGAATCGTTGTTCTGCGTCATCACGATATTTGTGCCGGAGATGAATGTAACGCTGTCGTTGAGCCAGAGACCGGCATCGGCACGGAGTTTCTCGAAACCGCCGCCAGCGCCGCCGCCGAGTGGAACCCAACTCGTGCTGTCATAGAGCATCAATTCGTTGAATGTATCGTTGTAATAGACTTTGCCCTGGATTGCCGGAAGTGGTGGGACAGTTTGTGGCTGATAAATTATCGCAATCGGGTCGATTATGCCTGTAACCTCGAGGTCGCCGTCAATACGAGCATCGCCGACGACATCGAGCATTGCACTCGGGAATACCGTGCCGATACCGACCGAATCGCTTGCGTTTGCAGGATAGATGAGATTGCCGGTGCGTGACCAGTCTCCGTCATCGCCGGCGCTTGTAACACTGTCGGCAAATAATGCGCGGAAAGCGTAAGGACCGGATGTAAGTTCAGCCCGAGGTGAGAAAACAGAATCGTCAACAATAATCTCGAGCCAATAGGGTACATCGAAAGCAAGGTTTAAGGGAACGGTCTGCCCGAGAATCACGGAGAAAAGACCCCTTTCTATAATTACACCCGGGTGACCTTCCGACCATAAACTGGTTCCACCGATTGGAGCATCATAAATCAAGAATGCCATATCGTGTGGACCGATAATACCAAGTCCGGTTGGTCCGGTTATCTTGCCGCTATACGACATTGTGCGAGGCACCTGAGCAAATAATACTGCAATAGCAAGCGCTACAACGATAACAACACAAGTTCTTCCTTTCATTTCTTCCCCCTTGTTTGAAAAGATTATAATTCGTACAATTTTGTCGAATATCATTTTTATTTTGAAATTACTTAAATGCGAGGTGTGTCAGTATTAAATCCAGCATTTCATTATAAGAAAAAATAAAAATATTGTATGTCAATAAAAAAATAAATCCAAATTTTTGATATTAACTGTTGACTGAAAAATAAAAAGCACTAAACTTAAAGTAAAATAACAGGAGGATTCAAATGAAAAAGTTATTAGTTCTTGTGCTTACATTATCAATCTGTCTTTCCTTTGGGCAGTGGGTTGACCCCGAACGATACAGCGATTGGAAATCATCGCTTTCCGGGGATGGTGAATCACCCAAAGTGCTGCTGGTTCATAATGATTATATCGCAGTTCAACTCGATGAAACCACCGGCGACTATGGCAGATACGATATCGGTACATATCCGGAAAGCCAAACACTGACATACGCCTATCCTTCCGACCCATGGTCGTCATGGTTTATTGCCCGGGTCGATGATGAATCCTATGTAACACCGGGCGGCGGTCCTGGCTGCGACCAACTTGTGCCGAATCCCTCGGCATCTTTCGATATTCAAACCTGGCCCACGGATGCGGATTCCAACTATATCTACGGCGGCTGGTATGTCCCCGACCATCCCGATATTCTCGTCTATCAGTGGATTCAGCCGGTTTATCTCGTTTATCCCGATGATACCACCGGCACTATTTTCATGAAATATTACATAGTCAATAATGATGTTACCACTCACCGGATAGGCGCGCTTCTGCAGCTTGACACAATGATTGACAGCAATGATGCGGCTCCACTGGCTACAATACTCGGCTATTCCGGTATCGAGGAGGATTTTTGGAGCACGGACAGTGTATTCCCCTGTTTCTGGTATGCTTATGAGGACCCGGCGGGTCCGGCAGGACCAGCCGACCAACTGCGAGCGCTCGGTATCCTTTGCGGTTACGATGCGGTTCAACCCGATAGATTTGCTGTCGGTGGATGGGGAACTTTCTATAATGTCGATTGGGACTTAACACCATCCGGCTCGACCTATTGGGATTCCGCAGTACTGGTCTGGTGGTGGTGGCGCGATGTAGCTCCCGGTGAAACACTCACGGTCGCTACTTATTACGGTCTTGGAGAACCGCCATCCGGCGCCGAGGTTGACCTTATGATTCCGTGGTATCCAACTGCTGCAAACTGTGAATATACACCAAACCCATTCAGTCTGCTTGCAACTTTTTCAAACCAGAATCCAATTACACTTACCGATATAGTGGCAACTATCGACTTGCCGGAAGGGCTTTTGCTCGATACAGGCGAGACTGTCACCAAACCGATTGTACCATCAACTCTATCTACAGGCAGTTCCGGCTCGACAGGATGGGATATTGTCATCGACCTTATCGACCCGCCCGCTCTCGGCGATTCGATATGCGTTTATGTTACTTCTCCTTCCGTCCCGGATACATTCTATGTAGGCTGTATCGATATTGTTCTCGAACCGATACTTCCGCCGTTTGCAGAAATCAATATCCCCTTCGATGGCGCTACATCCAGTTGTGCCGACCAGGAACTCCGCCTCGATTTCGAGACGCCCAACGGCTTCGATGAACTTCAGTTCTTTATCGATGGCGATGTTATCGGGATATCCGACCCGCAGCTCGAGGTTGTCGGCGATGAACTCGTATTCACACCATCCATAGACTGGACAAACGATATGTATCATTCTTACGGTCTGCTTTATATGGACGATTCGATTGGCTGCTCATTCGATTCTCTTTTCGCAACATTCTATGTCGATATTATGCCGCCTGTGGCTTCCGGTGAAACTCCACCAATCGATATAGTACTCGGGACAGAGGATTTCGGTGTTATAATGCTCAATATCGAGGATTCCGAGCGCGAGGTTGACCCATCGACAATTATTTTCAGTGTCGATGGCGTGGAATATACAGTTGCCGACGATGCTCTCACTTATGACGGCATTCTTCTCACATTCGACCCCGCTGTTGCCGGACTCGAGTTCCACGATGGCGATACGATTTGCTGCGAGCTTGTCGATGCTGCGGATATGCCGCTCGATTACTGCGAACCCAATCACATTACCGAAACGTATTATTGGTGCTTCTATATCAACATTGTCGATATATGGCTGCCGGACACTTTCGGTCATGCAGGCGATATCATCGATATTCCGCTATATATCGAGGATGTTTCCCGTATGGATATTACCTCGTTCGATCTGGATGTCGGCTATTTCGAATCTGTGCTGACACCCCTCGATGTAATCACAACCGGCTCGATAACAAGCACATGGGGTCTTCTCGATTATGATGTTACACCGGGAAATATCAGGATTTACGGTTCTGGACCGGCTCTCGACGAGGGCGATGTTCTATGCTTTATTAGATTCCTTGTCGGCGATCACATGGGAACATACTCCCTGCTTTATTACGGCGATGCCGATTTCAATGACGGCGCACTCACAAGCAACACCGAAGACGGTTTCTTCACAGTTCTATGGGATCCCGTCCAATGGAGTGGTACAATATTCTTCCTCGCCAAGAATATCCCGATGGCACATCTTACATTCGGACAGGCAACGGGAGCGAGTAACGGCTTCGATTCAGCGCTGGATATTATTCATGTGCCGCCGCCCGGCTCCGATATCAATGCTTGGTTCACTATCGAGGATACTATATATCCCGCTATCACTCAAGTTGACAGGGATTACCGCAATTCGGAGGATACATTGGTTTATTGGTACGGTCATTCGATGTATGGTATAGGAGCGGATTCGGTCTGGGCTTTCTGGAATCCATCCGGTCTTCCCGATGGATTGTTCCTGCTGACTTATGCTAATTCCGATGGCGATTCAATCACTCTCGACATGAAAAACGATACGACATTTATTTTCACAGACACCACCGATTTCACGATTACTTTCCTCCGTAGCCCATTACAGAGACGGACTGTGTCGGTTTGCCCCGGCTGGAATCTTTTGAGCCTTCCGGTGCTTCCCACCGGCGATGCGCTTATTCGAGAGATTGTTCCCGGCGCTATCACCGATGGATACTGGTATAATCCGATGTTCCACGGCTACGATGTCCTGATGACGCCTTCTCCCGGCAAGGGATTCTGGGTATTTACACTCGGCGAAGGCGGTGTTGTCGAAGTAGCCGGCATGAATGTACCCGAAGTCGCTATACATCTATATCAGGGATGGAACATGATAGGAATGCCGTTCACCGAGGATGGCTATATTCTGACATCGGAAATATCGACAGTGCCATCCGGCGCAATATCCTCGATGTTCTGGTATGATTGCCCTCTCACGGCGTATCAACTCGTTGGCGATACAATGAATATCGGTCTCGGATATTTTGTATTCGCATTGTTCGAGTGCAACCTCATGATAGGCGGCGATGGTCTTCTTAAATCCGTTGTTCCGGTGTGCGAGAACTCATTCGACCTATATGCGGGTAATTATGTGCTAACTCTCGGAGTCGATTCGAAATCTTCATCCGATTGGGATATGTTGGATATACCTGTGCCGCCGTCACCGCCGGATGGCAATATTGAAATGCCGGCGCTAATTGCCGATGGCAACAGGCTCATCCGCGACATCAGACCCGATGGGCAGTTCGAGATTTCTATCGAACCCGGTATGGAAATTCGCTGGGAATCCGCTATGTTTCCCACAGACTATGAGATTAATCTGTTCGACGGAAGCGATGTGGTGGATATGCTCACAACCGAGTATTGGGTAGCGGGCGAGAGTATGCTAAAAATCGAGGTAACCGCATTACCGAAGAAACTTGCGCTTTTGCCGAATCGCCCGAATCCGTTCAATGCCGCTACCGAGATTTTCTTCACTCTTCCCGAGGAACAGGAAGTCTTACTCGAATTATACGACCTCGGCGGGAAACTTGTGCGCACATTATTCCACGGCAAAGCAAACCCGGGTGTCAATTCTCATGTATGGCACGGCAACGATGATGGGGGACAGGCTGCGCCATCGGGTGTATATTTCGTTAAACTGAGAACGCAATCCGAATCCTTGACGCAGAGAATTATGCTAATCAAGTAATTTCAAAATCACACATAATTCGCAAATATAAGCGGGTAGGATGGTATCATTCTATCCGCTTTTTTCTGTTCCAGTAGCCTTAAGCCCGGTAAAAAAACGAAAATAGTTACAGTTTATAATGCTTTAACCACAGGGGTTACAGAGTAATAATCAGAGAGGACACGGAGGAAAGAAACATGGTTAACCAGGATTTGACAGGATGAATAGGATAAAGACTAAATAATTTTCTTATTTTGTAAATCCTATTATTCCCGTCTATTAAAATGCTTTCAAAACTTTGTGTTCTCAGTGTTTTCTGTGGTTTGAATTTTGTAAAGCATGGAGTAATAAATTGTGAAATATGCAGGTAAAGCTAAAAAAAACGGGTTGCCATTCGACAACCCGCTCTTGCCTATAATTATATCCTTTACTTGAGTAACACCGCTCGCTTGATTTTCCTGAATTCCGGATGGACAATTCTACAGAAATATGTTCCGGTGGAAACCGTCATGCCCGATTCATCGGTGCCGTCCCAGACAACGGTATGGTATCCAGCGGTTGTTTCTCTATCCCAGAGTGTTTTAATCCTATGTCCGGAGATATCGAAAATATCGAGGGTTACATTATCGTCATGACCGGTCGGGATACCAAAGTGAATTGTGGCGGTAAGGTTAAATGGATTTGGAATTACTGAACTCATGAAGAATTTATCCGGACAAAGTCCATCTTCCTTTCCGACGACTGTAACAGCCGGATATACATAAAGCTCCATGTCCATGACTTTTTCAATCGGTTGAAGTGTAAGTTCCGAAATTTCTTTCAAATTATATTCACCTAATCCGGGAATCACGAGTTTTGCGACATATTCACCCGGGAGATTATCGAGACTCCATGAAAGGCGAATCGGTTCTCCTCTTTGGTCGCCGGGTTCAAGTTTCACGAGCCATGAATAAATATCTTCATTTGCATTATAATAGGAACAAGCGAGTTCCTTATCATCTTTCATATAATATAATCGCATCGGTTCCTGAATACTCGGAGGATACATGAATTTAGTTGGTTCATAGCAATCGCTAAATTTGCTAATCGAGAAACCGGCATCGTTGTATGTATCGGCTAACCAACCGGAATTGCACGATAGCCTGACCGACCATTGAATCGGAGAAACCGCTCGCGCAAAAAGACCTTCAGGCGGTGCCGCTAAATCGGTGTACATTATTATAACAAGGCTGTCACTATTGGCGGTTTTTACCCATAAACCCTCCCACTCATTAACCTTTTTGTTTTGGTCAAAAACATCGATAGCCAATGCTACATATCCCCATCCAGCGCCCTCATCGCGCCACGCATATATCGGGTTCTCGAGCCATCCCGAAGCACAAGCTTGATTAATGGGTTTGGTCTGGTCCAGAGTAACATTATACACCCTCCATTCGGATACATCGACTTCGATATGTGGCGTTTCGGGGTCATAAAATGGATTAGCAACAGCATTAAACTCTTTATAAGTGCTATCGCTAAGCGGTCCCTTGGCAAGCGGAACCGTGAAACTATCGGTTGTATCCGCTATAACACCCCAGACATCTATCTCGATTTCATCGCAATGGGTTTGGTTACCCCAGAAACCAAGTCCGGGCGTAAATCTATCGGGATTATATTCATTTAAAGGACCTTGATAAACCAAGTAACCACCCGAATACGGGTCATACTGCATAATTCGATACCATTCTTCCCATTTTCCGCAATTCGAGTCGGCAGGAGTGTTACAAATTTCATGCATATCATCATAAAGAACCAGGTCCTGGTCGCCGTATAAAACATGTCCGTCGAATTCATCCGCAGAACAACAACCGTGAGTTTCGGCAAATGTTTTGTATTTAGTTGTATCCTCGAGAGGATAGAGTGGCACACCGAAAAGCTTGTATTCACGCCAGAGAACATTCTCGGCAATAATTGCCTGATATATCAATTTATATGTGATTGTCTTTATAATCTTTTTATCATAAGGGTCGAAATTGTGCTGGTTTATTGTAGCCCAATTGTTTGATGTTCTCTCGGAGAAAGTAAGCCTGCTCGAATATGCATCAATACCTTTATCAATCCAGTCTTCCAGTGTATCATCATGTTCAAAAGAATTTATGGAATCGATTAGAGTATTAAATTTATAGTATTCGATAAGACTCACTTTTCCGCCGGCATAGGGAGAAGAACCTGGTGTTGGTGGGTCAAATTCCACATATACCGAACACCGATACTGCTCATAATAATTAGGCATTATTGTATCCGGTTGTGAATATGTTCCCGTGACTATACGACCTTTATATTCTGCGACGGTAGTATCGGTCGCCCATCGGTGCCATTCCGGTTCAGTGCCGTTATTGGTCGCTACATACTCATACCAGTAGTTACTATCCCCGGCTTGAACTGCATCGACCCAAACATCGATTTCATCGCCAACAACTCCTATCGAGTCTTTGGCCCATTGACCACGACGAAGAAAGTGAACGACAATATATAGGTTGGTATTCCAGTTTGTGAGTGAGTCGTCTTCATCATTGACCGCGCGTTGAGCGTCTTGTGCGAGGAATATCACGCGATACATCTTGCCCCAATGATAAAACCCCTGTGAATTCATGAAATCGCCGCTTTCGATTATTGTAGCGGCAGTCTGTGCGGATGCACTTCCCCACAGTTGAAAATCTCCACTTGTAGCGTTGACCGGTCCTCCTGCGCCAAGATAGGATTCTTCTAATTGTATTGTTTCGGCGGAAACAATCGATGATATCAATAAAACTAAAAATAATATAAGACATTTTTTCATTATATCCTCCTGTCTAACTATGATTATAGAGATATTATATTCAATGTCAACATCAAAACATAAAATAACTAATCCAAAGTGGTTTTTTTTTAAACTCCAGCATTTCGGCTGCAGTAAATGACAAGAATAAGGTAAAAAGTTAAAAAAATCAACTTATAAGTAGTTCAAAAAAACAAGTTCTTGCATATCTTTTTTTAAATACTATTTTCGCCTGATGAAGAATATATCAAAAAAATATCTAAACGCACTATATAAAGAACTCGATGAAGAATCTGTGATAATAACTCCGGAGGAACTCGAGGATTATTCCCATGACGAGACACCCGAACTAATCGCCATGCCTGAATGCGTTGTTATACCGAAAAATTCTCATCAAGTGGAGAAAATAGTTCGATTGAGCTATGAACATGGAATTGCAATAACTCCCCGTGGCGCTGGTACCGGTGTTGCCGGAGGCGCAATACCGGTTGCGGGAGGCATCGTTCTGTCTCTTGAAAGGCTCGACAAAATCCTCGAAATAGATAATAAAAATCTGGTTGCAGTTGTCCAACCAGGAGTTATTACCGGCAATTTACAGAGAGCGGTCGAGGAATTCGGTCTTTATTATCCCGTTGATCCGGCAAGTGTGGATTCATGTTCGATTGGCGGTAATATCGCAACTTGTGCCGGTGGAATGCGAGCTTTCAAATATGGCACAACTAAAAAATTCGTTCAAGGTATCGAGGTTATATTCCCACCCGGAGATAATGTCAGGCTTGGTGGAAAAATGATTAAGGATGTCGCCGGATATGACCTCATGGGTATTCTGATAGGTTCCGAGGGCACACTGGGCGTAGTAACCGAAACTATTTTACAGCTTCTCCCGTATCCGAAATTCAATATCGATTTGCTTGCAGGATTTAACAGCATTCAAGAAGCTGCCGAAGCATCGCTTTCTATTGTCCCCGAAACGGGAGTATATCCCGCTGCGATGGAAATATGGGAACGCGAGATAACAAAAATGTCGGAGTGTTATCTTGAAAAAAAACTACCTTTCTCCGATGCCGCAGGGCAGATAATCATTTCAATCGAGGGATTCGATGAATCGCAGGTTAAGCAAGACTATATGTGTATTGGGGAGCATTTATTGTCGAAAGGAGCGCTCGATGTGCTTGTGGCGAGCAGTCGATTCGAGTCGAATAAATTTTGGGAAGCCCGTAAATCGTTACGCGATGCGGTTCGTCATCGGTCGCCGATTATTGCCGCAGAGGACCTGGCGGTTCCGCCATCTAGAACCCCTGAACTTCTTGCTGGAGCTAAAAAAATCGGTAAAAAACATGCCGCAACAATCATTGGATTCGGGCACATCGGCGATGGCAATTTGCACATCGATTTACTCCGCGACAAAATGACAGATAAGCAATGGGCTGAAGCAAAAGGCAAAATTGTACCTGAACTGCTTGCGCTTGCAATCGAACTTGACGGAACAATCACGGGTGAGCATGGTATAGGCTATATAAAACGCAAATATTTGCATCTCGGAGATAAAAAATTTGTGATTGAGCGGATGCGAGCTATAAAAAATGCTATCGACCCACAAGGCTTAATGAATCCCCAAAAAGTTTTTCCCGATTAAATACACTGATTTATGAAGGTAAATCCAGATGAAACAACAATCGGATTATCAAAACTATTTCCCAATATTTCAATGCAATTCATCATATCCGATAATTGCTTACATTAGAAAAGCGTTTTCTTTCCTTTTTATTTTTTCCTTTTTGTTTTCGAGCTGTATCGACCATTCAAGCCCGACTGGACCGAGTGGCAATGACAATGAACCGGTCTGTAATCCCGACGAACCTGTTGTGTTAAATGAGACAACAATCCCCGAATCGCGGGTAACCAGAAACAGCAATGGCTGTGTGATTACTTTAAATCTTAATGGACTTGGTCTTTTCGATTCGCAATGCCTTCTGGGGCTAGATAATTTTTCCGAAACACTCGAAACTCTTCTCGTTTCCGACAATAACCTGGATTCAATCGACCTTTCGCCGGTTTCAATTTGCACAAATTTGAGAACTCTCAACCTTTCATACAACAGGTTTACTGAAATCGATATTTACTACTTGTCATATTGCAGCAGACTTGAAAAATTATACATCAATGAAAATCTGTTCGACCAGATTAGCCTTTCCGACCTTTCATTTTGCACAAATCTGAAAACATTAAGTCTTTGGGATAACTATCTAACCTCTATCGACCTGTCACCTCTTTCTTCCTGTTTGTTTTTTGAATTTTTAGATATCGGTGAAAACAAGCTCACTACAATCGACCTCGCTCCTTTTGAAGGCTCATCAGACCTCAAGAAAATATATCTGGATTGCAATGAGTTAATCGATATTAGTCTCGCACCAATCTGGGAGATTAATATGGACGCCCTCTATCTCGACTGCAATAATCTGGGTTCTACATCATGCAATCAAGTTTGTGATTTTAGCGATTCTCATCCATATTGCGATATTAGAACGGACTGCGCTTGCTTGCGAAATTGATTTTTTGTATCGTCGAATCAAAAATAAGATTTATTTCACATGAATAAAATTCTTGCAAAATCATCAACCGACTTAATACTTTATCAATATACTGAATCCATCTTGAGTTGAAAAAAAGATGAACATAGAACACATATTATGAAAAGAACTGAAAAAACACTTAGCAGAAAGCTGGAGATATTCTTTTGCTATTTAACAGGTTTCTTTATGCTGGCACTCGGTCTATGGTCCGGGTTAGAGGCTTATGGAGTAAGCCTTCCAGTTACACTGATTTTCTCCACCGTGCTTGCGATAGTAACCGTTATGTGGTTCTGGTGGAGAAAATGGGATTCTTGGACAGGGCGCTTTATTTTCAAAAAGCCGCTCGGTCGAGGAATTTGGCTCCATCCACTGCTTATGCTTATCGCTTCTTCGGCATTACCTCTCATCGAGGGCAAAGGTAGCGATTTCGGGACATTCTCAAAAGTGTTTGTCAGGATGTTCCTACTGTTTGTTCCATCATTCGGTTGGGAGGCTGGCGGTCCCAGAACCGAAGCCGGTATCTTTATTGCATCGCTTCTTACAATTTTTTTGCTTGCCAATGGCGTTATAAATTTTGGTTCGGCGCTGTGGCCGACTGTGAACAAATTCCTTAAAGGGAGAAGAAAAATGGATTTTGAAAACCATATTATCGTATGGGGCGGCACGGAGCATCTTGGCGATATCCTGGAGCAACTCACCAATGAAGCTCTCGGGAGAAAACGCGCTCCGATTGTTTTTATCATCGAGGAATCGTTACATCAAGAAGTAACAAACATTGTCGATAACTATAAATCGAAATGGAATAAAATCGAGGTTATCGAGGGTTCCGCTCAACATGAAGAAGTTCTGAATAAAGCGAACATTTTGCGCGCAAAAGCAATATTGCTATTTCCCCCCGAGCGAAAAATCGAGCCTAAACCTGAGTTATCTTTACTTAGCGCTGCGAGCAAGGTAAGGGATATGCTCAACAGAGCGAATCCCCCAAAGAAGCCTGCCGTGATTGCAAGAGTGGAATCACCGCTTCTGGTGGAACCGATACGGAAATTCGCGGATAAGGTTATTTGCGCATCACAGCGGGAATACTTGCTTGCTTCGGAAGCAGCTATATTTCCGCAGATAATCGATGTGTATAACGACCTGATGACTATTTCTAAAGAGAGCAATGAATTTTACACCGAGGAAATCCCGGAATGCTGGGTGGGTAAAAGCTATACAGACTTTGCATCGAGCATTCTGGCAAAAACGCGGGATTCAACAAATCCGGCGACCGTTGTCGGTGTGGTCAGAGATAATCAGGTTTTTCTTAATCCGTGCAAAGAAAAAGTCGATTTACTCGATAAAGGCGATGAAATCATCATTATTGCTTATGAATGTATCGATAGTGAAAGTATTTTTTAGCAAATCTTGATTAGTCTTTTGACCAGCTATAGCAATTTCCGTGCCAATCGGTAATACTTTTTCATCCGTTTGTAGAACTTTTTCATCCGTTTGTAGAACTTTTTCGTGAAATTGCTACACTTTTTAAAAAGTGTATCAAACTTTTTTGCTTGTTCATAATACTTACTCGCCTGTTTGCAACGCTTTTTAGTCCGTTGATAACACTTTTTAGTGTGTTTATAGCGCTTTTCAGTGTGATAGTGATACTTTTTCATCCGTTTGACGCACTTTCCCGCCCATTTATAAGAATTTCTCATCTGTTTGTTAAGATTATCTCAGAAAAATTTGCAATAGCTTTCCCCCCAACACCACAGTCCCCTATCCCGCAACACTTTACAACAACACCGAAATTATTGCTTGAAATGTTGGAATTAATCAGTATATTAAATGGTGAAGTTGTAGAAAAAAATAAGGAGGTTTCTAATGAGACGACAAGCTTTTTTTATCTTGCTGTTTCTGTTGCTTTTTGCTTCCTGCAATAACAATGGGAGCGGTGATGGTCCATTTAAACCAGAGGGTATAGTGACACTTGAAAACCAGGAAGAGCATTCAGGAATTACGATAGAAATTCTCGAAGCTGACACATTCGTCTTCACAGATAGCTCTGGGTATTATGAATTACCACCTTTAGAAGATGGAACTTATACATTAAATATTATTTTTCCATATTATTGGAATGAACGATTATCTGTTTCTATTTTGGAAGGTTCAGTTTCAACACCGATACCCACGGTAGAACTCACTCAGGTATTGGAATTCCACACCAATATAAATGACACAATCTTTGAACTCACCGATACAATTAACCTAAGTTGTTCTGCAGTTAACATATCAGATTTCACTTTACCAGTTCATTGGGGTATGACACCACCTTGGACAGTATTACTTTTTTATGAAGGCACATTGATTGATTCGCAAATACCTCAGTGGGCGGCACTTGTATTTGATACTATTAATCCTAATGACTCCTTGATTTTCTCATCATATTGGTTATTAGCCAGCTCCTATTTCCCAGGTAATTATGAAATCATACCGGGAGTTGTTACTCTTGTATTTAATCAGGAAATCATTCCAGTATCAACCTATTTCGGGTCTTTTGGTATTCACGAAAAAGTCTATTCAAAGATACCTCGAAAATATTTCAGAATTATAGAATAAAAGGAGAAACAAAATGTATATATGGAAAATTATCATACTAATTCTATCATTAATGAGTGCAGCATATTCAATCGAAATTGTTAATGGTCGAGAATACGACAGTCTCAATGGGGTATGGTACCAAATAGAAAATGATTCTCTAAGGTGGAGAGTTTCTGATACTTCAATCTCTGTCATATTTGTAGAAAGTGCTAGCGGCATACAAATTGATTCCCTGAATAATACCAAAGGAACAACAATTGCCCGAATGATGTTACCCCGATTTGACGGACACTGAGAAAGGTGTTATATTGCCTTTCAAAGGAGGTGCTCAAATGGGGCAAAAAAAACGACGACGGAATTTTGACAGGGAATTCAAACTTGAGGCTGTTCGGCTGATTGTTGAAGGTGGGCACAAGATTTCGGAAGTGGCACGAAATCTCGGTATCAGCCAGAATACATTGTCCAATTGGAAACGGCAGTTTCTTGAGGATTCTCGCTCTGCTTTTCCCGGCAAGGGACATTTGAAACCGTTCGAGGAAGAGAATCGTCAATTAAGACGGAAACTTAAGATTGCCGA
>Ga0272442_10002535_pt1 | contig 26424 bp, 17 predicted proteins | sample SSMForm2O_FD_200262 | JGI IMG/M metagenome (GOLD analysis project Ga0272442, IMG submission 200262) | Marine sediment archaeal communities from Little Sippewissett salt marsh, Falmouth, MA, United States - SSM-Form-2O | ecosystem: Environmental > Aquatic > Marine > Wetlands > Sediment ... | reverse complement strand
GATACTGTTTCTACTTTTCTTGTCATAACATCTCCGACCAGAATGGACTTCAGGATATCAACCTCTTCACGTTGATGGATATCTATACCACGCCGCACGAGCCTCATGGTATAGATAGATTCCTTCGTAAAAGCACTGGACAGAAACATGCTAATTGAAACAGCGGTCATCAGTGGCAGAATGAGAGTGTAATTTCTCGTCATTTCGAAGAGAAGGATAACGGCAGTAATTGGCCCTCGAACCGCTGCCGCAAAGAACGCACCCATCCCAACGACCGCATAGGCACCAGAGGTTTCTGCAACGGAAGACGCGGTTATTGCAGGGAAAAAACTGTGAATGATAATCCCGAAAGCGCCTCCCAAAACGGAGCCGATGAAAAGTGACGGAGCGAAAACACCGCCGCTGCCGCCACTACCGATTGTTACCGATGTTGCAACAATCTTCAGAATAACCAGCATTACAAGGGTAAAAAGGCCTAATTCCCCGGCAAGTGCCAGATCGACTCCGCCCCTTTCAATGTAAACGCCTCCGATTCCATAACTCCCTCCATATCCCACGCCAAAAACATCAAAATAAAAGAAGCCGATGAGGCCAACAATCAGACCGCCGAGAGCCGGTTTTACATATTCCGGCACTTTGAATATTCTGAACCAATCCTCACACTTGTAAAAAACTCGTACAAAACTGAGAGCGGTAAGGGCAGCAATGACACCAAGTACCATATAAGGAATTATCTCCCAGTAGCTTGTCATACTGTAGGAAGGAATGATGAACGACGGATTCTTCCCTAAGAAATGGTGGGCAATAAAGTCTGCCGTAACTGATGCAACGACGATGAACCCGAGATTCGGCGCTACAAATCGCCGCTGGATTACTTCCATTACAAAAAAAACACCACCGAGGGGTGCGTTAAAGGTTGCAGAGATACCACCAGCAGCACCGCAGAGAAGGAGCGTTTTCACCCACTCATCGGGTAGTTTGAACCACTGTCCGATGGTCGATCCGAAAGAAGCCCCGATCTGTACTATAGGACCCTCACGGCCCACAGAACCACCGCTACCGATACATATGGAGGATGCCAGGAGCTTGACCAGGGATACCCGGGGCCGTATGCGGCCCTTTTTGATGGCAACGGCTTCCATCACTTCCGAAGGCCCTTCTCCCTGTGCTTCCTTTGCAAAAAAATAAATGATGCATCCGACGAGCAGTCCTCCAATTGCCGGTGGCAGGATGACATAAAACCGACCCAGGAAATCGAACACTTGAGAGCCTGCGCTGAAGAAACCGAAGTTAAAACTCTTTATAAGCCATCTGAAAAAAACGGCACCCAAGCCTGCAATGATCCCCACCAATATTGACAGGATAAAACAACGGACTACTTCAGAAGAAAACATCCAACTGTGGAGCAGCTTCAATTGTTGTTTCATATAAAAGATAGAATTTGAGTTCTTATTCTCTTCCATAACCCCCTGCTACTCGACAACAAACGAACACTGCTGAAAATCCTTTCCTGCAGGATGCTCTCCCACAGATGCCGGTTCATTACTTTCTTTTTGGTAATTTCGAATCATAGGTCATTGAAATTATGACATTTCCAGTCAACGTGAAGGGACATCCTCGGCCTCTTTCTAAACAAATGTCCCCACCACAAGCAGTTCATAAGGTCTGGGCAGTCACTCCGTCTCGTTATTCCCGTAATCACCGCAACGATATACATAAAAATTTATATTGGACAAATTAGTTGCACACTCATATCCCTGCAAATTTACTTTTGCAAGAAAAAACATACATTATGAAACACTACATCTCGACGGTTTTTCCCTCAATATCTTTTATTTGATTTCATTCAGACTTCTGCTTCCACCCGTCTCTCGCCAGTGCCGCCGGCACTGCAAATAGTATAGTGCTTCTTCCGCAATTTGGTCTTTATTTACAAGGGATAAAAAAATGCTGTATAGGATATTCGAGGAATCTTTATTGAGATAAGCGGAAACTGTACAACATGCACCTTCATTCCCCCGATGGCCATACTAAACTATCTTAAAAGACAATTTTTATTTCGTATACCACCATTGCATATTCGATCTCATCGAGAGCTGATCTCATCGTTTCTCATTTTCATTATTTGCTCGGCTCTCGCCAAATCTTCGATAGAATTTATCCCCATAACCTCAAGCGGGTCGTCAATTATAAAAGATTTGGCCGTATAGTTGATCCCTGAAGCAATTTCCAGAATATCAGTCAAATAGTATTCTCCCTGAGCATTATCGTTGTTGATGCGGCCGACTGTTTCAAAAAGGAATCCGCTCTCGACACAATAAATACCTGAATTGATTTCTTTGATTTTCCGTTCCTCATTTGTTGCATCCCGTTCTTCAACAATCTTCAGAATAGTGTCATTTTCACTTTTCACGACTCTTCCATAACCGGTCGGGTCATCAAAGAGTGTTGTCAAAACGGTTACGGCAGCCTGATGTGACACGTGTTCATCCCTGAGCGCTTGTATGGTGGCAGGTAAAAGAAGCGGTACATCACCACACAGAATCAGGATATGGCCCTGAAATGCTTGCAGTGCATCTCGGCACTGAAGTACCGCATGGCCGGTACCCAATTGTTGCTCCTGATGAACAAAAACAAGATCATCTCCTGTAATACGCTCTTTGATTTTATCTGCCTGGTGTCCGACAATAACGGCAATCATTTCCGAACCGACCTCTCGCGCAAGTTCAATCGGATAGGCCACCATCGGTTTTCCATCGAGGGGATGAAGCACTTTTGCAAGATCAGAACGCATTCTTGTTCCCTTGCCGGCCGCCAATATAATGGTAGCCAATTTTGTACTTTTGTCATTATTTTTCATTTCATCCATTTCCCCCGCCATAGCATTTCTTAAGAGATCACCCGGCACCAGTTTTTATCTTTTACCTATTTAACTCAACTTTCGGGTTTAGATTTGATTGGTAATAACCGTGTTCTTTGACAGATTGACGCAATCGAGCGCTGCTTTCAAGATCGTGTCGAAGAAAGCCTGTGCCGTCTTTTCGCAGAACGCACCCATTTCACGAAGACGGTCTGCTGCCAGCGTAAGGATTCGGTATAAGGCTTCAACGAACGATATGTCGCTCAGTTCATCACAACAGGCATAGAAGAGATCACCGAAGGTTCGCTCATCGGTTTCCAGACGACACCGATAAGCCAGAAACATGTAGCGCATGAACACAATGGTGGTGTGCGCGATCAGGGCATCGAAGTCACGCGATTGAATCTCTTTTGCCAGCTTCAGATGTTGCTTGGCCATCTTGAAGAACACTTCGATATCCCACCGCTTTCCATAGATTCGAACGATCTCTTCGTCAGGAAGCTGGATATCGGTAGACAGCAGTGCCAGCCAGTCTTTCTTGCGGCGATCACGAACAAAGACGATCTTGGCCGTGACGTCGTCTTTGAGCGTAACGATCACGCTCGCCAGGATCTTTGCTCGACCGCACCGCTTTTTCAGATCTTGGTAGAGCGTCACCAGATCACAGCGACGATCTCCGTACCGGTAGAAGATCTTCGACGTCTTTTTCACCATGCAAATGACCGGCAGATGCTGACTCACGCTTACTATGGTTGTCGGCATGGCAAACCAGCTGTCCATCAGCACATAACGAGCATCGATACCCGCCGTGAGCGCCCGTGTGATCATTCCGGTCAAATGAGCCGTGCTTTTGATTGTGGCTTCCTCGCGCCGCTGGTAAGCACAACAGCGCTTGTCCACGACTTTGTGGCAATCACACAACCTTTTGGCGGCATCAGTCGATGAGAGCAGGACAAAATCAAGCGGCAGGCAGCTGACACCGTCGGACCAGCAGAGTGTGAGCATGCGAAAGCCTCTCACAAACCGGCCGGTGGTGTGATCTCTCACGCGGCTGAGCAGCTCGACCATCTTGGATCGGGAGCGATCATAAGTACTGTCATCAATGATCAGGACCGATTCCCGCTCATCGCTGGTAAGGCGATTGAAAACGCGGTACAGTCGGACGCCGAGGGTCAGTAACACACGGCGCCAATTGGATTTAACCCCCTTGAGCAGCTCATAAGCCGCATCTTTACCGAAGGGCAACTCATCATTGATGACAATGCCACGGAAAAAATTTCTTCCGATGAAGGGTAACGAAAACACAGGCTTTATCAAAGAGCGTACACTGTGGCCATGCCTTTTGCGTACACCACAGCGTTGAAGCAGAGTCGATATATGGAAGCAGTCGAAAAAATCGTCAATCTTGTCAAAAATACGAACATCAGCTTGTGTTTGGGAGGCGATCTTGCTATGGTTCATGTGAGCCCTTTCCTTTTGATATTATTGTGTTTATTTGCAAATCCACTATAAATCAAAAGACTGGGCTCTTCAAGTATTATCTGTAATATAATCTACAGGTTAAACTATATTACGCCTCGTTTTTGTGAATCCCGAAAGTTGAGTCTTTTACTTAAAATATCAGAAATATTTGAATGATTTCTTAAATATAGATCAGCAAAATAAAATGCATCATCGTAACTAAGGATATTCAAGTTTTTATGCATTGTTTCTTTTACAGAATCTAAGTAGCTATAAATAATCTTCTTTGTTTCATCATCATAATCGCTTTGGCTACGAGGCTTTTTAATATCGATCTCTTTCCCATTAAGTGTTCTTGATAAGTATTTCGATTCATCGCTTTGAGATATACAATAGTGTAATTCATTAAGTATATTTTCATTAGCCATTATGTAATGTTGAATAGTGCCTTTATTAATGTAAAAATCTTGGCAATCTCTATTATTCTTAAATTTCCAATACTTGACGAATTTTATTTTCTGTACATACAGATTAGTGTCAATAGCTTTTACATCACACTTATACCTTTCTTTAAAACACGGTATAGATAAAAAACGATCTACAAACGATTGGATGGTCCCGAAGAAATTCGGATGTTTAAACAGAACATCTGACTTTGTACCCAATTGATATTTTATCTCATCGATTGCAACATTTGTATGAGTAAGAACACAAACGCCCCTGCCATCTTCAAAAGGCATTCTTCGAGCCAAAAGAAGCAATTTGGCTAAGAGTACGGTTGTTTTTCCGCTTCCAGGGCATGCCACAATATCACAATCATCCCAGCAATTGATAATCCTCATACGCGCGGAATTTTCATCGCCGAAGGCATTCTCCGGCAATCCCAAATCGTGTATTACTGAAGCTATCTCTGGGGGTGAAAATGCAAGGTCATTCATTGCCTATCCCTTGATTGTCACAGGTGTGGTCAATTGCATCTACAATATATTTGAGATATTCATCATTTCTCAGGAGAAAGGTTTCTTTGCCATTTTCATCCTGAGTCACGAAAGTCGATTCGTTATTTCTCAGCTTTTCCGCCAATAACTGCGCGGTAACTGCTTTTGAAGGAGCATTATCCTGTGTAAATGGTTTAAATATGTCATAGGCAATTTTCAGATTATCACTACCCCTACAGATGTCATCTACTACGGTATTCAATCCATCTTCATTAGGAATGACTTCATATGTTCTGCGCTTCTTTATCTCACTCGCTTTTACGATAGCTTCCGCCATGTATTTGCGCAATGTCTCACTCAGTGCAACATCATATTCGAGAGTCCACTTTTTGCTGCAAAAAACTTGTACGTATCCATCATTAAATTTTCGTTCCAATCTTTTTCTTCTTGTTTTCCGCAAATTTTCAATTAATTCGCCGTTGAGATCTTGGGGTTCAATGGAGTCCACAGCTTGGCCTACCCCATTTGGCAGCCTTTTTTCTTCTATATGGCTACGAATTGCTTCTTTTATTTCTTCTTTACTCTGATAAGCATTGCCATATAGTGCTGAAATATCATGCTTATCCAATTTTAAATCTTCTGTAAGCACATATACTTCTTTTTTCTTATCTTGATGATCAGTGTAATACTCCATTGCTCGAACGTCGAGATCTGTTACCACGGCAACCGGAATTTCGAGTTCTGTCCCATCATTACGCATGAAGATTTTGGCATAATGTAAAAATGTGGTACTTCCCACATTTACTATAGACACACCGTGTTTATGAAGGGGTTTGCCAATTAAATCCGCAATCGTTGGAATCAGGATGTTCTCGGCATCCCCCTCAACCAATATGACCCCACGGGCAAAGAACAAATTGGCCTTTGTTGCATCTAAGAACCGTTCTAGAAATTTGTAGTTTTGCTCTTCCAGCTTTGTTTTTCCCTCCCAGAGTGGATAAACCTCTTTATCATGACATAAAATTGCGTGTTTGAGCGGTATAGATGCGCCGAGCGTTGTACTATGTGTGGTCAATATGACTTGGGTATTCTTAATGTTCTGAAGAGCCTTTATCACCCGGAGTTGTGCCTGCGGATGGAGGTGCGCCTCTAACTCTTCTATGAGGCAAAGTTTCAGCCCGTTATACTGATCCGCGCCAAGATGTAGAAGTTCAGCTGCCATAAATAACTTATTGAGGGATCCTAGACCTGAAGGGTTCTCGTCTATCTCAAGGCTAAGGCTCCGCAATATACGTTGAAGCTCGGGCGGTGCAATTTCCAATGTCGCTCTTCGTTCATCTTGATTATGGAGGAATTTCTCAAGATACTTATTTATGTCTATAAGAATCTTGTTTCTATCACTTAATTCTGTTTTGATTTTATCATTCGCTTCTTTTATAATATCTTCAAATTCATGCGATTTATATTCGCCTTTTTCATCTTTATTTTTCTGAAAGTTCTTATGGCTGAGTAATATCTGTGCAAGTCGAGAACGATAACCCGGTGTCAGTTCCTGTTCAGCATCACGGAGCGGCTTGAGATAGGTCACTTTAAGCAGTTCTCGTGCATTTCCATCCATCTGCATATCTGCATTTTCAGGCCCCGCCTTAATATCAAATGTAATTCTGTTATTTGTATGTAATGTCGCCTTTAGATGAACACGCAATTCATACTTATTGTGTTCATTGAAATGAGCCCATTCCAGAAAATTAGCGGCTTCATTAGTTTCTAATTCACAAAATATACATTCTATCTCGAAGGTGTTTGTTCGCGCTTTTCCCTTTGGCTTAAAAAAATCCTTTTGATCGAAGTGTATTGTCTCATAACTTTTTGTATTAAGGGCATATCTAATAGCGTCAATTACAGCTGTTTTACCGGAGTCATTCTCCCCAATAAGAACATTTAATCCCTTCTTAAACTCTACCGAAAGGCCGGGCTCTTTTCCACCAGTTCCTTTTGTTCCATATTTACGGAAGTTCCAGATGTTCAATTTGCTTAAGTGCATGAAAACCTTTCTTATGAGGATCTTTTTGTTTATTCAAAACAAAAGACCCCGCCTTCTTTTCCGAGAGACGGGGTCTTGTCTTCACTCACTCCACGGCTCCCTCCTTTGTCGGCTGTGGATGAAACATTATGTTTTTAAAGAGTCGTGTTACCTCATTGAATTTATTGAGAGAGTACACCCTGAGACGAAAATGTCAAGCAGAAAAACAGGGTGTGGGAGACAGTCGTTTTAGTGGTGAGTGTTACGTGATTAGTGAACAGGGCATAGATTCAGAATTGCAGGGAATTTGTCGGTATTCACAACAATGGCAGCGCAGATTTCCAGAGGAGGTTGGCACTGTCACTATTCCACGATTCTGCTTTTGATCAACGATATTTGTTCTTCCGCATCCCGCATCATTTCTCCCAGGAGTTCCTCGCAAGTGGGAATGTTGTGGATAAGGCCGATTGACTGTCCTACCATCATGGGGGCAAGGTCCACATCACCCGTATCCCATGCATCGCTGATTCGTTTTCCCATAATGTGCGGAAGAATTTCTTTGAAGTCGCCCCCTCGTGCCTCAATTGCCAGAATATCATTCACATTCTTGTTCTTCAGTGCCCTGGCCTGAAGATGGATGGACTTGCAGATAAGCGTTGTCTCGTGTTCCTGCCTGTGGATGAGTTCCTGTTTGATGTTGTCATGGACCCGGCATTCCTTTGTGGCCATGAACCGGCTTGCCATCATGACACCTTCCGCGCCCAGCATGAGGGCCGCCGCCATGGTCCTGCCGTTGGCGATCCCTCCGACGGTGACCACGGGGATCGACATGGATTCGACGATTTTTGGGGTGAGCACCATGGTGGTCACATCATCGTTCAGTGGATGTCCTCCTTCTTCGATTCCTGCGGCATAGATGCCGTCGTAGCCGACCTGTTCCGCATGAAGGGCGTGGCGGACAGAACCGACCTTATGAAACATCTTCACATCTGCTTTCTTGAGCATTTCGACATATTTCATCCCGCAGGCCTTGTCGACAGGGGCTCCGGAAACCTCGATTCCCGCGACCTTTTCTTCTGCGGCTACCCTGATATACATCTTGTAATGGTCGGGTGTAATGCGTACCGATGGCAGGATCGTGACACTTACCATAAAGGGCTTGTCAGTCAGCGTTCGGACCTCTTCGATGGCCTTTCTGAAGTCTTCCTCGGTTTCATAGTTAGCCGCTGTCAGATTTCCCAGTCCCCCGGCGTTTGATATGGCAGCACAGAGCTCAGGCTTGCATAACCACATCATGGCGCCACAGATAATAGGATATTTGATGCCGAACATTTCAGTGATTTTCGTTTGTATCATGATGTTCTCCCGATATTCTTTTCGTTAGAGAAGCTTTCCACCCGGCTTTCATACAAGGCACGATGCATCCTGTAAAACGTTGAAAAAATACACCCTGAGATGATTATGTCAAGGGAAATCAGCACAGGGTGCTGATCAGCTTCGAGGTTGGTGTTTCGCGTTTCGAGAATCAAAGCAGGGGGTAGGGAAGAAAAACAGATGATAGGGCGTTGGGGGTAGGCGTTTTGGTAGTAAGTAATGAGTGATAAGTGTGAATAGGTCAAGACATGGGTAACACTCTCATACCCTGAGACGATACTTCATGCGGATCGGAGAAGAAGGTATTGTATCATTTTACATTCTTGTTTATAAGAAAAATGCCGATTATAATTGTAATACGAACACGAAAGAGGGTACTATGGACACATTCCATCATCTCGTCAAAGCAATTCTCGTCATCATCATTCTCTATGCACTCGCCATCACAATGCGGCGGCGGGGTACACTCACGGAGGATCACTCCCTGATACTGGCAAGAATCGTTACCGACCTGTGTCTGCCCGCCATTGTTTTCATCAGTCTTGCCGGGCAGTCAATTGCACTGAATCAACTCGCCCCGGCACTCGTTATGCTGTGTCTTGAACTGGGATGCATCGCCCTGGCATGGGCCGTCAGTATCATGCTCGGATTTTCCCGGGCACAGCAGGGAGCGGTCGTTTTGTGCTCAGCCTTCGGATCTTCCACTTTTCTGGGTTATTCGATCATCACGGAGATGTTTCCCCACCAGATCGAGGCCATGACTGAGGCCGTGCTCATATCGGAAATCGGCGTGGGGTACCCTATTTTCATCCTCGGTCCTATTCTGGCAATGTATTTCGGTGCGGAGAAATCGGATATGAAAGCGGCGTGGCAATCATCACTTTCATTTTTTAAATCCCCTGTATTCTTCGCACTGATCCTCGGGCTTCTGTGGGGGGTCTTCAAGCTGCCGGGAAAGGAGCATGCCTTCTTTGCACCGTTCTTTCAGGTTTGTCATGTACTGGCTGCTGCACTAACTCCCCTGGCCATTCTGTCGGTAGGTCTTATGTTCAAGATTCCTGACGTTCGCAAAATACTGGTAGCACTGGGCATCGTGGTTTTCATAAAACTCCTGCTCAAGCCGGTGTGTGCCGGAATGTTCTCTTCGTTGTTCCAATTCCCTCATCTGTGGAGGGATGTACTCGTACTTATGGCGGGCATGCCTCCTGCTGTCCTCGGGGCGGTTTTTCTGAGACGTTATGGCGGAGATGCATCGCTGGCGTCTGCGCTGCTTCTTGCGGCAAGTCTCGTCAGTACCGTTACCCTGCTGGCCGTTTTCCGGTTTATTGGGTGAGAGGAGATAAACAGTTTCGAGGGTGGATGTTTTAGCTATGAGTATCATATATTAAGTGAGCAGTGATTAAAGGCGAAAGTGGTAGGAATAACTGCTAGTTAAGCAATCAGCAATCAGCAATCAGCAAAAAATGATTAGTAGAAAAAAGACACTGTCGCATTTTCCCTCTTATTTAATTAAATTTCTCTGAAAAAATGCCGATTAAACTTCCGTGGCTAATTTGTGGAATGAGGCATTAACTTTTCCACATGGTTACACTTTCTTCATTCGTTATGCTAGTCGGTGAGTTTTGATAAGATATGCCGTTTGAGAATGCATGTTTCAGGATGGGAAACACAAGACAATACACACGTCGAAAACTTATAAGGCTTGTCGGCAATGGTATTAAGTCTTGTGTTTCCCTTATCTGCAAAAAAACAAGAGAATAAGAAGTTATTACTGGCTTTTTGCCATCCAAGCAATGATCCGATGCCAAACAATACCCCCTGCTTCTTTTCCAAAAAACGGGGTTTTGTCATCAATTACTCCACAGCTGCATCCTTTAACAACTCATAGTAAAATATTACATTTTTAGAGAAGTGCGATAACTCCTTCAACAGATTGAGAAAATACACTTTCTGGCGGAATTGTCAAGGGAAATCAGCACTACGTGATAATCGGTTTCGGGTTCCGAGTAGTTTGTGAATATTCCTCGATTCCGAACGTTCCTTCATGTCATCCCGAATTTTTTAAACTTGACAAAGTATTGCCCTTTTTTTTAAATGCGCCGCCGGAAACGACCTGTGCATGTTGGCCATGGGGTATATGTGGGAGCATACGACTGTGCTGATCACCTGAGTATTTCGAATAAGGATGGGGCCTTCTTAATGACGAAAATTATGGTAATATCAGATACTCATGACGATTTCGTTTCCATGGACTGGACATTAAATTATCTGGAAATTGAAAAGATAGATACGGTTATTCATCTCGGTGACTATTATGATGATGCCTCTATTCTTGAAGAGCATGGACATGATCTTATCAGAGTACCCGGAACATGGGATACATGCTACTATCCCGATGTGAATGTAGAAAACAGGAAATTTATCGATGACGAAGGGTGGAAGATTTTTCTTACGCACACGCCTGAATCGCATTACAATGATCTGCCCTGTGATATCGAACCGGAGTCGGTTATCGTCGAAAGAAACGCGGACATTTTCCTGTACGGGCATACGCACATCGCAGAGATGGGGGAAAGAAACGGTATGGTGCTTATCAACCCGGGTCACATGTACAATTACGAAGACAGAGGATACCCCATGACATTCAGCATCCTGGAAATAGATGAAGAAAAATTGAGTGCCGGCATTATACGGCAGAGAGACAATAAACAATACCTGCAGGAGGATTTTGATAGGGGATTGTTGAGAATGCCAGTAGGCGTATAACGGACATTCCCCGGTTTCAGTTGTCAATTACCTACCGATTATTGTTCCTTCTTTTCATCATGACTCACGGTACTGAACACAGAGCCCGTCGAAATATGGTCTGATTTTTTGTTATTTGTTCAGAAATATTTCTTGACAAATTGAATTTAAACGACTATATGTGGCGACTTCTTTTTAGAATGCAATACTCATGAACAGAGAGGATCCCCATCTGGCGTGAAATTGCCATATGAGGGGTTTTTTTTATGTGTAATGCAGTGAACAAAACAACTTGATGAATAAGGACACATCACCATGAAAAAGGACGACCGTAAAGTCAGAAATATCGGTATCAGCGCCCATATCGATTCGGGGAAGACAACACTTACCGAACGGATTCTCTATTACACCAAGCGTATCCATGCCATCCACGATGTCAAAGGAAAAGACGGTGTCGGCGCGACGATGGATTCCATGGAACTTGAAAAGGAACGCGGTATTACCATCGCGTCGGCAGCGACATACTGTGAGTGGCAGGAACATGAAATAAATATTATCGATACTCCCGGCCACGTTGATTTTACTGTCGAGGTGGAACGATCCCTCAGGGTTCTTGACGGTGCCGTCCTTGTTCTCTGTGCAGTGGGAGGTGTTCAGTCTCAGTCCATTACGGTTGATCAGCAGATGAAACGGTATAAAGTTCCCTGTATTGCTTTCATCAACAAGTGTGACCGGAGCGGAGCAAACCCCGATCGTGTCATCTCTCAGCTCAAATCAAAACTGGGACACAATGCGGTAACCACGCAGATTCCCATCGGACTGGAAATGGACCTGATGGGTGTTGTCGACCTTATCGCCATGAAAGCCATCTATTTTGATGGAGAAAATGGAGAAAATGTCCGTGTCGAAAATATACCGGAATCTCTTCTTCCTGAAGCATTAGCGAAGCGGGAAGAACTGATCGATGCCGTCTCTCTGTTTTCAGACGAGCTGACCGAGGCGATTCTCGAAGAAAATGAAATTACTGAAGAGTTGCTTGCTGATGCCCTGCGTGCAGGAACGTTAACACGTGAAATCACCCCTGTTTTTATGGGGTCAGCGTATAAAAATAAAGGCGTGCAGCCTCTTCTTGATGCGGTTACACGGCTGCTCCCCTGTCCGTCCGAAGTGGAAAACGAGGCCCTTGACATGGACAATAACGAGAGTCCTGTTGTTTTGCCCAGTGATCCGGAAAAACCTGTTGTTGCCCTTGCCTTCAAGTTGGAAGACGGATTGTATGGTCAGCTTACATACATCCGTGTGTATCAGGGGACGCTTTCCAAAGGTTCAACAATCGTAAACACGCGCACCGGGAAAAAGATCAAGGTTGGTCGTGTTGTCCGCATGCATGCGGAGCAGATGGAAGATGTCGATGCCATTTCCGCAGGATATATCGGAGCTCTCTTCGGAGTCGATTGCGCGTCGGGAGATACCTTCGTTTCACAGGGTCTCAACCTGACCATGACATCCATGTTTGTGGCGGAACCGGTTATTTCTCTGGCAATAGCTCCAAAGGATAACAAATCTCAGATTAACATGTCCAAGGCGCTCAGCAGATTTACAAAGGAGGACCCCACATTCAAGACCTATGTCGACCATGAAACCAATGAAACCATCATCGAAGGTATGGGAGAGCTTCACCTTGAAGTCTATGTAGAACGAATGCGTCGCGAGTATGGCGCTGAAGTGGAAACCGGTAACCCTCGCGTCTCCTACAGGGAAACGATTACCCGGAAAGCAGAGTTCGACTATATACATAAGAAACAGACCGGTGGTGCGGGACAGTATGGAAGGGTGATCGGATACCTGGAACCCACGGATGAAGGAGATTTTATCTTCGAAAACATGATAAAGGGGGGTACCATTCCCTCACAGTTCATCGGTGCCTGTGAAAAGGGATTTAAAGCATGCCTTGCCAAAGGTCCTAAAATTGAATTTCCCGTAACCGGGATCAAGGTGGTGATCAATGACGGTGCGTTCCATGCCGTCGATTCCTCCGAGATGGCATTTCAGGCAGCCGCCCGTGGCGCCTTTTTGCAGGGATACGCAAAAGCCAAACCGGTGATTCATGAACCCATCATGAAGGTCGTCGTTGAAACACCGACCGAGTTTCAGGGTGCCATCATGGGACTTTTGAACCAGCGCCGGGGAATGATTGTGGGAGCACAGGACGAAGGCCCTATGTGCGTGATTGAAGCCCAGGTCCCTCTTGCTGAAATGTTCGGTTTCTCAACGGTTTTACGATCGTCGTCACAGGGACAGGCTCAGTTCACCATGGAATTTGCCTTGTATAAACTGGTCCCGCAATCAATTGCAGAGGAACTGGTTGAGAAAGCGGCGAAAGACAAAAAGAACGCAGCATAAAAATAACTTACGGCGAACAACGTAACGTAACCATGGTAGCATCATTCAGTGCCTCACAAGCTCTATCCACATTCAAACAACCGGCACGCATTATTAACCTGAAAGACAGGAATCTTGATATGCTAAAAAAAGATATTCTCCTCAAAAGTCCGTTCAGACATTTGGAACATGACATTGATACTAATGTTTCTAAGGGTGGATTCGGCGCTGTACTTTCACGTGCAGGCGTTGGCAAAACAGCGTTTCTCGTTCAGCTTGCCTTACACAACATGATGCAAGGCAGCAATGCCCTCCACATCAGTCTCAGTGATTCGGTGGACAAAGTTGGACTCCGGTACACAGAGCTGTTCCAGAATCTTACAAAACAACATAATGTTAAGCAGATAAATGAATTATGGGATGCCACACTATCTCATAGATTCATCATGACATTCAGGGTCGATAGCTTCAGTGTTCCCAGGCTTGAAGAGAGATTGACCGATATTATGGAGCAGGGGATTTTTCACCCCCGGATGACCATTATTGACGGCCTGCACTTTGATGAATCGGTTCGGCAGTCTCTCGTCGACCTGAAAGCGCTGGCGGTAAAGCATTCATTTCATGTCTGGTTCAGCGTCAATATCCACCGCCATGAAGAACGGAGCCCGGATGATATGCCGCCGTCTCTCTCTCATATTGCCGATCTGTTGGATGTTGTTCTGGATCTCCAGCCCGAAGGTAAAGAAATCCATATTAGAACGTTAAAGAGTGTGTCCGAAACCTCAGAACCTCCTGCACTGTACCTCGATCCATCAACCATGCTGATACAAGAGAAGAACTGATTACCGGGCTTGGGCTGGACCAACCAAGCCCCGTCGAATTTCCTGCATATTCCCCCGGTGTTATGTCAGAACACTCAAGAAATCGTCTTTACCGAGCACCCTTCTCCTGAAGAAGTTTGATGATGGTCTGTCTGTTTTTTTTCTCATAGGGCTGTTCTCCTCGACGGTTCTTCTTCGCGAAACTGAGGGCGGTGTTTCCCTTTTTGTCCCTGGCATTCACGTCCGCCCCACGATCCAAATAAAATTGAAGCGGTTCCAGCCACGCCATCTTGGCAGAGAACATGAGGAGTGTATTTCCGCTTTTGCTGATCGGATTATTCACGCTGGCACCCTTTGAGAGTAAATATTCCAGTGTCTCTTTCACCCCCGGCTTGAATTTTCCGTTCCTGGTTTTAAATGCGATTTTCCAGATTGGAGTTTTTTCATTTACCGGGATTCCTGCTTCAACAAGCACGGGTATGATTTCCTTCCAGTGTTTCGTATTGCTCATTGCCTGATAGAGAGCATCGTTGCCGTTTCTGCTCTTATAGGTTAGGTCACCGCCACGGGTAATGAGCAGTTTTACCATGTCCGCACTACCCAGATTGGCAGCCTTTTGCAGCAGTGGTGCCCCATAGAGGGTGGCGTTTGGGCTCATTCCCCTGTCGAGGTAGGACGTGACTGTTGCTATATCATCGGCATTGATCGCTTTTAACATTATTGATCTGTCACTCTTGGAAAGACGGGAACCAACGGGTTTGGCAGCACTTTTTTTCGGTTTTGTAATCGGGGCGGGTGCAGCCGCGGCCGCTGCAGGGGCCTTCGCGCCCGGTGTCTGATCGAGTTTTACCGTGATGCGTCCGCTCAGGAGATACAGGTTAATCGAACCGACGTGCTGTGTCATCGGGAATTCCCAGTATTTCGTTTCCCCGTTTCTCACGGTATATTTGATCGTTTTGATTGTGCTCTGATAGTTGGTGTTGCGGTAGAGGGTAAAATCGCCTCGGGAAGGAATGCGTCCCGGCTTTTTGCCGGTGATCGAAATAACCAGATTTTTCCCCGGATCGAGCATTTCGCCCCTTCCCGACGGTTTCGCAAGGGCAAACGCCTTTATGAGTTTCCTCGGTTTTCTCTTTGCTGCGCGATGTGGCATCGCCTTGGGTGGTGCCGGCTGATATACGCTGAGTTTGATACCTCCCGTTTGGTTGACGTTAACATCAATTGTTTTGACGCCGTTCTGTGGCGTGAATTTCCATGATTTCGTTTCCCCGTTTTCGACAGTGATTTTTTCTTCCGCAATTTTATCCTTATAGCTGTCCCGATAAAACGTTACCGTGACGTCCGATGCTGAAGCATCCTGACTGTCGCCGGTTATGGTTATTGAGAGATCACGTTTCTCGTCAACAAAAAATCCCCGTCCTTGATTTGCAAGGAACAGTCCTTTCCTCGTTTCCCTTGCAAATGACGACGGTTTGTTCGTCACGACGGCATAGATCAATCCCTTTTCCGTGCGAACCGACACTTCTTCAGCCTTATTCTGCACCCCCAAAAGGATCTTCTTTTTTCTTCCTTTTCCTGTCAGGGAATAAGTCTGTTTTTTATCGATGGTTTGTGACTTCCCCTGTCTGAAAGCACCAATCGTGAAGGTAGAGGTTTCTGTAATCATATTTCTTACGACAAATTCGACGGACTGCTTTGGATCGACGGCAACCCGGATTTCTCCTCCTTCGGCGATCCTCCGTCCCCAAGGAGCAGTTCCCTTTACCAATTGTTTGACTGCTGTAAGAGGTGCTTTCTCTTTTGCTTTCGGCTTTGGCTCTGCCGTGTATCCCGAAGGAATTGCAAACAATTTCGCATCAACAGGAGATTTCTTTATGTTGCTGAGTTCAACTTTCGTGTCACTTATGTTGGTTTTTATTTTTATAGTCTTGTCGTCTCTGCCGCTTTTGATGAAGAACTTGATCGGAAAGTCAAGGACCCGTGCCACCCATGATTCGGCAAGTTTTGCCGTGCCGTCATAATAGCCGTACTTTTCACAGAGATATCCTGACAGCATTTCAATACCGGCTTTTCTTTTTTGTATCGTCTGCCCAAGATACTCGATTGATTGAAAAGGATCGACCATGTAGGCCAGGAACGAAAAGTTCTTTGCTGTTTTGTATTGTTTCTCTTTCGGATTGAGTAACGTGGTGATGCCGCCCGCCCGGTCGACGATAATAATAACATCTTCACCGGTCGTGGTATCGTGGAGATCCATGCGATACCGGATGTCTTTAACATATATTTTCCCCGTCACATCGTGATTGAAGACGTGTTCATATATGTCTGCGGAAAATTCGGCGGCTGACGCATAGGTAAATGTAAAAACAGCCAAAAGTATACAAGTGACCGTCACTATTGATCGTAAAGTTCTTTTCATCGTTACAACCTCCTTATGGGGTGACTCTCGCATGCTTGTTTCAGGTTTGTTCGATCTCTTGAGTTCCTCTGTATTGTATAGAGCCATTGGTGCTGTTACGCGCCAGGGCGAGCCTGGCCCAGACCGATAACCCTAACGATAGGCTTGGCTCAACATTACCAAGGCTATGTTAATGTGCTGTTTCAACAACCCTTTCAGTTGCACCAGGGCGGGCTCTAACTCCCCTTTAAAAAAGGGGAGAACTGCATAGTATCTTTCTTTGCTGAGAGGGGAGGACCTCATACATCCCCCCTTTTTTAACGAGGGATGCAGGGGGATTTAGTTCCTTTCTTGCAACCGTATTATCACAACAGCGTATATGCAATCGTCTTTCTTCTCATTCTCGCCGGTTACCCCGTTGCGTGCTCAATCATAACCATAACTATCTCATATATGATGCAGGGTCACAGATAGGTCACATATTGGAAAAAATAAACCAGATATATGTCGAGCTGCTGATGGTCGTATTTGGTTGTATGGTGGCGGATTATTGCTAAAAATCAATAAAACGAAACACCTATGAGGAACAGACACGAATCTTAACGAGTGATGACCTATGACGTTTTCATAACCTCAGCCAGGGTTTCAAGCGCGGTGTCGATATCATCGGAGCTGATGCCGTAATGTGTCACCATGCGACAGCGGGATTGCCCCATATGCATGAATTTAACTCCTTTTCGCTCGACTTGTGTGACCAATGCCTCGGGCGTCATGAGATCGTTTTTCAGTTGGAAATAAACAATGTTCGTCTGTGCTTTCGCTGGATCTATCTGTAATCCCGGGATCCGAGAGATGCCGACGGCCAGGCGTTCTGCATTTCTGTGATCTTCTTCAATTCGTTCCACCATGTTTTCAAGAGCGACAATGCCCGCTGCCGATATGATTCCGCACTGTCGCGTACCGCCTCCGAGGATTTTCCGGGTTCGCCGCGCTTCGGAGATAAATTCCCGGGTACCGCAGATCACCGATCCAACGGGAGCGGAGAGCCCTTTAGAAAGGCAGAAACTCAGAGAATTAACGCCACGGGTTAATTCTTTAACATCGACACCGAGAGCCACGGCGGCATTAAAGATTCGGGCGCCGTCAAGATGTACCTTGAGACCGTGATCTCTCGCAAGTGTCGCGACCGAGTTGGTGTACTCAGGGGTCAACGGTAGTCCGTTGCACAGGTTATGAGTGTTTTCAATACAAATCAGACGGGTTCGTGGATAATGGACATTATCGCAACGAATCGCGGCTTCAATATCTTCAAGCGGCATTGTTCCGTCAGGCATGTTTTGAACGGTGCGGGGGTGTATGCCGCCCAGAGCAGCGATGCCACCCGCTTCGTATACAACGGTATGGGAAAGATTGCCGAGAATAATTTCGTCGCCCCTGCCGCAATGGGTAAGCACACTTGCAAGATTTCCCATGGTTCCACTGGAAACCAACAAGGCTGCTTCCTTGCCCGTACGTTCGGCGGCCATCGTTTCAAGCCGGTTTGTTGTAGGATCTTCGCCGAATACATCGTCCCCCAGATCTGCATGGTATATTGCCTCACGCATTTCCGGTGAGGGGAGCGTTACAGTATCACTGCGTAAATCAATTGTTTTCATCGGCCACCTTCCGTTGTCGTTAAAGTGAAAATATCGATCCGCTGGTTAGAATCTGATGTACAATAGTGTTCTGAAGAGTATATATTAGCGGGAATCAAGTCAAACAATTATTCTGAATATTATGAGTGGGACAGAATATTCGATACCAGGCACAGATCGTATGTAGCGATAGTATGTTGAATAAATCGATTGAAAATAATTTCGTGTATGGTATTGAGGTGCAAGTGATCTCAGAGTTGCAGATATTATTTTACCCGAAGGCTTATCAATTCTCACACATCGGATTTTATGAAAGGTGAGGTAAAAGCATTGTCTTTATCGCCATGGCGGCGGGAGTCAGGATTGATGACAAAAAAAACAGTCTGGATAGAAAATCTAATGGGTAAAAGTAATGTTCAGTTCGGCACGAGCGGAGCCCGTGGATTAGTAAGCGATATGACCGATGAGGTCTGTTACGCGTATACGGCAGCATTCATTCAGTACCTGGAAGGCGTGGGCGAATTGAGCGATAATGGTACAATAGCAATCGGCGGGGATTTGCGCCCCAGCACGCACCGCATTATGAGGGCTGTTGCGAAGGCGGTTACGGACAGGGGGTATACGCCTGATAATTGCGGCACTCTTCCGACGCCTGCCCTGGCCTACTACGGCCTTTTACAGAAGGTTCCCACCGTGATGGTGACGGGAAGCCACATTCCCGTGGATCGCAACGGTATCAAATATACAAAACAAGAAGGCGAAATTCTCAAGCATGATGAAGCAGGTATTAAATGTCAGTCGGTGACGTTTCTGCGGGAACTCTTTGATGAAACGGGAATGTTCACCGTTGAGGTTGAGCCCCCGTTCCCACATAACGGCGCGATAGATGCGTACAGAAACCGCTACATTGACTTTTTTGGGAATAACTGCCTGTCGGGTAAAAAAATAGGGGTATATCAACATTCCGCCGTCGGTGGAAAACTCATGGTGACTATCCTGTCCCATCTGGGTGCAGATGTAATACCTCTAGGTTTTTCAGAAATCTTTATTCCTGTCGATACGGAGGCAATACGACCGGAAGACATAGTGTCAGGCCGAATGTGGGCCGATGAGTATGCATGTGATGCCATTGTTTCAACTGATGGTGACAGTGATCGTCCCTTGATCAGCGATGAGCATGGCAGGTGGTTGCGGGGTGATCTGGCGGGCATTCTCTGCGCAGACTATTTCGATGCGGATGTGGTTGTAACACCTGTATCCTGTAATACGGCAGTCGAAAAAAGCGGCTTATTTAAAACCGTTATCCGCACGAAGATCGGGTCACCATTTGTGATCGAGGGGATGCAGCATGCCCGCGCAATGGGGGCACGGTGTGTGGTCGGATATGAGGCCAACGGCGGATTTCTCATCGGGTCCGATATTGATCGTAACGGAAATATATTGAAAGCATTGCCGACCCGTGACGCTGTTGGTGTCCATATAGCAATTCTCCTTCTCGCCATCGAAAGAAAAAGAAAGATCAGTGAACTGGCGGCGGAGTTACCACAGCGTTATACGGTCAGTAACCGGCTGAAAAATTTTCCGACGGAACGGAGCATGGCGAAAATCGCCGAACTCTCCACGGGGAATGAAGGGGAAGATACCAAGGCAATAGAAGCCGTTTTCAGCACATACTTCGGTACGGTTGCCGGGATCAATACGACGGATGGTCTGCGAATTACCTTTGACAATGATGAAATCATCCATCTCCGACCGTCGGGAAACGCTCCGGAATTCAGATGCTATGCCGAGGCGGACACAGAAAACCGAGCAGAGGAGATAAACAAAATCTGCATGGACATCATGGACACGTGGCGCCATCGGTGATCGTTCAAGGCCACTCTTCTCGCATTAGATCAATTGATCAACGTTCATCCGGTGGTTTGCCGACAAGAATTTAACAGGTATTGTCAAATAATGTGACGCTTATCGGAAATCAATAATAGCCGATTGATGAGAGAACCATTGTTTTAAATAACCTGTGATCTTTTTTCGTATATGCTTGACTTTAACGGAAAAGCCCTGGAATGTACGTTCTGTCTGTGTTTCCCCGAGGCTGCTTTATCTTGGAATCGTTACTGTATAAAAAATGAAAAGGTGATGACGCTCGAAATCTTTTCTGGCATGGTTTTCGCTAATAATAAAAGACAAGGCAGTACCGATAATAAATATGGTGCCTTCGACTAAATTCAACACTTGGATATAAACCAAAAGCAAGAAGGCAGGGCAGGCGGTTATACTTTTAAAGGGAGTTTAGATTCGACGGCTCATGGGCATACTGGGGTATACGTTAATAAACGGTATCCCGGTTGCCATAGCATCATTCACCGCATCACGCTGTATCAGAAGAAAAAAATCATTGCATCTTTTCTTTTTCGCCGCGGAGTTGGCCGCAGGCTGCCAGAATATCACGTCCTTTGCTCGAACGAGTGACTGCTGTATACTTATGTTTGATCAAAATCTTTCGAAATGCGTCTATTCTTTTATCGGATGGTGTTTTAAACTCTGATCCGGGAAATTCATTGAATGGTATGAGATTGAACTTGCACTTGACGCCATTCATGAGATTTGCCAGTCTCTCGGCGTCTTCATCTGAATCATTGATTCCGTCGATGAGGATGTATTCAAAGGTAATCCGTCTCCTTCGAGGCATGGGAAATGATTTGCAGGCCTCGATGAGTCGTTCGATGGAATACAACCTGTTAATGGGCATGAGGTAGCCACGGGTATCGTTATCCGATGCGTTTAAAGACACGGCGAGGTTTACCGATGTATCCGTACCCAACCGCTCGATCATCGGAGCTATTCCACAGGTGGAAACGGTAATTTTTCTTTTTGAAAATCCCATTCCCGCATCATTTGTGATAATCTTAATTGCTTTGACCGTGTTTTCATAATTTGCGAGAGGTTCTCCCATTCCCATCATAACGATATTTTTAATGTCATTTCCTTCCGGTGTGTTGAATCGTGATATCGTTAGCTGATCGGCGATTTCAGAAGGAAGAAGATTTCTTTTGAACCCGTGCTTTCCCGTGAGACAGAATCTGCATGCCATTTGGCAGCCTACCTGTGTCGATACACACAACGTCCAGTGATTCTTCTCGCGGATGAGAACACTCTCGATGCAGTTACCATCTTCCAGACGAAAAAGGATTTTTTTTGTACCGTCGACCGATTTCTGAATATCTTCCATCGAAAGGGAACTGATACGCGCAATTGATTTGATTTCTGCCCGAAATACTTTTGACAGATTCGTCATTTCATCAAAAGACGTGGTGCCGAATCTGTATAACCACTTCATGATTTGTTTTGCCCTATATTTTTCTTTTCCGAGACCGGATATGAATGATTCAATCTCGTCGAGAGTCATGTTCTTCAAATCTTGCTTTTTATGGTGATTGTCTCTGTTATGTATATCCGCTAACATTTTCCTGTTCTTTTGTTCCTGAGAAATAAATTCCGTATACTTTTAGCACAATAAAAATTGTAAGTCGAATGAATCCTAGAACCCTCGGACCCTCGGACCCTCTGGAAGTATTCATATCTGAGTAAATTAGTACTTTACCATAATTAATTGCAGCTAATCGGGAGATGAGCCTCTATTATTTGCTACGATATTGAGGACAGAGTTCGGATGATGCGGGAATGTAGTTTCTGCAAACCTGCGGTCTGGTCTCATAAATAGTACAGGCATAGCAATTTTCTTCCCTCACGAGGAAGGGACAACCGTGAAGGTATTCCCCGTTTTTAGCGCTTACGAGATGGTCTCCGGCCCAGACAGCTTTCTGGTTTTCGATTATGCGCATAATGTCTTCTCGACCTTGCCGCTTCCAACGTTTCCAGTCCTCTGCGGTAACATAGACAAGAAGATTTGCTAAACAACATTTTCCACATCGCCTGCAACTGATCGTTTCTTTTTCCTTCATCGATTTCAACCGATTTTATTGTTGTCTATCTCAACATTATTTTGTGCTTCCGTCAACACGAACACAGTTCTTCCGGTTCGGGATTTATGATAGATCTTTTATAAACGAAGCTAACATGGCCATGCGAGTCATATTTCCCCAGGGCGATGGATTCCGGGTATCACGAAAAGATGTATTGGAACGAAAGTATCAAAAACAAATATTTACATTTCAGACAGAACGCGTATTTCTTTTTTCTTCAGGAGATCTGTTGGTTTTGTTTTCTCTCCATGTGCCATCGTGGCGATATTATTTCTGTTAGATTATCGGTGAAGATAGAAAAAGTCAAGACATGGGATACCATACATGACGTTTACCGAAGCCGGTGCGGGCATCAGCGTGTCTTATTTAGTTCTGTACAGGTTTGTGCAAATATATTATGAGAAACGGATGGTACCAATCAATCGAACCCGTGAATATCATAGAAATGAACGTATAGATCTGATGACGGAGTATACCATTTGCGAATCTCTTGGATCTATCGATTCCCCTTATATGACCGCATTGGAAAATCCCAGATCCTATGGTGCCATAATCGGCGATCTACTTACATCACACGGGATGTGCACTCAAGAATGTACGATGTGTGAAATCGGCGGCGGCTATGGAAGTCTCATGGGAGGCCTCTTAGTGGCACATGTGTCGTCCGTTAATCATATTTGTATGATCGATCTTTCAAGATACCTTTTGGAACGGCAAAAAAAAGTGCTGGCACAATGGTCTCATCTCATGACATTCGTTCATGCAGATGCGATGGAATTGATACCGGCCATATCGAATGTCGATATGATCATACTCAATGAAATTATCGGGGATCTTGACACGTGGAGAAATGTGGATGTAACAAATATTCCTGATGAAATACTGCGATTTGTTAATCGCTATGGATTGGAAGTGCCCCCTCATGGAACATTTAATTTTAATATGGGGGCTGTGGTATTGATTGAAGACATATGCAGGAGAGGCATTCCCGTTTTTGTTGCGGAGCATTCAAGTGATCCTGTTATTCCTCCTGATATGGCATTTCTGGGAAGAGATCTTGATACCGACGGCTTCCCAAGAGAAATACGGTTACAAGGACATTCTGAATACACCATTCGGTTTTCTCACCTGATCAAGATAGCAGAGTTTTGGGGAAGAAATGTTACGGGAGGTCCTTTGATCGATCTGGTTGGTGTCAAAAAGTCAACAAAAATGAGATTCATTTTTATCTCACGTGCTTGTGCAACCGACGAACAGGAAATTATATATGAATTTCTGGACCATATTCGAGAGTATCGGTGGCTTGCCATTATGTAATATTCTTTTGGATCATCTCCCGATGAGTTGTAATTAATTAAGGTAGAGTATCAAATTCAGCAGGTATGATTACAGAGGGTTTAAGGGGTCAAGGATTCGGAGCCCGCCCTGGTGCGACTGAAACGGTTATTGAACATGCGAACAGAAGGAGTCTTTGAATTTAGACCGTAATTTACCCTTATCGTGAACGGTCTGGGCCAGGGATTCAAGTGAAATGCTGAAGAATTACAAAATTTGAAGGTTTGGCAAACGTTGTATGAACTTTGTTTAGAGAGATTATAGAATAACAGTAAAATTTCCAAAGAGAGTTAGATTTCATTGAAAAAGTTAAAAGGGGTACACTCAAGAAAGGCATAGCAGAAATTGAGAGAATGTTAAAAGTGCTTGTAAAGTCTTTGAAAAACAAACCCTCGAATCCTTGACCCCTGGAATCCTTGGGTCCTTTTCTCAAACGAAATTAGAGAAGAACCTGAAATATAAATGCTCTGTGTCCTCTGTGCTCTCTGCGGTTTGCCTGACACCGGATTTATAATAGAGAGCACTGAGCAGTTGCCGACGGGAGATTGATACTTGATAAATTCAGAGATAAAAGATAGACAACGGTCAACGACAATATGCCTCGATAGGTCCGATACTATCCACACTCTGTATTTGACGGATTTGTCGAGTTAGAGGTGATGAAATGATTGGACTTTTTATTCGTTGGTTAATACTCACGGTGGCGATAATGGTTGCCTCCTACCTTTTAGACGGTATTCGTGTTGAGCATTTCTTCTCCGCTTTGTGGGCTGCTGCCGTATTAGGAATACTGAATGCCCTGTTCCGTCCAATATTGATTCTCTTTACCCTTCCCATAAATATCCTGAGTCTCGGACTTTTTACATTCATTATCAATGCTCTCATGTTGAAAATGGCATCAGGTGTCATAACCGGGTTTGACGTCCAGGGTTTCTGGACAGCCGTGTTCGGTTCTCTTATTATCAGTGTCATAAGCTGGTTTCTCAGTGCCTTTATTAATGATAAAGGGCGTGTAGAATATGTGGATTACATTGATCTGAAAAAAAAGAATAGTGATCGGTGGGAATGAAAAATCTGACCCCGGCTATGAGACAATATGTTGAGATTAAAGAGAAACATCAGGATTGTATTATCTTTTTCAGAATGGGTGATTTCTATGAGATGTTTTTTGATGATGCCGTTGTAGCGTCCAGAGTCCTAGAGATAACCCTCACATCGAGAAATAAAGGGAAAGAGAACAGCATTCCCCTATGCGGCATACCCTATCACGCGGCGTCATCTTACATCGCGAAACTTGTTGACAACGGCTACAAGGTTGCCGTTTGTGAGCAAATGGAAGACCCGAAAGAGGCGAAAGGTATCGTCAAAAGAGACGTTGTCCGTATTGTTACCCCCGGATTGATTGTCGATTCGGGTACGCTGAACGCGAAAGAGAATAACTTTCTAGCCGGTTTATCGGTTCGTGACGATATCTTCGGTCTCGCTTTTATTGATATCTCTACGGGTGAATTCTGGGTAACGGAATCACCGGATAAAGATTATTTTCTGAATGAAATTGCGGGACTTGATTTCAGAGAATTGCTTATCAGTGAAGAATTGAAGGGGAAAGCATTTCTTAATATCTTCATGCGAGAATCGAATGACTGCAGGATCAATTATTTTCCCCCTGATTATTTTGATTTCGAAGAAGCCCTCCATAGTCTGAAGGAAAGCTTTGGAACGGATGTTATTAATAAAATCGATTTTGTAAAACATGAAGCAATGACAGCAGCAACAGGTGCAACTCTCCGATATGTCAAGGAAACCCAGAAAGAAAAATTAGGCCATGTCAACGATATCAGGTGGTATACTGCGGGGAATTATCTTATTCTGGATAACAACGCCAAACGAAATCTGGAATTATTCGGTACGATCCAGGAAAACAAAAAGATGGGGTCCCTGATTCATGTCCTCGATGCTACATCGACTGCTATGGGTGGAAGAAGACTGCGCTGGTGGTTAAGCTACCCCCTTGTCACACCGGACAGGATACGGGGGCGATTGGCAGCGGTATCGAAGATAAAAGAATATCACTTGTTGAGGAAAAATATATACGATTTGCTCTCCCGGGTCTATGACATGGAGAGACTCGGCAGCAGAATATCCATGGGTATTGCGAACGGAAGAGATTTAATTGCACTGAAGGAATCTTTGAAAACAATACCGAACATCAGGATGTTATTGTCCGATATGGCGTCCGATCTCATTTGTTCCATTAGTTCGGGGCTCGATGAATTACCGCATATTGTTCAATTGATAGAACAATCCATTGTCACTGAGCCACCCATGAGCGTTCGTGATGGTAATATTATCCGGGAAGGGTATGACGGTGAGCTTGATAAACTGATTGCTGTCAGCAGAGATGGCAAACAGTGGATTGCCGAGCTTGAGACAAAGGAACGAAAAAGAACCGGCATCAATACACTCA
>Ga0272442_10002534_pt1 | contig 26424 bp, 24 predicted proteins | sample SSMForm2O_FD_200262 | JGI IMG/M metagenome (GOLD analysis project Ga0272442, IMG submission 200262) | Marine sediment archaeal communities from Little Sippewissett salt marsh, Falmouth, MA, United States - SSM-Form-2O | ecosystem: Environmental > Aquatic > Marine > Wetlands > Sediment ... | reverse complement strand
TATGTGCACGATATTGATTCACGGCACAAATTACTGTCAAGAATACGGGACATGGTGGATGAAGGGGTGGATATTCTCAGGAGCGGTTCCGGCATCGACAGGTTCGGCGAGCTGCTTCACGAGTCATGGATGCTCAAAAGATCATTAAGCTCACAAGTGTCCAATCCTGATTTGGACGCTCTCTACAACAAAGCGCGGAACGCCGGGGCCATTGGAGGCAAGATCACCGGGGCGGGGGGGGGAGGTTTCTTGTTGCTCTTTGTTCCCCCCTCGGCACAGAATAAGGTTCGAGAAGCCCTGGGCGGACAGATCCACGTACCATTTTGTTTTGAGCCGGCCGGCAGCCAGATCATCTTTTATGAGCCTGAAAGACAGGATTATAGTGAGGTCGAGAAAGACAGGAGCCAACGACCGGCGTTCCGATTCAGGGAATTGGTCGTTTCAAAGGAACCGGAGATGGCGGATTCTGAAAGTCGAGTAGGAAGCTGAAATGACGAGAGGACCGGATGTTATAGAATCCCTCGATGGGCTCAAGGACCGGGCCGATTGGGTCAGAAAAGAGACACTGAAACTCCACAAATTGGCGCCCGAGACCCGGCTCGCGTCCTCTTTGTCCGATGTAGAAATCTTTGTGGCCCTTTACTACGCCGGGATTCTGAAATATGATCCACGGAATGTGCGGGCCGAGGATAGAGACCGATTTTTCATCAGCAAAGGGCATGGCGCCATTTCCCTCTACCCCATACTCGCCGAGCGTGGCTTTTTTGATCAAAACGAGCTCCAGAGAATTGGCAGCGAAGACTCGTTTTTGGGTGTCATACCGGACGCACGGGTGCCCGGTTTCGAGACGATCAACGGGGCGCTCGGGCACGGACTGGGTGTGGCGTGCGGCAGCGCCCTGGCTTTGAAAAGAAAGGGATCCGGCGCGACGGTTTTTGTGCTCTCAGGTGATGGAGAGTTGAACGCCGGAGCGGTCTGGGAAGCAGTCATGTTTGCCGCATATCACAAGCTGGATAATCTCATACTCATCGTAGATAATAATGAGAAGTCCATGCTGGGCTACCAACGGGACATCCTGGGTTTGGAGCCGCTGGAGGAGAAATTCAAAACGTTCGGATGGAAAGCGGAAGCTGTGGATGGCCATGATATCGAGCAACTGTGCACGACTCTGAGCCATCTTAAAAGAGATGACGGCGATCGACCGAAGGTGCTCATCGCCAACACGCAAAAAGGCAAAGGGGTACGAAGTCTTGAGAATGACCCTCTCTGCCATGTGAGGATGTTGAAGCCGCAGGAAATCGACAGGATACTCAAAGAATGGCAATAGACACCGTCCAGATGAAGACCATGCGAGATGCGCTCATCGAGCGGATTTATGAGCGGATGAAAGAGAACGACAGGATTTTCTTCGTTTCCGCCGATTTGGGGGCGCCGGCCCTCGACAAGCTGAGAGCGGATTTTCGTGACCGATTCGTCAATATCGGGATTGCCGAGCAGAATCTTATTAACGTGTCCGCAGGTTTGGCTTTGGAAGGCTTTACGGTCTTTGCCTATGGCATCGCAACATTTGTCACAATGCGGGCATTTGAGCAGACACGAACAAACCTGGCGTTGCTCTCGCAACAGAGGCAAGTCAACGTGAACCTGATCGGTGTGGGGACGGGCGTTAGTTATGATATGTCCGGTCCCAGCCATCATTGCGTCGAAGACCTGGCCATTATCAGAACGCTTCCGAACATTGCCCTGTGCTCTCCCAGCGACTGGGTCACGGCGGGAAAATTTGTGGATTTCGCCATGAATACCCAAAGTCCAACATATCTCCGATTGGATGGGAAACCTTTGTCCCGAATCTATGAGGAGGATACCGTTTTACCATGGAACGAAGGGATTTGTGAGTGTCTCGAGGGGGATGATATCTGTATCGTATCGACAGGATATATGACGCATCGGGCTCTGAAAGTGGCGGAGGCATTACGGCGGAACGATGACAATATTGGGATCATCGATGTCTTCTTGCTAAAGCCCATCAACGAAGAGGCGTTTTTTAACATTCTCAAGAAATATCGATGTATTATTACGGTTGAGGAGGCTTTTGTGAATAAGGGAGGTTTGGACAGCCTGGTCTCCGGCATACTTCGACGGAGACATGCGGATATCGAACTGAGAAGTCTGGGTTTCGAGGACAACTATATCTTCGCATCCGGAAGTCGAGAATTCTTATCCGCGCAATCGCATTTTAGTGAAGGCGATATTATCAAATTGATAGAAGAAAGCAAGAAGTTCGTTTAAGTCTCCTCTCACCTCGTTTCTCGGGTGAGCCCTGCAGCTCAGCGGAGCCATTGATGAAACTGAATTTGCGTCTGATGGAAGACAACATTACTCGAGAAGATTTGGATACCCTCATTGAATTTCTCAAGGGTACACCGCGTCTGACTCAATCGAGTCATGTTCGGGCCTTTGAGGACGAATGGTCCAGGTGGCTCGGTGTCCGTTATAGTGTTTATGTCAATTCCGGGGCATCTGCAAACCTTATTACGATGACCGCATTGAAGCATTTTTATGGCGGTGGTGAGATCATTGTTCCCACACTCACCTGGGTTTCGGATATCGCGTCCGTCCTTCAGAATGAATTTGTACCGGTTTTCGTCGATATCAATCCACGGACTCTCTGTATGGACAGCGACCAGGTGATCGCAAAGCTTTCTGAGAAAACAAAGGCCGTGTTTCTCACACACGTCCAGGGTTTCAACGGTTTGACGGATCGACTCCTTGATGCGCTCGAGGAACGCCACATTCCCTTGATTGAAGATGTCTGTGAATCTCACGGCGCTTCGTTCAAAGGAAAGAAACTGGGATCATTCGGTTTGGTATCGAATTTCTCGTTTTATTACGCCCATCATATGAGCACCATCGAAGGGGGCATGGTGTGCACGAATGACCGCACGATTTACGAGACGGCTCGTATGCTGCGCTCGCACGGTATGGTGCGTGAATCGTTAAGCGATGAGATGAAACAACAATATGCCCGAGACAACCGCGACCTGAGTCCCGATTTCATCTTCGCTTTCCCCGGTTATAATATGCGGAACACGGAGATCGGCGCCGTTCTCGGCCGCAGTCAGCTCAAGCGTCTTGACGACAACAACGTCAGACGCAGAAGAAACTTTGAGATTTTTCTGAAAAACCTCGATGCTGACAAATACCGGACGGATTTTGACCTGGAAGGAAGCTGCAATTACGCCTTTAATTTGATACTTAAGAAGCCGGATACAAAACTCCGTGACAGAGTTGAACGTGCTTTGGATGAGGCGGGTGTAGAGTTTCGCCGGGGCAGCTCCGGCGGCGGAAACCAGTTGAGACAGCCTTATTTAAAAACGATCATTCAGGACAACGAGTGGGAAAAGTACCCTCAAATCGAACACGTCCATTTCTATGGGTATTATATCGGCAACTATCCCGCTCTTGAGGAATCGAAGATTCTGGCCCTTTGCGAACTGTTAAACAATTTATAATTGGGGCCATACCGTTGGCTTCTTACCTATGTCACTGAAGGACATAAAATGGCTAAGTTGAACGTTAGACGTGCAAAACTTGATGGTGTATTAATCATTGAGCCGCCGACGATATTCGAAGATTTCAGAGGCGCTTGGATTGAACTCTACAATGAGAAGATGTACCGCGAGGCAGGTATCGACGTGAAGTTCATTCAGGACGATATATCGGTTTCCTCCAAGCACGTTTTAAGGGGAATACATGGGGATGCCGTGACGTGGAAACTCGTCTCATGTCTATATGGTAAACTTTATGTGGTGGTCGTCAAGGGTGACCGGGAAGCGTCTGGTTTCGGCCAATGGGAATCATTTTGCTTGTCAGAAGCAAACCGTCTACAGGTTTTAGTCCCACCCAATCATGGTGTGGCCCATTTGGTGATGACCGAAAGAGCCATTCTCCACTACAAGCAGTCCACGTATTACAATCGAGCCGGCCAATTTACCTACCAATGGGACGACCCGGCGTTTAAGATCTATTGGCCCGTCAAAAACCCTATCCTTTCCGAGAGAGACGCCGGGGTGGAATGAATGATAATGAAGCCAGTGGATATCGTATTGGTCAAGCCCGGGAGCCAGAAGCAGCTTTATGGCCCTTTAAGTGATTTCGAGCTGACCGGGATCGAGCCGCCGTTGTGGGGGGGCATTTTGGCGGGATACCTGCGGGATAAGGGATACTCCGTGGTGCTCTATGATGCGGAGGCGGAAAACTGGGATTATGAAGAAACGGCCCATAAGGTCAGGGATGTCAATCCCATTTTATCCGTGATTTTGGTTTCCGGAAGCAATCCTTCGGCTTCTACAATGAATATGACCGGTGTGGGACAGATCGCCTCATGGATCCGTCAGCTTGATCCAACAATAAAGACGGCTTTGATGGGTTTGCATCCGAGTGCTCTGCCGGAGCGCACCGTTCGTGAAGAGCCGGTCGATTTTATCTGTCAGGGTGAGGGATTCTATACGCTTGGCAAATTGATCGACGCCCTCAAGAGCCATGCCGAAGATTTTCCAATCGATGGCCTGTGGTATCAGAGAGATGGAAAAATTCGCTCAAATCCTCGTCCTTCTCTGCTGGAGGACCTTGATACAATTCCCCGGCCGGCCTGGGATTTGTTGCCGATGACGAAGTATCGGGCACATAATTGGCATTGCTTCGACAACATTGAATGTCGCCAGCCTTATGCCATCCTGTATACAAATTTGGGCTGTCCGTTCCATTGCAGCTTCTGTTGCATCAATGCACTATTTGGGAAAAACACGATTCGCTACCGCAGCGCCGAGAGCATTATCCGGGAGCTGGACTTCCTTGTGAATACCTATGGCGTGAGGAACATCAAGATTATCGATGAGATGTTTGCGATCAATGAGAAGCGTGTCGTGGAATTGTGTGACCGTATTATTGAGAGAAGATACGCTCTGAATATGTGGGCCTACGCTCGCGTGAATACCGTAACCGAGAGAATGCTGGGCAAGATGAAAGAGGCCGGCATCAACTGGCTGGCTTACGGATTCGAGTCCGGCAGCAAAAGGGTGATTGAAGATGTGGCCAAGGGCTACAAAATGGAACGCGTCGAGAAAGTTGTCGAGATGACCACGAAGCATGGCATTTATATCTGCGGCAACTACATCTTTGGGCTTCCTGAGGACGATTTCGAGTCCATGAACGAGACGTTGAAACTAATGCTCGATATTAACGCCGAATGGGCCAATATATACTGTGCGATGGCGTATCCCGGTTCCGAACTGTATAATATGGCGGTTCAAGAGGGATGGCCTCTTCCCGAGTCCTGGCAGGACTATTCTCAATATGCTTATGACTCCTTGCCTTTGCCGACGAAGTACCTTACCTCCGGCGAGGTCTTGAGTTTTCGTGATTACGCGTTTCATACCTATTTTGAAAATCCACGTTACCTGAATAAGATAAAACGTCTCTTCGGTATAGAAACAGTCCACCATCTCAGGCAAATGGCCGAACACAGACTACAAAGGAAACATAAGCAGGATTGAATCACACGATATGAAAAATAAACCCAAGATTTCTGTTATTACCGCCTCTAAAAATGGGGCGCGATTCTTGCGAGAAACGATTGACTCGATCCAAAAGCAGACATTCATGGATTATGAGCATGTCTTCGTCGATGGCGTCTCTTCGGATAATACTGTGGAGATTCTGAAGGAATATGATCATATACGGTGGATCTCGGAGCCGGATCGACACGCCGATGAGGGATTCTACAAGGCGTCGGAAATGTCCCGTGGAGAATATATCATGTTTTGTTGTGTTTCCGATAAGTATGCGAATCGAGATTGGTTTCGTCGGTGTGTTGAAGTCCTTGATAACGATCCTGAAGTGTCGTTGGTCTATGGGATAGGGCAGCGTATGGCGGAGGAAGGAACATTGGGAAAAATCATCTGTTCCGATTTTATGAGACAGTTGCCGCCGCAAAAGATGGACTTTTTTCCTTTTTGGCTGGGGACGTTTGTGCTTTGTTTGGAAATCACATTTTGTGTCCGCGCCGATGTGTTCCGAGAATGTTTTCCCAAATATGAACCGACCGATTCTTTTATGCAGAACCACGCCCTTCTGGCTTTCAACTATAACTTTAATACGAAGGGCTATCTTCCCTATTTCTTGCCTGTTGTGGCCAGCTACGGTCGGGATCATCTCGACAGTAATAGTCGAAGATTGACCAGGGGGAACCGAATTGCCAAAAAACAGTATTGGTCCGCGGTCATACGCTATGGTCACGCGGTTTTATCCGGGAAACGAAAGCATGTATTCCGGGATGGTCGATCCGATGTAATCCGGGCAATTGAGCCCCATGAGCTCGAACGATACCGCCAAAAGGTATTGGATTATCGAATAAACCGCAGGGCCTATCTGGGTAAAAAAGACGCTGGAGGGAGTCGCTTTCACATAAGAAAACTCAAAATACTGATGGATTATTTTCTTTTTCAACGCTGTATGGGGCACTAACTGTTGAACGGTATGTTGTTCATCTCCTGAAGCCAAAGACGGTTAAAAGTACGGCTAACGGTTGATTGCGTCTTACAATCACATATAATGGGGCGGGTGTTGATTTTTAAACGACGGTCTCATAAGTTATGCAACCAATAATAAGTAATATTGTGTTTACGAAGAATCGTCCTCTGCAATTGGAGGCTTATTTGGAGAGTCTGTACGAGAATTTTCCCCGGCAGCTTATTCAAACGTATATCATTTACAAAGTCGAACTATTTGAAGACGAATATGAAACTGTTTTTCAACGGTTCCCGGCGTGTGTGGTGGTCCGGGAGGGCGACTTTCACGGCGACTTCATGCGAATCTTGAATTCGGTCACCACGAAATACATCCTTTTCGGCATCGATGACGTCGTATACTTCGACCGTATTGACTTTGATGTAATCGACGAGGCTTTTGCGACGTATCGGGAGGATATTTTCGGCTTTTCGTTCAGATTCGGTAAAGCGACCATCGAAAAGGGCGGCGATTCTATCTATCAAAAAACGGCTGCGGGACAAACGCTGTATGCGATCGACTGGACGAAAGGTCAAACGCCGATCACACGGTATCCGTTCGAGCTTTGTGCGACGGTCTATTCGACGGCTCTGGTCAAAACGATTTTCGGGAGTGTCGTGAATGGAAATCCATTCATCAAATGGCTGTTTTTGCCAAGCTCCGCTTTTATGAAGGCGATGGGCAAGATCACCTCGACGCGGTCCCTACTCAAGTCGTTCGGTTATTTTTATAATCCGAACACTCTGGAGTCCTGGAACTGCCGCTGGTGCCAGGACAACTGCCGGGAAGTGCCGAACTGGATTTTTTTTCAGACGTTATGTGCCAGTGCGTTACAGGTGAATATGGTTAATGTGACGCGGCGAAAGGTGTTTGAGGGGTCCAACGAGCATACCGTGGAGGCTCTGGCTCAAAAATATAAGCAGGGCTACAGGCTGGATATTGACTTTGTGTCCAGGAACAGGCCGCCGGGAATCCATGGGGGGCTGGAGCATTTCAAATTGAAACGAATCTGAGAATCACTCCGGAGATCAGAAGCAGGCATGTCAAAATTTCTTAGCAGATGGAAAAGACCCCTGATCCGGACCAAGATCCTTTCGGGCCTGGCGCGGTATCCCCGATACTTTCTCGATTGGCGGCGATACGGCAAAATGGATGGCGCCGAAACGATTAAGCTTTCCGAGACCTATCCCTGTCTGTTTGATAACAAGAGCAAGACCCGGTTTGACAGTCATTATTTCTATCAGGGTATTTGGGCCTTTAAGAAAATACAACAGGTCCGGCCGAAGCTTCACGTGGACGTGGGATCGTACGTCTATTTTGTGGGACTCTTAACGACTATAACAAAGGTGCATTTCGTGGATATCCGACCGCTGGAGGCACCCGGTCTGGCAAACTTCGAGAGTGTTGAAGGCAGTATCCTTCAGATGCCTTATGAGAGTGGTTCGCTGGAATCGGTGAGTTGTCTGCACGTCGCCGAGCATATCGGGCTGGGGCGATACGGGGATCCCCTGGATCCGCTCGGCACGAAGAAAGCGGCCGAGGAGCTGTCGCGCTGTCTGGTGAAAGGCGGCCATCTTTTTTTCTCATTGCCCGTCGGCAAGCCTCGGTTGTGCTTCAACGCGCACCGGATCCATTCACCGAGACAAATTCTTGAGTACTTCAAGGATCTGACCCTGGTGGAACTCTCGGGAACGGATGATCACAAGAGGTTTGTGGAAGGAATCGACATTGACATCTTGGAGGACTCGAAGTATGCTTGTGGCTTATTCTGGTTTAAGAAGGAATAGCGTTATTTTACAGTTTTTCTTGTTTCCAGTACATGTTTAGAGACAAATTGATACAACTCAGGTTATGAAAGAATCGTTAAAATATTTTTTCGAGCGTACGACACCTTTAGGAGCACTCGCCCGGTTTCAGAGGAACAGACAGCTTGTGAAGAAATTCAGACGGTGGGAGAAGGACGGCGCCGTCCCGCCGATGCCTCACCTGGGCAAGCAACGCGTCGTGATAGACTATATCCGGCGATACCGAATTAACCTGTTCATCGAAACCGGCACCTACAAAGGAAGAATGGTTTACGCCGTCATGCCTTATGTTAGAGAGATATATTCGATAGAGCTTGACGAGGCGCACTACCGGGAGGCTCGGAAGAGATTCGCCGGTTATACGAATATTCACATCCTTCAAGGTCAGAGTGGGCAAGTGTTGCCGGACGTCCTGAGCAGTGTTGAAGAGCCGTGCCTTCTTTGGCTCGATGCCCACTGGTCCGGCGGTACGACGGCAAAAAGCGAACTCGAAACCCCGATCAAACAGGAATTGGAGTCTATTTTCGGCCACAAAGAGGCGAACAATAGCGTGATTCTCATTGACGACGCCCACCTTTTTACGGGAAAGAATGATTACCCGTCTCTCGAAATTCTGAAGGCGTTTGTCTTAGAGCATTACCCTGATTGGTGTTTCGAGGTCCACAACGGTATTATAAGGATACATGCGCAAAGATATCATGCTCGAAAGCCCTAGTATTCATATCAGCGCGATAGTGACAATGGAAAGCGAATCGTCTTATATTACAAAAATAATTCAATATCTGCGTCGTCAAATTTTTGGTCGATCGTATGATATGCTTGATAAGCTTGTCGAAGCATTCGATCAGCAATATACTTGTCCGGACATTTTATTTCTGGGAGATTCAACGGTCCTCAGAGTATCAAACGACGATGAAGACACAAGAAGCACCTCAGATATGTTAGGTGGGTATTTTAAGGGGACATCTCGGGTCTTGGGATTATCTCATGGCGCATACCACTTGGAAATATTCTTTCATCTATTAAGTACTTTGAAAAGAATGCGCCACCATCCACATTTAATCATACTCCCCATTAACTTGCGCAGCTTTTCACCTCAATGGTATTTACGACCGAACTGGCAATTCAGGGCGGAGATTGAACTTTTAGTCCGTTACTATTCCGATCACATTCACACGAGGCATTATAGAAAGCACAAGTACCAGAAATATCAAGACGCATATAAAAAGACACCCGTTCATTTTCCTCTCAGTGAAATTCGAACGATCGGAGAGTTTGAGGAGATCAGATTGAGCAATTACTCTTCAAAGGACCAACAGGAGAGGAGAAAAAGGGAATTGTTTATTTATTTTTACTTATATCCGATTTCTGAAGGACATCCACTGCTGGTTAAGTTAAGGGAAATTGTATCCCTGGTGAAAGTCCTTAACTGTAAAATAATCTCTTATATCACTCCGGTCAACGTTATCGCTGCACGGCAAAGTGTCGGCAAGGAATTTGATCGCTATTTTTCAAAAAACTTAGACGTAGTGAGCGGCATTCTCGAAAAGGAAAACATCCACGTAATAACGGGGCGGGAAAATTTCAATGTTGATTTCTTACATGATTCTGCTATTTGCCTCGATTATTCCCAAGAACTTGGAAGCGATTATTTTTTTCATGAACAGTCGATAGATGATCATCTGAATCAAAAAGGAAGACGCTTTATTTCAGACGGTATAGGGGCTACGGCTGTCAAGTGGTTGGAGAAAGAGCAAGCCATGAAAATCGAGAACTAAAGATCGGCTCGAATATCATACAATTATTTGGAGCAGATAGTGAAGTTGGTAAGATATTTCGGCGTCTTCGTAAGAAGAACATCATTTAATAAGGATAGCCTCCGTACAAAAAGGAATTCCTTGCATTTTTCAGGGGCGTGTACCCGCGCAGGCACGTGATGAGTATTCATAAGAGAAAATCGATATTCAGATTCAACGCATTCAATCGCCATCGATGGCTGATTGACAAGGCCAAAACCGTCCCTCCCGGCTCGGATGTTCTCGATGCCGGCGCCGGGGCGGGGCCTTATCGCCATCTCTTCTCGCACTGCAATTATAAAACGCAGGACTTCTGTCAGACGCCGAGCAGTGAGGGCACCTATACAACGATGGACTACGTCTGCGATATTACGGACATTCCCGTGCCGGACCGATCTTTCGATGTCGTTATATGCAGCGAAGTTCTCGAACACGTGCCGGAGCCGATCAAGGTCATTCAAGAATTCTCTCGCATTCTCAGGCCGGGCGGACGGCTGCTTATGACGGCGCCGCTGGTCAGTGCGCTCCATCAGGAGCCTTATATTTTTTACAGCGGTTATACCCCATATTGGTATCAGCGGTTTCTCCCTGAATATGGTTTTGAAAACATAACCATCATTCCGAATTGCGGCTTCTTCAAATTCTACGGCCAGGAATCGAGGCGATTTGTAAGACTCTTGTTTCCCAAGGATATGAGGATACCTGCGAAAATTCTAACGTTTCCATTACAGTTAATCATGAGTCTGTGGTTCCGTCGATTCATACCGTTTCTGTGTCACTATCTGGAGAGATTTGACAAGGAGAAGAAATTCACCGTAGGCTATTTTGTCGATGCTTCCAGAGAATATGTTGAGGTGAAATAGACTATTCAATAAGGAGTGTGCGGAGCTATGTCAAGGCTTACATCAATGATAAGGCGGGTTGTATGGTCGAGGACGGTTTTTGAATTCTGGCAAAGCCTGGGAGTCAACGTGACACGGAAACACTTTTCCAGCCCGATTCCGGACCTCAAAGAATTGGCTCGAAGAGAGGACCTGTGGGCGCAGGAACGAACCGCCGTTGGGTTTGATGTGGATCTTGAAGGGCAGTTACATTTTCTAGATGAGATTTTCCCGAAATTCAAGAGTGAGTTAACCTTTGCCATCGACAGGACGGGCGTTCCACACGAGTTCTATTTGAATAACGCCGGATTTGGTTTGGAAGATGCCGGTGTTTTACATTGCATGATAAGACACTTCAAGCCTCGTACCATTCTCGAAATCGGTTCCGGCAATTCCACATTGGTCTCCGCCCGGGCCGCTCTGATGAATGAAAAGGAAGGTTCTCCGTGTAAGCTCACCGCGATTGATCCTTATCCGAGACAATATTTGAGAGATGGTATTCCCGGATTTGACACGTTGATCATCGAAAAACTTGAGCAGGCAGATAAGAGTCTTTTCGAGCAATTGGGTGAAAATGACATCCTGTTTATCGACTCCAGCCACGTCTTACGCGCCGGCAACGACGTCAATATTCTCTATTTGGATGTGCTGCCTATATTGAGTAAAGGCGTTGTGATTCATAGCCATGACGTCTTCCTTCCCTATGACTATCCCAGGACATGGGTGATCGACCAAATGGACTTCTGGACGGAGAATTATATCTTGCAGGCCTTTCTCTGTTTGAATAAGGAATTTGAAGTCTTGTTCGGTAATCATTGCATGTTGTTCAACTATCCGGAAAAAATGCAGGCGTTTTTCCCTCGCCCGCAGAGTTATCGCGCGCACGTGCCTTCCAGCTTTTGGTACAGGCGAAAATCGGCTGCACCTGACGGACAGGTAACTTAGGAGCGGATCGTGCGAGGAGCCAGACGTATATTCGTAGTCGCGGATTTCAAGGATGAATATCCACGGTCGGTTTTCCTGGAGGAGCGCCGCTTGGCCAAGTACCTTGTGCGTATCGGTCATGACGTGCAACGGTTCAGCTATCGGAATATCATGATGCAGGAAAGTCCTTTTCCCGGCAAACGATTCGCCAGACGTTTTGCCAAGGGCAAGGCCGACGTATTACTGGCCAGGCAAATCAAGTCGTATTACCCGAACGTCGTTATCTTTCTCACCACGAAGTATATGACGCCTGAGACGATCCGTCTTGCCCGGGATGCCGCGCCGCCCGGTACGATTTTTCTCGGCAAGGACGGCGATCCTTTCCCCGAGGCCAGGCCGGAACGGATTGCTGTCGGTAAAGAAATGGACATCATGATTATGCCCAGCGGCGGCAGGTTCCTGAAGACATACAAAGATGCCGGTGTGTCGTGTTGTGCATTTATCCCTTTTACATGCGATCCGGATCTCCAGTACCGATATGAGGTGACGGACCGCTGGAGGACCGACATCGTGTTCTTAGGCTCAGCCTCGCACAGCAAGTTTCAGGAAGACCGGGATCGGTACGAGCTTGCCCGAAGACTTGCTGAGACAGCCAACGCGAAGGTTTATGCCTGTTTCGGACAACCCAAGACGCTGGGCCTGGAGAGCTTCTATGCGATCAGCGGCGCCAAGATCGGGTTGAGCATTAATATTGCAAACGATGTCAAGCTCTACCATTCGGACCGGTTTATTAACATACCGGCGTGCGGCGCTTTTAATCTCGCCAAAAGGGCGCCGGGGTACGAACTGCTGTTCGAGGAAGGTGTTCACGCCCGGTATTTCGATTCGGTCGATGAGTTTTTTGAGTTGGCCGAATGGTATCTTCAGCATGATCGGGAGCGAGAGAAGATTGCCGAAGCGGGTATGAAAAGAACGCACAGCGAATTTAACACCGAACGAATCGTTAAACTTTTGCTCGATCTCATTGACACGGGGACCTATGATGCTCCCTGGGCCGAGATTATGTAGAGGCATTATGACAGGAGAATCTTTATTGCTTTTGGGAGATGTGACCAGGTGGGAGACATTAATCAGCTCATTTATATGCGAAAATATAGAGAGCTTCTGAAGGGGCCTTTTCTCGAGATTGGGTCCAGGGATTATGGAAATACTCAGGATTTCCGGTCGCTATTTGCAGGCAGAGGCGAGTATATCGGCGTTGACATGCAAGACGGCCCCGGGGTTGATATTGTTCTGGATTTGACGGGCGATTTTCAAGAAATTGACGCAGCACTGGGTGGCCGGCGCTTCGCCACGATTATCTGCCTGAGTGTTCTGGAACATTGCGAGCAGCCCTTTAAAATGGCGGAGAATCTGACGTTACTCCTGGAGCGCAAGGGCTGGATTTGCATCGGCGTTCCTTTTTCCTGGCAAGTCCATGCCTATCCGAGTGATTATTGGCGGTTTACACCTGAAGGCGTTAAAAAATTGTTTCCCGGAATCGACTTCGATCTTGAGCAAAGTTTCGCAGCGACGTCGAAAGAAAATGAGTTTCAGAAACTTGATGATGAATTTGGCAAGATCACATTCAGCTTCAGCAGTCATCGGAAGGGGGGGCATATTGTACGGGGCATCTCTGCCAAGTTCCTCAAAACATTATCCCGCTTCGGGGTGTTCCGTTGGCTGGCGGGGTATCGGTATGTGTTTGCGCCGACGTGTATATTGATGATGGGCAAACCCAGAGATGCCGAAGAGGGCCGTTCGTAGTCATCTGCCTTCGGCGGATAAGGCGTTACCTTGAAATGCCCTTACGGGCACACTACAAACGGATTATATTCAAACCTCATAAGTACGATATGTCCGGATTCTCAGAGACCGGAACCCGGCGAAGGCACTTCGTCAAGTTTGCGTTCCACAATTTCCTGTATCACGACATCAGGACGTTCCTGTTCAACGATCAGCTCCAGGCAGTCGTTGTCGAGGTTTAGGGGAACAAATGAGATCCGTGAAAAATGCTCACCGAGGTACTCCTGCAGGCTTCCGTGGGTTCCGAACGAATCGTGATAGAGCAGCAGACGGTATTTCGCATTTTTGTTTTCCATGGCCACTTGCTTATTCGGATTAATATGCCCCGGCCATGGGTGTTGGGGGGGTAAAGTGTAATTGACTCGATAGGCGTTTCGTTTCTTTCGAGGTTTGAAAACTTCACATTCTGCCGTCAATTGCTCACCTAATCCCAGCATGGTCCCCAGATCGCCGGGCTGCTTCTCGATTTTGATAATGAAATCCTCCGTCGGCCAGGGCCGGATATCGGGAAACCATTGTGCCAGTCGTTTGCAGATTTCTATATAGGTGACATACCCACCTCGGTCGGTCCAGTGCGTGTCCGTTGGATGATAGACTGTCGCCGTCTTCTTTGCCTCTCGCATCGCCTGGCGTACATCGAGAAATTCAATTGTGGAATTTTGGCTTAGATACATAGCAAGCTGATCCATGCGCGTTTGGCCCTTGAACTTGCCCACGTGGTCTGGAAGCATCTCAGGATAGATCGTGAGTTTGTTGGGCGCGATGACCACTAAATAACGAATCCCTTGTTGAGCGAGCCATTCCCGGCGACGCTCCAGTCTTTCTTTCCAAGTGGAAAGCTCGTCCGGCGTGAGTGGACTCTGTCCCAGATAATCCGCGATCGTCCCGGCTTTGGCCAGGAACAGCCAGTTCTCCTTTCCAAACAGTACTTTACCGTGCGTGGCCCCTTTGAAAAACTTGTATCTGAGCCAGTTATGACTGCGAATGAGTCCGTTCCGAAAGCCAAAGTGATCCGTATAGAAGGATTCGAATTTGTCCGGCACGGTTTTGATCGGATCTGTTCCAAGCACAGGAAGCCGGGCAAGGGCTCGTTTCTCACCCAGCCCCTCTGAGACGCCCCAGCCAAAGACACTGCCCAAAAGAGGGAGACACAGTGATACGACAAAGGCCAAAATCAACGTGCTGTCCATGATAACTTGTAGCCTTCGTGTCATCTGTGAATTACATCAAAATCTGAAATAGATAAACGGGTTATGCGTGCCGGCGGATAGAAGCATGAGGCACACAATCAGAGTCAGACATAGAGCGATCGTTCCGCAGACCGCAAAGGAAAGCTCCACCGCCGCCCGGACGCGCCCCGGGTATGAACGCACGAGCTTCTTGTGAAATCGGGCAAGAGCCGGAAGAACCGGCATCGAAAAAATGACACCGGCAAGCAGCGCCATTTTCACATCGCGCGTAAGGTACCAGGAGAGCTCCTGAACGGCTCCCGTGGATTCACCAAAGCCAAACATGACTGCCAGGAACCGTAGTCCATGCGGTAACGTTGCCGAGGTAAAGAGCACCCAGCCACACGAGATAACCAAAAGCGTGTAAATGTGACGCATCATCCCGGGTAGCTTTTTCAAGAACCGACCAAGCCATACCCGTTCGAGAATCAGAAACAGGCCGTGATAAAGGCCCCAGACCACAAACGTCCAGCTTGCCCCGTGCCAGAGACCGCACAAAAAGAAAACCGTTACGAGATTAAAGTACGTTCTTTGTGTTGAGCCCCGGCTGCCTCCCAGAGGTATATAGAGATAATCGCGAAACCAAGAAGACAGCGAGATATGCCACCGGCGCCAGAATTCCTGCACGGATTGTGAGATGTAAGGGTAGTTGAAGTTCTCTTTGAAATCAAAACCGAACATTCGCCCCAATCCGATCGCCATATCGGAATAGCCCGAGAAATCGAAATAGATTTGGATGGCGTAGGCGATACTGCCGAGCCAGGCGACGCTGCAACTGAGATGGTTTGTCGGGAGCTCAAAAATATTCTCCGCAATGGTCGAGACGGTATTGGCAACGATGACTTTTTTACCCAATCCCAGAATAAACCGACGGACTCCCGAAGCAAAATGCTCGCGTGTCATCACACGAGAAACCAATTGGTCCGCAATGTCACGATAGCGGACGATCGGCCCGGCGACCAACTGAGGAAACATGGTGACGTAACAGGCAAAGTCAATGAGGTTCCGCGTCGCACGAACGTGGCCTCGATAGACGTCGATGGTATAACTCATGGATTGGAACGTATAGAAGCTGATGCCGAGGGGAAGCGTGATTCTCATGACATCCTTGAGCGCCCACCCGGAAAGGCCCGCCAGTTCGACGAGTCTGCTGTAGCTTTCGACGCCGAAGTTGAAGTACTTGAAAACTCCCAGAAAGGTCAGATTGGAACAGATTGAGATCGCAAGCCCGAGTTTTTCTCGGAGCAAACGATGGTCCTGCGAGCCTGGTGTTCCCGCCTTTCGCTTGGCCATTCCCCCGGAAATAATGAGTCCGCAGAGATAATCTATGAACGTTGACGTGATGACAATCCAGACGAGAAACGTCTCGCCCCAGAAATAGAATACCAGACTCGATAGCAGAAGAAACAGATTGCTCAGCCGTCGCCAGAAACCCGGGTCAAGACCCAGAGACACCGGCAATAAGAGGATATGATACACGGCAAGCACAAGCGGTAAGAACAGGAACAAGAATATTATCGAACTAAAAACCATCGTTCTTCGGTCAATCGTCGTACCCTAAAACAGATATATTCATGGTCTGCGAATCCATCTGCCGTCTCTCGACGCCGAACGGAGACCACAACGGTCGAGATTATAGCTTTTTGGATCGAACAGGTGAAGGGCCAAACTCAGAATGAAAGCATTATTGTATGTTGCGGGAGGTTCTGTATAATATCCAATCGGAGAAGATGATGGATACGGGCTAAAGCCGTCGTATAGTGACAAAGACTTTCGATCAGCTTAAAGGACTTCAATGCCGGCTTCTATCAAGATTGATTTGGAGCACGTGATGACCAACGGCGCACCGTTGGTCATTGATTTGGGGTGCGGCCCCAAGAAGAAACCGGGGCGGATCGCGATCGATAAAATGGACCTGCCCCATGTCGATATCGTTGCTGATATAGAGGAGGGGTTGCCTTTTTTGCCGGATCGTTGCGTGGATGAGATTCATTGCCGGAGTGTCCTCGAACACGTCCAGAATTTTGAGAATCTGATGGGCGAAATGGTGCGCGTCCTCAAAATGAACGGCAAAGCCTATGTTTTTGTGCCGCATTTTTCCAATCCCTATTATTATTCGGACTATACGCACCAACGGCCGTTCGGCTTGTATAGCTTTTATTATTTTGTCGAAACGAAAAACCAACTGAGAAGAAAAGTGCCGAATTTCTACACGGACATCCGAATCGATATTCTCTCTGTGCGGCTTGTTTTCCGTTCACCCTTCTGGCTTTCACGACAACTCAAGAAGGCGATCGGATTTGTCTTTAATCTCCATTATTGTTTGATGGAGTTTTATGAACAACATTTGTGTTATACGTTCCCATGTGATGGAATCGAGATTGTCTTTACTGGTCATCGTGAGTAATCCCAAACGGGCGAGCTTCAGGCAGCGCATCGCGTCCTACCTGGATATTCTGCGCGCCAAGGGCATCGATTCGACCGTGGCGCGATTGCCGTCCGGCTCGCTGGCGCGCCGAAGCCTGTTCAAGCAGGCCGCCGACTTTGATTGCGTTTTTCTCCAAAAGAAACGCTTGAATCCCTTCGATGCTTTTTGGTTAAAACGATACGGCAGGAAAATCATCTACGATTTTGACGACGCCATTATGTACAGCGCCGAAACACCCGAAAAGGACAATCCGGAATATTTTAAGCCTTTTCGACGAACGGTTGAATTAGCGCATAAGGTTGTTGCCGGCAATCCTTATCTGGCCGGGCATGCCTTGAAATTCAATCGCCATGTCGAGGTCCTCCCGACGAGCCTGGATACAAAGGCGTACAAGACGGCAGCCAAGACGAAAAAAGACGACAAAGTGCGCCTCGTATGGATCGGTAGTAAAAGTACACTGCGCTACCTTTCGGAGATCAAACCCGAGCTCGAAGAAATCGGCGCGCGATTCGACCACGTTGTCCTCAGGATCATCTGTGATCGCTTTTTCGATCTTCACCATATGCATGTCGAGAAGCGCGCCTGGACCCTCGAGACGCAAATTGCCGAGCTGGTTTCCGGCGATATTGGTTTGGCGCCTTTACCTGATAATCGGTTCACCCGAGGAAAGTGTGGCTTCAAAATCCTTCAATATGCCGCCGCCGGCCTGCCGATCGTGACGTCTCCCGTCGGAGTCAATGCCGAATATGTCAAGCATGGCGTCACTGGCTATCACGCCTCGGACAGCCGGCAATGGATCGACAGCATTACGAAGCTCATTGAGAATCCCAAGCTCAGGGAAGAAATGGGCAGCGCGGCCCGTGTCGATGTTGAGAGATTCGATACCAATATCCTCGGTGAAAGGTTGTGCCACTTGCTCGAAGACTTTGTCAAAGCCAAACCGATGAATACGGGTGAGAGAATTGGAGATGCTTCTGTCGATGCGAAAAAAATGGCCGCATCCCGGCAGAAAACAGTGAGTATCTGCATTCCGACGTATAATCGGAGAGAATATCTCAAAGAGACGCTCGACAGCATTTTGGCGCAGACCTACAAGGACTACGAAATTATCATCGTCGATGACGGCTCGATCGACGGTACAAAGGAGATGATCGAAAAGCTTGGCGTTCCCGTGACGTATTACTGGCAGCCGAACAGCGGGGATGCGGCCGCCCGGAACAAGCTCATTGAGCTGGCCCGGGGCAGGTACATATCTTTCATTGATTCGGATGATTTGCTGCTGTCCGACGCGATCGCGCGGATGGTCCGGATCATGGAAACGGAGACGGAGGACGTCATCGTTTACGGTTCCTATTTCCGGATTGACGAGAATGGAAAGGTTTATGGCCGATGTAAAAGACGGCTCCATAGCGGGAAAATCACGAGATATTTGTTTGAGACCATTCTCGTTCACGCCTGTGGCTCGATGTTTCCAACGAAGTTGCTGAAACAATCTCCGGCGTTTGACAGCTCGCTGAGAATTTGCTCGGATTACGATCTGTGGCTTCGACTGTCGATGAAGTACAAATTCGTTGCTCTTGGCGAACCCACTTTCAAGAGACGCCGTCACTCGGCGAACCTGTCAAAAGCCTCTTACCGGAATTGCCTGACGGAATTTCAGGTCGTCAATCGCTTCTATTACGAATCGGGGGGCAGGCGGTTGATACCCGAAGCCACAGCGAAAAAGGTCTTTAGTAAAAAAATGTTCAGAGCGGGGCGATATGCGATCAAGGAAGGACTCTACGAGCAAGCCTGTGAACTATTCGGTCGATCGTGTCAATACCATCCGAATTTGAAATCGCTCATGTACTGGACGCGAGCAGTCGTTGGAAAGCGATGGGCATCCTCCTGATCAGCCGGCACGCAGGGGTCGACCGGATTCTATCGACGCCCTGGCCCGGGGACTCAGAAAGATTGCGTTGCCCCACCGGAGTTGTCCGTTTCTCGCTCTTTTGAGGTTGTAAAGATCCAAGAGTGAATAATCGTATTTTTCGAGGAGTCCGGCGACCTCATGAAACAAACATCCACCCTCATAATGAGGGATGAACATAACCTCGGTATAGATGAGGATCGCAGCGTGTTTTGATAACTGATTATGAGCGCCTTTGAGGGCTTTTGCCTCCGCCCCTTCCACGTCCAATTTCAAAATGTCGATTCGTTCGATATTCTCTTTATGGCAAAAGCTGTCTATCGTGGTCGTTTCGACTTCGATGTGGTCCACGTTCTGAGCATGTGCCGCATAGTAAGCCGGCTTGTTGTGAGGTCTTGAGAATATGGAATTGCACGACAAATCGGCGTTGATGTTGAGCGTGGTTTTGCCGATCTGATCGGACATCGCCATCGGGTAGCACTTTATCCATGGATCGGAAGATAGTGCCTCTAATTCTCGGAACGAACCGGGAAACGGCTCAAAACAGTACAGTTTTGCACGTGGAAAAATCTTTCGATACGTTCGTGCAACTTCACCGATATAGGCGCCCACGTCAAAAATGATCGGCATGCTGCCACTGTCGAAAAAAAGACGCTGCGCACGGAACGCAGGGTTGAGAAACTTATTTTTTTTGTCCCCACCGAAGATCGACGTCAGTTTGCTTATCATGGCCATTCAAACCCATTCCAAATGCTCGCGGTCCTTAGCGCTTCGGATTCGATACATGCAATTGAGTCTGTGGAACTGCACGGAATCGAGGTCTGTTAAAACGGGACCGTTTTTTGTAATCAATATGTTTGTATGTTTCAAATCGCCGTGTGTGATGCGATACTTTGCCAGTTGAATGAGCAGATTTTTCACTCGTTGCGTTGTGGACGCGCGCTGCTCTGGAGCGATACGCTCGTCGCGGAGAAAATGATAGAGGCTCGGTCCTTCCGCAAATCGGGTCACGAGATAGGAGTTCCAAATGAGCCATCCTTTCCGGTGTTCGATAAAAGCCAGGGGTTGAGGCGTCGGTATCTCGCGCATGCCGAGATGGTGGGCATGGAGCCATCCACGACGGGCGCGCGACCTTTTAATGGTATGCCGTAACGAATGAATCATCCCTTTGTGGTTATAGCGTTTCACGACGATATCCGCACCGTTGCACGTTATACGAGATACATAACAGGTGTTGCCGTTCTTGAGAATCTGCCCGGCGTCCATGCGTGTGTCGATGTGCCTGATCAAATCGACCGGATCGGTTTCCTCAGAAAAGCCCCTGTCGAATACGGCGAGGAATCCGCCGGCCTTGATTCGCAGGCACCGTTTGCTTGTTCGTAAACACTTCTTGAGGCCGTGCCGGATGCCCCTTTTTCGGTGCAAAGTTATTTTTCTTTCCAGCAGCTTTTTATCTGGCGGCTCAAAATCCCAACCGCGAGTTTTAAAATACTCCTCGCACAGTGCTTCGGAGGATGTGGAATCACCGGCGGGCAGGCAGCACACCAATAAGGCCAATTGAGAGATACTCTTTTTTCTCGAAACCGGGTGTGGAAAGAATTGCATCTGGCCGGGATCGAGAATATAAATTTGATCTTCCGCCTGCATAAAATTCCCCAGGTGCAGGTCTTTTTGTACGACTCCCTTGCTGTGCTGTTTGGCCAGTTCCCGGCAGACCTGAGTCAGCAATTGAAGTTTCTTATGTTTTTCCGTTGTTTCGGTAAGGACTTTGAGGGCTGTTGTGGAGTTGACGATCTTCCGGATCACGACGGCCCATCGTCCGTCTTCCGCTCTTCCATAAAACAACGGCGCGGCCGAGTTCAATGTGCGCTTCTGTAGCTGGTTGAGTCCCCGGACCTCTCTATTGAGGTGGCGTCTGGCACTGATTTTATGCGAGAACATCTTGGCAATGACAGGCGTCTGATTCCATACGGCGTCGTAGATTTGTCGTTTTCCGGGAACGGCGCGCAGCAAATCAGTGCATTGCAACGTTTCTTCTCCATGTTCCGAAGAAGTTTCTTTGATCCGAAGCTCGAATGGGAATTCCGGCATTTGGTTTATACTTTCGTGCGGGCTGTTTCGTGAAACTCCGTTGGCTCAACATCCGAGAATGGCAATCCCTAACTTATCGGCAAGCTCAATTGTCTGGGGCTTGTCGATGAGGATTGTCTGTTGCGCCTCGACGACCAGACATTTGCCTCCATTTTCGGCCAGACTCCGAACCGTATCGGGTCCCACACAGGGAACGTCGAAGCGCATATCCTGTTGTGGTTTGGACACTTTAATCAGTGTCCAACCGCCGGATCGACATAAGCGGCCCGCTCGTTCGATCATCTTGGCGGTGCCCTCGATCGCCTCGACGGCAATGACCTCCCTCTCCTTGACGGCAATGGCCTGGCCGATGTCCAGCTCGCCGAGCTTCTTGACGATGTGCCAGCCGAATTCGATATCTTCCCGGACCGATGGACGCACATTCGTTCGCGTCATCAGGCCCGTTGTTGCCAGATGCTCCGTGCAATACATGATCGAGTTCTCCAAAATAATCCCACCGGTCGCCAACTCGTCGGCGACGGCGCATAACAGCGAATCTGTGAGCCTGGTTTTCCCTCGCAGACGCCAATAATAGATTCGGAACGCCCGCCAATCGGGTAGATATTGTACGATCCGCCAAGGTGTGAAAAGGCGGCCTTTTGAAACGCGTCCCACCATAATGGTCCGGGTGACGCCATGCTTTCTGAGTTTTCGTATCCATGTACCCGGCCGGGCGAGGGCGACCCTGTGGAAGACATCCACATTATCGGCCAGACTGTTTTCAGCCGTTTCGCCCAGCCCAAGACAAACGACTTTTAGTCCAGCCCGTTTGGCGCCGCCGGCTACTAAGAATGGAAGGCGGCCCGCTCCGGCAATGAGACCCAATACTGCTTTAGGCTCATATCTCGTATCTCGCATTTCGTTCAAGGAAATATCCTGCTCGGAAATCAGTCGACCTGTGAAAAGGGGTCCGTTCGTGTCTGTTGTTTGATACGTGCTCCTAACAATCGATGCCTCACAGCTCCCATGGTCCGTCGCGACTTATACGTCTGCTGCGTCCGTGTCTTCCTCGACCGGTTCATCCGAATCGGATTCGACAGGCGAGGTGATTTGTTTGATTTTGTTCTGCAGATCCCGAATGCTCTGCCGCATATCGGGCAAATATCGGATCATGCTATAGGCCCGCCGGGCCATATTGGCATCCACGGCGGGGGCGCCCAGAACGACTTTATTGTCCGGAATGCTGTTGATCACGCCCGCCTGGGCTCCTATCGTCACGTTGTTACCAATCGTAATGTGACCGACAATACCCACCTGTCCGCCAATCGTACAATGGTGACCGATGTTCGTCGAACCGGCGACGCCGACCTGGGCGACCAGCAGGCAATGCGGGCCGATGCGTGTGCCGTGACCGATCGTGACCAGATCACCTAATTTGGTGCCCTGACCAATGACCGTATCACTCAGTGTACCGCGTTCAATTCCGCAACAGGCGCCGATTTCAACATCATCCTCAATAATGACCGTGCCGGTTTGCGGTATTTTATGATGGACTCCCTTATGAGTGGCGTAGCCGAAGCCGTCTTCTCCAATCGTCGTATTGGCATTGATAATGACATGGTTGCCGATTTTGCTGCCGTCATAGATGGTCACATTAGGATATATAATGCTGTCACTGCCGATATGAACGTCCTGACCGATGTATGCACCCGGATAGATAATGCACCCGTCCTTGATTCTTGCCCCATCCGAAATGGTGACGAAATCAAAAATATGGCAGTCCATGCCGATTTTCGCCGTATCGGAGATCGAAGCGCGCGGACTCACCCCGATTTTCTTGTGTTTTCGATGACCATGCAGGAGAACCATGATTTGCATAAAGGCGTAGTAAGGGTCTTCTGCGATGAGCAGAGGGACGGTTGCGGCGGGCGTCTCCTTGCCCACGATGACAGCGCTGGCTTTTGTGGTCCGAAGTTGTTTTTCGTACTTGCGATTGGTCAGAAAACTGATTTCACCTTCATCCGCTCGTCCGAGTGTCGAGGCGGCTCTGATGATAATATTCGGATCGCCGCATAGTCGCCCGCCTACATATTCGGCTAATTCGCCCAGCGTTCTTTCTTGCATTCAAATACCTCACCACAAAAGCCCGTTGCGTCCATTCCTGCCCCTTTTTGGGAACCATCGATCGATGCGTTGATTGACCATTATAGTCAAAACACTCGCATGGTCAACATTTCTCACATTGTGTCCGACAAAACAATGATTGTGGCAACAACCTCGCCAAATAGGGCTCTATCTCTCTCGCAACCGCGATAGAATAAGGGTGTGCCCGGCAGCCTTAAGGTATTATTTTATCAAGACGTCCACAAGCTTTTGTTGTAAGCTCGTCGATGGTTTTTGTGTGAATGCCTTGCTGCTGCTTGAAAAAACGAAGACGGAAGGTCCGACGGGCTTATAGACGGCCGGATTTGTTGGACCAAAGACGGCCAGGGTCGTCATACCCAGTGCGGCCGCAAGGTGTGTGATTCCGCTGTCATTGCCGATAAAGCCATCCACACAGCTTAAAAGCCCCAGGACCTGGGTCAAAGATAAATCCGTCAGGACTCTGGCGACGCGTTCAATGGTGTCGCGAATCGTTGTACCGTCGAACCTGTCCAGTTCCGCCGGACCCAACAGAAACAGGACGTCGATGCCTTTGGATTGAAGGTCTTGGGCGATGGTCAAAAAGTTATCCAGACACCAGCATTTACCGTGACCGCCGCTGCCCGGTTGAATAACCACAAGCTTTCCTCTGGAATCAAAATCCGCTTGCATAAGCAGCTCTCTGCCTGTCTTCACATCGGCTTCGGTAGCGCTGATGAGAGAGTCGCCGGTTTGTGCGGGTCGGGGGGGCAAGGCTAAGCTACTCTGGTCGATAAATTGCTGGATATAAAGGTCGGCCAAATGTCCATAATAGTCTTTCGGCGGTTTCATGGAGAGCGTTATGACTTCCGCACTATGACTGCAATTGGCTGTATAGATCAGGTTTTGCTCGAAGTTGCTATCCAGTTCCCCTAAGAAGGTGGCGATCCAGGCGTAGTCGGAAAAGGCACTGATCAGGGCGTCTCGGTCGCTGAGCTCAAACGTGTCTGGGGTCGCGTATAACCGGTGTAAGTCTATCGAATCAATCGAGTGAACACCATCGATACAGGATCGACCCGGTAGAAAACCCACGTATTCGGTATGTCCAAGCAGGTCTATTCCGCCTAATTGGAGCGTTTTTTTCATAAACACCGCCAACGGCAGCGTCAGGATGCAATCCCCAATCGCGCCCGGCTGCATAATCAATCCGCGCTGCATCTTGCGTGCCGCCTCGGCTCCCTTTTCCCGCAGCATGTCCAAAATGTTATCGTGTGTTTGCATCTCTGCCTACCAGACATTGTCGTCTGTATCATAACATTTATCCCACGACTTTGTCAATCCATCCGCCGCCAATAAGTCTGTTCTGCCCTGCTTCCTGGATGTAGAAGGCGGCTAATTGACCGGCCGTTATCGCCGGTACCGGCTTATGAAACTCGACTATAGCATCATTATCCTGTGGATTTACGGTTGCCCAGGCCCCTGTGTCATTGTAGCGTATCTTGACTTTCGCCCGAAAGGGCGTGGCCGGCTCCTCGACGAGCCAATTAATCTTCATTGTCCGAAGTTTCCTGTGCATGACCTCTTCTTTTGGGCCGAGCGTAACCGTATTGCTTTTGGCATCGATCCTCGTCACATAATAGGGCCTGCCCATGGCGACGCGCAGACCTCGGCGCTGGCCGATGGTGTACCGATGAACGCCCTCATGCTCGCCCAGGACCTTGCCGTTGCTATCCACGATATCCCCCTTGCGAACGAGTTCAGGACATCGCTGCTCCAACACGGCGACGTAGTCATCATCCGGGATAAAGCATATCTCCTGGGATTCTTTATGGTGTTCGGTCCCCAGGCCGAATTCCGCCGCCATTTGGCGCGTTTGCTCCTTGGAATAATCGCCCATCGGCAAAATAATGTTCGGCAGAACATCCTTGTCTATCATGGCCAGGATGTAAGATTGGTCTTTAGCCGGATTGGCTGCTTCGTATAATCCTGCGCTGCTATTGTGCCTGAGAATCCTTGCATAATGGCCCGTCGCAAGGAACTCGATCCCTTGACTTTTTGCGAAGTCCCACAGCCTACCGAATTTGATGAGCCTGTTGCAAAAAACGCACGGATTGGGCGTCCGGCCTTTTCGGTACTCGCTGCAAAAATAGTCGAGAATCTGCTCGAAATCCTTGCGAAAATCGAGTACATCGAGGTCAATTCCCAATTTCCCGGCAACCGCTTCAGCATCCGCCTGGGCATGACGGGCGCTGTCGTTTGTGATCATAAACACACCTGCGCAGTCAAAACCGTCCCGGCACAGTAGTGCCGCCGCGGTCGAGCTATCCACTCCCCCACTCAGCGCAATAAGAACCTTTTTTTCGTTACCTGGCATTGTGCTTCATATGTTATATCTGCATCACGACCTTCTACGACGATTAACGGCAGAAGCTACGCATTTAATCTTGAGGATAAATAATGATCCGGTCGTGAATGACGGTGACCAGGTCGTCTTTGCCGTCGCCGGTGACGTCAGCGATTGTCATCTCACGCGGCTCAGTCCCGATTTTCGAACGCGGCTTGCTGTCGCGATAGCTCTTCTGCTCGAATATCTTGAAACGCATCGCCGGGACCGGTTTGATCTCGGCGTCCAACGCGAGTATCTCAATATGATTGCGCGCATACTCCACCATAATAATATCAGTCCGGCCGTCGCTGTTGATATCGCCCGCAGTCAGGTTACCGTAGAGGCCGTCCTTGATCTTTGTCTCATAGCTGAATTGTCGATCCAGGTGTTGGACGGCGCCGCCGCTCGACGGGGTAATGAGCGCAAACTTCCCGCTGTCGAACAGCAGCAGGCTTTCTGTTTC
>Ga0272442_10002533_pt1 | contig 26431 bp, 19 predicted proteins | sample SSMForm2O_FD_200262 | JGI IMG/M metagenome (GOLD analysis project Ga0272442, IMG submission 200262) | Marine sediment archaeal communities from Little Sippewissett salt marsh, Falmouth, MA, United States - SSM-Form-2O | ecosystem: Environmental > Aquatic > Marine > Wetlands > Sediment ... | reverse complement strand
ATCCATCTATTTTTGCCCGCCCGGATGAGAGGATCGCATTCATGGCCGGAGGGACGAGTACGTGTGCGATCAGCATGGAAAAATTTGTCATACCGCTTTCTTTTGCCTGATGCACGGCCATGGCCACAGCAGGAGCGGTGGTCTCAAATCCGATCGCAAAGAAAATAACTTCCCGGTTGGGATTGTTGCGGGCAATTTGCAAGGCATCCATGGGGGAGTATACCATACGAATGTCATATCCTTCGGCTTTAACAGAGAGCAGGTCTTTCTCTTTGCCGGGGACACGAAGCATGTCTCCGAATGAACAAAAGATAACCTTTGAATTGGATGCCAGGCGGATTGCTTTTTCTATCGTGTTCAGAGAAGTCACGCAGACTGGACAGCCGGGGCCGTGAAGCAGAGTGATTTTATCCGGAAGCAACTCCTGCAGTCCATATTTCATGATCGCGTGGGTTTGGCCACCGCAGATTTCCATGATCTGCCAGTTATGATTGGTGATCCGGTGGATCATATCCAACACATTTTGTACGGCAACTGCATCACGAAATTCAGAAAGATATTTCATTTCGTTCGCCGGTTCTCTTCTTTTTCTGCTATTTCATTCCAAAGACGCAGGGTTTCAGCGGCTTCTTCAGGATCGATTACGCTTAAGGCAAAACCGACATGTACATTCACGTAATCACCTATTTTGGCATCGGGTACATATCCGAGATGCACTTCGCGAACGACACCACCAAACCGGACTTTTCCTGTTCGATTCAGTGGTTCCGCTTTTTTGATTTCAATGATTTGTCCGGGAATCGCGAGACACATATTTATATCCCTTACTCTGCTGCCTTTGATCAATCAGGCAGCAGTGTGATGATGAATAATATTTTAAATAAAACCGTACTTGACCGCGGCGATTTGACCCAGGCTGATCCCTCCGTCATTGGGAGGAATTTGCTGATGCCGATAAACCTTGTACCCGGTTTTTTCGAGTGCCTGACACACCCGTTCAGTCAGCAATTTATTCTGAAAACATCCACCACTGAGCACAATGCGGCGCTGACCGATTCGTTCTGCAACATTCATGATCATATGCACCAGAGTCCAGTGAAATCTGTCTGAAATATACTGGACGGTCCCACCCGATTTTATTTCATCAAGGCACTCATGGATCATGGGTTCCCAATCGATTTGAAGAAGGGATCCGGCATTTACCAACCGGAAAGAATAGGGGGCTTCTTTTCTGTTTGATTGCCAGGCATTGGTTTCGACCCTCATGGCTGCCTGTCCTTCATAACGATTTATCTGGATGATTCCGGTTAATGAAGCAATTACATCAAACAACCGTCCTATACTCGATGTCTGCGTGCTGAATGATCGTCGATTTAACAGTTGAACCAGATTTTTCCATTCATCCCCGCGAAATGATTGGAACACCTTCGGACACAAGGACGCGTCCAGTTTGTCGCCGAAGCAGGCATGCAGAACGCCCAATGCCGCACGGCGGGGTTCGCGAATGGCCGCGTCTCCGCCCACAAGAGGAAATGGACGCAATGAGGCCACACGCTCCCACTTTTCCGGAGTGACTTGAATAAACTCACCCCCCCATATAGTGCCATCAGTGCCATATCCCGTACCGTCCCATGATACCCCCAGCACCGGCGGATCGATTTCATTGTCCAGCATACAACTCAGGGTGTGGGCCAGGTGATGCTGAACCGGTTTTGCATGAGGAGTGAGCTTCAAGGCTTCCATTGTAGAAGCATAATCCGGATGCATATCATGGAGAATGATTTCAGGCGTTATAAAAGACAATGCCTGAAGATCCTGGATGATCCGGCGAAAGTGAATCATTGCCGGTTCGGTTTCAAGATCGCCGATATGCTGACTGACAATGGCTTGATTTTGATCCGACAATGTGATCGTGTTTTTTAGATGTGATCCGAAAGCCGCTGCAGACGTATCAGATGGCTTTACCATAATCGGAAGCGGTGCATACCCCCGTGCACGTCTGAGAAGCATTTCTGTCTGCCCGATCAACCGTCCCACAGAATCATCGACAGGCCGCACAATGGGACGGTTGTGAATCAGGAACAGATCCGCGATTTGTCCCAGTCTTTCGAATGCTTCGTCATTGTTGATACAGATCGGTTCTTCGGAAATATTTCCACTGGTCGCAATGACCGGCCGGTTCAGCAGCTTCATCATCACGTGATGGAGGGGTGTGTAGGGCAGCATGGCACCGTAACAGGGATTATCGGGTGCAATCCCGGATGCCAGAGGGGAATGGAGGATGTTTTTCTTCCAGAGCAGTAAAATCGGTGCTTCCGGTGCTGTGAGCCAGCGCTGTTCGGAAGGTGTGAGATGACAGGCAGATTGGATGGATGCGATGTCCGGAAACATCAGGGCAAAGGGTTTTTCTTCACGTTGTTTGAGTCTGCGCAGGCGTTGGACAGTCGCGGAATGGGTCGCATCTGTGAACAGATGAAAGCCTCCCAGCCCTTTGACAGCCACGATTTTACCGGATTTGATCGCATGCACGGTTTGTTCCACAGCCTCATGATTCATTGAGAGTAACTGCCTGTCATGGTCTCTTAATTCCAAATGGGGACCGCATTTTAGACATGCATTTGGCTGGGCATGAAAGCGGCGGTCACCAGGATTTTCATATTCCATCAAGCATTCAGGGCACATATGAAACATTTTCATCGAGGTGTTCACCCGGTCATACGGCATCTGTTCAATAATCGTGAATCGCGGTCCGCATTGGGTGCAGTTGATAAACGGGTAGAGATACCGGCGGTTTGTCGGATTAAACAGTTCTTTAAGACAATCCGGACAGGTTGCGATATCCGGCAGGATCCAGGCGGAATGATGCTTCTCCTGGACACTCTCTGCAATTTCGAAGTTTGGATATCCCACCGGATCCAGATAATAAAATTTCACAGATTGAATATGGGCCTGAGGCGGAGTTTCAGATTGAAGCGATAGAAGAAAGGATTGAATCAAATCATGGGTTCCTTCGGCTTCGATGAGTACGCCCTGAGAATTATTGCGCACAAATCCTGTCAATTGGTAACGGTCCGCGATTTTAAAAACAAACGGACGAAATCCAACGCCCTGAACAGCGCCATGGATTCGGATTTTTATGCGTTTTTTATTTTTTGAATGAGCCAGTCTGTCCACGTTTCAATTCCATCGCCGGTTTTTGCCGAGCATTCGAAAATATTGAGTTCCGGGTTGATCTTTAATGCGTTTTCCCGAAAGATGCGGACATCAAATTCAACATAAGGCAGAAGGTCGATTTTATTCAGAATGCAGGTCGTCGCTTTATGAAAGGCCAGAGGATATTTAAGCGGCTTGTCATCTCCTTCGGTTGCAGAAAGGATCACCACTTTTTCGGTTTCCCCCAGATCAAATTCAGCCGGACATACCAGATTCCCCACATTTTCAATAAACAGCAACTCTATTTCATCGAGCGGCAGGCTGTTTAAAGCATCCTGTATCAATCGGGCATCGAGGTGACAGCCGCCCCGGGTGATAATTTGTACAACAGGCACATGATGTTTGGCAATTCGCTGTGCGTCATTATCGGTCTGCACATCGCCCTCGATGACAGCCGTCTGTATTGTTCCTTTCAGAATCTCAAGTGTTTTTTCGAGAAGCGCTGTTTTCCCGGCTCCAGGAGAGCTCAGAAGATCGAGCGTCCAAATATTTTTCTGATGAAAAATTTCCCGGTTCGATTTTGCCAGGTCTTCGTTCTTCTCAAGAATTTTCCTTTCAATGGTGATAATACTCATGAAACAAGCTCCAGTTTTTCAATATGCAGTTCCTCCCCCTGCTTGATATCAATTGCATGTGATGAACAGTGAGGACATAAGAATTCAAAATCTTGAACACTAAAAACTTTATTACAGTCCCGGCATTTCGCGAGAATTGGCAGAGATTCAATGGTCAGTGATGAAGAAGCAAGAGGCGTGTCTTCAGTCAGGGCTTGATAGGCAAATGTCAGAGATTCCGGAACCACGGCAGTTAACTCACCGATTTTAAGATGCACGGACCTGCAGGTTTGGCCGGGATGTTCACTGAGAATATTTTCAACGAGTTCAACAATATGTTGCGCGATACTCATTTCATGCATGGTCATTCCCCGATTATTTTATAAAAGAAAACGTGTGAAATAACCCGCTTTTTATCAAAATTGACTGGAAAATTTTCCTTATTTTACTAAAAACATTTTAATCGTTTTTGAATGGACTCCATTGTCAATGCGGCAAAAATAAACGCCGCTGCTTAATTCTTTTCCGCTGAATTCAACGTGGTAGGTCCCTGGATTTTTATGTTCATTAACAAGCGTTGTTACTTCGCTGCCGTTGATATTATAAACTCTTATCCATATATAAGAGTACTTTTTTACAGAATAATGGATTGTGGTCATCGGATTGAATGGATTTGGATAATTTTGATCGATCACGAAATTGATATCGATTCCTTTTTGTCCATTGAAAACGGATGTAGTGAATTTGCCGGTTTCAGCATTTTGAAGTTGAGTCACTGTACTGTCGGCCGTTTCCAGGCATACCTCCCAATAGGTATCAAAAGGCGGAGCAACATATCGGACAAGAGAAGCAGAAACAGTACAATTTGGATAATCTTGAATGAATGTTCTTCCGCCGTTATTTTTAATAACGGTTAATGCGGAATCACTGTCTATCCATTCAATATTGATGACGCCGATGCCGACTCTCAATGGTTCGGTTTTTTCAAATCTCACAGAATCCGCATATACAGTGAAATGATATTCCAGCAAATCCGATTCGGAAAGATAAGCATAATTCCAGTTTTCAGATAATCCATTCGAATCCACATTTGTGGATTGAACCAGGAAGAGCGATGCTTCCGAAGCATATATATTTGCCAGAGAATCTGCTTTACTTTTATTAAAACCTGCTGTTATTTTTGTTTGTGTGAACAAATATGAAGAACAGAGAATTAAGATTGCAGCCGGAAGCTTTTTCATAATGATACCTCCTATGCTTTTATTTATAAATGATGGATTAACATATGATATACCAATACTGCCTATGATTGAATTCATTTTATAATATCTGCTGATGCAGAGTATAATACATTTTTAGCATGTAATTTTACTTTCTCCAACGATTTCAATTGTTTATAAAGTAAATATTGTAAGTATGAATATCAAGATAATTCACACTTGTCCAAAATAGGAAATGGTTTTAATTGATTATTCCATGGGATTATTCTTCAGGTTTAAGGTTCACCCTGTTGGATAAATAAAAATATCCAAGAGGGTAAAGGTGGATTCCGGCTCAAAACCTTGTCCCTGTGAAAACAGGGAACGCCGGAATGACAGGGGAAGGGTGCCATTTTCGAAACTTGTCCTCGACTCGGATCGGGGATTTTTAATCGGGCCTGTCCGCCTTTTTTCTGGCGGGAATTCAGGGAGGTGCTTTAATAACCCGGTATTCGAATTTGAATAAAAACCAATTGAACTTATTTATTTTCGATAGTCCCATTCCTTTAATGGTTTTCACAAGATGAGCAATCTTTTTTTATTGGTGTTTCATATGAATGCATCCCTGATGCGGAATCAATCCGGCTTTCAGGGCAGCTTTTGCATGAATTTAGGAACACAGTAAACCATAAAGTCAATTTCTTTTTCATTCTCCGATAAAAAAAGGGTTGATCCCGATACAATTTTTTTATTTTAATATATGGATGTTTTTTCTTTTACAAATTGAATGAAGAACATCGGGCCAGACCGTGACACTCACTTCGCCGATGTGAGCCGTTCTTAACAGGTACATATAAGTTCGCGACTGACCGATACCACCTCCGATACTTAACGGTATTTCATCATTACGGATCGCCTGGTGGTAGGGCAGCTCGAGCATATATTCCTGTCCGCTTTCATTGAGCTGCTTTACAAGGGAGTCTTTGGTCACGCGGATCCCCATGGATGTCAGTTCGTGCCTTCGTTTTGTCACCGGATTCCAGACCAAAATATCTCCGTTGAGTCCATGGTACTGCGTCCCATTTTTTTTAATCGTTGGCGTAATCCAGTCATCATAATCCGCTGCCCTCATTTCATGAGGATAACCGTCTTCCAGGACATAACCGATGCCGATGATAAAAATGGCCGGGTGCACTTCCTGAAGCATTTTTGTTTCCCGCTGTTTCCGGGTAAGGTCCGGATAGCGTTCCAGAATTTCTTCTGCGTGAAAAAATTTCAGCTTTTTGGGTATGTCCGGATATTGATCCGTGTTGAGCTCGGGGAAATCTTTTTTTACCATCTGACCTGCTTCATAGATCACTGCCCAAATTTTTTCCACGACATCCTTCAGAAAATCCAGATTACGCATATCATGGGTGATCACCCGCTCCCAGTCCCATTGATCGACATAGGCGCTGTGGTCATGGTCCAGAAAGTAATCCTTTCTCACGGCTCTCATATCCGTGCAAATACCTTCACCCACGTCACAGCCAAATTGCTTCAATGCCATCCGCTTCCATTTTGTGGCAGCCTGAACCACCTGAGTTTCAATTTTTTTTTCGAGACCGAGTCCGCACAAAAATTCAATGGGCGTTCGCGAACCGTCCCGGTCGAGATAATCATTCACCCCGCTGTCTTTGCTTACAATGAGCGGAACCTGAACCATAAAAAGATTAAGCTGCCTGCACAGGTTTTCTTCAATAAAATTTTTTATCTTGTAGAGTGCCTTCATTCTCTTCTTGGAACCCAGCAATGCCTGATAATCGCGGGGAAGGATTTTATCGACTTCTTCATACGTGCTGATACCCGGACCTGCCAGATCCAATTTTTTATCTGCCATCAAAAACCTCCTTTGAAAGGGAAAATAATGAACATCCCATTATTGCTAATAGAATAGAAATATGGAATTTGAAAACGGATATCCGATAATATACATTGTTCATGTAAAATTGTAAAGCTTTTTAAAATAATTTTATATAAAGAAATGTGAAGTGATTCATGAATATCTATGGGTATCAGAATATATCCATACAGAATAAATTTTTATTCTTCTTATAATATATGGATTTTCGTCAGAAAAAAGGCGGACAGGCCTGATTTGACAATTTATTATTTTTCCAGAATGAATTTTTTAACATCAACAAATGTATTGGCTTCTATCCGGTAAAGGTAGATTCCGCTCGGCAGACCTGACGCGTTCCATTTGATTTCGTATTCCCCTGCCGGCTGTTGTCCGTGGACAAGTGTTTCGATTTCCTGCCCTAAAAGATTATACACTTTCAATGTGATAGAACATCGTTTCGGCAAATTGAAATGAATGATCGTCGACGGATTAAACGGATTGGGATAATTCTGCAATAAAGAGAAAGAATGGGGGGAATGGTTATCGGATGTTTGATATTTTGCAGGGATCGATTCACCGCCCGTTGTTGTTTTAAGAATCGTGCCGAATTCTCCGGCAATCCATCCTGTATTAGCGTCGGTGAAACAGACGGATTCCAGACGCCAAGCGGTGCCACTGGTTTGCGCATTCCAGTCGGTGCCACCGTTCGAGGTTTTCAATATGATACCGTGGCTGCCCACTGCCCAGCCATTGCTGGCATCAACAAAAAAAACGGAATTCAGCCACTCTGATGTCCCCCGGCTTTCCTGCTCGATCCAGTTTTTTCCACCGTCAATCGTCTTTAAAATGATACAGTGGTCTCCAACTACCCAACCGGTGTTTGAGTCATAAAAATAAACCGAAAACAGCCAGTTTGATGTTCCACTGGTTTGTGAGGACCAGTTTGATCCGCCATCGGAGGTCTTGAGTATCGTGCCGGTATTTCCAACTGTCCATCCGGTATTGGCATCGATAAAAAAGACGGACCATAATTCATCCGAGGTGCCGCTTGTCTGACCTGTCCAGTTTGATCCGCCATCCGATGTTTTAAGAATGGTGCCCTCGGTTCCAACGGCCCATCCGGTATTTGCATCAGTGAAATACACTCTGTCCAGTTCATATGAAGCATTACTGTTTTGCTCGATCCAGTCTGTTCCGCCGTTTGTTGTGTGTAGAATTTTTCCATTTTCTCCTGCTGTCCAGCCATTATTGTGGTCGAGAAAATAGACTGAATTCAAATGTTCCGACACGCCGCTTGTTTGTGAATCCCAATCGGCTCCGCCATTGGCTGTTTTGACAATGGTTCCATTTTGTCCGACTGCCCACCCTGTATTTGCATCCTTAAAATCAACGGATATCAGATACTCTGTCGTTTCTCCGGTCGTCTGTCCATTCCAGTTTGATCCGCCATCGGAGGTCTTGAGTATTGTACCGGTATTTCCAACTGCCCAGCCCGTATTTGCATTCGCGAATTGAACCGAATTTAAATATTCAGAGGTTCCACTGGTTTGTTCAATCCAGTTTGCTCCACCGTCTGTGGTTTTAATCACTGAATTCCAACCGACTGCCCAGCCTGTGTTTGCATCATTGAAGTAAACAGAGGTATATGCCGTGAATTCTCCGTTGTTTTGTTCGGTCCAGTTTGATCCGCCATCAATGGTGTTCAGGATTGTCCCGAACACTCCAACCGCCCAGCCTGTATTGGCATCCGTAAAATGAACGGCATTCAATTCCCCGGGCGGAGCAATGTATTGCTCGTTCCAGTTTGTCCCGCCATCCACGGTTTTCATAATTGAATTCGAACCAACCATCCAGCCTGTATTGGCATCAATGAAAAAGATATCATTCATCAATGATTCGGTGTCATCAATCTGTTTCGTCCAGTTTGTTCCGCCATCCAAAGTCTTAAGAGCGATTCCATATCCAATCGCCCATCCGGTGTTGGCATTCGTGAAATAGACGGCACTTAAATTTTTCAATGTTTCGCTGGTTTGCACGGACCAGTTTGTTCCGCCATCGGATGTTTTAATAATGGTACCCTCAGCTCCAACCGCCCATCCGGTGTTGGCATTCGTGAAATAGACGGCACTTAAATTTTTCAATGTTTCGCTGGTTTGCACATGCCAGTTTGTCCCGCCATCTGTTGTCTTCATTGTTGTTCCCGCAAGACCGACAGCGATGGCTGAATTTTCATCAAACACAAAAATATCAGTGAGTGTATTACCCTGGGGTAAGGGATTTTGCCAAACCCATCCTTCCTGAGCGGTTGCATTTATAACCAGAAAGAGTGTAAACAGGTATAAATGTTTGAAATTTTGCATTTTCATCCCTCCTCTTTTAAGTTGGTGATAAGCTGCCAAAGGTTGAATATGCTCGGAGCACCAAATATCGAATTTTTAACTGTGCCAAACGTACCCCATCCGACCTATGTATTGTAACTGTCCCAGACCCGGAATGATCGCCCAGTCAGGCTCTATTTCAATTGAATTTTAAACTTTTTCAAGACTGTGTGAATGCAAGTTAAATGTGCAAGCCTCTCCTCCCGAATTATAGATGGATGCGGCGCATGAAGTATTGATTCTGTGAGGAAAGCAGATATTAATTTACTATACAAAAAAAAGCACTGAAATTCAATATGAAAAATAATTTGTGGTGATTGAAAGTTATATTGAATCACTGCTGTCCAAAATAAATCTCATATACAATAATAACTTTCATATCGGGCATAATTCAATCCTTTATCTTTTCATGGGCTAAAGCCCGGATTATTATTCAATTTTTTTTCCACGAGCTGAAGCTCGTGGCTATTCAGTTCTTTATATTTATCCCTAAGATAAATCACAACAACATTTTTTATGTCCTGGTTTCTTAATAGCCCCGATCTTCAGATCGGGGATTTCTGATTCCCTAAATCCTTCCGGGATTTTAATCCCTGATTCATAAAAAGCGAATTATTTCCCCAGACGGAAGCTCGTGGCTATTGATTATCGTCCTATTTGGACAGCAGTGATTGAATGATTATTTTGAATGTTGAACATTTGACGAAACATTTCGATGCATGCCATCAAATTGGGAGGCATCCATTTCTGCTTCATATAATATAATCCCAAAATAAAACGATATCAATTTGAATGTGAAATTTTACTCATTATAAAGAACATTTTTTCCCGTTCTAATCATTTTTTATCCTGATATTCAGTATCATTCTTCCTGGTATACATATTGCCATTAAATGCAATTAAAATCAGGTGTTGAATAACGGATGAACACAAGAAAAGCCTCTTTATCAGCATTTTTTTTTATTCATTTTAAAACGGATCACTATTTCACTACTGATCATTCAATCATCAATTCAGGAGAATTAAAAATGACAAAACCACAGTGTCGGACCATAGCATGTGTGATGATTTTGCTCCTTTTTTCATGGGGGCATGCACAAAACCCGGACTGGATCCATATACATGGTCTGGTCAGCCAGGGGTGCATGAAAAGCACGGATAACAACTACTATATGAACACGAAGGACGGCAGTGTTGAGTTTAATGAAGCGGCCATAAATTTTACGGTTCAATTAACACCCAAATTACGCGGCGGACTTCAATTGTTCTCAAGAGATTTCGGACCCAACGGAAACAATGACATTTTCTTAGACTGGGGGTATCTGGATTATCAGTGGAAAGACTATCTGGGACTGCGCGCGGGTAAAATCAAGCGTCCTTCCGGTTTTTATAACACAGTCCGGGATCTTGACGCAATCAGAACATTTGTGCTGCTTCCCCAGGGAGTCTATGATGAAAGTATGCGCGAATTCACCATGTCTGCTCAGGGAGTATCGTTATATGGCAATTTTGCACTGGGCGCTGCCGGAGATTTTGAATACGAAGCCTATTATGGTATTTCCAATATCAATCCTGAGCTTTCATTTTCTCAGGATATTTTTTCAACCATCGCAGATTCTGTAGCGGATAATATATTAAAGCATCATCCCATGTTCCAGGATTCCTCGGTGCTGGGCACTGTTCCGGATCCGAGAGTGCGGAATGCCAGGAATGACATGAAACATTCTGAAGGCATTGCCCTTGTCTGGAACACGCCTCTGGAGGGATTCAGACTGGGTGCTACCCGGATGATGGGAAAAACAGAACAGTCTGCAACATTTGATATTCACTGCCTCAAGATGGGGATGACAGTGAAACAGATGACAACATCTTTTCAATCATCTATGAAAATTAAAGCCCTGGATATATTTTCGGCAGAGTTTGTCTGGAAAAATCTGTCTCTGGCTGCTGAATATATGATGATGGATGCTGAAGCGGCAAATGAAGTTGGTCAAGTGATGAGAAGTATGGATGAAGAGGCCTATTATGCTCAGGCAACCTATCGCTTTCTGAACTGGCTCGAAGCGGGCGTTTATTATTCCGAGTATTATCCGGGTGCCGATGATAAAAAAGGTGAAAATATGGTCGCTATTGGGCAGAAGGATTTTATGGCCTGGCAGAAGGATGCGTGTGTCACACTGCGGTTTGATTTGAACGACTGGTGGCTGGTGAAATGTGAAACCCATTTTATGGATGGCGCAGGTCAGCTGAGTCCGATTTTAAATCCTGATGATGTTGAACAAAAATGGCAGCTCTTCACTGTGAAAACATCAGTCATCTTTTAGGGGAGGGACAGACAACCATGAAAAAATCGATTCTATTGATACTGGCTGGTGCCGCGTTTCTCTTTACCGGGATTCCTCTGTTCGCACAGCAGGATGTGAAAGTGATTGTTCATAAAGATGTGGCCATTACAGAAATCGATCAGAATGCATTTCAGAGAATTTATCTGGGTAAGAATAAATTCTGGGAAGACGGCTCTCCCATCGTGGCAGTGCTTCTCAGGGGCGGCCCGGCACATGAGGCATTCCTGAAAGAGCTGGTGAAACGAACAGCCTCGAAGTTCCGTTCGTTCTGGAACCGAGCCGTTTTTACGGGTAAAAGCGTGCCTTTGAAGTCTTTTGAAGAAGAGGCGGCGCTCGTCCGGTATGTGGCTGAAACGTCCGGAGCCATCGGCTATGTGTCTTCAGAAACAGCCACGGATAATGTGAAGGTTATTCGCGTTCAACAATAACACTGAATTTGGTCTTGAAAAAAAATATCAATGAAAAAGCCCCGCCATTCAGATGACGGGGCCTGAAAAAGATACTTGATCAGCAGTGCCGATTCAATGATATGTTATGATATATGCTGTTTTTTTTAAGGCAATGAGTTAAACGGGTATTTCAGCATAACTTGCATCCCCCAATTATAAGCGGATTCATTGGTATTGAAAATCGGAACGAATCCGACATACTCTCTTGTCTCCAATATAAAAATGCCAAAATCAAATGAAAGCCCTGCTGTCAGACCAATATCAGCAGTGGACATATTTCCGACATCCAGTTTTTCATCGATTTTCAACTCTTCGGTATCCAGTTTTTCTTTACCGGTAGTATAGATAGACAGATAGGGTCCTAAAGCAGCATTGAGATTTCCAATAATCGGTTTTAAAAATAGTACAGTAATATCCACATACTGTAATCTTTGTTTTAATCCGCTATCAAAATCAGCGCCTTTCTGGTTATAGGTCACCTCCAGATGAAAAGACAATGAATTTGATATTTTTTCTGAACCGTACAATCCAATATTATAGCCATACATTCCTTTAGCTAATTCAGCATCATCTCCAATAAATGAGCATAGATTGCCTCCCAATATCAGGCCCCCTTTGCCGTTTTGCGCGAAAGCAAGGGTTGCGGATAATAAAACAATCATCAGGCATACCATCAACCGCGATTTATACATGTTCTCTCTCCTTTCAGGATAAGATTATTTGATATAAAGGTTTTAATTAATATAATTTTGAGTCCTTAAAAAGTCAAGTTGAAAATTCTTAAATGAATATTTTTATTCGACGGGAATATATATTTCGCTTTCAGATTCCGGATTATCGGGCCCCAGACATTTTTTACCATAAAATTCAAAATTGAACGGCTTGGTGAGTTTGTAATCGGTTTCGGGCAGGAACTGATTATAGATATATTTGTAAGTGTACCCCACTTTGTTAGCCAATCCTTTATGGATAAACCGGAGATAGCGGCCTTCGGGTATTGTTTTGTTTACAAGTTGCGGCTGGATTTCATTATGATTGCGCAGTTCGGCGCCAATAAAAAAATACAATCCTCCCAGTTCCTGGTTTTCCGACCAGTACTGAACCTGATAGAACCGTTCCGGCTGCCGGCGGTTCTTTATGGTGGGCACTTCCTGCATAAACTGTCCCCACTCCCTGGACAGATCATTGATTTTACAATCGTCACTTAAAAAAAATGAAATGCCCGATAAAGAGATCCGGGGGAGTTCGATGACTTGCGGCGGCTCATTTCTTGCCTTCTCTGACTGGTAGAGATAATCCTCATTCACGGGGTTGATCAATGGCAGATTGGAATGCGAAAAACCATTTTTAATCTGTTTTGGATTCATGCCGAATTGCTTTTTAAAGGCACGACTGAAAGCCTCGTGACTGTTAAACTGGTAATCAAAAGCAATATCGATAATCTTTTTATCTGTATTTTTCAATTCTATTAGTGCCTCACTCAAACGGCGCTGCTGCAGATAGGTTTTGGGAGAGTAACCGGTCACATTTTGAAACAGGCGGATAAAATGATACAGGGAATAGTATACGGAATTTGCCATATCGAGCACACTGATTTCTTCTTTTAAATGCGCTTCGATATACTGAACCGATTTTAAAATGATTTCTTTATTGTTCATTGTATTATCTCAAATAAGTAAATCTGTAAAATACGGCCCCCCAATTCTTGCCTGTTGAAAAAGGTTCAATAACACCTCCGGGAGGTTGTCAATAAAATATTGACATTGAAAATATTGAAACCTCCCGGAGGTGTTTATTTTCTTATATCGTGTTATTCAACAGTCTCTTCGGATGAAGAACCGATGAGAATTGAATCCACGGCTAAAAATTAAATTCATTTTCCCAGTTGAATGTGGCTGCATCCTCGTTCCACTCCGGCCAGTGGCTGCACCAGTCAGGAACGGAACATCCTCTGACTCTTTCACTTTTATTGTAGGGTTTGATATCGAGTACAGGCGTTCCGTCCTCGGCGTCCATATAGGGTGTATGGATGATGCCTTTTTCAAAATCGATGCTTTGAACGAATATATTTGTTATCAGAATGGGATTGGGACGCATCGGTGAGCGTGTTGCAAACACACCGATTTCTTGAGGACCCGTTTTATAAGGTTTGTTGCCGACAAGCATGTCATTTTGCTCTGCACTGGCCAACAGATGACCCCACCACAGAATCTGCAGATGACTGAATCCGTCAATATTCGTCAGGGCCGGGATGTATTTGTCTTTCAGCTCGATTCGGAACCTGCCTTTATCCGCTCGGACCACGCCAACAGGCCGGATGTCAATTTGAATATCCATGTTTACTCCTCCAGTTGATGATGAAATGATGAATGGTTTCAGTGAATCACAGAGTAAAAATAGATATTATTTTTCAACTTTTCTTGATTTGTCTTGCCTAAATGACATCGAATTCTTGATATTTTTTGCTGTTTGATTATCTGTCGATCAAATTAATACTTGAACAATATCCGGCTTATCAAAGCAGAAGAGATCCCATTAGGCGATGAACGGTGGATTATGCAACTCTTTTTTTTATATGAATTTCACCTGCTTTTTTCAATGCAAATTCTGTCATTACAGGGCCAATAATTTCATGGATGATTGTGGCTCCTATGATAACATTTATAATAATATCCGATACAGAATGAAAAGCCGCGTTTTGCCTGATGATCAAAGCCAAACCAATGACAATTCCCCCCTGGGGAATCAAACCACCGGCTGTATACTTCTGGACCGTACTCGATGATTTTGATATTTTGCCCCCAAGAAATGTGCCACAGAATTTTCCTGCCGAGCGGAAAATAACAAACATAAAGATCAGCAAATAGTTTGATTTTAATACCGAGAAATCAAGATGCATCGCACTGATTGTAAAAAAGAGAACAAAGATGATTTCTTCGGTGTATCTCTCAAGCATTTTAAAAATTTTATCTTTTTTGATATTAAAATTAACGACAATGATTCCCATCACCATTGTCGAAAGAAGTTCATCTGCGCCGAATTTGCCTGCAAAGCCGTAACATAATGCAAGAAGACTGATAATCAGTGTGATCAGGACACCTTCCGATTCTCTTTTAATTCTTTTAATTAAAATATTCAAGAATAAACCAAACAGGCATCCTGTCAATATTGAGAATGATATCCTGATCAAGGGCCGTAAAATCGAGTGAATACCAAAAGCCTGATGCGCAATGCAAATGTTAACCGCAGAGACTGCAAGGCTTAAGTTGATAATTCCAAGAATATCATCAAATGCGGCTATCCCCATAATGGTGGAAGTGACTTCACCCTTTGCACCATATTCGTGTTCGACCGCCAGAGTTGCGGAAGGATCCGTTGGTGATGCGAGGGATGCCAATAGCAAGCCGAGAGGAATGAAGAATAATAATAAATCAGATTCAGACGAAGAAATGATTATCGGGGACAGACAGATAAAAGAGGCGGCCACAAAAACAAAGGCAAATTCGGCTTCAAAAAACGTAATCAGCATAATTGACTTGCCGAGCCTGCGGATTTTAGATATTAATAATGTGCCGCCGACAGAAAATGTAATAAATGACAATGCAATATTGGTTACAAGATCCGTATGGTCGACAAATGATACGGGGACCAATTTTGTGATATTCGGATTCAGAACCACTCCGGCCAAAATATAACCTGTCACTTTGGGAAGCCCAATTTGAGTGCATATTTCACTGACAAGAAAACCTGTAAATAAAATGATACCAATGGTAAGGATAGGGGGCATATTGCCGTTCTTTCAGTTTGTTTTTACATTCCATGCAGATGTGAGTATGACCCGCGAATGAGCGGGCCATACAATTTGCTTGGTGAACTGCAGCAAATGGGTAATGTGAGGCGTCGGTTTAAATTTAACTGACCGTTCCGTATCACTCCGTAAAGGTTCAGCCCATCTGCTTACTCAATCGTTCGGGTTGTCCTTTAACACTTCAAATTCAATTGAGTCGATCGACTTAAGTATCATTTTACTTCATCATTAACATTTTCCTGATATTGACCTGATTTCCTGCTTTTAATTGGATTAAATACAGGCCTGTAGAGATATCCGCTCCGGCGCTGTTTTTTCCATCCCAGATGATCGTATATTGCCCTGCTCTTTGAACCTCGTTTTTCAGGGTCCGGATTTTCTGTCCGGAATCGTTGTAAACACCAAGAGTGACATGCTCAGTTCGGGGTATTTGATAACGGATGGCTGTTTGCGCATTGAATGGATTTGGATAATTCTGTTCAAGCTGAAATACCGAAGGATGCTCAGAAATGGATGCTTCCTTTTCCGCGCTTCCATGCAATCCGCCTCTGATCGCATCGATCTGAAATGATAGTTCATTTTCCTCAGATATATAAAAAATTTCCCAGATCGGTTCCATTTGAGTCCAGGGCGGTATAAACAGCAATATGCCAATTCCGCATTCCGGGTGTAAATTACGATATTCACTGCCCCCGTTTGCCTCTGCAATGGCCAGGGCAGAATCACTGTCTATCCATGCTTCAGGAAGAACGGGCATGTTTGGCTGCACTTCTTCAATGGTAATATCATACGCCTGAAAAGTTGTATCCGCGAAACTGTGGAATTCATACATTTGTGACTGAGAACCATCTGAATAAATATATATCCATTCATAAGACAAACCGTCCTTATCCACCCATCTGCCGGTAAGAGTAATCAATTTTGCACTTGCATCAAGAGCCAGGGCCGCAGATTGGACTGCTGAAAAATGTGATTTTGCTGTTTCAGGTGGAATAAACACGCCGGTTTCGGCATCAACCACTCTGAGATAGGTGATGTCCTCATAATAATAATCGATAATCCACAAAGCCTTTTCACTTGTGTTTGCAGCCTTTTGCATGCCGGGAGATTTTTCCAGTCTGCAACAGGCATTTCGCTTCGAGTATGAACTTGGGCCCCTGTTGCCGTTATCCTCTTCATCCGCTTCCGTTAAAAGCGCAGCCGATGACGGATTGGCCAAAATAAACTGGGCAGATAAATCAGGATGGTTCGACTGAAACGCCGCGCCTCCGTTTGCCTGGGCGATGCTGAAAGCGGCATCGCTGTCAATCCAGTTGGTATCCAATGCGGTGAAGGTCATGCCTTGTGCGTCATAAGAATCAACACCCATGTTGGTGCTGCCCATTAAACCCACAATATTGATTTCATCGGATGTTTCCGCCCAGTACCAGAAAATCCAGCTCAGCGGATTCTTTTCCAAATCGTAGACTTCATCAGATGAAATGGCAATGAGCAGGTTTTCCGGATTATTTGCCTCTGCGATGTCATTCGCAAGCCGACAGGCCGTTTTTGCTGTGATGGCTTCATATGTCTGAACGATTATATCAATATTTTCCAGATCAACATCCGCCACAGTAATATCATCAGCTTCTCCGTCGAGATCCGTGTCGTACCATCCCATATCATCTTCACCGGGTGCTATTGTTCCGTCCCCGTTGTCCTTGATGGCTGCGACCTTGTATTCGCCGTTTGGCGCAAATGGAATTGTATAACTGCCGTTCAAAGAATCCACATGGGTAGAGCTTCTGAATATAGGAGCGTTTTCTCCCTCCTCGAACAGCAATACCAGAATATTTCTTGGATCTTTCACTCCATATGTAATGGTTCCGGACACTTCTGCATCGGGCAATGCATCCGCGGTTGTAAAATGAATGGTATAAGGTTTGTCCAGCATTTCAGCAGAGGTGTTATAGGCCCCGAGCAAAAGCAAGTTGTACTGTGTGTCTTCCTGCAGACGAAGCCCGGATACGGTGACGGTTGTTAAGTCTTCACTGAAAAGGATATTATCATAATCCACATCGTCATAGGGATGAAGCCAGGTGCTTAAAAACTGGAAATCATCATCATCCTCACCCAGGGTATCGCTGGTGTCCAGCGGGGCATTAAATGTCAAACTGAAGTCAATGGTTGTTTCGACAGAGGTTTGTCCGTCCGCCGGATTCGATGAAACCAGAGACATTTCCCCCTGCAGACAGGTTGGTATCAGTAAAACAATGAAACCGTATACAATAAGCAGGAATACTGATGCAAACGGTAATTGAGCGTTTAATTTCATGACTGCCTCCCTTGTTAAGCCATTCAATTCATAAAAACAATATGATGCTTATTCCTGTCGATGGTAATTATCCAAATATTCATAGGGTGATTGATAAATACCCCTACGGCAGGTCCATGTATTTTACTAATAATTTGCCATGGCTTCATTTATCATCATATCCAGAAACACCGATTACCCTCGGCTAATCTCGCTTTGCTCTGCGGGAGGATTCGGACGGACTGCCAATAATCGCATCATCCTGTTAAAATAATTCAAAACTCTCTCCCGAGGGTTCTGGATGGAATGAAGAAGATATCAATTGACTGAAGCATATTAATTTTGATTAACTGTACAAAAAATATCGATAAAAAGCAATAAAAAGTTGATTGAATTCTGGATGGATCCATTGAAAGGCATTGAAGATGCAGTGAAAGATTCCATGGATTCCGGCCCTCCCAGTCCGGAATCCATGGAAAATAACGATCGATTATTTCAATAACAATACAGTCGATCAGGGGCAATAAAGATTTAACCAGAACATAAGCTTACTGGTATAAGGATTACAGTCACACCCCTGTCCGCAACATTGTACATCAAAATCCCATTTGCCAACAGCCGTTACTTTGCGTTCGAAATTATAAATGCCGGTGGATATTTCCTTATCATACCCGTTATGATGCATATCCAGGAATTTGGGTCCAACAACACATGTCGGGCAGATATTTGAAGGTCCGAATTTGGGTTCGATTGACACAGCCTCTATTTTCGAACTGTAAAATGCTTCTTCCACTTCGAAACGGATTTTTTTGCAATCCACAGTGACGACACCAATATGTGTTGATCGTGTATTTGAACCAACCACTTTGATGTCAAAGGATTTTGTCTTTTTGCAGTCCTGTTTGGCTGTGGCTGTGATGGTTGTATTTGAATTGACTGTTAAATAAGCGACACCTGGTGAACTCATAGATCCGAAGCCCGGATCAACATTTACTGTTGAGGCTGTGGACTCCCAGTAAATGGTCACTTCTTCTCCCGGGCAAATAAATGTTATTTTATCCTTGCTGGCCAGATATTCATACTTTTTAGCCAGACTCTGACACTCTGTGAGCGAGCGATGGCCTGTAAAAACGAACAATTCAAGAACGTCATCGCAGCAGGTCCAAAAGCTGGCGAATGAGAATATACATAAAATAATGACACTGATTATTGCACCTCTTGATTTCATTTTCTCTCCTCCTTGCAATTAATTGAATATACGTGTTTATATTTTGAGTTTAAAAAGACAAGCTTATACGGAATAAATTGTTTATTCACTTAATCATTCAGAAGTTACTTTCTTCTGTTTACATGAATGCTTGTCTTTAGTCCCGTCTTTCAAATACCTCCTTTCTGAATTCAATTCGATTCATTGTTTTTAATTTTTGCACGAACCGGATGAACTACTTACACTCGAGCATCAATTTAAATGGAAAGCTTAACGTAGGATTGCAATCGACGACTGCCGCACATTGCCACTGGGGTGTAAAGTTCCAATGCCCAATTGCTTGCAAACCCGGACTTTGCACAATACTCTCTTCCACTTTGTAATCCATAATATATTGATTGTAGATTTTTTCCACATGATGGAGCTGCAGTATACCCTTGCCCTCCATGGTATTAGGAAGGCATACGTTTCCCAAACCGTCTTTGAATTCAAAATCTGCCTTAATGGAAGTTGCCACTAGATTTTCACTGTAGTGTTCTTCTTCAATTTCGAATCCCATTTTTCTACATTGCGGATACCAGCGTGCAATGTGCGTGGACTCTGTCGGTTTATCAATCACTTTTACACTCACTTGTGCAGAACCGGCACAACTGTTGATGGGTGTCGCCTTAAATGTTGTATTGGAAGATATCACCGGATACTCTACATCCGGAGAATTTTTTACTCCGATTCCCTGATCAAGTTGAACTTGACTGGCACTTGAATACCAAAATAAAGTGACATCGTCACCCGGACAGACTAATATTACATTTTGAGGATTTTCATGTTTTGCAGCCAGCGTTTGACATTCTGATAATGAGTAACGGCCCGCGAACGCCCATAATTTCATAATATCATCACAGCAAGATGATGATATGAACAAGATGGACAATACGCCAAGTAAAGCAGCACTGATTTTTGCTCCCATGGAATTCATTTTACGCTCCTTTCTGCGGTTAAATTGATATTTTCGCCAGGCCCGACATCTTTTTTTGATACCAGGATCAGACCTGTAATACTTACAAGCAGAATAAATATGGCCATGAGCTGCGCTATAGAGAGGGATAAGATAAAGAATGAATTGTCACCCCGATAGAATTCAATGGTAAATCTGAATACACAGTAGCATGTGAAGTATATAAAGAGCAGTTTGCCTTGAAATCGTTGTTTTTTATATAGTATGATCATCGATGCGAACATAACAATACCGAAAGCGGCTTCATATAACTGTGTGGGATGCACCGGCAGCGAATATGTATTGTTTAGAGTGATTAATCCGTTACTCAGGTGATTGTAATATGCCGGGCTGCCCGCAGGGAATGAAACTGCCCATGGCAGATGACTCACTTTGCCAAAACAGCATCCCTTCATGAAGCAACCCAGCCGGCCCAGTATTAATGAAAGAGCAACCAATGGTGCATAAATATCATGAATAACTGAAATGTTTATTTTCATAAATCGCAATATTACAATGCTGCCTAAGATCAAACCGAAATATGCCCCAAAACTGCCGGTTCCCTTTAGTTTTAATAATTCAGTAAAAATGATGTTGTTGCTCAGGGCGACATGATAGAAGATATTATAGAGCCGGGCACAAACATATGTAAATGCAAAAATGAATAAATTTGCTTTAACCATTTTATTTTCAGGGATGCCCCTTTTGGCTGCAAGTATATTTGAAGCAATAAATGCTGTTACTATAAAACTGGTATAAAAAAATCGATAATCTGGTATGTAAAGGACGATACCGAACAGTTCTTCCAGTTTATTTATAATCACAGAACGCATTCATTGAGATCCTGTATTGATAATATTCATATTTCTGATCAATATTGATCCATTCTGCATAAAAATTTGATTTTAAAAGGATAACTACTTTTTTGATTTGCTTCATGGATTTAAAGACAACATTGCCTGACACTGAAAAATTTTATAAAATTTTTTTATTATTGCAATATGCATCCATTTGACTTCAATGCGGTTTATCCGAATTTGTCAAGGATACAAAATGATTGTAGAAATGGTATATCACTCTCCTCTCCCGGGAAGATACGAATTGGGCGCAGAAAATGTCTACTATTTGAAGAAATTCTATATAAATGGATGTTAAAAAATAAAGTTTTAAAAAGCAATAAGAAAATTTATCATAATACAGATATTTGTTATTTTATATAGAGTATTATGTTATTATTATTTCGAATAATACGATAATAAATAGAAATTACAATTTATTGTGGATATCTTAAAACAGTAATGGTGCTTGGAGAGGGGGATTAAACCAGAACCTCTGGATGAATCCATTGAAATGCGTCGGAGATGAAGCGGAAAACCTTGAGCTCGGCGGGCAATTTGGCCGCGTATTCGCACAGCATCCTCGCATACCCGTAATCCACTTCATTATTCACAACGATCGCCGCTTTATAATGCTCGCCCCGACCCGGCTGCGTTTTTTCCACATAATGAATCAGGGTGCCGATGAAGCGGCGGCACGGATCTTTCAGGGTGGCGTTGCGCAAATCCCACAATGCATTGAATCCCGGTTGAAATCCGGGTGAGTGAAGCATCTGGTCCGCAGCGTCGCAGATATCCTGCGCCGTCACAGCACCGTGTATCGATAAGAGGATCATTTGATGGTCGGGGTTGATAGACTGAATACATTCCATGGCATGCACCTTCACTTCAGACACACTTTTGTAAAATAATCACCTTTAACCGGTATAAAAGCCCGCTGATCAAATTATTTTTTTTAATTACCACAGGAAAAATATTAATGACATATTTTCCATGAATCAGTGTTGATTTCAGACAGCAATTATCTGAAATGAAAAATAAACAGGAGTCTGATTCGGAATGCGTGATTGAACAGGATATCCACTCAGCACTATTTGTACAACATCTATCTGTCCTGGACAGTACAGGATTGTACAGATAATTGCAGGATGAAATTACAGGTTTCTGCGAAAGAATGCAAGGATTATTACAAAAATATTATATTTTTGAAGTAATTAATATTTTTAAAATAATCCGATTACAGTTATTTAAAATCCTGTTTATTTTAATAGGCATATCGAATGCCATGCAGGAGTCAACGGATCTTTGTTCTGGATCCTGTCCGGTGGTTTTGGCGGGTTCCGAGTAGCGGCGCATCTGACGCCGGTATCCATGGTTCTGAAGGATCATGCATCGCGCATGAATGACAAGAGTGTGGTTCGACCTGTTCGGCCGTATGCTCCCGCGGCTCCTTCCGTTTTTAAAGGAAAAATCCGGGAGGATGTCCTGCCCTTGCATTGAAAAGACAATTTTCTGAATGAAAAGGGCTTTATCATTCTCGCGGGTGAACCTGGATTTATAAAGGTGACCGGCCGGACGCCGGTGGATGCGGAATACTGGGAGGGATCTGTTGAAAAGAGAGGTGTCAGGTACTGGATATGTGCCTTGAATGAATCGGGATTTTCAATGATTGCAGGTCCGGCGGAGATGGATTAATCCGGCTTGTCAGGTTTCAATGTTAAATTGTGATTCAGAATGAAAAATTAGAATCCCACTTTTTCCTAATCGCTTCGTTTACGGGAAAAGTTTTCAAAAGAAAGTAGGCAAAGAAAACATTGCTTTTTGAATGCTCATAAGAGATCATGCAGGGTGGGTTTTAAACCACATTTATTTATCGAGAAGAATTCAGAAAAAACAGTCCTACTTTCTTTCGAAAGAAAGTAGGCAAAGAAACGTTTGCTTTTTGCATGCTCATGGAACGGTCATTGTGTGTGCGAGGACTGACAGATTCAGGTTTCCTCAAAGAGATTACCTGAAGCCTGCTGTTCGCGCAAAAAGCGATTCTCCGCTCCGCCCAATGGTTTTTTTATAACCATTGACATTAAAAGTTGAGGATGTTGCTTCGTAACATACTTTTAATCACCATCAATGTAACCATTTTGGCAAAATTAAGTAAACATGAAAAGCATTATAAAATCAAACATATTTGAATACGTTATTCATTCATAAAAAAGGGAAAGGGAATTCAATGATATACTGGATGGCTATTAACTTCAATTCAGCAATATGCACTGCCGTGAAGGAGGGGAAGGCGCCTTTTTCGAGCCGGATGGCGTTTTAGGCAGTGATATCAGTAAAAACGGCAGGATGCATCTTGATTTTGTGAATGGTCAGTTTGGACTGGATTTTCCGGAATCAAAGAGACATTGACAGAGATTCGAATCATCAATGCTTCCGGGTGGCTTGCTCGTCATTTTTTTCAGAAATTCTACCTTGACTGTATGAGATAAATAAAAGACCTCCAGCAATTCATCCTATTGGATTAATAAAATGATCCAACAGGATGAATTGTGAAACCCCAAGAAACCGGATGGAAAACATCCATTTAATCCGGTACTGCTTCGGACAAGTGCGCCATTCTGTAATGGATTATTCTTGTTATTTCAGGAAAGACGCTTTCTTGATACACGAATAGCTGCCTGCGGTCAGTTGATACAGATAGACGCCGTTGTTTACTAAATGGCCGGTCTGATCCCGGCCATTCCACATGGCCGTATAAGTACCCGCCTGATAAGATTCATGATTTACAAGTGTTACGATTTTTTTGCCAAGCAGATTAAAGACCTGCAAAGACACTTCCGTATCTTCCGGCAGGGCGAAATGGATCACCGTGGCCGGGTTAAACGGATTCGGGAAATTCTGCGACAGGTTAAATTGAAGCGGGATTTTATCAGACTGTTCAACCGCACTTCCTGAATCGATCGTATACTCAGCACTGGTAATCTCGCTGGCCTCCCAGCCGTCTTTGCAGGCAATGGCCTTCAGGGTGGCAGTTGCAGACAGATAAACCGTTCCGCCGCTGCTGATGGCCGAATCGCTCTGATCCGGGTCCGACCCGTCTGTGGTAAAATGAATGGTAGCGCCCTCTGTGGCACAGGTGATGGTCACATCCTGAGGCGAAGAATAAGTGCCCGCTTCAGGGCTGAACACAGGTGTGGCCACTTTGCCCGTAATCGTATAGGTGCCGGATGCAATCTCACTGGTTTCCCAGTCTTCTTTACAGGCAATGGCCTTCAGCGTGCTGGTTTTAGACAGATAAACCGTTCCTCCGCTGCCGATGGCCGGATCGGATTCATCCGGATCAGACCCGTCCATGGTGAAATGAATGGCAGCGCCCTCTGTGGCACAGGTGATGGCCACTGTCTGAGCAGTGGTATAGATCCCGGGTGCAGGACTGAATTCAGGGGCAGCCACTTTACCCGTGATGTGAGTAAACGCCATGTCTTCTCCTTCAACGCGCCCCTGATTGTACAGGGCCACCACTCGGTAATGATAGGTCGTATTGATCGCAAGACCCGAAAGGCCGGCACTGACAGATGTATCGTCACTCCCGTCGACTGTACCGGGATTGGCATTGACGATATTGCCGTATGACTCTGTCAATCCCCATTCAAAGAAAACATTTGCAGTCAGGTTGAAAGGATGGATCCGGCCATTCAGAACCACAGATGATCCGGATGCAGTAGAGGGCGCTTCCGTCACAACATCAGGCGGTCTGAATGTGGTGAAAGACGCGTCCAGCCCCTGAGCATTCCCCGCTGTATTGCTGGTAGCCACCCGGTAATGATAGGTCCTATTCGGTTCCAGACCTGACAATTCCGTACTGACTGCGATTTCTCCCGAACCGGAGACCGGGCTCTCTGACGCAGCCTGCGTCTCCCCGTAATCCGTTGTCAATCCATATTCAAATGTCACATCTGTGCTCAGGTTTTTTGGATTGACAAGCCCGTTCAGGGTGGCGCTTGTACCGTTAACATCACTGGCCGCCTGGGTTACGGCATCCGGGCCGTCACTCAGAACAAATGAAACCAAATCACCCGAATCGATTCCGACCGCATTGGTGGCCGTAATCCGATAGAAATAGGTTTGATTGACAGTGAGCCCGGTGATATCTGCACTGACCGGTGTATTTTCCATACCATTCACCGAACCAGGAATGGCAGAAACTGTATTGCCCAGGCTTTCTGTCTCACCCCATTCAAACTGGACTGTAGTAGAGAGATTATTGGGATGAACCAGCCCCTTTAAACTGGCACCGTCTTCTGAGGTAATGGGGGTTTGCGTCTCAGCGTCTGGACCTTTTGCAATCGTAAATGTCTGGTCATCACCGTCGGTCGTCCCTTTGCTGTTGGTGGCCGCAATCCGCCAGTGATATTCCTGATTGGGCAGTAAACCGGTAACAGTCGCGGTGACATCCTGATAGTCACTTCCGGTCAACGTTCCTGTTTCAGATGGTATTTCTTCATCATAAGAAGTGGAAGTGCCATATTCAAATGTCACGTCCGTGCTGTAATCGCAGGGATTCACTTGTCCGTTCAACGTAGTGGAATAGGCGGTCGCATAAACACTTGCAGTTTCATCAGTGATGAGCGGCCGCAAGGTGGATACATTTGATTTGAAAACCTTGTCGTTCACACCGGCATACAAAAAACCATCTGAATCAACGGTAAGCGCTCGCACAACGTCCCCGTCAAGGCCGCTGCTGACACTGGTCCATGAAGCCCCGTCGACTGAGCGGAAGACGCTGCCGGAACCCGTGCTTACAAACAAGTGCCCGGCAGAGTTTTCAGCAATTAAATGAAAAGAAGATTCATTTGTTATATCTCCACTTTGAATACAACTTACCCACCCTTCGCCGTTACTATCCGCACGGAATACGCCGCCATCAATGTGTTCTGGCCGTGGATCTTCGTCTGTTACGACATATATGTCTCCCCCGATTGCTTCGAGTATTCCTTTAATAATATAACCCGTTATCCCGTCGGTGTCCAATTTGGTCCAGATGTCTCCTTTGTTGTCTGAACGATATATGTCCTTTACTGGCCCACACGCGAAAATATAGTCGGAAGTGACCAGTAATTTGTCTATCCCTGCATGAGCCAAGCCAACAGAACTCCAATTCAAACCGCTATCTGTTGATCTGACGACACCAGTGGTTGTCGATGCTACGAAAAGATAATACCTGTAATCCCAGGCACTCAGTTCTTCAACGAGTGTGCCTATAGCCATTGGAT
>Ga0272442_10002532_pt1 | contig 26436 bp, 19 predicted proteins | sample SSMForm2O_FD_200262 | JGI IMG/M metagenome (GOLD analysis project Ga0272442, IMG submission 200262) | Marine sediment archaeal communities from Little Sippewissett salt marsh, Falmouth, MA, United States - SSM-Form-2O | ecosystem: Environmental > Aquatic > Marine > Wetlands > Sediment ... | reverse complement strand
ATCCTAAGCTTGAAGGTAACCGTTCTAAGCACATTCATATATCAGGTGGTTAGGTGATATATACTTTTCGGAGGTGTAGGCACGCGCTCCTCCCCGGCCTAAAGACCGGGGTCTCCGCGCTGCTACGAAGATGAAGAAGGTGATACCTCTAAGTTGTCTCACCTAAGATGGGACTTTCTATTCAAGGACGCCAAGTAGAGTTCTTCACCGTTCTTGGGATCGTCTCTCCCAGATACGCCCGTTTAGAGAGCTAAAACAAGTAAACTTAAATAAGGGCAAGTATTTTGTACCATCGTGTGGTTGGTTGATACAAATAATTATCTACTTGACACCGCTCTTCGACGGTTAGTAAAAAGAGTTATCACTAATTTAGGATAAGATCGTAAACTTGTCCATGATTTTAAGTTTAATTCAGATTTAGAAAGGAATATATAGCAAAAAATGTCATTATCACCGCAGATAATAGCGGAAAATCGGAGAAGGGATGGACATGATTGGTGTAGGGACGATCACGAGAATCTGGACGGCGCTTTTGGTGACGCTGGTGCTCGCAGGCCCGGCTTGGGCGGCCGACAACCCAGAGGGGTACTACCTGAAGAACGAGCAGAAGCTGGAGCAGGACGTGGAGGGAGAGGGCTACGTCATGGTCTACCAGAATGTGAACACGAAGACCCTCCAGCTCCAGAATTACATGCACGGCAGCGGGATCATGGACGCAGCGACCCTGCTAAACTCTAATCAGAGCTGCAGTAGCACATACACTCAGGACCGCGATACTCATGTTTACGGGGAATCGGTTACATCCTATCACAGTAACATCTCCTTTGTGGAGCAGAACGAGATGACCTATGCGCCCGTGGCGATGGCCTACGGGACGGGATACTACGAGAAGAATCCCATAGTCTACAACTCCAAGCTGAAGGAGAAGACCGAGGGCAAGAGCTACCAGGAGGGCGTCTCAATGCACCACCAGATTGAGTATGCTTCCGCCTTCGTTAAGGACATCGGCGTCGAACTCCAGTGCAAAGAGCCAGCCCCATCTTCGGGACGCGCCTCAAAAACCGTAAAAGGGCTCGGCCTCACCAGGATGAATATTGAGGAGGAAGTGACCGAGGGTTCGGTACATATAGGTCAACTCGTGACTAAAGCCGATCCCAACTACGGATGGAAGGAAACCCTCATCGAGATCGACGAGAACTACATTGGCAGCTTCAAGATCACCAAGAATATGGAGGTCTGTGTCAGCAAGTCCGGGTCTAAAGTGAGGCCTGACTGGCTCTCCTGTTGCTTCGGCGGCTACGACGGGATGGACGACGAAGATAAGATGTGGGGCGAAGAGGAGATCTTCGACTGCACCTGCCGGGACGTGGCCTGGGGCGACTCCTGGAACGATACCTCCAAGGCCCAGTATTGCAAAGAATGTTGAATAAAACCAAGGGCTGACGAAACTTCACGATGGTTTTATGAGAGGCGCTTGCCCTCCGAATCGGGCAAAGCGCCGCTCCCTCCAACTTATTCTAATTGTGCTGCTCAGCCGATGGGCAGAAATCCGATATCCTCTACGATGGACTGACCCTCATCGCTCAGGATAAAGTCTATGAAAACCTGCTCTCCCGCGTCGGGCTCGTTCCAGGTCATCACGTAAAGGGGTCGGGAGAGGGGATAGGTCTCGCGTTTTATGCTCTCAGTGGTGGGAACGACCCCCTCGTAGGCGACGGCGGAGAGGTTTCCGTCCTGGACGTAGTTGAAGCCGAGATAGCCGATCGCGTTCGCCTTTTCGCTCTTGGTTATGGCGGTCTTCATCTCGGCGTTGTTCTGGGTGTAGGTGTCGGCCCCCAGGGTCTCCGTCTTCAGGTCGCCCATCACCATCTCGTTGAAGAGGTCGCCTGTTCCCGAGCCCACCATCCGGGCCACGGCGTAGATCTCCCTGTCGGGACCGCCAAGCTCCTGCCAGTTGGTCACGTTCCCGTTGTAAATCGCCCGGAGCTGATCCCGGGAGAGGTTGGTGACGCCAAAGTCGTATAGCGGTTTGCTGACGGCGATGCATATTGCGTCGTAGCCTATCAGATACTCGGAGAAGTTGTCGCCGTAAAGCTCGATCTCATCGGCCCTGACCTGCCGGGAGGACATCCCGATGTCGGAAAATCCGCTGGCCACGTTCTTTATCCCCACCCCGGACCCGCCGACGCCGCTGACGGTCACCATGACGTTCTTTTGGAGCATGTTGAACTCCTCGGCACAGATCTCCACCAGGGGCATAACCGTCGTAGAGCCGGTGATGGTCACGGTGTCCAGGCCGTCCGAGGCTCCGCTGGCCCCAGCCAGGGCGAAAAGTCCCACCATTGAGCAGATCAGCATCAAAGAGGGCAATTTGGTCATCAGATCACTCCCCGAGTAGAACTACTCGTACTATATGATATTTGTTATGATAGTGGGCGATAGTACGGTGTACGATAGTATAGTGTACGATCGCTGATCTGGAAGATCATCTCACCCTGTCGTAGAGGGTCGTCCTCTGGACTGGAACCCTCCCGTTCCTCTCGATCAGATCCCTGAACTGATCTGGGGTCATGCACTCGGCCTCGCTGGCTCCTGCAGTCCGCGATATGTTCTCCTCCATCAGGGTTCCGCCAAGGTCGTTTACACCCCAGAGGACGGTCCTTCCCGCGAGCTCTCTTCCAAGTTTCACCCAGGATGCCTGGATGTTAGTGATGAGGGGATGGAGGGCAACTCTGGCCAGGGCGTGCATCTTCAGGTTTTCGAGGTGGCCCATATTCGAGGACATGGGTCCAAGGTCGTTGTTCCCGGGCATGAAGGGCAGAAGTACGAACTCGGTGAACCCGCCGGTCTCAGCCTGGATCTCCCGGAGGAGGAGAAGGTGGTCGATCCGATCCTCCAGGCTTTCCAGGTGGCCGTAGAGCATGGTGGAGGTGGTGGGAACCGAGAGGCGGTGAGCTGTGGTGATCACGTCCTGCCATTCGGCCGTGGTCAGCTTGGAGGGGCAGATCTCCATTCTCACCCGGTCCACCAGAATCTCGGCCGCGGTTCCCGGCATCGATCCGAGACCGGCCCTTTTCAGCTCTCTAATCGAGTCGGAGGGGGTGACGCCGGAGTTCTCTGACATGTAGAAGACCTCCATGGGGGAGTAGGCATGAAGGTGCATCCGGGGGTAGTTCTCCCTGATCGCCTCCAGGATTCGGCAGTAGTCCTCCAGGACCAGGCCGGGGGCGAGACCACCCTGGATGCAGATCTCGGTGGCAGAAAACCTCTCCGCCGCCGCCACCCGGTCTAAGATCTCCTCTTCAGTTAAAAGGTAGCCGTCGGACCTTCGAAAGGCGCAGAACCTGCAGCTTCCCACGCACCGGTTGGTGAAGTTGACGTTTCTGTTGATGACGAAGGAGACCTCGTCGCCGCATAGCTCTTCTCGGAAGAGGTTGGCGAGCCGAAAGAGCCGAACCGGCTCGTTCCAGAGCGCCATGAGAGTGGCCCGATCTGTCCAACCGTCCTGGGCTAGGAGGCAGTCGTCGAACTCCGATGCCTCTCGCTCTTGAGATAACATCACTCGACATCACCGTCCGACGGGCAGTTTTTAGTCCCCTCGTTCATGATTCTCCGCTCCTTTGGAAGCTGGCTGGCGAGCTCGCCTCGAACATAAAGACCGCACCCGAGAACCCCGCCCCGATAAGATACCACCACGTAGCCGTCCTCGAGCTCCGCCTCCAACCTCTGCCGATCTCCCGCTATGAACTTTTCAGCCTGATCCGTGGAGAGGTCGACGGTGTTCTTGGTGGCAAATCGGCCGAAGAGCTGGAGGGCGTAGGTGGTGGGCTTCGGGACCCGGCCCCGGACCGATATGAAACGGAGGCCCACCGACTCGCACCTGAGGTCCGGGATCTCGGGGAGGCTGAAGGCCCAGATGTTCCGCCCCTTCCTGTAGAAGCTCACGCCCTCGAAGGCGGCAGGAGGAATCCCGAACCTAGACTTCATCATCTCTGCCACCTCAGACCGGTCCAGCGGCGAGAAGGGCGACCTATTCTTTAATGAGCTTTGCGACAAAGAATCCTCCTGTATCGTTCTGGTGGGGGTAGTACCGAGCAGACTTTTCCATCTCCTCCCCGAAGACGGATCCGGCCCATTCGGCCAAACCCGGGGAGCTCTCAAGCCCCGGTATGGAGACCTTTTCGAGGCTGACTTGAGGGACCCGTTCGGCGACCCAGGATACGACGGCCTCGTTCTCCTCGGGGGCGAAGGTGCAGGTGGAGTAGACGACCACGCCTCCGGGCTTCAGAAGATCCGTCGCCCTTGCGAGAAGGCCGCGCTGGAGGCGCTGAAGGCCAAGGGACCGCTTAAGGCTCCAGCGACCCAGGACGGTGAGGTCCTTTCTCGCCATCCCCTGGCCAGTGCAAGGGGCGTCGACGAGGACCCGGTCGAACTTCGTGGACGGGAAGCGGCGACCGTCGTACCTGGTCACCACCACGTTTATGGCCCCCGCCCTCTCGCAGTTGGACCGGAGGGAGGCGACCCTGGTGTTGGCGGGGTCGTTAGCCACCAAAAGTCCCCGGTTCTCCATCATCGAGGCGATCTGAGTGGTCTTGGACCCGGGAGCAGCACATAGATCCAGGACCATCTCTCCCGGTTTCGGGTCGAGGACGACGGGAGATGCCATCGATATCTCCTCCTGGACGTGGATGTGGCCCATCAGGTTCTCGATGAGGTTTCCGGGCTTTTCCACATCTAGCTCGAGGCCGAGGTCGTACCAGGAGAAGGGCCGGTAAGCCACTTTCGCCTCCTTAAGGCGGAAGAGGAGCCGATCCCGATCGGTCTTGAGGGTGTTGATCCTGGCGGTGACGGGAAGGGGGAACGCCATCGTTTCGACAAACCGATCGAAATCCGGCACGATTGCCCTGTACCTCTCGAGACCTTCCATGCCTCCGCAGTTCTCGGTTATAGGATATATTCTCAGCCGTTCGGCTGAGACGGAAGTTTCAATTTATGAGCACAAAGAATTAATAGTCGAAATGATCAGTGGACAATGCGGCAAACTGTTTCGCGGTTTTTCGCTAAGGACGGTGAAGTGATTGTACGGTAATGATAGAGGTTCTTTCCGAGGCGAGAGCTTCGCACCCTCAGCACCTGTTGAGGCCGGAAAGGAGTACGATGTTGAGATCGAGGACGTCGCAAAGAAGGGCGACGGAATCGCAAGGATCGAGGGGTTCGTAATATTCGTCCCGGACACCAAAGTTGGCGACCAGGTGACGATAGTTGTCGACCGTGTAATGCAGAGGTTCGCCATCGGCCACAAGGCCTGAACGTTCGGATCATTCTCTCTTTTAACTAGGACGGTGAAGTGTTTTGTACAGAAGTGATAGAGGTTCCTTCCGAGATGACAGCTTTGAGTCCACAGCTCCCGTCGAGGTAGGAAAAGAGTACGACGTCGAGATTGAAGACATCGCAAAGCAGGGCGACGGGATCGCCAGGGTCGAGGGCTTCGTAATATTCGTCCCCGAGACGAAGGTCGGCGACCAGGTGACGATCGCCATCGACCGTGTGATGCGAAGGTTCGCCATCGGCCACAAGGTCTGAAGGCGAACGAAGACGTATATAAAAAGATTCAGCCCGATTGGGCTGAAACCCTTTATTTTATATGTTCAATAGGATTTTATATATATCTCTTCAGCGCGCCTTCCAGGTCCGCCAGGAACAGGTCGACTTTCTCGCTAGTCGAATGAGGCATCAAGATCAGCCTTAAGGCCTTCGGGCTCCGGGTGGTCGAGACCCTCCAGCAGCATTCGAGAAGATCGGACCTGACTTCTTCGGGATGATCCATCCTTAAGGTGACGACGTTCATCACCGGCTCGATGACCGGCTCGACGCCGATCTCTCTTGCGCCCGCCACCATCCGCCTGGATAAGTCCATGCAGCCGTCGACGACCTTCGTGAACCCCTCTCTTCCAAGATAGTTCATCACCGCCCAGACGGCGGCTGCAATGGCACCGCTCCTCGTCCCCGTAAGGGCCTTCGGCCTTGCCATGGTCAGGTACGGGGCGTAGGCTGCAAGCCGCTCCATATCCTCGGGGTGCCTGAAGAGGAGGCCTCCGCCCGGGATCGTCGCCATCCCCATCTTGTGGGGATCGATGGTGATGGAGGTGACGCTCTCGACCTCGAAGTCCCACTTCCAGCCTCCACCCAAGAAGGGGAGGACGAAACCACCGAAGGCGGCGTCGACGTGGAGGTGTATCCCGGAATCGAGGGCTAGCTTGCCCAGCCGGTCGATGGGATCGACCTGGCCAAACTCCGTCGTCCCCGCAATCCCCACGAGAGAGACCGTCTTATCGTCGATCAGATCCTCGACGGAGCCAAGGTCCACCTTCAGATCGTCGTCGAGGTCTGCCTTCCTGATCTCTAGACAAAGTAGGTCGCCGATCTTGTCGAAGGAGAAGTGAGCGGACTTGGGGACGACGATGTTTCCGTCCCTGAAGTCGTGGGCGTTTCTTGCGGCCCGAATCGCCTGGATGTTCGACTCTGTCCCCCCCGTCGATAGGTAGCCGACGGCGTCGGGATGGCCGAGCATCTCGGCCATCATCCTCACAGCCTGCTGCTCCAGCTCGGCGGACCCGGGGAAGAGGCCCGGATCCCCGAGGTTCGTCTCCTGGAACTTTTGGTGCGCCTTCAGCGCTATAGGGTGAGGGGGGGTACACATGGAGGAGAGGATCCGATCGTAGCTCAGATCCTTCGCCCTCATCTTCGAGAGGCCCCTCATGACCTCCTCTTCGGATAGACCTCGATCTCTCAAATCAGATACCTCGATCAGTTTCGTCTATCAGTTCCGGCCTGCTGCCAGCGATCACTCCTCTCGGAGCGCCCTCAGCATGATGATCTTCTCTGCCCGGGCCACCGTCTCCCTGACGGTAGCGACGGCGTCGATGTTGGCGGAGATGCTGGTGATCCCGATCTCGACGAGCCTCTTTGCCATCTCGGGGTAGGACCCGGCCTGGCCGCAGATGGAGGTGGTGACGCCGGCCTTGTTGCACCGCTCGACGACGTATTCGATGAGGGTCAGGACCGCCGGGTGAAGCTCGGAGTAGAGGTCAGCGACGTTCTCGTTGTTCCTGTCGACGGCGAGGGTGTACTGGGTGAGGTCGTTCGTCCCGAAGGAGATGAAGTCGATCCCGTCCTCGATGAAATCCTCGATGGTGAGGGCGGCACCAGGGGTCTCGACCATGATGCCGACGTCGATCTTACCCAGGTCTAGCCCCTCCTCGACCATGAGGGCCTTGGCTTTTTGAAATTCGCTGACGTGCTGGACGAGGGGGAGCATGATCCCGACGTTGGTAAGGCCCATCTCGTGAAGCTTCTTGAAGGCCCTCATCTCCAGGCGGAAGTGGTCGGTGTCGGTCAGGTCCCTTCGAATTCCCCTCCAGCCGAGCATGGGGTTGTGCTCGGAGGGCTCGTTCTCCCCGCCCTCCATTCCCCGGAACTCGTCGGTGGGGGCGTCGAGGGTCCTGACCCAGACGGGCTTGGGATAGAAGGCCTCGGCCACGGTCCTCACTCCTCCGACCAGCTCGTCTATGTACTCCTCCTCCTTGCCGGCGTTGATGTAGTACCTTGGGGTCTTGCCCAGGCCCAGGATCATGTGCTCGATCCGCAGGAGGCCGACGCCGTCTGCCAGGGTCGCTGCGGCCTGCTCTGCCGCCTCGGGCATGCTGACGTTCACCTTGATCTCGGTCGCGGTTATCGGCTTGGATGGGGCGGCAAGGACGGCCCGGGCCGGTGCCTCTTCTTTCGCCTTCTTGACGCTCCCCTCGTAGACCTTCCCCTTGCCGCCGTCGACGGTGATCAGCATCCCGTCGGATAGAGTCTTCGTACCCTTCTTGGTCCCAACGACAGCAGGACAGCCGAGCTCTCTGCTCACAATGGCGGCGTGACAGGTCATGCCACCCTCGTCGGTGACTATGGCGCCAGCCCTCTTCATGGCCGGGACCATGTCGGGGGTGGTCATCACCGTCACCATGATGTCGCCTTCGGTGATCTTGTCCAGGTTCTCGGGGCCGGTGACTATCTTCACAACGCCGGTGGCCGCGCCCGGAGAGGCTCCAAGGCCCGTGAGGATGACCTTGCCGCCCTCCTTGGACTCGGCTGCCTTGGCCCCGGCCTTCTTGATGGTGGTGACGGGCCTTGACTGGAGGATGAACATCTTGCCGTTCTCGAAGGCCCACTCGATGTCCTGGGGGATGCCGTAGTGCTTCTCCAGAACCTCGGCCTGGTCGGCGAGCTTCAGGATCTCCTCGTCGGAGAGGACGAGCTTCTCCTTCATATCGGCGGGGACCTTCTTGGTGATCGTCTCGCCGGTCTTCTGGTCCCTGACGATCATGATCTCCTTTGAGGCGATGAACTTGTTTTGGATCTTCTTATTGGTCCTGTCGACGACGTAGTTGTCGGGGGAGACGCTCCCGCTGACCACGGACTCGCCCAGGCCCCAGGCGGCCTCTATGATCACTTCGGGCTCGCCGGTGCTGGGATGGGAGCTGAACATCACCCCTGACTTCTCGGAGTTGACCATCTTCTGGACAGTGACGGAGATGTTCACCTTCTCGTGCTCAAAACCCTGCTCCACCCGATAGAAGATGGCTCTGGCGCCGTAGAGGGATGCCCAGCACTTCCGGACCGCCTCGAAGACCTGGTCTTCCCCCAACATGTTCAGGAAGGTCTCCTGCTGCCCCGCGAAGCTGGCGTCGGGGAGGTCCTCGGCAGTGGCGCTCGATCGGACGGCCACCAAGACCTCTTTCCCCTCACGTTTGCACATCTCCTGGTACCGGTTTCTGATATCCTTCTCGATATCTTTGGGGACTTTCGCCTCCAGGACCAGCTTCTTTGCCTTATCCGCTGCACCGTTCAGGGCTGCGGGGTCGTTCACGTCCACCTTCAGCGCCTCGAAGATATCGTCTGCTATTCCGGATCGATTGATGAAATCTCGATAAGCCTGCGCGGTGACCGCAAAGCCCCCTGGCACGGGAGCGCCCACGTTTATCATCTCGCCAAGGCTTGCGCCCTTCCCGCCGACGACGGAGACGTCGTCTTTTCCGACTTCTTCCAGCCAAACAACAGCTGCCATTGGATAACCACCTTCTCCCGAGGAAACTATGCCTTCCGTTCTGAAGTGTTCTGAATGAGCTTGTTGCGGGAGATGCAGGTGGTACCGTATATATCTGTTTTCACGGGAATCGCTGAATGTAGAAAATTGCGACACTCCAGACGGAAAATTACACAAAGGGGGCGCGAATAAGCCAAAGCCATGTTCAAAGAGCTGGCCAGCGCTTCCGAGTCCCTGAAATCCCTTCTTGAAAGGTGCGGCCCCGTCAACAGGGCCGAAACGGTCCATCTGGCCGAAGCCCGAGGCAGGGTCCTCTCCGAGGATGTGACCTCCCCCGCTAACCTTCCCGGATTCAACAGGGCCGCCATGGACGGGTACGCCGTTCGGGCGGCGGACACCAGGGGCGCCACCCCCCTCGCCCCCGTCTACCTCAAGATCGCTGAGGAAGCCGGGGAGGGGAGGTGCGTTCCCGTGAGGACGGGGATGCCAGCGCCTCCGGGGTCAGACGCCGTTTTGATGCTGGAGGACGCCCTTCTACGAGGAGAAGAGGTGGAGGCGACGGCTGAGGTCCATCCTTACCGAAACATCGCCCGGGTCGGCGAGGACGTCGCCCTCGGCGAGACGATTTTAAAAGAAGGCCACCGGCTCAGGCCTCCCGACATAGCCCTCCTGGCGTCCCTTGGCCTCAAGGAAGCCAAAGTCTACGAGAGGCCGAAGGTGGCGATCATCCCCACTGGGGGCGAGCTCGTCCCCCTCTTCTCAGACGAGAAACTGAAGCCAGGACAGGCCCGGGAGGCGAACGGGATCATGTGCGAGATGTACGCCGAGATCTGGGGCGGGTCGCCCCGGAAGACTTCAATCGTGAAAGACGACCCGGACCTCATCAAGGAGGCCATCGTCCGAAGCCTCGACGCCGACCTGATCCTCATCTCCGGCGGCACCTCCATCGGTGAGGAAGACTACGCCCCACCGATCCTGACGGAGATGGGAGAGCTTCTGGTCCACGGGGTGAGGATCACCCCCGGAAAGCCCACCGCCCTGGGGATGATCGACAATAAGCCCGTGATCTGCCTTCCCGGCTACCCAGTCGCGGCTCTCTCCGCCCTCTACATCTTCGCCCGGCCTCTGATCACCATGATGGCCCACCGGACCGACCTTCCAAGAGCGGTCCCGGCGAGGCTCGACGGAAAGATCGTCTCGCGGCCCGGATACCTCACCTTCGCGAGGGTGAGCCTCGGAGACGGCGTTGCCACGCCCATCATGACCTCAGGGGCCGGGATCCTCAGCTCTGTTGCCAGGGCCGAGGGGTACGTCCTGGTGCCGGAGGAAGTCGAGGGAAGGGAGAAGGGCGAGGTGGTGGAGGTGAACCTGATCGAGTGATCGGGAGTTGGAGGGAGTAAGGGGCGGGATCGACCACGGCCGAAGGGGAACGGATCCACACATCCATCCTAAATTAATTAAATAGAGAATACGACGTGATCAGAGCGGGCCCCCAACTGTGCGCGAGTTTTTCCTGGTGATCGAGGACTTTCACGACCGTAGGATTATAGCCCATGGCAGTAGTAGGTGGCCCGAGGCGGGAGCGTTCAGGCGGTGAAATGTCACCAGAGCAGAATGAAAGCGCATCGGTACAGTTATGACCGATAGAACGCAATTATGTATTTATACCATAGTGCTATAGTGCTATAGTGCTATAGTGCCTGTGGGATGGGTCGCAATGATGAAATTAAACGATCTATCAGTGATGAGATTAGGTAGTCTTCATGAGGGGAATCGCACACGACATGAGCCTGCCAGCATTGATGGGGAGTTGCCCTCGATAAAAGTGAAGGATGGCATCATCGTTACACGCCGAGGAACTAAAATTGAGCTAGGAAGGCGCGGTATCGAAGGTCTGCTAAAGAAAAAACTTTGATATTTCCCCCATATGTGCGATGAAGATCCCAATTCTAATCTCTTTGATCAACTGGGCGAGTTTTTCAAGTTTTATAATAAGCAGTTTATACCGGCACATTCTCTTTTAGTCTCAAAAATAGACACCATGCCTCAAGATATAAAAGGGCAGGTCCTGCAGATATTTAAATACCTATCCAATGTTTTTGATGAAGATGTTGTATCACAAGAAGCAAAAGGACAACACATATTCCATGCAGAACGTGCTTTAAACGATATAACTGTGGTATGTTATAAGTATGTACTAGGCTCAATTATAGGAGAAACAAGCCAGTTCAGCGCCAAGATTGATAAGATTGGTAAGGCCAAGTTACAATATTGTATCGACACAGATTTAGATACTTACAACAAAACATATAAATTATTTGATAGGCATAGAAAGCAAGCAGTCGAAATCGAGGAATGTACCACTGAATCATCTAATGTTAATACTATTAAAATTATAAAAACGTACGGTGATGCAATAAAGATAGGGTCCGAGTTAACAAATTATATGAATTTTGATAAATTAGAGTCACTTGAAATTGCGGGATCCCAAACCACGGAAATTGTCAATAATCAACGAGAAATGATAGATCATTTAAAGCAACTGACAAGCAAAAAGCAGCAAATATTCTATATAATCGTCGGAGTAGTCCTCACCACAATTTTAGCAGCGGTAATTGACGAAACCGCCGTAATAAATGCTATATCTGACATCACCACAAATTGGACTCCATAGTATGACATTCGGGTTTAAGGCTGAATATTAGAACGATTTTGAATACAATAATTAATACAATTCATATAATCGACAACCAGAAAGCGCCACCAGCAAAAGTTGCTATCTGATCAGGCTCGTTTTTCGGAGGGGTATATTTCCTGTCCATTTCTCCATCTCTGCCACAAAGGATATTCTTCTAAATATCGCATCGTCGATCGGCAACCCTGCTTTTCCGCCGATCAAGTAAAATTTACTTGTCTTAACTCTTCTGGCGTTGAGTTTTTATACCTCCCAGGACACCATATTGATCATGCAAGACTGGATTCACCCTCATTTTGATTACGAGCCACAGAGGCCCCTCTTCCTCTGCGTCCTCTCCAACACCGACACCGGGAAGATCCCCGGCTTGAGCGCGGCGGGGGCGTCGCCGGACCTGACCGACTACACCCCCAGCGCCGATGCTGAGCTGGTAGAGCTGCACAAGATCGTGACGATACCCGAGGTCCCGGAATCCCCGGAGGGGGCGACGACCCCGGCGGTGGTGACGAAAGCCGCCCTCAGCCTCTCGGGGATCCCCTCCCTCTTTGTGACCAGCGGCCTGCGAAGAAAGCCCGCGGTCCCCTACGTCGACATGAACGGCTCTACCGGAAGCGACATCAGGTTTGCGCCGGCGGTCCCCGACGCCGCCGATATCATGGACCGGGCTGCAATGCTGGGAAAGAAGCTTGCAGCCTTCTCCGACTGCATATTCATAGGCGAGTCGATTGCGGGGGGGACGACCACCGCCATGGCCCTGATGCAGGCTCTCGGCTACCCCGGAAGGGTCTCCAGCAGCCTTCTGAATCACCCCCTGGCCAAAAAGCAGGAGATCGTCGATGCGGCCATGGACCGGTGCGGCGCCTCCTTCGGGTCGATGAAGTCCGATCCCCTTCGTGCCCTTCGAGAGCTTGGCGACCCCATGATGCCCACCGTTCTGGGACTATTGAGGGGATTGGGGGAGACGAAGGTGGTCCTGGCCGGAGGGACCCAGATGGCCGCCGTCCTCTGCGCCGCCGACGCTCTAGGGCTGGCAGGGGGCGACGTCTCCATCGCCACCACCAAGTACATAGTGGAGGATCGAAACGCGAGCTTCGTCGAGACGGTGGAGGAGCTGGGGAGGAAGTGGTACATGTCAGACCCTGGCCTTGAGAGGTCCAAGATACCAGCCCTCAGCTGCTACGCCCGCGGGAGCGCCAAAGAGGGCGTCGGCGCTGGCGGCGCAGTCCTGGCGGCCAGCCTCCGGGGCGTCACCCAACAGCAGATCGTGGAGGGGTCGGACAGGGTCCTGATGACCGTGGAACTGCCAAAGCCGGGCCGGGCCTGAAAGCAGAGCCGAACTGGAAGGGGAGTGCTGGAATCGATCCGAGCCCCCATCCGCAAAGTTATTTATCGATTGCCGGTCCAGTCAGGCCTGGGGCAAATTACTTGGAGAAAGATCTTAGATGCCAGCTCGTCGAGAACGCCTGGATCATCCTGCCCTTACTCTTCATTCTGATCCTCATATCCTACTTTCTCTTCCCCCTCATGGACGGGATCATCCTTGGGGTCGTCTTCGCCTACGTGGCCAGACCTATTAGAGACAAGTTCGGACGCCGCAGACGCCTGGGCTCAATAATCGCGACCACCGCCATAATATTTCCCATCGCCCTCATCCTCGGCCTCGGCGGGGTCGAGGTGATCTCTCAGCTCAACTGGGTGGTGGAGAACCAGGGAGAGATAATTCGAAGGGTCGGCATCTTCCTCAGAACCATCGAAATCCCTCACGAAAACTACGATATATTGTCCGCAATTTACGAAATACCTCCTGCGATCTACGAAGACCTGACCGGAAGCTTGAAGTCGATGATCGAGATACTGGCGAGGGTCCTCTCGAGCCTTCCGGTCTTCTCCTACGGCATGTCTGTAATTCTCACAGGCCTCAACCTCGTAGCCTCGATATACGTCTGCTACTTCCTCCTCATGGACGGCGGAAGGCTGGCGAGGGGGGTCATGACGATCCTTCCCTCTGAGAACATATCGATCTACAAGAAGTACAGCGCTCGGATCGACAGCATCCTCTCCGGCATATTCATCGGCGCCATCTACACCGCCATCGTCAGCGGACTTATCTCAGCGATTGTCTTTTACGCCTTCGGTATACCAAGACCCTTTGCCCTGGCCAGCATCGTATTCATATCGGGCATGATACCGGTCCTCTCCTCCTGGCTGGTGATAGTTCCCATAACTCTCTATCGGTACTTCGAGATGGGCCTCTTTGACGCCCTCTTCTTCTTCGCCGTCTCCACCGCCCTGATATACCTCCCCTCGGACCTGGTCATCAGGCCCTACATAGTCTCCACCAAATCAACGATCCATCCGCTGCTCGTGATCCTCTCCTTCGTCGGCGGGGTCTTGGTGGCTGGGATAGGCGGCTTCTTCCTCGCCCCCGCCCTGATGGGGATAGTAGTGGGAGTCTATCAGGTCCAAAAAGAGGAGACGGAGTCGTCGAGCGCATCCTTACAGCCCGCCAAAGAGTCCGTCGATTGGTCGGGCGACGAAGAGGCCCAGGAAGAGAAGCAATCGCTCCGAGAAGGGGCTGAGACGGAATAGAAATGCGATTTTATCTGGAGACCTACGGCTGCGCTGCAAACCAGGGAAACTCAGAGGCCTTCAGCGCTGCTCTGATCGAGATGGGTCACCTTCCCTCATCTTTGGAGGAGGCAGACCTGGTGATCGTAAACACCTGCGTCGTCACCGGCAAGACCGAGAGAAGGATGAAAAGGAGGCTGTCCCAGCTTCAGGGCAGAAGGCTGGTGATCGCCGGCTGCCTTCCCTCGGCGATCCCCGAGGCGGTCCGTGACATAAGCTGCCGCGAGGTGATGGGCATCCTCGATCGACCGGCGGGCATGAAGATGGGCGAAACCTTCCTTCCAGAGGGATCGAGACCTTGCCGTCGACAGACCGCCAAAAACCTCTGCACCGTAGTCAACATCTCGGAGGGGTGCAGGGGACGGTGCACCTACTGCATCGTCAGACGCGCCAGAGGCGCCCTTCGAAGCAAGACCGTCCAGGAGGTGGTCGAGGAGGTCCGGTGCCGCCTGAAAGAGGGGGTGGTGGAGGTACAGCTCGCCTCTCAGGACGCCGCAGCCTACGGGGCGGACCTAGGATCGGGCCTTCCGGAGCTTCTCGACGCCGTGATGGGGATCGAAGGCGATTTCAGGGTGAGGGTGGGGATGATGAATCCGGACCAGCTGAGGCCAATCCTGGATGATCTCATCCGATCGTACAAGAACCCCAAAGTCTACAAGTTCCTCCACCTACCCGTCCAGTCGGGAGCCGATGGGGTTCTCGCTGGCATGAAGAGAGGCTATTCGGCCAGCGATTTCCTGGATATGGTGGCGCAACTGAGGGTGGCCTTCCCCGATCTCACCCTCTACACCGACGTCATCTCGGGCTTTCCCGATGAGACAGAGGAAGATTCGAGGGCCACTGAGGCCCTGATCCGAAAGGCAGAGCCCGATAAGGTCAACGTCACCATGTACTCCTCAAGGCCAGGAACCGGTGCAAGCAGCCTCAAAGATATGCCCTCCCGGTTCAAGAAAGATCGCTCAAGACGGATCACTCGACTCTGGCAGGAGATCGCGGGGCGGAGAAACGGCCTGTATCTCAGAAAGACGATTTTCGCGCAGGTGACGGAAAGGGGAAGGGAGGGGACGATGATGGCGAGGTCGGAAAACTACAGGAAGGTCGTGGTCTCGGAACCTCTGCTTCTTGGAAGCGTCCATCAATTCAGGATCGTGGAGACGACCCCCTTCTACCTGAAAGGAGAGGTCGTAAGTCGCGAATAGGCGATCCCCTGTTGGGCTCATCAATTCAGCTGTTTTTGATTTTCATGATCCATATCCGCCTAGTATTAGACATTTTTGAGTCCATAATGATTAACACGCCACTAACCTTATTAATCATGAAGATAATTAAACGACATGGCCCAGGCGAGCGTTCTTCATACCAAAATAGAGAGAACGTTGAGCAGATTCTAGATGGATATTAACGAATGCGAGTCAGGTCTGCCCGAGAATCTGGGAAGTGAAGTGTGTAAAATATTCGGCGTTTGATTAAGGAGGGTTGAAATTGGCTGGAGAAGGAAAAACTGGAAAGACGAAGGTGTTGCAGGAAGAGACCCGAATCTTTGAGCCACCAAAGGAGCTCGTCGAGAACTCGAACGTAATGAAGTACATGAAGAAAAAGGGCATTAAGACCGAGAAAGAGCTGCGTGAGAAGTGTTCCAAAAACTACGTCGAGTTCTGGGACGAGATGGCCAAGGAGTACGTCGACTGGTTCAAGCCTTACACCAAGGTGATGGACGACTCCGACATGCCCTACTTCAAGTGGTTCACCGGCGGCTTGATCAACATGACCTACAACGCCGTGGACCGACACGCCAAAGGTGCCAAGAAGGATAAATTGGCCTACATTTGGGTCCCCGAGCCGACCGACCAGGCCACCCAGAAGATCACCTACGGCGAGCTGTATAAAGAGGTGAACAAGTTCGCCAACGGCCTAAAGAGCCTGGGAGTCACGAAGGGCGACAGGGTCAGCCTCTACATGCCCATGATCCCCCAGCTGCCCATCGCCATGCTGGCCTGCGCCAAGTTGGGAGCCATCCACAGCATAGTCTTCTCCGGCTTCAGCGCCAAGGGGTTCGGCGACAGGGTGAAGGACTGCGAGGCGAAGGTTGCCATCACCACAGACGGCTTCTATCGGCGCGGAAAGCCGATGCCTCTGAAGGCCAACGCCGATGAAGCCGTCGCCGATGCACCGAGCGTCGAGCATCTGATCGTCTATAAACGGACGGGTATAGACGTAGACTGGAAAGAGGGACGAGATGTCTGGTGGCACGACCTGATAAAGGGCCAGTCCGAGGAGTGCGAGTGCGAGAAGCTGGACCCCGAGCACAGGCTCTTCATCCTTTACACCTCCGGTACGACCGGCAAGCCCAAGGGCATCGAGCACGCCCAGGGCGGATACTGCGTCGGCCCGGCACAGACCTTGCACTGGGTCTTCGACCTGAAAGAGGACGACGTCTGGTGGTGCACCGCAGATATCGGATGGATCACGGGCCACTCTTACATCGTCTACGGACCGCTCACCCTGGGCGCGACCAGCATCATGTACGAGGGGTCTCCAGACTTCCCAGACTTTGGAAGGTGGTGGAAGCTCATTCAGGATAACAAGGTCACCGTCCTCTACACCGCACCCACAGCGATAAGGATGTTCATGAAGCAGGGGCCGGAGTGGCCCGACAAGTACGATCTATCGAGCCTCAGGCTCCTTGGGTCCGTCGGCGAGCCGATAAACCCCGAGGCATGGATGTGGTATCGTGAACATATCGGCGCAGGCAAGCTCCAGATCATGGACACCTGGTGGCAGACAGAGACTGGAACCTTCCTCAACTCGCCGCTGCCGATCACCCCCCTGAAGCCCGGATCGTGCACCTTCCCGCTGCCCGGATTCAACATATCCGTCTACGACGAGCTCGGAAACGAGGTGCCCCTGGGAGAAGGCGGCAACATAGTGAGTGAAACCCCGTGGCCATCGATGCTCAGGGCCTTCTACGGCGACAAAGAGAGGTACCAGAAGGAATATTGGGAGATGTACTGGGACACACCCAAGCGCGGCACCTATCTCGCTGGCGACAAGGCCACCAGGGACAAAGACGGCTACTTCTGGATCCAGGGCAGGATAGACGACGTCTTGAGCGTCGCAGGTCACAGGATCGCCAACGCCGAGGTGGAGTCTGCCATCGTCGCCCATCCAAAAGCCGCTGAGGCCGCCGTGGTCGGAAAGCCCGACGAGGTCAAGGGCGAGTCCATCGTTGCCTTCGTTATCCTGAAGGTTGGCGTCGATCCGAGCCCGGAGCTGGCCAGAGACGTAATCACACACGTCAGAAAGACGCTGGGTCCTGTGGCCATGCCTTCAGAGGTCCACTTCGTCAACGACCTGCCCAAGACCAGGTCCGGCAAGATCATGCGCCGGGTGGTCAAGGCCAAGGCCCTCGGCAACCCCACCGGCGACACCTCCGCTCTCGCCAACCCCGAAGCTGTAGACGGCATACCGCTCATCGTTTAGATGAGCGATTCCTTTTTTATTTTCGAGATTTTTGTGCTGGCAGCCTTCTGACACCAGACCTTTCAATTCGCCCCTTTAGATACCTCGAAAATATCCTTTAATTCTCATTGCAGGTGGCTGACAACGGTCGATCCCCATATTTATGACGTATTGACCGCGGATGGCATCCATCTGTTTACCATCATCTTAATGATAGGTCTATTGGGAATGTAACTGAATTTGTAATTATTGTTCCAAAAATTTGCATCGTAAAGGTCTATTTGGACACTATTGAGAGAATCTAATTTTTATTTCGGTCAGACAATGGAAATAATATGACCTATCAGCAAAAGCTCAGCCGACGATAATCAAACGCCATTTGGAGATCCATCCCTGCAGTTAGAATATAAGATACAGGTGATTTATATTTATTGTAATTAAAATGCGCCGAGTGCTTATTTATACCAATAAGGTGACAATTCGACATGCTTTGAAATGGTCTGTTTCTCAATAATGACAGATTCAAATGCGCATCAACAAAGGTCGATGTTGCAGGAATACTCAAATCCACATTTAGAATTAAGTTTTTTAGATATTCTTAATAATTGAGCAAAATACATCATGATAAATCATTATAATATTTGTTCTCGATAGATTTATAAACAAAGGAAGTACAAGGTAGCCAGGTGTTTCCGATGCGACTCCACAATGCTGAGGGGATATGTTGAAAGAGGCGAGCCGAATGCGCTCAATTATCCCAAAAGACCGCATCTAAATGTACATCTATCATCAGATAGATCTTGATATCAGTGTGGAGAAGCCGAAACATCTCAATTTGAGGGTTAAAAGGAGGATTTTAAATTGGCTGAAGGAAAAACTGGAACTACCAAGGTTCTGATGGAAGAGACCAGGATTTTTGAGCCGCCAAAGGACCTGGCCGAGAACTGCAACGCCTGGCAGTGGGCGAAGAAGAAGGGGTTCAAGACCGAGAAGGAGATGCGTGCCTGGTGCGGCGAGCACTACATCGAGTTCTGGGACGAGATGGCCAAGACATTCGCCGACTGGTATGAGCCCTATACCAAGACTCTCGACGACTCCGGCATGCCGTACTTCAAGTGGTTCACCGGTGGCAAGATCAACATGTTCTACAACGCCGTCGAGAGGCACATCGAGGCTGGAAAGGGCGCGAAGGTCGCATACCACTTCATCCCCGAGGCGACCGACCAGCCCGAGAAGGCCTACACCTACCAGGAGATTTACGAGACCGTCAACAAGTTGGCGAACGGCCTGAAGAGCCTCGGTGTAGTCAAGGGCGACAGAGTATCCATCTACATGCCCATGCTCCCCGAGACCGTCATGGCGATGCTGGCCTGCGCCAAGATCGGCGCCATCCACAGCCTGGTCTTCTCCGGGTTCAGCGCCAAGGGGTTCGGCGACAGGGTCCAGGACTGTGAAGCAAAGGTCGTCTTCACATCCGACGGCTTCTACAGGCGCGGAAAGCCCCTGCCCCTCAAGCCCCAGTGCGACGAAGCCATCCAGGAAGCGCCCAGCGTCAAGAACGTGATCGTTCTCAAGAGGACAGGCATCGACACCCCCTGGAAAGAGGGCAGAGACGTCTGGTTCCACGAGCTTGTCGAGAGCCAGTCCGCCGACTGCAAGACCGAGGTCCTGGATGCCGAAGACAGGCTCTTCATCCTCTACACCTCCGGAACCACCGGTAAGCCCAAGGGTATCGAGCACGCCCACGGCGGATACTGCGTATCACCAGCGCAGACCCTCAACTGGGTATTCGATCTGAAGGAGAACGACATCTGGTGGTGCACTGCGGACGTCGGATGGATCACCGGCCACTCCTACGTCGCCTACGGGCCACTCTGCCTTGGCGCAACCAGCGTCATGTACGAGGGTTCCCCCGACTATCCCGACTTCGGCCGCTGGTACAAGATCATCCAGGAACACAAGGTCACAGTCTTCTACACCGCACCGACCGCTGTGCGGATGCTCATGAAGCAGGGCTCGGAATGGCCCAAGAAGTACGACCTCTCCAGCGTGAGGTTGCTCGGATCCGTCGGCGAACCTCTGAACCCCGAGGCCTACGTCTGGTACCGCAAGTACTTCGGAAACGAAGTGTCCCCCATCATGGACACCTGGTGGCAGACCGAAACTGGATGTTTCATCATATCTCCGCTGCCAATGACACCCTGCAAGCCCGGCTCCGTCGCATACCCACTGCCCGGCTTCAACACCACCCTCTACGACGAGGACGGAAACGAAGTCCCATTGGGTGAGGGCGGCAACATCGTCAACCCCACCCCCTGGCCATCGATGCTCAGAGCCTTCTACAAAGATGAGGTCAGATACAAGAAGGAATACTGGGAGATGTACTGGAACACCAAGCCCGGCACGTACCTTGCTGGCGACAAAGCCACCAGAGACAAGGACGGATACTGGTTCATCCAGGGCCGTATCGACGACGTTCTGAGCATTGCAGGTCACAGAATCGCCAACGCCGAGGTCGAGTCTGCGCTGGTAGCTCACAAGGACGTCGCTGAGGCAGCCGTCATCGGCAAGCCCGATGAGGTGAAGGGAGAGGCCATAGTAGCCTTCGTCATCCTGAACCAGGGCGTCGAGGCGACCGACGACTTGATGAAGGCGCTTAGGACCCACGTCAGGACCACGCTCGGCCCGCTGGCCATACCTGCGGCAGTCATCCCCGTCCAGGACGTGCCCAAGACCAGGTCCGGCAAGATCATGCGCCGGGTCATCAAGGCCAAGGCCCTGGGTAACCCCACCGGCGACACCTCTGCCCTCGCCAACCCCGAGGCTGTGGACGGCATACCGCTCATCTGAGGGCAGCCGGCCACTTTCTACCTTTTTTATATTTTTTGTACAATGATTCTCTTCTCAGAAAATCGTATGCAGCCTGCACCAATCGATAACAAATAGCCTTAGCAAAAGCTGTACATCAGGTCCAGTCTCCGAAATCATTCTTATATTTTCCGACATCATAATTGTGGTGACGTCGATCTTTTATCCCTTCAGTTTTGATGGATATTTGTTGAATAGTGTCCGAGTTCCGCATAAATGGTCCGGTTTTGAGATCTATTTTAATTCCAGGAACAGGATATGCTGGTACATCTTGTTTTTGCATAAATAACCGAAAGGGAAATCACCACCGTTATTCAGTTGAACAAATACAGACTATCGTCCTCAATAAGCCAGACGACATCTCCATCTTTTACCCCAAAGATTGTCGGAAACGTCAACTCCACTTTTTGAATTAAAAACCTACAATATCTTTAACAATTGAACATCATATATCAGTATAATTCCTTATAAAAACACATTTTTCGACACATTTATAAACGAGAAGAGGGAGATCGCACCAGTGTTTCCGAGAATGCCCCGAATAAAAAGGAGTTCGCTTGCGGTCGGTCTCGAAGAGAGGGACGCCAACGGGTGCTACATGGCGGCTGGGAGACGTGCTTCATTCAATCCATATCCGTCTCCAGATCGATCTCGTCGTCAGGAAGGGTCTTTAGCGGAAACGCTTCAAGCTAAAGGTTAAAAGGAGGTAGAAAAGTGGCTGAAGGAAAAACCGGAACAACCAAGGTTCTGATGGAAGAAACCAGGATTTTTGAGCCGCCAAAGGACCTCGCCGAGAACTGCAACGCTTGGCAGTGGGCGAAGAAGAAGGGCTTCAAGACCGAGAAGGAGATGCGAGCCTGGTGCGGCGAGCACTACATCGAGTTCTGGGACGAGATGGCCAAGACCTACGCCGACTGGTATGAGCCCTACACCACGGTGATGGACGACTCCGATAAGCCCTACTTCAAGTGGTTCACCGGTGGCAAGATCAACATGTTCTACAACGCCATCGAGAGGCACATCAAGGCAGGAAAGGGCGCGAAGGTCGCATACCACTTCATCCCTGAGGCGACCGACCAGGCCGAGAAGGCCTACACCTACCAGGAAATTTACGAGACCGTCAACAAGCTGGCAAACGGTCTTAAGAGCCTCGGTGTCGTCAAGGGCGACAGAGTATCCATCTACATGCCCATGCTCCCCGAGACCGTCATGGCGATGCTGGCCTGCGCCAAGATCGGCGCCATCCACAGCCTGGTCTTCTCCGGGTTCAGCGCCAAGGGATTCGGCGACAGGGTCAACGACTGTGAGGCAAAGGTCGTCTTCACATCCGACGGCTTCTACAGGCGCGGAAAGCCCCTGCCCCTCAAGCCCCAGTGCGACGATGCACTGTCGACCAACAACACCGCAAAGAACGTGATCGTACTCAAGAGGACCGGCCTTGAGGTCCCATGGACAGAGGGTCGCGACGTCTGGTTCCACGAGCTTGTCGAGAGCCAGTCCGCTGAGTGCGAGACCGAAGTTCTGGACGCTGAGGACAGGCTCTTCATCCTCTACACCTCCGGAACCACCGGCAAGCCCAAGGGTATCGAGCACGCCCACGGCGGATACTGTGTCGCCCCTGCTTACACCTGCAACTGGGTCTTCGACCTGAACGAGGATGACGTCTACTGGTGTACCGCCGACGTCGGATGGATCACCGGTCACTCCTACGTCGCCTACGGACCTCTCTGTCTTGGCGTCACCAGCGTTATGTACGAGGGATCCCCCGACTATCCCGACTTCGGCCGCTGGTACAAGATCATCCAGGACTACAAGGTCTCCGTCTTCTACACCGCACCGACCGCCGTGCGGATGCTGATGAAGCAGGGCAACGAGTGGCCCGAGAAGTACGACAGGTCCAGCGTAAGGCTGCTCGGATCCGTCGGCGAGCCCCTCAACCCCGAGGCTTACATCTGGTACCGCAAGTTCTTCGGAAACGAGGTCTCCCCGATCATGGACACCTGGTGGCAGACCGAGTCCGGATGCCACGTAATTTCCCCGCTGCCCATGACACCCTGCAAGCCAGGCTCCGTCGCATACCCCTTGCCCGGCTTCAACACCACCGTCTTCGACGAGGAAGGAAACGAGGTCCCACTGGGAGAGGGCGGCAACATCGTCAATCCCACCCCCTGGCCATCCATGCTCAGAGCCTTCTACAAGGACGAAGTCCGGTACAAGAAGGAGTACTGGGACATGTACTGGAACACCAAGCCCGGCACCTATCTCGCTGGCGACAAGGCCACCAGGGACAAGGACGGATACTGGTTCATCCAGGGCAGGATCGACGACGTCCTGAGCGTCGCAGGTCACAGGATCGCCAACGCTGAGGTCGAGTCCGCGCTGGTAGCCCACAAGGACGTCGCTGAGGCGGCCGTCATCGGCAAGCCCGACGAGATCAAGGGAGAGGCCATAGTCGCCTTCGTCATCCTGAATACGGGCGTCGAGGCGACCGACGACCTGATGAAGGCCCTGAGGACCCACGTCAGGACTTCTCTTGGCCCGCTGGCAATACCCGCGGCAGTCATCCCCGTCCAGGACGTGCCCAAGACCAGGTCCGGCAAGATCATGCGCCGTGTCATCAAGGCCAAGGCTCTGGGTAACCCCACCGGCGACACCTCTGCTCTCGCCAACCCCGAGTCAGTGGACTACATCCCTCTGATCTGAGGGAGAAAATTCAGGCCCGTTTAGGGTGGGGCAACGCCCCATCCTGACTCTATTTTTCTGATCGAATTATCTATTATGATGTTAGAGTAAAAAGCGCCGCTCGTCGCCGATATCTGAGCGGATCAATATCCAAAAAAGAGAACGACCTGAAAGAGCTGGTATCAATCGGCCGCTCTGCTAGTGTTCGTGCTCGTGTTCGTGGCCGTGATCATGGCCGCATCCGCAAGCATCGTCCTCTGGGCCCTGGATCAGAAAGCCCCTTCCCAGCTCTTCGGTGTCCACGTAATCTATGATCGTCGGGCTGTCTCCTAAGATCTCGGCGTCCTCAGGGATCATGTGGACTTTGATGCCGTTGCTCTCGAAGATCACATCATCTTCGGCCGGATCGTCCCAGGCGAGGACGTAGTTTGCGCCGGTGACGTCGGTGGCGGCCAGGATCATCCTGACCACCTTCCCCTCGATCATATTTCCCTTCAGAACCTCCGCGGCCACGTCTGTTATATCGATCATCGTCATCACCAACCATACTCGCATTTATCTAATCCTCGTTCAACTAATATCTAACTTTGGGATCACAAAGACGGTTTCGAAGATCTGGTCGTGCTGAGAAGGACGGCATAACTTAAGGATAAAGGCGGAGTTCTCATGGGAGTCGACTTGGGAGATCTCCTGGAAAGGGAGAATATAGAGATAAAGGAGCTGTCGGGGCGCTGGATCGCGGTGGACGCCTTCAACACCCTCTACCAGTTTCTGAGCATAATCAGGCAGCAGGATGGGACCCCTCTCAAGGACGGGTCTGGCAGGACCACATCTCACCTTTCGGGGATCCTCTATCGGATGACTAACCTGATGGAGGCCGGGGCGAAGGTGGTCTTCGTCTTCGACGGGGAGCCCCCCCGTTTCAAGAGAGAGACCCTGAACCAGAGGGCTGAGACAAGATCCAAGGCCGAAGAGATGTGGGAACGGGCGAAGGAGGAGGGGCTTGATGGGTTCAAGTACGCTCAGGCCGCCTCCCGCCTCAGCGACGAGATGGTGGCCGACTCGAAGCGTCTTTTGGAAGCGATGGGGATCCCGGTCGTTCAGGCCCCCTCAGAGGGGGAGGCCCAGGCGGCCCGCATGGCGATCAGGAGCGACGTCGATCTCGTGGGAAGCCAGGACTACGACGCCCTGCTCTTCGGCGCGCCGAAGGTGGTGAGGAACATGGCCATCACCGGCAAAAGGAAGCTTCCGGGAAAGAACGTCTACGTCGACGTCCAGCCGGAGGTGATCCACCTCGATGAGGAACTCTCGCGATTGGGGATCGAGAGGAGGCAACTCGTGGAGATCGGGATAATGTGCGGCACCGACTACAACGAGGGTCTTAAGCGGGTGGGACCCAAGACCGCCCTGAAGCTGATAAAAGAGCACGGAGACCTGGAGAGCGTCTTGAAAGCGAGGGGTGAGACGATAGAGAACGCGGCCGAGATCAGGGACCTATTCCTCGCCCCCCCCGTCACGGACGATTATGAGATCAAGATGAAAAAGCCGGATGCAGAGAAGATCCGCGGCTTTCTCTGCGATGAGAGGGACTTCTCCCCCGAGAGGGTGGATAAGGCGGTCAAGAGGCTGGAGGAGGCGATGAAGGTTGGGCAGAGCACCCTCGACAAGTGGTTCTAGCTTCGAGCTTTTCGACCTGGACCTGGACCGCGCATTGGAGCTGATCAAAAAGTCGGGCGCGAAAATCGTCGGAATCCAAGTTCCCGAAGGGCTGAAGAGGATGGCACCAGCCGTCGCGAAGGAGATCGAGGAGGAGACCGATGCAAAAGTGATGGTCTCTGGAGACCCGTGCTACGGGGCCTGTGATGTCGATCTCGACCTCTGCAGGGCGACAGACTTGGTGATCCACGTCGGTCACTCGGAGATGCTGGAGGGCGACCGCCTCCACGACAAAGTCATCTACATCGAGGCCAGGATGAGGACCGACGTCAAGGAGGCCGTCGAGAAAGCGGCCGACCTCCTCTGCGCCCGGCGGGTGGGCGTCGTCACCACCGTGCAGCACGTCCACAGGATGGATGGGATTGTGGACGTCCTGGAGAAGAGGGGGATCGAAGCCGTGGTCAGAGCAGGAGGAGGCAGGACTCGCTATCCGGGACAGGTGCTCGGGTGCAACTACGAGGCCGCCCGATATGCGGACGTCGATGAGTACCTGTTTGTTGGGACAGGCCAGTTCCATCCCCTCGGCGTGGCCTTCGCCACAGGGAAGAGGGTGGTGGCCGCCGACCCCGTGACCGGAAACGTTTCTGTCATTGACACTCTGTCGATGCTGAAACGTCGCTACGGAGCCATAGCCAGGGCTGGTGACGCCGAACGAATCGCTGTTCTTGTCTCCAAGAAGCCGGGACAGAAGAGGACGGATCTTGCAAGAGAGATGGCGGCTCTGGGAGAAGAGCATGGAAAAGAGATGGTTCTGGTCTACCTGGACAGGGTGGAGCCCGAGGTTCTGGTCAACCTGGGGGTGGACGCAGCCGTCTGCACCGCCTGCCCCAGGATCGCCCTCGACGACCAGGCCAAGTATCCCGTGCCGATCCTGACGCCGCCGGAGTTCGAAGTGCTGCTGGGGGCACGCGAGGGGGACTACCTTCTCGACGAGATCGAGTAGGGCCTGAAAAGAGCTCAAGTATTAATGGGTGTAGCATAGTAGGACGACTGAATATAGAAACATGGCCTCCGCTACGAGTATAGCAGCCGATTCCACGATAAAGATAGTTCTTAGAAAAGATTAGGTGAGGTGGCAGCGATCCATATTTCCCGAGGGCTCGCGCACCTAAGTACAGTATGGAACGTGGACGGGCTTATCTTCTGAGTTCGGAATGGGTTCAGGAGTGACCCCGCCGCTGTGGCCGCCACACTCGAAGCCAAGGTCCGGATTCGAACCGGAGTAGAATTGCTGGCTGCATTGGGGCTAAGGCCCCTATCATTCTGCAGGCAATTGCGTAACCACTCCGCCACCTTG
>Ga0272442_10002531_pt1 | contig 26443 bp, 22 predicted proteins | sample SSMForm2O_FD_200262 | JGI IMG/M metagenome (GOLD analysis project Ga0272442, IMG submission 200262) | Marine sediment archaeal communities from Little Sippewissett salt marsh, Falmouth, MA, United States - SSM-Form-2O | ecosystem: Environmental > Aquatic > Marine > Wetlands > Sediment ... | reverse complement strand
TCGATCTGTACTTTCATGGTCCCGTCCGCTCCTTTTTGATCGTTTCGATCGGTTGTGGTCTTCAACAACAACCTACGGAGCGGACACTGATTTCTCAAGCAGGCATCAACATTTGAACGTTATCAAGATTTTACAAACGTGCTGCCGGAGGCGCTGTGTATGCTGCTGACGCTCCCGACTAACCCGACGCATCCGAGGTCGCTAAGACGCTCGAACGTGTATTCGTCGAGAGAACGGCAGCTTTGAAGGATAACGATGGGCGCACCTCTAAGCTCCACGGTTCGAGGAACAGCCGGCAGCACGGACAGAAGCACTTCGAAATCAGGCTGCAACGGGGGCGCATTAAGGTCGACATGGTCTGCTTCCACAGCGATGGCCATGAAATCCCCAGCTGCGTTTGAGCGCCCCCTTGGAATGAACAGGGACCCACTGGAAGTCGAAGCAGGGATAGGAGTGTGTACGGACTGGTGGGGCCGGTCAATTTCGCTTTCGACAAGGAGGAAGGAGGGGTCATCGAAAAGTCTCTGGTCGCTGAGATGGCCCTGGTAGACAATGAGATTGGCATCGCGCAGGGCGGCCCGCACCCCGGCCTGGTCCGCCGGCGTCTTGTAGAACTCCGTGACCTCAACCGAGAGGTTCTTCATTTCGAGCGCGGTGGCGCGGCCAACAGTCTCGCAAAGCGGAAGTGTGCCGTATTCGCCCTGGGGATTTGCCACCATGAGAGCCTTGACGGTTGATTCCCGGGGAGGAGCGCGTTCGCGCAGCAGGCCGCGCTCGATGATTCTGGAGGCAACGCAAATGTCGAGAAACGGGATTCGACCGACGGCCAGAGAAAGGGCTTTGCTGCCGCCGGGCATGGAGAACGGCTCCACGGTCACCTGCATCTCGTTACCCAACAACAGCGTTCTCGCTTCTATGAGGGCATCGTCGGCGAATATTGTGACCGAACGAGGACTCAGAGAATGCTGCTCCAGAAAACGTTCGACGGCCGCTTCCGCCAAGCGGGGGTCGGGTGAGCGTGCGAAGACGATCGGTGAACGCCTGACGAGCGAGAGATAGGGGGCCAGCCACGGTGTTGTGTTCAACATGACACCTGCCTCTCTCGGCGTGAGTCGGGTGAGTATCACATTCCGCACCCGGCTGGGACCGATTGCCTCGATCAGCATGCGGTCGGCCGCCTCGCGCGAGAGAGATACGATGGAAACGTTGCTCGGCCTACGGTCGTAGCGGAACATGCGGCTCGAACCGGCGGGCGGGAGTTCGAGCACGTGTTGTACATTCTTCTGTTCCAGGAGGGCAACAATCCGCCTGTAGTTGCTTCCATCCCTCAACAACAAAGGAATCCCTTTGCACGCGGCCAAGGCAGCGCCACGCACTATGTTCTCAGGCTCTGAAACATCTGTCATGACTACGGAATCGGATGTCGCCCAGTAACGCGATGCGAACTCCAGACTCATCGCTGCAAGATCCGCCGGCAGGCTGTGCACCAAGGTCCCGACACCTTCGATGCTGCGTGGGATTACGGGATACTGTTCGCTCTGCAGCACCAGGACGCGTCGGGCATTACCCGCCTTGATGGCTTGGGCCGACGCTCTATCGCGGCTGTCATCAACTGGAAAGACGATGAGAAGGGACGGCCGATTGGATATTGCAAGTCTGGCCGCTACCGGTGCGGCGAGTGATGCGAGAGCAGGGTCGGCATCGGGAACAGCGATCAACTCAACGGGACTGTCCGGCGAATTTGTGAACACCCCTTGAGGAAGTACCCGGTGATGAGTCGACCGCCTGCGTTCCGAGACGTCAACAGTGCTGCCGGCCGCCAACGCAGTGTCGTCAAGTTCAGGAGGGGTGTCCTCCGGGAATTCCTGACAGCAGGCACAAAGCAGTGTGACCGTCAGCGCCGCGACGACCCTGAACCGGACCCCGGCCGGGAAAAGAGAAGATAGTGGTGATGTCTTCATCGTATAATCGCGCGTAACTTACCCCCGACCCACCGTGAGGACAATCAGCAGACTTCTGAATGAGAACTTCCGAAAGGCCGAACCGGCGCAAGGAGTGGTAGTCCATGGATTCCAGTTGCTGCCGACATGGGTTCGTGATAGGTTCATAAGCATGTTAAACTCGGAAATAAACGTCACACTTGGGAGGTAGTCGTGGAACTTTCTGAAAATGCCCAGTTCGCCATTTCTCTCACCCTTCAACCCATCAAGCTTCCGCCGGTGACAGATATCCTTGTCCTGGCCAAGAAATACCCTCAGGGGAAGATGGGAGTGATGGAAGCGTTCAAGTTCATTGCACCCGACGAGTTTGAGATGATAGACGTAGATGACGAAGACTCCATCGTGGAAGCAGTGCTGATCAATAAGAGGATTCTGAAACGTCTTTCTTCGGACAAGGTGCTGTCTGTGCTGAAGAAGTATGCTTTCCCCTACATTTCGCAGGGCGAAGCGGTGAACGTGGATTTCTCGGTCAAGCTTTCCTTCGATAACATCACGGGTGATGCCAACCAGGAATGAATGCCGGTGATATCGCCAGGACGGACTACACGGAGATATCTCCGTATGTCCCCACAGCCCAGGTAGTCGACAGGCTTGCGGCCCGCCGGTTTCTTGTGGTGAGGGATACGCGGGAGTTTCTCGGCTTGCTTACGCCCGCCGACCTCATCCAGAAGGCGCACCGGCTGGTGATCGACTGCCTGACGAAGAAGCCGGAGGTCACTCCGCAGACACCCCTGGATGAAGTGCTGCAGCTCATGGAGGAACACAGCCTGTTCGCATTGCCGGTATTGGAGGAAGGTGCGCTCACAGGCGTTGTGACCCAGGGCGATATTCTGCGGCACACGAGCCGCTATTCCGAGAACATGCATACTCATTTCGAGCGCATAGAACGCCTGGATGCGCTGGAGTTACTGTCCGCGGGGATTGCCCACGACTTGAACAACCTTCTCACGAGCATGCTCGGACATGCGTCTTTGGCAGCCATGGGCCTGGGGAAGGAGCCCACCCTTGCGCAGAATGTCGCGGAGATAGAAGAGGCGGCGGCCCGGGCGCAAGGTCTCGTGCAGCAGCTTCTCAGATTCTCCCAGCACGGCATGCCTGCCACGCGCACCGACGACACTAGCCGGCTTATACGCGAGAGTGCACGTTTCTTTGCGCTGGGGTCGCGATTCCATATGCGCTTGCACGTAGCAGACGATCTCGAGGCCATAACGGCCGATGCGGATGCCCTGTCCAGAATCATAGCGAACCTCGTGATGAACGCAAAGCAGGCCATGCCGGAAGGAGGCGTAATCACCCTGGAAGCCGTCGCCGTTACCCTGGGCCCGGCCAATGAGGCATCTCTTCCCGAGGGTGAGTATGTCCGCCTGTCGCTGTCCGATACCGGGACCGGTATTGAACCGGGTGTGATTCCGTGCATTTTCGATCCATTCTTCACGACGAAGCCGGACGGCAACGGCGTGGGACTAACCATTGTGCAGCGCCTTGTTTCCAGAGCGGGTGGACACGTGGCCGTGCAGTCCGATCCGGGTCGCGGAACGACATTTGCGGTGCATCTGCCCGTGCGGTCGATCGGTTCGAAGATCGCCGGTGCGTCAGAGAACGAACGCTTTGGGGACGTCTTACGGAGCGGATGTTTCTGCCTGGACCTCAAGGGCGAGACGAAGGAGGACATCATCGCGGAAATGGTGGCAGCACTGGCCGAGCAAGGCGAACTCAGCGATCCGGATGCGGTAATCGCGGCTGTGTTGGCACGGGAGGAAAGAGAGTCGACGGGGATGCAGCATGGAGTCGCCATGCCTCACGGCAAGACCGGCACGGTGGGGGGCCTCGTAACAGCCTTTGGCTTGAGCAGGCGGGGCGTCGATTTCGGGTCGCTCGACGGATCGCCCGCCAGGATCTTTATCATGACGATTTCGCCCTCGAATCGCAGCGGCCCCCACATCCGGTACCTGTCCCAGGTAAGCCGTGTTCTACGAAACCCGTTTGTGCGAGAACAGCTTCTCAACAGCCGATCATCCGACGAGATGATACGCCTGTTGTCCGCTCGGTCATAAAGGATGAATCCCATGATAATCAGGGAAGGCGAAAAAGTGCATGTTGTATCGCGACGGATGTTCCCTTCCGATGTTCGCCGACACTTTGCGGGTACAGTTGATGTAGTGGGGGAGGTAGCAATCCGGGTCACGGGCCATACGTTCATCTATCATTCGGAGAGTGGGAGATTTGAGAAGCGACCGAAACTGCGCACTCGCATCTTCTCCCTTACTGATGCCGGACTGGTGATCAGCATTCTGCCCGACGATACGGATATCGCACGCATCAAGTACAGCATCAAGAACGGACGCCTGACCGTGGAGGACGGGAAAACATTCCAGTATGACCTCAGCGAATACGCCGTTGATTAGAAGCCTCCTCAGAACCATCTCTTGTGCTTGAAATATGCGATCATTCCGCCCGCGACGGTTCCCATGACAACCCAGACGACCAGGTAGCCGAATCGCCATTTCAGTTCCGGCATGTGCTCGAAGTTCATGCCGTAAATGCCGGCTACGAAAGTCAGAGGGATGAAAACAGTGGCAATGATCGTCAGCACTCTCATGATATCATTCGTGTGGTTGCCGACAGCGGTCATGTAGACGTCCCGTGCGGCGCCGGCCATGTCCCGCAGGGATTCAGCGCTGTCGATAACTTGGATGGTGTGTTCATAGAGATTCCGGAGATATGGCTGGATCTCGCGACGGATGAGTCTCCTTTCCGCCTTGGAAAAGGCAGACACAACTTCCCGCAACGGCCAGACAGTCCTGTGCACAAGAGCCAGGTCGCGCCGAAGCTCGTAGATGGCCTGCCGGCAAACGTGGTATATGCCGTCTTCCGCTGCTGCTTGTACAGTATCCACTTTCTCGTCGATGTCTTCGAGAACGACAAAGCAGTTGTCGACAATGGCATCCAGAATGGCGTACGCAAGGTAGTCGCAACCCATGCTGCGGATCTTACCCTTGCCGGTCCGGATACGGTCACGCAGCATCTCGAAAACGTCACCCGGCTTCTCCTGAAACGTGAACAGGTAGCCGTCACCGAGAATCATGCTGACCTGTTCGGACACGAGATCTCCTGCTCCAGGCGAGTGATAGAGCATCTGGATCGTGCAGAAGACGTACTCGCCGTGGTCTTCGAACTTTGGCCGCTGTCCGGTGTGGATGATGTCTTCCAGCATCAGCGGGTGGAACCCAAAGATGCTGCCAAGGCTCGTCAGGATTTCGGGATCATGGAGCCCCGTGACGTTTATCCAGGTTACAGTCTTGCTGCCTATGTACTCACGGCAGTCTTCAGGTGTATCAACCAAGGTCTCGCGGATTGCCGTTTCGTTGTAGTCGATAACGGAGATGGTGACTTTGTCAACGCGCCTTTCACCCAGATAGACAAGGGATCCCGGGGGGAGGCGCGCCGCTTTCGCAGCGCGGGCGACCTTTGCTTTGAGGTTCGCCTTCATATTCACAGCGGCCCACGGCAAGCCACATGTGTCCGCTCGGACGAGGAGAGTATTGGTCTCGGCCTTGACGAACGCTGCGACAGAACCTCCCCTGAACGTGGGGCGATCTGCTCGCCATATAATTCTCAGCATCTCAACCGAGTTTCAGGGAATCCTTTGGCAAGCAGTCCGCACGCCAGCAACAATCGGCTTCCCCGCATTCCTGCTTTGTGCCAAAGCAGGGGGCGTTGCCTTCTGCCTCTTGAATGCGACGGATGACGTCGGCCTTTTTTCCGTTAGCTTTTGCTCCAACCTGCCTTGCCTTGCTCTTGACTTCCTGCATCTTCATCTACCGTCTCCCTTCCCAGTGCATTTCCAGCAACATAGCCACAGCCACGATATCTGCACATCAGGAGAAATCCGATTTACCGGGTAAAGATGTCTGATGCCCGTCGGTATCCACCGTCGCTCACAGTGAAGTTGGCGGAGTCACCCCGACAACCGGCAAACAGCAGCTGCACCGGTTGCTTCCTGTCGAGCACGATCCTTTCCAAACGCTTGTCATCAGCCAGCAGTAGGTCCCCTCTCTTGTATGTCGCAAAGCGTCGAGCAAAGCCGAATGTGAGGATTTCCGGCTTGAGGCGTTTCTGTGTAACGTCACAGGATTGCACTTCACCGCACGCCACAGACCGGAGTCAATATCTCTGAATATCTCAATGGTTCCCGGGTGCCAGGTCCATAGCAGATTGGCCGACAGCTCGCCAGTTCGTTCTCAATATCCATATCGCTATGCCGTCCTGCTCCGCTTTCCCATAGGATTAATCAGAGGCCTGTCCAACATCTGCTCGTAGAGGTCGAAGTACCGTCTTGCGATAGCGGCATGGTTAAATGAGTCACGAGCTTCCCGCATGATACGGGAAATCTGTATGCGTTTCGTTTCCGCGGGCAGCTTGTGGAACAGCATCGCCTGGTCAATTGCCCAGCGAAGGCCGTTGGGGTCATAAGTCTCGAAAACGAAACCATTTCCCCGGTCAGTTCCCGGATCAACGTGTCCGACCGTATCATGCAAACCGCCGGTATCATGCACGATGGGCAGGGATCCGTACTTGGACCCGATCATCTGGGGCAAGCCGCAGGGCTCGAACCGCGAAGGCATGAGAGTGAAATCCGAAGCGGCAAAACCCAGATGCGAGAGGCGCTCGTCGAAATCCTCTACGGCGATCCGGTCGGCAAGATTGTGGTGTTCGACAATATCGCGGAAGACGCGTTGGTACGGGCCGTCGGCCACGAGAGCCAGTTGCAGGCCGTCGTGCCAGTAGGCGGATACTGTGTCATAGAGAATATGAGCCAGCAATTCGCAGCCTTTTTGCGTCGGATCAAGACGCGAAGGCCAGAAGAACAAGGGTACACGAGCATCCCGCCGCAAGCCGAGCCGCTCCTGGGAGGCCTGCTTATTCCGCGCCTTCCCTTCCGGGTGTGTGTCTGGAGAATAAGTGCAGTTAATTCGGCTGTCCACGTCGGGCTGGTACCGTTCGGGCGGCGCGTTCAGAATGCCGGCAGCGCAGCCTGCACGGTTCTTCTGGCGGATCTCCTCTCTGACGGAACCCGGGACGAAGTCATGCGCACCTTCGATTATCTCGTTGAGAAACGTCGGGCTGACGGTGTTTACATAGTGCGCGGCAAAAACGCCGCTTGCCAGAAGATCGACATGATTGGAGTCTCTTGTCTCCTCGTAGCAATGCGGCATGTATCGATAGTAAAGGTATTGCCAGAACTCGGCCGCATCGATGCCGCTCTCCTCGACATCCGCAAGCGGCAGTTCGTAGGTGTGGATGTTGTGAAGAGTCATCAGGCACGGAATTCCCATGCGTCGGGCCTGGGCCGGGATCAAGCCTGTAACCCAATCGTTACAGTGGATAAGGTCCGGCCGGACAATCGGGACAATGTTGTTTATGACCTCGCGCTGGAAGCGCAGCGAAATCCTGGGCACCTCGGATCCGCCGCCGCCGTACACAGACGTGCTGTAGTAGAACAGCCTGTCCTCGGCGAAATGGATCCGCCTCGTCTGAAGCTTGGATTTATAGCGTTGAAGCTGGTTCTCGACCAGGCGATTGATGTCGATCCGGAAAAGGCGCCGGTAGTTGGGCAAGGCCACGTGGACATCGGCTCCGAGCTCGAACAAGGCGGTGACTATCCCTGCAGTGACATCGGCCATGCCGCCCGCCTTGGCAACGACCGAATTCGCCTGCTTGCCCATGCCGGGCGGCAGGGAGGTTATCTCCGGTGTTATTACGAGAACGCGCGGATTCTTCTTTCCGGCCATCAGTAAGTCTCCAATGGAAAAACTCCGGGCAGCGTAGCCGAAGTTCGATGCACACGGCATCGGAATAATGCGGATTCAGAGCGTGCAAATGTCCGACGATGACGAGCCGTCATGCCCGTGCTACTCAAGTGAAGTGAGGCCCTGGCGAATGGCGTATTTGGTTAGTTGAGCGACGCTGTGGATATTCAGCTTCTCCATGATATGCTCGACGTGGGTTGCTATGGTCTTGACGCTGACGCAGAGATCGGACGCGATCTCCTTGCGCGCCTTGCCTTCGGCCAGCATCTGCAGCACTTCTCTCTCCCGTTCCGAGAGCTGCGCAAAGGGAGAGCTCGTTTCCGTCGCATGCCGCCGGCATTCGGCGGCCACGGTTTCGGCGATCTCCGGACTGAGATACGTTTTCCCCTTCCTGACGGTGCGGATTGCATCGAGCAGCTCATCGCCCGCGGAATGCTTGAGAAGATAGCCCTTTGCGCCCGATTTCAGCATTTCCGTTATGTAGCGGCGATCCGTATGAGCCGAGAGTGCGATCACGCTGACGGGCTTTTCGCCGCTCGATATCTGGCGCGTGGCGTCAATGCCGTTCAGGTTCGGCATCTCCACGTCCATCACAACGATATCCGGAAAGAGTTTCGTGACCTGCTTGACCGCCTTGCGGCCGTCGTCTGCTTCGCCGATCACTTCCATGTCGCGCTGGCGATCTATAAGAAGGCGCAGTCCTTCCCGCATCATTCCGTGATCATCAGCAAGGAATACTCTTGTCTTCATCATCATCATGCCTTTCTGGTTCGGCGTTTGCGCGACTGCATTCCGATCTTCCCCGAAAGCGGCACGGACATCGTAGCCGTCGCACCGGCACCGGGTTCGGATGCCAGATCCAGCGTGCCGCCCACCTGTCGAAGCCTTTCACGCACACTCAACAGTCCAAAGCTGGAGTTGTTTCTCGACATGGCGGCAACATCGAGGGAGTCAAAACCTTTCCCATCATCCTCGACGGTGACAATGATGGATTTGCCGTTGACGGTCTGCGAGAGAGTCACATGTGAGGCTTCTGCGTGTTTGCGAACATTGGCGATCAGTTCCCGCGCACATTGAAAGAGCAGCGTCTTCACGCTCTCGTGCATGCCCGGCGGCTCTTCTTGGGCTGCAAACTCGAAGTCAATGCCCTGCCTGTGGAGCTGCTCGCCGAGCCACTCCAGTGCCGCACCCAGGCCCAGCTCATAGAGAATCGGAGGGCTGAGTTCGAAAGTCAGTGTGCGCAGAGCCTGCGCGGCCGTATTCAGCTCCTCGCGGATCGAGTGCAGCAAGTCGGCGGCTTCACCGGAAGAAAGCATATCCTCAAGGACTCTGGCCTTGACGGACGTTGCGGAGAGCGACTGCAGCACGAAATCGTGCAGCCCCACCGCCAGCCGCTTGCGCTCCTGCTCTTCGGCGAGAACGATCTGAACCGTCATCTCACGGAGCTGCTTGCGCGATTGGAACAATTGTTCCTCCCTCTTCTCCAGGCGGCGAATATGCTTTTTCAATTCGGCATGTTTCTCGCGCAGTTCCGCATAGAGTTCTTCTACCAGCGTCTGCTCTTCGACAGTCCTTTTCAGATCGGCCGTCAATTGCGCGTCAAGAGCAACCGAAGATGAAGAGAGCATTTGCCGCACATCAACCGTGCTCAAAGACCGGGGGCCTTTTCCAGCCGTCAGGCTGTCACAGAGGACCTCGAGACCGGCCAGGCGATTTGCGGGCAACACCCCCTTCCCCTCGAACAACAACACCAGCGCCTTCTTCGGTGTTCCATCGTCAATCGCAACGCGAACCCTGACCGGCATCCTGTCCGTGCTAAACAGCCGGGAGAGTTCCGTCGTAAGTGTCGCAAGGCGAGCCGCCACAAAGCCGGACAAGGAAAGATCCAGGGCAACAGCGCGAATTTTCTCCGCCGCCGCATAGACGGATTCCGGATCTTTCAGAGCTATCTCGCCGATTTCAATCATTTCTGTCGCCTCAACACACAGCAACATGCGTCATCGGTGCCCTTTCCGAACCGACGCATGATTTCATCGGCAACGACCTGTATCTTGTCGTCACGCATTCCGGGATAGTCATCTTCATGGAAGTGTTCCCGTATACCGTCCGTGTATACTAGAAACACCCCACCACGTGAAAGCGTAAAGGTTCGAGACCGGACGGTGGGCATCCTGTAACCAACTACCCCGTCCTGGTTCACGAGGCGCTTGTGGTGCACACCAAACAACCTCGCGCAAATGTTGCCGACGGCGGCATAGGAGGTGTTGCCCGACTCCCTGTCCACCGATGCTGCCGTAACCGCAGCCCCCCTGGATTTGCGGATGTGTTCGTGCAATGCCTGCAGGATTAGGCAGGGATCTTCTGCGGGGCGTTGGCGCAGAAATGTCTCGCATTCTGATGCGAGCCGAGAAGCTTTCTCGCCGTGCCCGAGAACATCGAGAACAACAACGAGAAGCGAGTGCTTCTGTTCCAGCACAAAACCGCGATCGCCGCCGCCCTCCGCGGGAATCAAAGGCTCCTGAGCCACGGCGTATTCATATCCAGTGGTTTCCGCTATGCCCATTTTGTTGCCGTCACGCTTGTGCCGGTCCCGACCGTCGATTCGATATGGAACTCGTCCATCAGCCGCTTGACACCCGGAAGGCCCAATCCAAGACCACCGGAAGTGCTCAAGTGGTCGGTCATTGCCGCGGCCAGATCCGCGATGCCCGGGCCCCGATCTTCGGCGATGATCCGTATGCCGCGTCTTTCGTCTTCATCAAGAACCTGGAACCGCATGACGCCCTTGCCGGGAGCGTATTCAAACATGTTTCTCGCGAGCTCCGACACCGCCGTCATTACGACACAACTATCGGTTTCGCTGAAGCCCCGGCTTGTCAGCAGCCTGTCACAAACAAGGAGCGCCTCTCCTATATCCGTCTGCAGGTCGACACGGACCGTTTCTTCTCCAGTCATGTCGGCATTCATATCCAAAGGACTCCCGCGGGGAGAAAACACTGTTGGGCAATCACCACACGACGGACTGGAGCACAGCAACGGCTACCGCGTCATCTGCAGCGCTGCGTCAACCGTACGAGCCGTCTTGATGTTCCCCAGATCCGGATCCATCTGCACAAGGACTGCGGCATGTTCGGCACGAATGCCCGTGAGCACCATTTGCGTACCCATCAAACCGACGGCGTGGCTCAGGGATCGAAGAAATTCGAATCCCATGGAATCCAGAACCCCAACGCCGCCTATGTCGACAATGACGGCTCTTGGGCGTTCATCTTCCATCGCCCCCAGGATCTTCGCACGAAGATTCTCCTGAACGACTTCGGTAAGCGCCGCTGGAACCGGCGCCACAACACACCCGTCGACACATTGTATGACCACTCCGTTCGACACAGTTCCGATCCTCGCTCAGCCGGCCAGTGGTGCAGTGGACTGCGGGTTCTCAACAATTCTGAATCCGAGTTTGCCAAGAGCCGTTGTAAGTGCATCCTTGAGCGCTGCGATCGTGACGATGTCGTGCAGATCAACACCCAGGCTCACCATGGTCTGAGCGACAGCGGCGGAGATCCCGCATATGATGCATTCGCACCCCATCAATCGAGTTGCCTTTGTAATCTTAATCAGGTGGTTTGCAACTGCCGAATCAATGGCCGGGACCCCGCGGATATCGAGGATGATGACGGAGGCTTTCTCTTGGTCGATCTTCTTGAGCATAGTCTCCGTGAGTTCCTGAGCACGGCGTGAGTCTATGGTTCCAACTATGGGGAGCAGCAGGAGTTTGTCCCACAGCATCGAGACAGGTGTTGCCCCCAGTACTACAGTTCGTGCCGTCTGTTCCTTCTTCGCCATTCAGTACTCCTCTCTTTCCGGTTATTTCGTTTCCATGCAGCCAAGCCCTTTGGACGGCCGGCTAGTGTGATTTCAACCCATTCTCGAATTATGGAACGTACCACAGAACAACGCGCCGCGTCGAGTCCGCACGGAAACACATTTGGTGCATGTACGTTACCGCGGAAACAGTGCCGACGGCATCGGAAGAAATCTGATTGTTTGCTTCCCAATGTCTGAGGGTAGAGTACGTTGATCGGCATCTTTCCATGGCGGCTGTTTGATATGGTTCCGTCCTATGGGAGCGGCCGGCCCCGGTGAAGCAGCGAGCTCATGTCGTCGACGATCATATAGAGGGAAGGGACAATCACGAGTGTGATCAGTGTGGCAAAAAGGATGCCGTATCCCAGGGACAGTGCCATCGGGATCATGAACCGCGCCTGGCGGCTCTGTTCGAAGATCATGGGTGCGAGTCCGCCGAAAGTTGTCAGCGTAGTGAGCATGACGGCGCGGAACCGGCGTACGCCGGCATTGAGCATGGCGTCACGCGCATCCATGCCTTGCTGTCTGCTCCGGTTGGCAAAATCGATGAGCACCAGACTGTCGTTGACGACCACGCCTGAGAGGGCAATGACACCCATCATGCTCATCAGGCTCAGCGAGTAGCCCATCACGACGTGGCCTATAACCGCCCCGACGATCCCGAAGGGGATACTGGTCATGATGATCAGCGGCTGGCCGTAACTGCGCAAAGGAACAGCCAGGCAGACATATATCACGAGTACGGCGACGAGGAAGCCGATGCGCAGTGCGGCCATACCCTCGCGGAGATCTTCCTGCCGTCCCGCGAAACCGTAGCCCAGCCCGGGGTAGCGTTCGCGGAGCCTGGGGAATTCGTCGCGGATGAAAGTTGCCAGCATCCTCTCGCTGGCGTCATACGGGGTAACGTTGGCGCTGACGGTGAGCACGCGGCGGCCGTCGCGGCGGTCGATACTGGTATAGGACCGGCCCCGGACCGGTTGGGCTACCTCGGCCAAGGGCACATACGTTCCCGCGGGGGTGCGGACGAGGAGGCCGCGCACATCCTCTTCGCTGTTGCGCTCGCCGTCGGCCAGTCGAACGCGGACCTTGACCTCATTGCGTCCGCGCTGTTGGCGCAGCGCCTCAGCGCCGTGGAACGCATTGCGCGCCTGGCGTGCGATCTCCTTGGAGGTCAACCCGAGGTTGAGCCCGGCAGGGAGGATGGTGAAATCAAGTTGTGTTTTTCCGGCGGAAAACCCGGGATCCACGTCGGACACGTTGGGAAAGCCGTCGAGCCACGCACCTGTTTCCCGGCAGGCCTTTTCCAGCTCCTCGGTGTTGCTGTGGCTGAGCTGGATGGACAGCGAGGCGCCGCCGCCGGGCCCGCCGCGATCCGATTCGAATTGCAGTGCATCAAGCCCCGCGATCGCACCCACCTTCGCGCGCCAGCGCTGTGTGAACTCGCGCGTGAACACGGGACGCTCATCGGGGTCGGTCAGGTAGGCGCGGACTTCAACGACGTGTCCGCCAGAGACACCCCGGAAGCTTCGGCCGATTTCGGCATAGACCCCCTGGATCTGTTTCCGGTGCCGCGGGTCCTGGTCGGTGATTTCCTGTCCGAGTTCCCGGCCGGCCCGGACGAGGTGGTCGCGAACCTTTTCAGTCTGTTGAACTGGGCTGCCGTAGGGCAGAACCGCGGTGACGATCGAGTAGTCGGCATCGACGCGCGGCATCGGAACCATGCCGATGCGCCCGCTTTTGAGGTAGCCTATGGTGACGATGAGTACGCACAGGGCAAGCCCGCAGGTAATGTAACGGTGTGCAAGCACATGGTCCAGGAACGGCCCGTAGCCCATGCGCACGGCTTTGAGGAATCGTTCGCCGAACCGCTGCTGGCGTTCGTGGAACCACAGGTTGAACCCGCGCCGCGTGCGTGTGCCGCCGTGCCCCAGGTGCGCGGGGAGGATAAAGAGACATTCGAGAAGTGAAATGGCGAAAACGGTGATCACGACGGCAGGTATGACTTTCCAGATTTTTCCGACAACGCCCGGGACCCAGAAGAGCGGGAAAAATGCAACGATATTGGTCAGCACGCTGAAGACGACCGGCATCGTCACCTCGCGTGTCCCGATGACGGCGGCCTTCAGGAACGGCATGCCGCGTTGACGGTACTCGTACACGTTCTCGCCAACAACAATGGCATCGTCCACAACAATCCCGAGCGCGATCAGAAACGCGAACATACTTATCATGTTGATGGTTACGTCCATCGCGGGCATCAGGATCAGGCCCCCGAGGAACGAGATAGGAATGCCCATCGCCACCCAGAAAGCGAGGCGCGCCTCGAGAAACGCGGCCAGCAGGGCCAGGACGAGCATGAGGCCGAACGCCCCGTTCTTCGACAGGAGCGCGGCCCGCTGCCTGTAGATGTTGGAGCGATCGTTCAGCACGTCGAGTCTGACCGTCGGCGGCAGTTTCACGTTCAGATCGGCAACCATCCGCTTGACGGCGGCGGCGACGACAAGGGGCTTCTGCCTGCCGATCCGGTAGACCTCGATAAGGACGGCTCGCCTGCCGTCATAGGATGCGAACGTGTCGGTATCCTCGAACTCATCCCGGACTGTCGCGAGTTCGCCAAGCAGCACCTGGCGGCCGCCGGCGGTGCTGAGGATCGGGATGTTCTCGAACTCGCCGCCCCAGTCCCGTCGGTCGCGGATGCGGACGAGCACTTCCCCGCCGTCCGTCTTCACCCCGCCGGCCGGACGCTCGACGCTGGCGCTGTCAATGGCGTTGGCGATATCGCTGACGGTGAGTCCGTAGGCGTGCAGCGTATCCCGTGAGACGCGCGCCGTGATTTCAAGGTTTCGGATACCCTCGAGATCAACCTGGGTGATGTCCTTGTCCAGGAGTAGTTCCTCACGGATCTGTTCGGCGAGATCGGACAGGCGCTTTTCCGTCTCGTCGCCGCTCAGAACAAGAGTGACGACGCCGCGCCGGCGGGCGACGAGGGACACCCGGGGTTCTTCGGCGTCTTCGGGCATGGTCGTGATACGGTCCACTTCCTGCTTGATATCCTGGTAGACGCTCTGCCTGTCTGCCCCCATCAGCAGTTCGCAGCTGATGCGGCCGGCGCCTTCGCCCGCCATGGAGGTGACTTCATCCACACCGTCGATTCCCCGCACGCCTTCCTCGACGGCGAGGACAATGCCTTTCTCCACCTCTTCCGGGCTCGCACCCGGGTAAGCCACGGAGATATTGACCGTGTCCAGATCGAACTCCGGGAAGACTTCCTGCTTGATTGTCATGAACGTGAGAACACCGCCGAGCAGGAGCGAGAACATCAGGACATTGGCCGTAACCGGGTTCATGGCCATCCAGGCGATGGGGCCGTGTCGGTAATCGCGCCCGGAGATGTCGGCGTTTCCGCTCACTGGTTGTTTCCGCGATTCTGACCGGACGGCCTGTCTCGGGTTCCGGCAGGACTTCCCTGTCTGTTCATGGCTGCGACGGTAGTCAGCAGCATACCGTTCAGCGGCGTATTGATATCTGTGAGGATGAGACGCTCCCCCTCGGCAACGCCGGTACGCACCAGGGCGCGCTCGTCATCACTCCACGCGATCTCGACCGATCGGGTTTCCAGCCGGCTGTCGGCGTTCATTAGCCGGACCGTGGTCCCATCGTGCAGTGCGCGCCGCGGAATCGAGAATACGTGGTCAAGTTCGGGCCCCTCGATGCTGACGCGGACATAGGCTCCGAGTGCAAGCGTGCCGCTGCCTTCGGCCGGCTGGTGGGGGTCCGGAATCTCGACGAGGAAGAGAACCTGGCGCCCCGCGGGTTCCAGGTCGGGCATTCTACGCAGAACCGCACCGTGCCAGACTCCGTGCAGTTCGATCCCCGGCACGGAAGACACAATGGCCTTCGAACCCGCCCTGCCGTTCTCGTCGGCTGCCGTTACCCATCGCGCCTGTCCCGCGGGAACCGTCACGCGAACCCAGTAAGCGTCAGTATCGACGATGTCGGCCAACGGGGTCTGGATCGAGACCTGTGTGCCGACGTTCACGTGCCGTTGGCGAACAACGGCGTTGAACGGGGCGCGTACCCTGGTGCGGTCGATGTCGAGCCGGCTCTGGGAGAAAAGCGCTTCGGCGGCGGACAGATTCCCTTGCGAGAGGCGAAGGTGCGGCAGCCGCATTGCAAGCTCTCGCTCGCGGTCTGTGAATTGCCGCCCTCCGCTGATACGCTGCATGGTTTCCCACTCATGCCGGGCCACGCCCTGCATGCCTTGTTCAACGGCGAGATCGTACCGGGCCTTGACGAGGCCCGCCCAGCGATTGGTTGCGGCCAACTTGTAGTCCGAGGGATCGATTTCGACCATGATTTCCCCGGCGCGAAACCGGCCGCCCGGGACGAAATGGGGTGCTACCGCTATGACGGGACCACCAACACGCGGCTGCAGCGTGACCGCACGGCACGGCACAACTGTCCCCGCTGTCTGCAAGATGACGCGTTCCCGTGTCTTTGCCAGCGTCTGGACCTCGACAATGGAGACCCGCTCGCGCGGGGTGCGTCTCTCGGGCTTTGGCGCGGACCTCACTATGACGACGGCTGCCGTCACCGCCGCCGCGATGAGGGCGGAGGGCAGAACGATCCGCAGGCCGACATGCGGCCTCCGTGCCTTTGATTTCAAGGCGCTTTCTGTGTCTTCGTTGTTCATGGCGTTGCTCTCCGGGGCAGTTCCTCAGGCGATTTCAGCCTGTCCGCGGTGGAGGTGCGGGCGGCGTTGTCGGCGGCCTGCGTGGCCCAGGAACCACCAAGCGCGCGACAGAGGGCAACGCGGTTGGCAAGAATCTCTCGCCGGATGCCGAGCAGCTCGCGCTCCGACTGCTGGGAACTACGCAGAGCCGTCAATACGGGCAGGTAGTCCGCGGCGCCGGCAAGGTAGCGGCGTTGAGCTTCCGTGACGACCTGCCGGGCGCTTGCGAGTTCTCGCGTACGCGCCTGGAGACCTGCCAGGAGATGCTGCTCCCGGAGGAGGGCGTCTTCCACTTCCCGGACCGCGTCCAGGATGATCCGCCGGTAGGACGCAAGCTGTTCGTCGGCCCCGGCACGGAGCCGGTCCACTTCCGCCCGGCGGCGGCGGCCGTCCAGCAGCGGGCCGACAAGTCCCGCAGCGAGGTTGGCGAGCCAGTCGTCGAACAATGCCGCGACGGAGTCGGCTTTCGTGCCGGCAGAGGCGGTGATCCGAAGGGTGGGAAAGCGGTCGGCGCGGGCGGCAACCGCGTCCCATCCCGCTGCCTGCAAACGATGCAGTTCGGCGCGCACATCGGGGCGACGTCGCAGGAGGTCGGCGGGGATGCCCGCGCCGGGCTGTGCGGGCAGCCGTGGCAGGAAGGGCTGTGCGAGGCCGAGGTCCGTTCCGGTCGGCACACCCACAAGCCCGGTGATCTCATTCCTCAGAAGGTCGACGCGCTGTGTCATCGCCGGCAGGGCGGCTTCCCCCGCGATCGCGGCCTGTTCCTGCTGGTAGACGTCGAGCAGCCGCGTCGAAGAGCGCCCAAGACGCTCTTTGAGCAATCCGAGCAATTCCCTATTGGTCTCAATCTGCCTCTTGAGCAGTGCTTCCTGCTTTCGTGCCTCGATCAACTGGATCCAACGGTCCGCGACTTGCGCAGCCACAGTCATAACGGCGGCCTCGAGGTCGAACTGCGAGCCCACGGCGGCGAGTCTGTCACGGCGGACAGCGGCGGCCATGCGCCCCCACAGGTCAATCTCATAGCTCGCGGCCAGTCCGATGTCATAGACTTGGACGGTCTCGCTGCCCGAGGCATCGGCGCCGGTTCGGGGGCGGCGCGAGACTCCGCCGTCGGCCTCGACGGTGAGCGTGACGTGCCGGCTCGCAGTTGTCTTGCAGGCCTCGGCGCGGGCCTGCCGCAGGCGGGCACCGGCCCGGGCCAGCGTGAGGTTGCCGGCCAACGCACGGGCCATGAGGCGATTCAGTTCGTCGCTGTCAAAGGCCGTCCACCACGCGTTGGTGAAAGTGCGGGCGCCGGCGTTGGCGGGTAACACGCTATAGGCAGAAGGCAGTGTTTCGGCCCTCTCGCAGTCAATCTCCGGGCGGGGAGCATGACAGGAGCAAATCCCGAGTACAAACACAAGTGGCAGTGCTTTGATCTCGAACTCCATGCGGAAGCTTTCCTGCAGGGGTTAGCCTCACTTCTATCGGTGGATTCGGTTTCCCAGTGATTTCCCCATAGCGTCCGCCCGGACGTGAGTTTCGGGCTATACCGAGCGTCCATCGAAACGATTGGGCTGTGCACGAACTCCGAGGCACTCCCTGAGATCGATAAGGATTAGTACTCGTCCATATCCCCACCGTAGCCTCCAGCACCGCCTCCCGGCCCCGGCTGCTTCTGCTTTTCAGGCATCTCCGTCACCATGCATTCGGTCGTCAGCATCAGAGCGGCGATGCTGGCGGCATTCTGCAGCGCGCAGCGCACAACCTTGGCGGGATCGAGGACGCCGTCCTGGATCAGGTCACCGTATGCGCGCGTGGCGACGTTGTAGCCGTAGGCGCCTTTGTGAGCCTTGACTTCCTCGACTATGAGCGAACCTTCCATGCCCGCGTTGTCGACGAGCTGCCTGAGCGGTGCCTCCAGGGACTTGCGCACAATCTGTATGCCGATCGCCTCATCACCGCCGGCATTGACCTTGTCGAGGGCCGCTTGAGCGCGCAGGAGCGCAACGCCGCCGCCGGCCACGATTCCCTCTTCCACCGCGGCGCGCGTGGCGTGGAGCGCATCTTCAACCCGGGCCTTCTTCTCTTTCATTTCAGTCTCGGTTGCGGCGCCGACGTTGATAACCGCGACTCCACCGGCGAGTTTTGCCAGACGTTCCTGCAGCTTCTCCTTGTCATAGTCTGAAGTAGTCTCTTCGATCTGCTTCTTGATCTGCGAGACCCGGCCCTGGATGTCGCCCGTGTTCCCGGCGCCCTCGACGATGGTGGTGGTTTCTTTGTCAATGGTGATGCGTTTGGCGCTGCCCATGTCTTCGAGCTTCACGTTTTCCAGCTTGATTCCCAGGTCCTCGGTCAGGCATTTGCCGCCGGTGAGGATCGCGATATCCTGGAGCATGGCCTTGCGCCGGTCGCCGAAACCCGGCGCCTTGACGGCGCAACACTGCAGTGTGCCGCGCAGCCTGTTCACCACGAGTGTTGCCAGCGCCTCGCCCGCGATGTCCTCGGCAACGACCAGCAGCGGCCTGCCCGACTTGGCAATGCTCTGGAGCAAAGGCAGAATGTCCTGGAGATTCGAGATCTTCTTCTCATGGATCAGGATGTGCGCATCTTCCAGAACACATTCCATCGTGTCCGCATCCGTCACGAAGTAGGGTGAAAGGTAGCCTTTGTCGAACTGCATTCCCTCGACGACGTCGAGAGTTGTTTCTACGGTCTTGGCTTCCTCCACGGTTATCGTGCCGTCTTTACCCACCTTGTCCATGGCGTCGGCGATAATCTCTCCGATCTTCGCATCGCCGTTTGCCGAGATCGTCGCTACCTGCGCGATTTCCCTATGCTCCTTGACCTTTCTGCTCTGTTTGGCGATGTCGTCGACCACGAGGCCGACGGCCTTCTGAATGCCACGCTGGAGGACCATCGGGTTCGCGCCGGCGGTAACATTTCTCAGGCCCTGCCGGTAGATTGTCTCCGCCAGAAGCGTGGCGGTGGTCGTCCCGTCGCCCGCGACATCGCTTGTCTTGCTGGCCACCTCGCGGACCATCTGCGCACCCATGTTCTCAAAACGGTCAGGCAGTTCGATTTCTTTCGCTACCGTGACCCCGTCCTTCGTGATCGTGGGGGACCCCCACTTCTTGTCCAGGATTACGTTGCGGCCCGCCGGGCCGAGAGTTGTTTTTACGGCCCTGGACAGCTTTTCCACGCCGAGCAGGATTGCCCCGCGTGCCCGGGCGTCATACTTCAGTTGTTTGCCTTTGTCAGCCATTTCCCGTTCCTCCTTCCCGCATTACTCAATTGTCCCCAGAATACCTTCTTCGCGAACAATCTGGTATTCCACATCGTCGATCTTGATCTCGGTCCCGCCGTATTTCGGCATGAGAACCCGATCTCCTTTCTTCACCGTCATCGGAATTGTCTTTCCGTCATCGTCCAGCTTGCCCGGCCCGACGGCGATTACCTTGCCCTCCTGCGGCTTCTCCCTGGCCGAATCCGGTATGAGGATTCCGCCCTTCTTGACGTCCTCTTCTTTGAGAGGCTGAACGAGCACTCGATCGGTCAGTGGTCTTATCTTCATGTGGCTCCCTTTCCCTGTAAGAAGTCCGGACTATTTTTCGTCCACCATTTCAAAATCCGCGTCAATCACATCACCCTTGTCGCCTTTTCTGTTCCCGCCTCCTTCCTTCTCAGCTCCAGCGCCGGCGCGCTCCTGTTCACCGGAAGTCTTGGTCCGAGCATAAAGATCGGCCGAGACTGCCTGCATGCGACTGTTTAGCGCATCCATCTTTTTCCTGGTATCGTTTGCATTGTCAGCCTTGATCGCCTCGCGCAATTCGCCGATCGCCTCTTCAACAGCACGGCGTTTGTCTTCGGTGATATTGTCACGCTGTTCCGCGAGTAGTTTTTCCGCCTGATATGCAGCATTGTCGGCCTGGTTCCTGGTTTCTATTGCTTCCCCCTTCTTGCGGTCCTCTTCGGCATGTTCGCCGGCTTCCCTGACCATCTTCTTAATGTCGTCCTCTGAGAGGCCGCTTGAGGCTGTGATCGTGATCTTCTGTTCCTTGCTTGTGCCGAGGTCTTTGGCTGAAACATGGAGGATTCCGTTGGCGTCAATATTGAACGCGACCTCGATCTGCGGCACTCCGCGTGGCGCCGGCGGAATGCCGTCGAGGTGGAACTTGCCGATTGTGCGGTTGTCTCCCGCCATCTTCCGCTCGCCCTGGAGGACATGGATTTCGACGGACGGCTGGTTGTCCGCCGCCGTGCTGAAGAGTTCGCTCTTCCGGCTCGGAATCGTGGTATTGCGCTCGATCAGCGTGGTGAATACGCCGCCGAGCGTTTCAATTCCGAGAGATAGCGGTGTGACGTCCAGCAGCAGGACATCCCTGACCTCGCCTTTCAATACGCCGCCCTGAATGGCCGCTCCCACGGCCACGACCTCGTCAGGATTGACGCCCTGGTGCGGCTCCTTGCCGAACAGTTCTCCGGCTTTCTGCTGCACTTTCGGCATGCGTGTGGCGCCCCCGACAAGAACGACTTCATCAACTCGGCTCACACCGGAATCGCGCAGGCAGGCGCGACAGGGCCCGTCACTGCGTTCCACCAGGGATTCAACGAGTTGTTCAAGCTTTGACCGAATCAATGTGACGTTCATGTGTTTCGGCCCGGAGCTGTCCGCCGTTATGAATGGCAGGTTGATGTCTGTCTGCTGTGCGGACGACAGTTCGCATTTGGCCTTCTCGGCGGCTTCCTTGAGCCGTTGGAGCGCCATGCTGTCGTCTCGCAGGTCAATGCCCTGTTCCTTCCGGAACTCGTCCGCCAGCCAATCCATGACCACCTGGTCCATGTCGTCGCCGCCGAGATGGGTATCGCCGTTGGTCGCCTTGACCTCAAATACGCCGTCGCCGATCTCAAGAATGGAGATATCGAAGGTCCCTCCTCCGAAATCGTAGACGGCGATGGTCTCGTCTTTCTTCTTGTCCAGTCCGTAGGCGAGTGACGAGGCTGTCGGCTCATTGATAATCCGCAACACTTCCAGCCCGGCGATCCGGCCGGCGTCTTTTGTTGCCTGACGCTGGCTGTCGTTGAAATAGGCCGGCACGGTGATGACCGCCTGTGTGATCGTTTCGCCGACATATGCTTCAGCATCCGCTTTCATCTTCTGCAGAATCACCGACGAGATCTCCGGGGGAGAGTAGGTACGGTCTCCGATCTTCACATGTGCGTCGCCGTTCCCGGCTTTGACGACCTCATACGGAACCAGTTTGATCTCATGGGCGACTTCTCCGTACTTGCGGCCCATGAAGCGCTTGATGGAGTAGATCGTGTGTTTCGGGTTCGTGATAGCCTGGCGCTTGGCCGCCTGACCAACCAGCCGTTCCCCGGTCTTGGCAAAAGCCACTACGGACGGTGTGGTCCGCGAGCCTTCCGCATTGGGAATGACGGTCGGTTCGCCGCCCTCTATGATTGCCATGCACGAATTGGTTGTGCCCAAATCAATCCCAAGTACCTTTGACATCCCTTCGTTCCTTTCTCGATCGCATTCGTCGGAGATTGTTCAGGCTCCAACATATCCATGCAGACCGACATGCTCTTTGCGCATATGCTTCCTGGTCGTAGTTCTCTTCTTCACGGGCGTCTTCCTCCTGTTACCTCCTGCTGGTGCTCTTCACAGGTTTTCGCCGTGCGATGAAAACTTGTCGAACATGCGCGGCTACTTGCCGCTCGGTCATCTTGTCTGCTGTTTCTACTGCGACAAGTTTCGGCGCAAGTTGTCGGCACTTCCGGATTTCTTTCCCAAACTCGCCCTTTGCCTCGCCCGGCCCGAATACATAGAGACTCCCCGCATCTTCAATCCGTTCGATCAGATCGCGATAGAACCGATTCAGGTGGTGCATTCGCCTCCTTTCGGGTCTGCCTTCGGCCGCCACATCGGTTGGTCCCCACGGGCAAGCGGTTCTCGCTCCTCCGGAAAGCCGGAAATGCCCCTCAACATTGGATTCCATCCGGAATACGCTTTGCCGTCCGTTGTGGTCGTCGGAAATGATGATGGCCTTGTTGTGGTCAATCCATATGCCCACACACATGTTCTCTCCATTCATGTTCATATCCTCATTTCGCGATCAATGAGTAGGTTCGAACAGTACGCTGATGCTCCGGCGTTCGCCCGTTTGAACGCGTCGATCCAGAAAAGCAGTTCCATGAAGTTGTCGTTCACCGACGGGAGCCCGTCTCTTTGTTTCGCTCTTTGTGGAACGTTCCTCGTCTGCCGGCCGGGGCTGTTGATGCATCAACAGCCCCGGCAGAATTGCACTGCTACTCGATTTTCACTTCGATCGCCTTGGGTTTGGACTCCTCGGTCTTCGGAAGCGAGAGTGTCAGCATGCCGTCCTTGAAGCTGGCCTTGACTTTCGCCTCGTCCACGTTGTCGGGAAGGGTGAAGCTGCGCATGAAGCTTCCATAGTGGCGTTCTATACGATGGAACTTCTTGCCCTTCTCCTCTTTCTCTTCCTTGCGCTCGCCCGAGATTGTCAAAACGCCGTTGTCTGCGACGACCTTGACGTCTTCTTTCTTCACCTCGGGAATCTCCGCCTTGATCTTAAATTCGTTGTCCGTCTCGGCGATATCCACACGCGGCGCCCAGTCGCCTGTGGCCACCACTTCCTGTCCGCTTCCACGCGGTCGCCCGACGGCGCGTGTGTACCGGTCGAACATGTCCTCCATCTCTCGCCACGGATCCCATTTGACCAGACTCATGATTGAGCCTCCTTCTTGATTCACGGGCCCGTTCCATTATCGAGTGTCCGGGGCGGCCCGCTTGTTCCCCATTCACTCATGTGATGACTGCCGACTTCCCCGTCATCAATGGCGGCAGTGTTGCAGAAACACACAGACCCGCGCTATCGGACGTATGCGGATTCCCGGCTTCGAAAAGGCCGATAACTCTCCGCGGGGCAGAGGAGTTCACCGCGAGTGTCTGGCCTCGACCTGGCCGGCAAACGCGTCCAGGGCCATGAGTTGCGAGGCGGTCTCGCCCCCGGAGTAGACGGCCGTGATGATCGGTACGTTATCGTAGTCGCGCCGGATCTTTTCGATGATAGCGGCGGAGGCGTTCCCAACCATACAGTTCAGACAGACAGCGTTGATGATACCGTCTGCGCCGTGACGGGCAAAATCCACTATCCTGGCGATGTTGACAAAGAGCAGTTCGCTGTTTTCGTTGGGCATGTATGGACTTGCCAGCCGCCTCGACTCCCGGTAGCCGGGCTCCTGCAAACGCCGGATGCGACTGCCGACTACATGCCGGACCCGCCACGAATGTACGGCCCGTCTCACAGCGACAGATGCGTGGATAAGCAGGTCAGGAAGACCGAGATTACAGAGGCTGTGCAGGAATTCGCGGCTGATGCCGAAATCCACGAGATCGACCTGGAAAGGGGACGGCCACACCTCGAGCCCGCGCGCTTCAAGCCACGTGTAGAGATCGTTGTTTGCGGTTTGGTTGACCTTGGTATATACGTCGCCCGCGATACCGATCAGCCGGCGCGGGCGAGAGCGATCCACGGGTATGTCGGCCAACTGTCGAAGCGATTCGTCGAGCGCATCAAGCACGTTCCCGCCGGCGACGGCCGCCTCAAGACGCAACAGGTTTCGGCGGTGCAGGGCCGCGCACTGCCCCTTCTCCAACTCATAGGGACGTACCTGGCAGGCGGCCTTTACCAGAAGCTCAACGGCCATCAGGCCGAGGTAGAAGCGTTCGGCGGCTTCCATGCCGAAAACGCTCAGCAACTTCGTTCCGCTGGGTGAACACAGGTCGATGTTCTCAATTCCAAGTTCCTCAATGATAGACCGCATGCTGTCGCCGTACTGCTGGAGGAGGCAGGGAATAACCGTACCGGGGAAATAGTAGACCAGCCGCCGCTCGTGTTCCTCGCGGTGCAGCCGGATCAAGTCGCCCAGGATCATCGGGTAGGCATGGCATTCCTTTCCCATAGCGTACTGTTCGCCCAGGAGGCGGACCTTCTGATCCGGCATGGGAAGGACCTCCGTCTGGTAACCTTTGAACCGCCACAGACCACTGAAGGCATAGACGTGGTCGGCAAAGTACGGAATCCTGATCTCACTGTTCACATCGGGAATGGTCGTAACCGAACGTGCGGCGGGCAGCCGCGTCCGTGCGAGCGCCGGTGACGAAACAGCCGCGTCAACTTGATCCACAAAGGCCTCGATCCTGGTGATCACGCCCGCCTCCCCCCGGTGTTCGTCAAACTCGAGCACGAGACACGGCTTGTCCCTTAGAGCGGCCTCCACCTGCCTCAGCACGAACGCATCCGGGCCGCACCCGAAGTTGGAGATTATCAAGGGATACATGCCTTCGATTGCGCGAACAGCCACGGCTGCGCGGTAGATATCCGCCGAAAGACGCCACGGCAGCGTGGTTTTGACTGCGTCCGGGCCGGGTGCGAGATACGGCATCGGGAGAGCAAGTACATCCAGTTTCCGCAATCGTTCGAAAAGATTCAAATTCATGTGCGCGTCAAAGACGGTGTACGGCTTGCCGAGAACGGCCATAGCGTACGGGCAGGTGTACTCTTCGGTGGGCCCATTCCCCGGCAGACGTACAATGGCCGGCAGAAAGACAAGATCCGCTTCCTGCTGCAGCAGACTGTTGACATGTCCCGCGGCAAGTTTGATCGGCAAGCAGACACCCACCGAGAGATGGCGCATACCCAGGGTGAGTGTCTCCGCGCTGGATGCCGTGGAAAGGACCGGCGTGAAGCCGATCCGACGAAAGAATGTCGCCCAGAACGGGAGGAATCTCATCAACGTCGACGCTCTTGGAATACCGATCCTTCGGCCGTCGCCGGAGGAATCCCGGAAGCCGGCCTCACATGCCGCCATGTACTCCATGGCAAGGTTCGGAAGCCGGTTCTTACACTTACCGGCGATCCCTTTGTTCGTGTAACGTTCGCATGTATCCCCAAAGAAAGCGGGACCCTCGGGCGTATCAATGGCGCTGACCTCGCAGCGGTTCGAACACCGCTTGCACTCGAAGGTTCGAAGCAACGGATGGAGTCCGGAATCGAAGCCCTTGAAGGTGGATTTCCTTCCGGCACCCACGGCGTTCCGGGCCGCGAGTGCCGCCCCGATGGCGCCGGACAGACGATTGAACGGGTGAACAGTAACCGGGCGGTCCAGCGTCTGCGCCAGGGCCGCAACCACAGCGTCGTTGGAGGCCGTCCCGCCCTGGAACACAATGCGCTGTCCGATTGGCCGCCTGCCCACGACCTTCTCCAGGTAGTTACGCACTATGGAATAGGCCAGCCCGGCGCAGATGTCATCGAGCGGCACTCCCGCCAGTGTTGCGCCCACAACCTGTGTTTCCATGAAGACCGTGCACGATGCGCCCAGATCTCTCGGGAGCATCGAGGCGAAGGCGCGTTTGGAAAATCCGCCGATGATATCGATTCCCATTTCTTGAGCCTGCTCTTCGAGAAATGAGCCCGTCCCCGCAGCGCAGATCTTGTTCATGGCGAAATCCGCTATCCGCCCGCCGCAAACCGACACGAACTTGGAATCCTGGCCGCCGATCTCCATGACTGTATCCACGTCATGAATGTAGTGCCGCGCGCCAAGCAATTGGCAGATGATTTCGTTCTTGATAACGTCTGCACCGAGAAGACGGCCCGCGATGTATCGACCGCTGCCGGTGGTCGTGCAGCCGAGCACGTGCAGACCGCCCGCGAATCGGGCGCGCAGAATTTCCAGTCCGTCGCTCAAGGCGTCTACCGGACGCCCGCGCGTGGGCAGGTAGACCGCACTCAAGAGGGTGCCCTCTGCATCGAGCACGACAAGGTCGGTGCTCACCGATCCCACGTCGACGCCGAGATAGCCTTCCCGCGAATCCGCGAAAACGCCGTTCGGTTCGACAGGACTCACATTCCGCACATCTAAGGACAGATTTCTTCGCGACATAACGCGTTGCGCATAAGTTAGTTACGTTCGTTTCCGATCTTCAGCGCACGTGCAGTTTCGCTGCTCCAACGTGCCAGTAGTGTCAG
>Ga0272442_10002530_pt1 | contig 26460 bp, 25 predicted proteins | sample SSMForm2O_FD_200262 | JGI IMG/M metagenome (GOLD analysis project Ga0272442, IMG submission 200262) | Marine sediment archaeal communities from Little Sippewissett salt marsh, Falmouth, MA, United States - SSM-Form-2O | ecosystem: Environmental > Aquatic > Marine > Wetlands > Sediment ... | reverse complement strand
CCGTTAAAAAAACAGAAATCAAAGCCAAAGGATGGTAGAAAAATGCAGTCTGAATCAATTACTCGGACAGACTCCTAGGAGTACGCGATCGTAATGTGATCGAAGGAGAACCACCCGAGGATGATGCGATACTTCTACCATATATTATAGGCGAAGAAGTTGCCGCAGATTTTCTAATGCAAGGGATGGAGGAAGCAGTAGAGGGAAATGAAGACTTATGGGTAGCAATTCAATTTGTTCTAGCATTATCATTTCGGTTCTTAGTTTCTGAGATTCGAGGTGGTAATATTGAAAAAGTTAGCAAGGTATACGTACCTATTTGGATAGCCAAGTACTCTACAAAAGCTTTAGATAGAACGCTCGCAATTACCGGCACGCGAAAGTGTGAATATGGGAGGGTAGATATTTCACTTCCATTACGTGAAAATGAAGAGTTCAGTGAATTATTAAGAAACTAGCATTTTGTAAGAACTTAATATTTCTTGGGGCATGCTGATCCAGAAATAGAGTGCTTGACATTTTTATTCATTGTTAGTATAAAAAACTCATCATTAATCCTACTCGCTTTGATAGGCTATATTTTCACTTGATCCTGTAGATGAATTTCATTGCCACCCATCCAAGAAGGCTAGGGATCAATGAAATTAAAGCTCCGATGATAATACCAAATAACATTCCAAGGAATCCATAGACTAATATCGCAAAAAGACGAGTGTCATCATATACTTGTGGGGTGGGGGTCAATGCTATCGCTATACCTGTTATGGTGCTAAAACTAAGTCCACCAAGTATTGCACCACATTTAACACCAGTAGACCACTCGATTTGCTCATGAAAAAACGTTCTAACAAGAATTGCCCCTATAATAATTCCGATAAGAGCTACAACAACAGTTCCTTCTACTCTGAAACCAAAAGGAGAGTCTATTCCAAAGGTAGCTTGCCAGTGACCGAAACCTCCAGCCATACCCCCAACCAAAGCACCAATGCAAGCTCCCATGAGTAATTCGACAACTGTTGATTTTCCTGAATGCTTTGCTATTTCCTTGCTTTACCTCCCGAACTTAACCGTTTTCAGGACAACGACTTGTCCCTCATTCAGGTTATCGGCAAAAACAAGCAAATTTATTAAATTATGTTAAGACACAAGGAAAAATTTTCTTACTGCTTTAATTTTATGCACAACAAAGCCAATGCCACCTCTTTTTTGAGCCTGAAATTTTGCTTCAAAAGCCTTTACTTTAACAAAAGGTTATTGTAAAAAACTCGGCTTTAAGGTATAAAGGTGATTTGTTATTATAGGAATTTTCGGCAAAGGAAATCTGCCGGGACAATATTATTCAGGTGGTATCCACATTTCGTGCCTCTCGCCTGACTTTACAGTTTACATTAGGAGTAACTTAAAAATGAAGCTTTTTACATCACTAATCCTCGCTGTTGTCGCTTTAACTATTGTTACCATTGCTTTTCCAACCTCTGTATCTGGCGCCGATATAAAGCCTTACAAAGTAGCGCTGGTTGTTGGCGACCAGTGGGACGACCCAATGAGCTTTCTGGTGGATGTTCTCGATTTAGGCTCATCGGGGATTCTGGATTTCGAGGCCCCTTCGAAAAGTTCTGATTTTTCGTCTCTTGTGATAATGCTGAAAAGCTGGGGCATTCCATTCGAGATAATCCGGCTTGACCAGGAATTTATGGACATCAATCGTTTCATCGGGCCCGACGGCAAGCCGTCCGTCGGTTGTATAATCTGGGACGCCGACCAGAGAAGCGAACTTCAGCCTCAACGTTACGAGGTTCTGCAGGAAGCGGTAAAAGACTATGGCATCAGCCTTATCGCCCTGGCCGACAGGATAAAGGAGCCGGTCATTCAGGAGCTTTTGGGGGTGAAGTACATCGGCTCCTGGCAGAGCAAAGACTTACAAAAGCCCTCGGGCGAACACTTTATTACAAGACCATTGAAGGACCCTCTTGACAGCGCCTATTTTTCCAGCACTTCCGACATCGGGAAGACTTTGTACCAGATTAGGGACTACTATAAATACCGTGTCCAGGTCGAACTGACAGGGGCCGAAGCCATAGTCAAACAGGGCAAATATCCCCAGGTAACCGTTCGGCAGCTCGATTCGGGCGCAAAGGCCCTCTGGATAGGCGGTGATATCGAAAGGATGTTCGCATACCAGGAAATACGGACTCTTCTTCGAAGGTCGATAACCTACTGTATAGGTTACAGCCTGTTCAAAACCTGGGAGAACAAGGGCTGGCTGATTATGGACGACCCCGGCGGCGCCTCGAATTCCTGGCTGGACCACTGGCACTACCCGACGCTGACAGAGCAGCAAATAGAAAAGTACCTGATAAAGCCGCTGAAAGAACATAACGCTGTCCTTGTAATAAATGTGGTGCCGGGATTTGTTAACGACAAACTCAGGCGTATCGAGCCATCTTTCCAGAGGAAATTCACCGACGAGTTCGGAACGCTTCAGGATTATCCTTCCACGCGGCTTGGCCTGCTTAGAGGTGTCGAAGCCGGCGTTATCGAGTTGCAGTCACACGGCTTGACCCATATGCAGCCGGATTTGTGGTCGCAGCCGGGTCCGTGGTTTGGCGCTGACCTTGACCGTGAAAGGGCAGAGGTCGGGTGGTACCGTGAATTCGGTGATATGAGAAGGAGCAAAGAGATACCCGCTGCAGAGGCCTCCTGGCGGATGAAGACCGGGGTAAAATGGATGGAACACACTTTGGGCATAACGCCTCTTTCATTTGTACAGGGCGGGCCTGGAATTTCATCCTCCTATCCGAACCATACCTGGCGGTTGGCTGCCCAGACGGGTTTCGGCTGGTATTGCTGGACAGGCGGCTATCTTGGCAAGGACCTTGCGGTGGTCGGCTGGGACTTCGGGGGGACGATGGAAAGCCCCCTTACACTTGCGTCGCTGCCGGATGCTCACGACAAGGGTATTGCAGAGCATCCTGAACAGTTCCCGCGGATTTTCGAGCAGCATCCGGATATCGAGTGGATGGGACTAAATGAGTATATCGGATACACGCACGCCGAAGTTTCCGGCGGGCAGGAGAAAGGCCTTGCTCTGCAGGTTGGCTATGACAGGCATTATTGCCGTTACTTTAAGGACCATAGCTCGGAATGGAATTTACTGGTTTCCGACTGGCTGGCAAAAGACCTGGGCAAAGCATCGATTAGCGTAAACGGTAAAACCCTGATAAGCAATACAGACCTGACCGAGCAGTTAAAAATAAAGATACCAGCCGGCCTCGGTACCCATAAGATTCAAATAAAGCAAAAGTAAAGTGATGAAAAATCGCTCTTAGGTTGAAAGTATGTCAGTTATGAAAAAATATTCGTTTAATTTGTCCTGGCAAGACCTTTCAATGGCACTGTGAAGATAAACTGGCCGAAATTTAAGGTCGGTTTTAAATCAAAATGAACCATTTTTTATAAACTATTCTGATTACTCAATTTATAATAATTTGCCCCCAAATAGTGCCTCCCAGATTTAGGAAATAGCTGAAAAAAATAAAAATTCTGTCCCTCCATATTGCCCACCAATTGCCTGGCGTCCTATAAACTTACCCAGAATAAAAAAATTCTCAACATTGCGACTAAAACATCAAAATTCCTGTCTTCTTTGCAGCACATTAAAAAGCCCCGTGTTTTTTGCTTCTGACGATTTTTGTTGTATATTTTAATTGGTAGACACGTGCAGAGGTCAATTGCATAAAAGCAGTTTACCGACGTGGAAACCAAAATATACCGTGATAAATTGACGAAATAAGAAGACTGAGATTAAAAGAATGAGAATCGAACAAGATACTTCTGGTGCCCCTAAAGTAAAAGCCGACTTCCTTTACGGTGAATTACTCGTGTCCAAAGGACTGCTGAGCCGCAGACAACTGCTTGAAGCCCTAAATGAGCAGAGAGAAAACGGCGGCAGACTCGGCGAGGTAATCTCCAAACTCAACATCCTTAAAGACGAAGATGTCACCAACTCTTTAGCTGAACACTTCTCAATGGATTATATCCACTTCGATGATATCTCAAAGATAGATATGAAAGTCGCCCGGATGCTGCCTGAGAACATCGCCAAGCGGTTTTGCCTTGTAGCTATCGGCAAGACCGACGACGACAAAATTATCGTTGCGATGGCAGACCCGCTTAATGTTATCGCAATAGATACTATTACGCTGAAGATAAATCACCAGATTAAAGTGGTAATTAGTTCGCCCCAGGAAATCCGCAAAACCATAGAGGCTATTTATCACGGCTCGGACATTGAGGAGCAGCACCTTCGTGACCTGGTGGAACTGGAAGTTGCCACCGAAACAGATGAGGTGGATTTAACGGAAGAAGAAGCCGGCGATATGGGCCCCGGCAGCGAAGCAGATGCCACAAAAGCCCCTGTCATTCGTTTCGTTGACCTGCTGCTTAGCCAGGCAGTGAAAAGCAGAGCAAGTGATATACATATCGAGCCGCAGGAAAACTCAATGATGATTCGCATGCGAATAGACGGCATGCTCCGGGACATGGTTCCGCCGGCAAGAAAAATGCAGGCTGCCATAATCGCCAGGATTAAAATTCTGTCCAAAATGGATATTGCCGAACGAAGACTTCCGCAGGACGGCCGATTCAAAATGAAGGCCTCCGGAAGAAATATAGACGTCCGAGTCTCCGTGATTCCGACGATATACGGCGAAAAGGTAGTAATGAGAATTCTGGATGCCTCGGCGGCCTGTCTCGATTTGGAGCAACTTGGCTTTGGACCGAAGTTACTTGAAGAACTTAAACTTATACTGACACAGCCCCACGGCATTATCATTGTCACAGGACCGACCGGCAGCGGTAAAAGTACAACATTATACTCCGTGCTCAATCATCTCAAGGACTCGACGAAAAACATTACGACAGTCGAAGACCCTGTCGAATATCGCCTTGCAGGTATTAACCAGATTCAGGTCAAGCCGGAAATCGAACTTGACTTTGCCGCCTGTTTGAGGGCAATTTTAAGACAGGACCCGGACATTGTTCTGATAGGCGAAATTCGTGACAAAGAAACAATTGATATTGCGATAAAAGCCTCTTTGACCGGACACCTCGTTTTGAGCACATTTCATACAAACGATGCACCCAGTGCGATAAGCAGAATGGTTTATATGGGTGTTGAGCCTTTTTTGCTTGCTTCGGCATTGAATTTAATTGTAGCTCAGCGTCTTATAAGAAAAATTTGTGACCGCTGCAAACAACCAATAAATCTCAGCGATGAAGTACTAAAACGTTTGAAGATTGACGCCGAACAAGTCAAGGACACTGTTTTTTACCAGGGAAAAGGTTGTAATGCCTGTGGAGGAACGGGTTATGCAGGCAGATTGCCTATATTTGAGTTTTTGGTTATGGAAAAAGATATACGTGATACGCTTATTGCCGGCGGGGGCAATGAGGCTAAAATAAGACAAATGTCACGTGAGAAAGGTTACGGAGGTTTATTTGAAAGTGGAGTCAGCAAAATTTTACAGGGCTTAACAACTGCTGAAGAAGTTCTGAGGGTAACATATACCGAGGAGATAAGGGGCTGACTTTATGAACTAATTATTCCGGTCATGATTGTGTCGGGCTGGAATTTGATTTCTCTAAACTCGAGTTGGAAAAGATTTGACAGATGAAAAATTATAAATATATAGCACGGGATTCGTCAGGGCAGAAAAAAGAAGGTAAGAAGCAGGCCGCCTCATCCGATGATGTACTGGCCTATCTGCGAGAGCAGGGCTTCATACCTATATCGGTCAGTGAAATCTCCACAGCCGCCCCAAAAGCCCAGAAGTCGCCCCGCAAAAAACGCATAAAATCAGCCGACCTTGCCGCTATCTTTTGGCAAATGACCACTATGGTTGAGGGCGGAATACCAATCACTGCAGCCCTGGAAACCATAGCTGAAGACATCGAAAACCTTCAGCTTCAGCAGGTTCTAAAGCAGGTCCTGGAAAAAGTGGAAAAAGGTGAGACCTTTTCAGATAGTCTGGGGCAATTTCCAAAAATTTTCAATCAACTGGCCCGCGCTATCATATTAGCCGGTGAGTCCGGCGGCAGCCTTCCGGAGGCCCTGCGCAGATTAGCCGAGTACTTCGACAATCGTGATAAACTCAAGAAAAAGATTCAGGGCGCAATGGCTTATCCGGTGTTCGTGTTAATATTTATTGTCCTGATCGTCGTATTTATAATGACTTTTATTATTCCAAGATTTGTCAACATATTTGACCAGATGGGCGGAGACTTACCCGGTTTTACAAAGGGTTTTATGGGATTTTACGATTTTGTGCGTCTAAACGTTCACTACATTATAGGCGGTGTTGTTTTCTTAATTACTCTTGCTGTTTTTACCTTCAAAACCTCAAAGGGACATTATTTGTTTTGTAAAATTGCCCTTGTTGCCCCGCTGTTCGGCAAAATATTTCAGCAGTCATTTGTCGTAACTTTCTGCAAGACAATGTCGATGTTAATCGCTTCAGGTGTAACGGTGCTGGAAGTCTTCGATATTCTCTTAACCATGACGAGCAATGATATCATAAAAAATGCGATAACACAGACAAGAGAGCGTGTCGTCGGGGGGGCCGACATCTCTTCGAGTATGAGTACATCCGGGTTTTTCCCGAATATGACCGTTAAAATGATACAAATAGGCGAGGAAAGCGGCTCATTGTCCACGGTGCTGGAAAGAACCGCAGATTATTACGAGAGAAAGGTCGATTCCATGATAAGCACCCTGATGACTTTGCTTGAGCCTGTAATGATTGTAACGGTTGGTGGGATTGTACTGGTTGTCGTTCTTGCATTATATTTACCGATTTTCACGATGTCTTAATACAAAAATAGCACATATGGCGAAAAAAATGAAAAAATTGACACAGTCATTAATAAATTTGGTCGATTGTGATTGTGATTGTTATAAACGGAATTTAACAGGAGTGGAAGAAAAGGAAACAATTTTTTTAGGAGAAGTCGAAATGAAAAGTAGAAAAGGTTTCACACTGGTAGAATTGATGGTTGTAATTATGATAGTCGCCATCCTGGCAGGAGTGGCAATCCCGCTAATGCAGGGTCGCATTGACTCAGCCAAGTGGTCGGAGGCAAATGCCGCAGCCGGTACCGTTCGTACCGCTATCCGCGCCTACTTTGCTGAGAACCCCACGGCGGCTCAGGCCCTGGCAGGCACTCTGGATGTTGCCGCCACACAGGGCGTCCTTGGCTTTAGCGCCTCGGACCTGACAGGTACATACTTTGTACCGGCCGATTACACTATAGTTTCTGTTGACGGACAGGGTATGGCCGTGATTGACGTTACCGCCTCCGGTGGCGACCCGACCGGCACATATCGACTGGCGGTCGATGGCAGCTGGACAAAGCAATAAGGAAATTTTGGTTTGAAACGTACCGGGGGGGCCGAGAGGTCCCCTCCGGTACTCACTTACCTTAATATGAGGGGGTCACAGGAATGTCTACCGGGCAAATAAAACATTCTAAGGGTCTTTCACTCATCGAGGTGATGGTTGCAATTCTTATCCTGTCCGTTGCCGTGATAGGAACCTCCGGATACAGATACTACACCGCACTGGATGCAAGAAAAGCGGACATGCATGCGACTGCCGCACGTGTTGCACTGATGCTGTGTGAAAGCTGGAGGGGGGTAAAAGGCGACGAAAACTATGACCCCACGATTCATTTCGGTTATGAGCTGCAAATAACTACGATTGCCGATTCCGATATTATCTATGCTGCACCCAATGGTTTTACGGCATTGGGTTATTATCAGATTTTACTAAATGACTTCCCGTGTCAGATGACTATGTCCTGGCAGGATGTATCCAGCGGATTGAGGGCTTTGAATGTAATAGTGGCGTGGCCGCAGCGTGCTTCTTATAACCAGAGCTATGTTTTGCCGGATGATATAAGTGAGAAAACCTTTCGGCTCACCACTTATGTCCAAACTTAAAAAAATAAGGGGCTCAGAGGTAACAAAATTATGGTAAAAAAGAACCTAACATCTCAAAGGGGCTTTACCATTATAGAGCTGGTAATCGCTATGGCGATTGCGATTATCCCCATATTTGCTATCGGCATTATACTATCCGACAGCCAGCGTGGCTGGAACAGTATGTACGAACGCGTGTACAGTGATGTAGTTAGCGACAGCTACCTGGCAAGGAAAATGTTCGATGCCACAATCCGCAAGGCAGACTGGGAAAAAATCACACTGGCTGAAGACGGAAGCTGGGTAGAAGTGTACTATTACGCCGACGATGATTCGGCAATTCTTGACCGTTATGCACGCTTTTACCAGGCTGAGGGGGATCTGAATGTTGAGCATGGAGACCTGGAAACAGGTGAAGTATTGAAAACTTACACTGCCTGCAAAAATGTTTCTAACTGCACCTTCAAAACGGCGGGCAGGTCCGTTCAAATGATACTTACACTCGATAACGGTTCTCAAACGCTTACAACGGTTTCTTCCGCTATTATGCATAATTAAGAAAAAATGATTTTTTCATTAAGGGGCGAGTCAAAATGAACAGGAAAAGAATCTTGGAGTCAAAAAAGAAGGGCTCTGTCATACCGCTGGTATTGATTGCAATCGTAATACTGTCGGTGATGGGCGCAGGTTTGCTTAGTCTTGGCTTCCAAAGTCGCGCTTACGCAATACGAACCACCTCGGAGGTTGCAGCCCGCAACGCTGCTGATGCAGGTCTGACAAAGGCGATTTACCAAATGAATGAAAAACTGGAAGCCAAACCCTGGGACGGCAGCAGCCTTCCGTCAACGGCAGGTGAGGCATTGCCGAACTGCGATTCAACTTTCAGCTATGCAGTAACACTCCAAAACGGTACCTATCACATCGAATCTACCGGGACTTCGGGCCGGATGGAAAAAACAGTTTGCGCCGCTTTAAGATTGAGTGGGCCGTTCGAGTATGCAATTTTCACCGAAGATTATATAACCATGAAAAACGGCTCTTCAATTGACTGGATTAATTATGACGAGGGTGATGTAAACCTGAAAATCGGTACCAACAGCATCGAATCGGACTCCATTGACCTCAAAAACGGTGTATATATAAATGGTGATGTTGTGGTAGGTCCGGGTGGAATACCGGATGTTGTCATCAGTGATGCCGGCGCAACCATCACAGGAGATATTTATGTCACATCCGAAGCTTATGAATTGCCTGATGTAACAGTTCCCGAGTATCTACAGGATATGCCCTCAGGAGGGACTATAAGTGGTAACACAACTATCAATGTTTCTGCAAAATATGATAGAATTAACCTTTCCAACAGCAAAATAATCACGATTGACGGGGACGTTACCCTCTATATTACCGGCGATGTTACACTTAAGAATTCCGCAGAGCTGCGCATAGTTGACGAGGACACAAATCCAGATGCATCCTTAACTCTGTATTTAGGCGGAGACGTTGAAGTTAAAAACAGCGGCACTATCAACAATATAACCGAGGACTCAAGAAAACTTAAAATGTACGGACTTAATGAATGTCAGAACATCGACCTCAAGAATAGCTGTGATTTTTATGGGGCTATTTATGCCCCGAATGCGGATGTGGTGATGATGAATTCCGCCGACGCATACGGATCCGTTGTGTCCAAGAGTTTCGAGCAAAAAAATTCCGCTTCATTCAACTATGATGTGGCACTGAGGGATGCAGGTATGGATGATGAAATTGCCTATTTTGTAATAAATCGATGGTCTGAGTAATTTGGAAGAAAACCGGTGGTTCTTATAAATATACCAACAGCAAAGATGAATATCCGGAAACTACAACTGTACGGCCATATTTTAGAAAGGCTTGACTTATGCCTAATGTAAACTCTGAAAAAGGTACAAGTCTGGTTGAAGTAATGATTGCTATTGTGATTCTCGCACTGGCAATACTTGGAGGTTTTGTACTCTTTTCCTATGGTAGAGGCCAGATTGATGTCCAGAAAAATCGCCGTGCAGCGGTTCAATTGGCCGCCCAGAAGCTGGAAGGATTAAAAGCAGGCGATTATGACAACATACAGGCAGGTGAAATAACGGAGAATATTTCTTTAGAAGGCTTATCTTATGTTCGGAATACAGGAGCCGAAGACCTCGGCCTGTATAAAAAGATTACGGTTTCGGTTAGCTGGGAGCAGATGAACAAAACACAAAATGTTGGTTTAACTACTTTCATTGGGCCTGAATAGGTGAATTAAATGAAAACAAAAACGCAAAAAGGCTTCACTTTAGTTGAAGTTATGATTGGAATTGCTGCAGGCGCTATTTTGCTTTTAGCTGGAGGTACAGCTTTAGTCGGCGGTCAAAGATTCTGGAGCAACGCCTTGATAAAGGCAAACCTTCAAAGAGACGCCTCTTATGCCATGCTCAGAATAAGCCGTTCATTCAAAGAGGGCATATCTGCACAACTGGACGATTATGGCAGGATTCTGAGGATACACAGAAAAGCAGGCTGGATAGAATTTTATTCCCCGCAGGGAACTAACGACCTCTACTGCCAGATTGAAGGGCAAGACCCTCAAACTATTATCAGCGGTGGCGTCGAAAATGTGACATACACTCTGCAGAACAAACTACTCAGAATAGACGTCTGGTTAAAAAAAGATAATTCACAGATACATTACGTTTCAACAGTCATGATGCGAAATTACGGGGGGTGATATAAGATGAATACCAGAATACAAAAATCAGAAAAGGGGTTCGCTATCGTAGGTGTGTTAGTCTTCACTCTTATCTATGCGATACTCGGTTTCTCCGTACTCAACCTGGCAAGGAGTGAAGTAGCGCTGACTGAGACGTCTGTCAATAAAACCCAGGCTTTTTACTTAGCTGAAGCGGGACTGGGGAGATTGCCCGCAAAATTGCGCAGTAATGATCTTGAAAGCATAGATGATACGGAATTAGGAGAAGGAAGCTACCGGGTTGACATTTATTACGATGAAAACCCTCCTTATGCCGTATCAACCGGTATGGTAGGAGGCGAAGAGAGCAAAATAAAAGTAGAACTGTCCTTTCTGGCTCGTCCTTACGAAGAAGCTATATATGCCGGCAACTCAAGCGGACAAAAATTCACATTTGTGTTAAGAGGTACAGGTAATCCTCAGGAATTGGCTGGGGGAAGGGAAGTTGGCGGCAAAGACACAATCAACGGAGATATATTTGCAGACAGAGCTGTGGCCATGTATGAAGAAAGCTCTATTAATCCTCCACCCCTGCCCAATACCAACGGGCTCAAAGGAGATGTTGATGCCACTGAGACTGTTAGTGTCAACGACAGCGCCTCGATTTCCGGAGATATTCGACAGGGTGTCGAAGCACCGGGTAACCCCGACCTGTTGGGGATGAACTACCATATAAACAATACACATAATGTGAGCCAGATTTTCGCTGAACAGGGAATTAGCGGGGGATACCTGCCATCCGGGCATGAGCTACACGATGTAGTAGTGAAAAATCCGGGCGACAGGGCAAATGAGTGTGCCGGCACCCCCGGCGACGATTACTTCATTGAGCCTTCAACAATTTCATCAGCGGGAAGCAAGAAGAGTGGTGGATGTCCTGTAAATTTGGGGGATGACAGGGTTTACTACATTGACGGCAATGTGTGGATTCACAATAAACAGACTTACGGACTTGTGCTCGACGGTAAAGCGACCATTGTGGCAACGGGAAATATCTATATTTGCGACAATACCGAATATAACGACAGCGAAAGCCTGCTGGGCCTGGTTGCTCTCGGCCAATACGATAATGGAGACCAGCTTGTCAACGGCGGCAACATCTATTTTGGAGACCCTCGTTACGGAACAACATATAACGTTTGCGGGCTGATGTTCGCTGCAAATGACTTCTTATACAACACAGACTCCATTACCGGGGAATCAGCAGAGCCTGAAACTGGATTTTCCATCTATGGTAATCTTGGCGCTATGAATCACGTCTCCGTCAATAGGGAGTGGTATGATCCGGACGGATTCGGAGACCCCAGGGCGGCGTACTTCGACCATAGTGAAAGTGCAAGTGGCAAGTGGGTAGATATAGAGACTGGAGCTGAACTAACAGCGGCCGAACTCGACAGTCTGAGACACTATCAGATGAAAGTCAGTTACGACGAACGTGTTCGCAGTCAGGATACACAACCGCCGGGTCTGCCAAGACAAAAAGCGGGAGCTATTTTCGCCGGATTAACAAACTGGGGAGAAGTGCCGTAGGACCAATATTAAAAGTGTCAAAAGAAGCGAGATTGTAACAGCAGGTGATTTCCACATTATTGGCGAAGTAACCTGCGACAAAGCGGGCAATTTGCATATCCGACCTGCTACAAAAGGGCACTTTGAATCCTGTTGGCATGAGCAAGTCCTTCAATAATCATAGAGAGGCAAGAATACTAAGATTACAGGAATTGACACATCTAAGTTAAAAGATGGGAAATTCTATATTGCCCTCTATGGCCGATAACCTTTAAAAAATCCCTCTTTTTAGCTTCATTGATACTACTTTTTTAAAAGCTTCAGTACAGGCGGCACCTGGTATACACTAAAAATCTTGAGTGTTATCTGTAATCCTAAATACTTATAGGACATTGCAGAACATATCCACGACATTTACTTGCCGAAAAGCTTACACCGTAATTTCTAAGTAAAACAGGCTTTTATTTAAGCCGATTAAGACTTTACGTTTAGAAATCGGATTACTTCCGAATCGGAGAAACGTGAATGTAAAACTAAATGCTATGATGTTATTCACGTGGTTCAGGGTGAAGAATTTATGAATTTGGATTTGAAAAAGCTGCTTAAACTCGGCCCAATCGATGTCTTGGGGCTGGATATCGGCTCTTGTGCCGTCAAAATTATCCAGATAAGGAGAAACAACGGCGGCCTTGCAGTTACCGCAGCCGGCATAACCGAAATTGTCAATGACTGCGAAGATGGCGACCAAAACGAGGAAATAAACACCGTCAACGCAATTCGTGATTGTTTGCAATCAACTCAAATTCAAACACGCTTTGCCGTTTGCAGCGTATGCGGTCCGGAAGTAGCCGTTCGAAATTTTAAATTCCCTCCGCTGCCGCCTGAAGAAATAACCGGTGCGGTCATGCTCGAAGCTGCACAGGTCTGCCCATTCAACGTCGAAGGCGGCGGTGTTGATTACCAGTTAATAGTAAGTGATAACAACAGCGTCAACGGTATACTGGCGGCTACAACTAATAAGATGATAGAAAGAAAAAGACAACTTGCCGAAAAAGCTTCTCTCAACAACGTTCTGATGGATGTCGATGGATTGGCGCTTTTGAATTGCTTTAGCTCGCTGGCATCCGGAAAAGAATCACAGGATAGTCCCGCCGGTGAATCCGAACAATCAGGACAGAAACAGGCAACTGCTATTTTAAATGTCGGCAGCTCATTTACAAATCTTGCGATTATCAGCAATAATGGAGCGCCTTTTATCCGAGATATAGCTTACGCAGGTGACGGCATTATCAAACAGATTGCCACCGAAAACGACGTAACAGCCGATACTGTTAATAAGATTTTGTTAAACACTTCAAACACAACAGAGCCGGAGCTGGGATTCAAGGGCAGCTTAAATAATGCCTGCCGAAAATTGGTCGATGATGTTGCCGACAGTCTTAAATTTTATACGGCCCAGGGAAAGTCGAATTCGGTTAATAAGTTACTCGTTTGCGGTGGTTTTGCAATGGTCGACGGTTTCGTAGAACTTCTGGACGAACAGCTTCCAACGGCCGTTGTTTTGTGGAATCCCTTCGAACAGGCAAAATGTGATGTGGATGAATGCTGCAAAGATATTCTTTACCAAAATGGGCCGGCAATGGCTGTAGCCGCCGGTCTTGCGATGAGGACAGTTTAATATGTTTGAGATAGACCTACTGCAGGGACAAGGTGTCCCGATTAAGAGCAGCCCCAAAAACATAGCAGCCGCTGCAATTGCCTTTGCGGTCCCTGTTATTATCTCGATAATAATGTTCAGTGTTTATCTGAAAAACAATATTTCTATGTCGATACAGAAGGGTCAGATAGCCAATTACGAAACAAAAATTGAAGAACTGGCTGATGCTCTGGAGTTGAAAAAATCGCTTGAGCAGGAGAAACAAGCTGTAAAAACCAGTATGGATGAAGCTAAGTCCGCTCTTGCCAGGCACATCCAGTGGTCACCTATTTTGGTGGAACTTGTAAAGAATATGCCTGATTCGGTAATACTCACAAAGCTTGAGGTAAAGCAGCATTTTACAAGAAGAAAAGTGCCCAAAAAAGATGACCCGGAAAAAACTGTAGATATCAGCGTTCCCATAAGGACCTTACGGATAACTCTTAATGCCGACCCGCAGACAAACAGTGACGAGGCGGTCAAGAATTTCAGGAACAACATTCTCGCTTCGGCAGTAATCGGTCCGAAACTTGAAGACCTTAGAATTTCACAGGAAGTTGAAACTTTTCTTGGGAAAGAATTCGTCTCATACGAGATTGACTGTATTCTTAAAGCGCAAATATAAGGGGCGCTTTTATGAAATCGATTTATAAAAAACGTTTTAAGAAAATAGCCCTGGTTTGGGTTGGTTATCTGATGCTGCCGCTTCTGGTTTACATATCTGCGCTGGCGCCTCAGAAAAAGAATATAAAAAATATTGAAAGACAAATCTCAGAAAAAAAACAGCTATACGACTCCGCTCTTCAAGCTACAAAGCAGGAAACCAAAACCAGGCTAAATAAAGAACTCGAAGAGTTCCAGGAAAACCTTGGGAATTTCGTTATTAACTTTGAAGACTCCGCCGATTTGACATTCGATATCAGTCAAATCGCCGGAGAGAAAAAAGTCGGCGACTTCAGTATTAAAACAAAAGACAAAAGCGGTGTAACAGCGATACCAAATTGCAGTCAAATATGCGAGAGTCAGTTCGATATCAGCTTCACCGCCGATTTCAATAAATTTGCGACTTTATTAAATGCTATCGAGAGAAACTGGCCCGTCGTATTCGTCGATAAGTTCGCGATATCCCGCTCAACACAGGATGATTTAGAACATCCCGTGACCATGAACCTGACAGTTTTTGTCAAAAAGAAACAAGAAACTTAAAAAGATCGGTAGCAAAGAATATTAAAGCTAATTAACTGAATTGGTTTGACAGGATAAATGAGAACAATAGCAGTAACAAATCAGAAAGGTGGTTGTGGCAAAACTACTACTGCGGTTAACCTTGCAGCAGCTTTTGCAGAAAAGGGCAGGACTGTGCTTTTGGTGGACCTTGACTCGCAGGGCCACTCTACACTTGGATTTGGTTATGACCCTGACACTTTGAATAAAACTATTTACGATGCCCTTACCAACACTCGAATTCCAATTTACAAAGTTTTAATAGGCACCGCCATCGACCGGCTCGACCTGGCGCCAAGCAATATCATGCTCTCTGGCGCCGAGATTGAGATGGCAAGCATACTTGGTAGAGAATTTATACTTGGCGAGCAGCTCAGAAAAATATCACGCGTATATGACATATGCATTATTGATTGTCCGCCGGCCATCGGATTGCTGGCAATTAACGCGCTTATAGCCAGCACAGATGTCATTGTACCTGTTCAGGTACACTACTACGCTATGGAAGGGTTAAAACAGCTATTTGAAACCGCCAACATTATCAGGGAAAATTTCCATCCATGTTATGTAAAAATCCTGGGATTATTATTGACATTTGTTGAAGACGAAGTGCCATTCAGTAAGCAGATAGAGAATCAAATGAGGGCATTTTTCGGTGATTTGGTATTCCAAACAGCTATTCATAGAACCATGAGTTTAGCTGAAGCCCCAAGTTCCGGCCAGCCCGTTTTAACTTATGCACCCCAAAGCAGAGGGGCCTATGAATACAGGGCTTTGGCTGAGGAGATAATTTACGGGAAAGCAGGAGCCATTACTGACCGTGCACCTCAAATCCGGGAAATTACTCAACACACGGCCTTGTCCGAGGAGATATACAATGGCAGAGCATAACGAAGGTTTACAAAAAAGAGTCTCGTCGATTTTTAGCGGCGTTCCAATTCCCAAAAGCAGTGGAGCTCTGCACACACCTCAACAGCCTGATTCGGAAAATATCAGCAACGAAGTTGTGAAACCACCTTACACTGATTCTGAAGTGCAGGATTCTCCCTTTGCTGCTGTTTCGGGACGGAGAAACCAGGCAGAGATGACATCAGAGCCAAAACCGCCGCCGAATATACAACCGAGCAATTATGATATAAACAAAAACCAGATACAAATACGTCTGCAGAATATCTGGGAAACAGTAAAAGACCGGCTGCTTATCCCAAAGCCCGGCGTCAGCACATCAAGACAGATAACAACCGTGGTAATGATTCCGGTTCTTTTTGTCATAATGATTGTTGTATTTACAAAACTCTTCTATAAGCCCTCAACTAAGAAAACACAGGCTACTGTTTCCCAGACCACCTCCGTTGCTGTTGCTTCTGATAATAAGACTGATTGGCAGATTCCCGAACCATATCCGACAGGGCTTCGCGACCCGATGCAGTTCGGCTCATCTGTAACTGCCGACACGGAAACTTCCGGACCAATCGTACTGAAGGGTATTGCCTACAGCGAAGACAGTCCCTTCGCAATTATCGGCAGCCAGATATTAAGAGAAGGTGATAAAATATTTGATGCGACCATCATAAAAATAAATCGAGATAGCGTCGAGTTCGAAATAAACGGCGTAAGAAAAATACAAAAAGTTCAGCAATAAATGAAAGGAACTATAATGATACGCTTTAAGGATTTCGCAAAAATACTGCTCCTTGTGGTGCTTATTTTTATTTTGCTAACCTGTCCTGTCGCAGTTGCAGAAAACGAGGATACCGAATCTGTCAACAAGGAAGTTTTAACAACGCTCGAACAGCGCATGCTCAAGGAAATAAGCATCGATTTCAGGAACACGCCCATCGAAGACGTCATAAGAGTAATGGCCGCTCAGGCCGATGTGGACATCGTAAAAAGCCCAAGGGTCGTAGGAAATGTAACCGCCACCCTTACAAATGTCCCCCTTGGGGAAGCCCTGTCAAACATTCTTGCTGCTCATAACTACGGTTATGTCGCCGATAAAAATATGATACGAATAGCACCGATAGAAGAAATTAGTCAAAAGGCCGAAATGCTTGTGAGCAAAATTTATCGGATTACTTATGCCGATGTAAAGGAAGTAGAAAAATCTTTAAAACAATTTATCTCATCGCGAGGTTCACTATCGGCAAATTCAGGCACAAGTAATATAATCGTTACTGATACAGAAAGCCAAATCAAGGCCATAACCAACTTTATTGACGAAATTGACCGCATAACTCCCCAGATATTGGTTGAGGCACGGGTTTATGATATTACCAGCCGAGATAAGTTCGATCTTGGTATCGAGTGGAGTGCCGGTAGAAACGCCACTTATGTAGATGGCATACCAATTGCCGGCCGTACAGACCCGTTCATAACAGGAGGCTTCGAAGGAACAACCGCCAATACCGATACTACAGCAGGATTACGGTTCGGTTGGCTCAACGACAGTATCGATATAGATTTCCTGTTAAAAGCCCAAGAGGAAAATATAGACGCAAAGCTTCTTGCCAATCCGAGAATATTGGTACTCGATAACGAAACGGCACTTTTCGATATTGTAACGGAGCATCCTTACGTGGAAAGAACTATATCGGGAACCACCATTCAGGAAACGGTAAGCTTTAAAAAAGTTGGTGTTAAACTCGAAGTTACACCGCACCTTACAAGAGAAGGCATGCTAAGATTGCATATCATACCCGAATTTGGCGTTGTTGTGGGACAGGTTCAAATTGAATCAACTGATGTACCTATAGTTGATACTCGTAAAGTTGACACAATAGCATTGGTGGGAGACGGCCAGACAGTGGTGCTGGGCGGCATGAGAAAAAAGGACTCCAGCAGCCAGATCAACAAGGTACCTTTTCTCGGGGATTTGCCACTGCTTGGGGCACTCTTTAGATTCGAAGGAGAAGATACCGCTATTACCGAACTGGTTGTTTTCATTACACCACAGATTATCGAGCAGTCGGTTTTGTCAGAAGCCGAGCAAAGAGCATACGAAGTAACCACATTTGACGGACCAAGGGTTATTACCACAAAAACCGAGAAAGCCGCCCTCACAATAGAAGAGTAACGGAACTATCTGAAGAGGCAAGATTGGAAAGCAATTAGTCTTTCTTTAAGTAAAGCGTCTGGCTCGGGAACGCAAACTCAATTTGTGCAGCTTCAAATCGTCTCATAATCTCTAAATTTACCCGTTCGTTAACCTCCTGGTAAACCCAGTAATCGGCAGGTTTGACCCAGTAGCTCATATATATATTCAGAGACCAATCGTTAAAATCGCTGAAATATACCCTTGGTGGTTTCTCAGAATCGGTGTTTACCTCCGACACTTCCGCCAGAACCTCTTTTATAATCTCGACCGCCTTTTGTGTCTTCTTATGGCCCGAACCATACGTTATGGTAATATTTGATGTCCGGCGAATAAAGGGACGTCTGCCGACATTTTCCACGGCGGTGTTGGCTATCACACTGTTGGGAACAGTCACGAGATGACCCTCCAGTGTCCGGATTTTTGTGCTTCGAAATCCCACTTCCTCAACCGGCCCATAATGTTCCCCGACTTTTACAAGTTCGTCGATTTGAAAAGGTTTGTCTGCAAAAATCGTCACAGAACCGAAAAAATTCGCTATTGTGTCCTTCGCTGCAAGGGCTAATGCGATACCACCGACACCGGCGCTGAGCAGAATTGCCTTTATCTCCGCACCCAATATCCCGTCTACAATCCAAAGGACCGCTATTATCGCAATTGTAATCCGAAGCGCCTTGCGTATCACAGGTACAAGCATATCATCCAGCTTTGTTTGTGTCTTGCTTGTCCACCGTTCTAAATAATACTCGATAATATCAACCAGCCGATACAACGCATATGCTAATGCGATTGCTGCTACCGCCTGAACAATTTTCATCCAGTAACCTTCGATTACAGAATTGATGCCTCCGTCCCCGAAGACCAAAAACATCTTGCACACGAATAACCCCAATGCAAAAATGGCCACCGAAATCGGTTTGGTCAGACATCTCAGGAATAATGTCGTTGCCTTCACACCGTGTTTCTCGTCTCTGCGCAAGGCATAGTTATTAATAAAATACTGGACTGTCCGCCCCGCCGCCATTGTCAAAAGAACTACTAATAAAATCACCAAAAAACGCCAAATAGCATTACCTTGGATGATTTCGTAACTGACGGTTTTGTCCCACCAGCCGCTCGAACCAGTAATTTCTGTTAATATACACATATCATTTTCTCCGTGACGACTTGAATCAAACAATTTGGAAACATCCGGTTTTTCATATTTGGTATTTATATTCTATTGCGCCCATTTTTTCCACCCAAACAGCGGTTTTTTTGTATAACTTTTTGTTTTATTACAAAAAAACATGAGCAATTTGTCCTCCTGGCGCATAATATAGTATGTCAAACTAATATCAAAAATTTAAGGATGAACAAAATGAAACAGCAAATAATCTCCTCAATAACGATTTGTTTGATGGCCTGTTCAACAGCCTTCGCCCCACCGAAAAAACTACCTGCCTCAGGTGTCGGCCTGACAGTTTACAACGATAACTTTGGCGTCATAAGAGAAACTCGCAATATGTCCTTTGAAAAAGGTACCAACACCGTAAAGTTTACCGATGTCGCCTCTGCCATTGACCCGACCAGCGTAAACTTCAAATGCCTCTCTTTACCCGGAGCGGTATCCATCCTCGAGCAAAACTACGAATATGACCTCGTCAACTCAAACAGTCTGCTCAAACGCTATATAGATAAAAACGTCACTGTCCTCCTAAAAGGCAGCGGTGCAGATATCGGCAAGGAACTCACCGGCACACTTTTGGCATCACTGGGCTCAGACCTTATCTTAAAAAGCCATACGGATGATATTGAGATTATAAGCAGAAACAGCATTGAAGAAATCTCCCTTAAGGAACTACCGGAAGATTTAGTTACCAAACCTACTTTGGTCTGGCTGGCAAGTGCAGAAGAGAAAGCAGACTATCTCTGCCAAATAACCTACACCACAGGCCAAATCAACTGGCACGCCGATTATTCGGCCCTGCTGAATGCCGACGAAACCAAAATCGATTTTTCCGGCTGGGTAACTATCGAAAATAAAAGCGGTGCTACCTACAAAGACGCTGTCATTAAACTAATTGCCGGGGATGTCAGAAGAGTAACAGAACCAAAACCAATATCTCCCAAAAAAATGTTTGCGCTCGCCGAACGTGCAGCCGGAGTCGGCTTTGAAGAAAAGGCCTTTGCAGAGTACCATCTTTATACACTCGGCCGAAAGAGCACCATAAACAACAATCAGGTTAAACAAATTGAATTTATCACTCCAGCCCTTGAAGTACCGACAAAAAAACTCTATATCTATGAACGCAGCAAAATTAATGATAAGATTCAGATAAAACTTGAATTTGAAAATACCGAGCAAAATCAGCTTGGCATCGCCCTGCCCAAAGGCAAGGTGCGCGTATTCAAAAAAGACCCCGCCGACGACAATCTCGAATTTATTGGCGAAGATAGTATCGACCACACCCCGAGAAAGGAAAAATTATCGCTTTATATCGGCAACGCCTTTGACATCGTCCCAGAGCACACTATTCTTGACAGCAAGCGAAGCCGCCGAATGTCGCGGGAAACGCACAAAATTGAGCTTCGAAACAGAAAAGACGAACCTGTAACGGTTTTTGTCGATGAAATTTTCCCTGCATGGGTCAATTGGACAATTGACAAGTCAACGCATGATTACAAAAAGCGAGACGCCCGCACTGCCAGGTTTGAGGTAAAAATACCAGCCGACTCGACCGAAACAATTGAATATACAGCCACACAGACTTGGTAATCTTTTCTTTACGCCCGGATTAAACAGTGAAAAACCAAAATTAGGTATTTGCTAAAGGAATAACATTATGAAGCGCAACTCGCTGAATTTTATAATCGATTTGGTCAGTTTTATTAATTTGTTGTGCCTGATTTTTACCGGCCTTATTGTGAAGTATATTTTACCACCCGGTTCCGGAGGACAAGGCCGTTTACTGCACGAAGGAGTCGGCAGAGAACACATAAAACAATTCTGGCATATGGGCCGCCACGATTGGGGCAACATCCATTTCTATTTGGCAGTTTTGTTCGTTGTCTTAATGACTGTACATATAATTTTGCACTGGGCCTGGATTAAAAAGTCCTTTAAGTCCCTCTTTGCCTCTGAGGGAAATACCTCATCTTGATAATTTAAAGTCTCGTCAGATAGAATCCTTTCCGGCTGTTCTTTCAGTCGAGCAGTCTCATTTGTTAAAACTATTTTAGCTCGACAGACCAGTAAGCATGGTCAAGGAATTGCTTCCAGCTTTGGTAACGCTGATGTCCTAAGTGAACATGAATCAGCGGATTGCGTTTTGGCTTGACAGGTTTTTGGATAAGTTTCAATCCTGCCTGCCGGGGTGTCCGGCCTCCTTTCTTCACATTGCATTTTGTACAGGCGCAAACAATATTATCCCATGCTGACTTGCCGCCCATGCTCTTGGGGATAACATGGTCGAGCGACAACTCGCTCGTTGGATAGCGCTTGCCGCAGTATTGACAACTGTTTTTGTCGCGGGCGAAGATATTGCGACGGTTAAATCTCACCTCGTTTCTCGGAAGATGGTCGTAAAATAACAACCGGATAATACGCGGTACTGCGATATAAAAATTCACAGTTGAAACCCAATCATGTCCATCCGGCTCGAAATTACGCTTGAACTCACTAACTTCGCACCAACTATGGAAATTATAGTTCGAATAAACACCTTCCTCAAATGAAACAACTTCTGCAAGCTCACGAAACAGCAGGGAAAATGCACGCCGCGCACGAACTATACGCACAGCCATATAATGCTTGTTCAATACAAGAACATTACAGTCTAAACCGGATTTGAACTCCGAATGAATCATAATTTGCAGTCACCAAACTAATCCATCTACCTTTTTAAATAACATAACTCTGTACAAATTGCAAGAAAAAACCACAACTTCTAATAGCATCGGCAATAGGAAACCATACATCAATATATGCTTATATGTCGCTCTAAAGATGAGTCACCAATGATACAAGAAACCAGATGAATAGGCAATTGGAAAATGAGAAGATAGAACATAATTGCAACTCCCCCCGTCCTTAAACAAAAAAGAAGTCTACAAAGTTTATCTTATTCTTTTTCTGAGGAGGCTTCGCTCTCTGAGGCTGTTTCATCTTCCGAAGTAGCTTCAACTTCCGAGGTTGTTTCACTTTTTGAAACCGCTTTTTTCTCTGCTGGAGCGGTCTTTGGGCTTTTTGGCGCCGATTTGGCAACCACATTCTCGGCCCTCAAACCTTTTTCGCCCTCAACAATATCGAAACTAACCTCATCGCCCTCTGCAAGAGTCTTGTATCCTTCGCCTGATATGCTTGCGTAGTGAACGAAAATATCGCGACCGTCTCCGGCATCGATAAATCCATAACCTTTTCTTGGATTAAACCACTTTACTTTCCCATCCGACATAAAATACTCCTTTTGTCCAGCTTTACCAATACATATTATTCTTTGCGACCTGCACAATCAAATAATAACTGATAATCTCAAGGCTTCTATTGTACGGTCGAAGGTTTTTATTCGAATCAATTATTTCACCTTGGCCGATGCTGCAGTTGTTCTGCTAAGATTCTCCTTCATCAATCGGCCCATCTTAAACTTAACCGTTCGTTTGGCAGCTACCTCAACTCGCTCAAGAGTTTTCGGATTCTGCGCAATTCTCGCGGCTCTCGTTCTCGTCTCGAAGACTCCGAAGTCACGAAACTCCAAACGATTATTCTTGCATAATTCCGCAGCTATCTCGTCAAGGAAGGTTTGAATTATACGCTTGACAGAAACTCTTTTGGCTTGTGTACGTTCTGCAATTCGGTCGATAAGTTCTTTCTTTGTGACTGTTGACATAAGTTACCTCATTTCAAGAAAGAGCGTTTGGAAAACTGGGTTCTGATTACCTCTGGTTTTACTGCTGCTTAACGGGCTAAACTTCTTGGTCATACAACAGTTCATTGTGTGTACCTCTCCAAAGTAAGACCTTTAAAAACTACCGGCTCGGACTTCGGCTTCGTGATACCGCAAGTTACTATATAACAAAGACTTCTATACAGCAAGCAATTTTTTAATAAAAATTTTTTTACTTTTCAAAAAATCTCTGCGACCCCAAAAGAAGCAGAAAAATGCTCATCACATAGTTTTGCCTCTATATAAATCTCATTAACCGCATAAGCTCATCTGCAAATATGCAAAATAAAAGATGCTTTTAAACAATCTCATCAAAATCGCGTTAAATATTCCTAAGTCTTTTTAACACAAGATGTTACGTAAAAAAAGCCCGACAGTTTTCATCACGTTATCAAAAAAATGCTTACACACTCTGTTAGGCATCTAAACAAAGAGCAGAATATACAGACATCATTTGTGCAATTTTCAAGGGAATTTGGCACATAGACCCTTATTTTTCTTAAAAGCCCAAACTGAAATTATGTGCAAAATTACCTTAAAAATAAATACTCTATTGACCGACTTAGGACTTATCGAGATAATTAGTGTTTAGATACTTGTTCGGACGATTTAAAAAATGGCCTCGAACAGGTACCCTGACACCATTTTTTGTGGTTCTGTTTGTAAATAAGACCGAAAAAGACTATCCGAAAGGATTTATGACTGAAGCTAAAAACAAAAAAAATATGACCAAAAAATCGCCTCGAAGAGATAGGGCTGCTGAAATCGCCAACACCTTTGAATGGTTGATCACTGCCTTCATCCTGGCTTTTCTGTTCAGGGCCTTTATTATGGAAGCGTTTAGAATTCCAACAGGAAGCATGGCCAACACCCTTATGGGCGCACATTTTCGCATGCGATGTAACCAGTGTGGATATAGCTACGAACACGGTTTTATGCCAAGAGATTATGGACTGCCGGAGGATACCGTTCCATTCGATAATAAACAACCCCCTCAAACTCGCTGCCCGAATTGCGGCCATTATCCGTCAAACAACAAACCCATACCCGTTTCAAACGGAGACAGGATACTGGTACTAAAGTGCATTTATCAGTTCTTCGAACCAAAGCAATGGGATGTAGTTGTTTTTAAAAATCCTCTCGACCCTCCAATAAATTACATCAAAAGGCTTATAGGCCGACCGGGGGAAACTGTCGAAATAATCGACGGAGATATTTACATCAATGGAAAAATCAGCCGAAAACCTCCAAAGGTTCAAAAAGAACTATGGATGCCGGTTTACAATAATAACTTTCAGCCTGTCAAACCCCGACAGCCTTCTTTTAATCATCACGTATGGAAACAGCCGTTTGTCAATATCGGAAATTCTCAATGGACCATTCCCGAAAGTAATCCAACTACCTTCGCTTTGAACAATCCCGACAACCGGGAAAATACCTTGCAGTACAACTCCTCATTTGGAAACCAGCTTAAAGTGACCTATGCGTATAATAATGTCAGGGAATATAAAAACAGGCCGTATTGTAGTGACCTTATGGTTCGTTTCCATGCCGACTTAAACAGTCCTGACAGCCGTGTAGGCATAACCTTAAGCAAGTACCAAAACCATTACCGCGGAAGCGTCGATTCACACGGCCGAATGTTAATCGAAAGAACTTCCGAAGCCAAAGAAATCATCGAGTTGGCTCGCACGTCCGTCGAATCACCGATACCCGGAAAACCCTCTTTCATCAAATTCGCCAGCGTTGACCATCGATTGATTCTTCAAGTCGATGACAAAAAATTAACTCATGATTTGGGACAATCGCCTGACGACGCCGGAAGAATATTAATAAACATCGAGCCGCAGGTTAAAATATTCGGCGCAGGCAGTGTAACTCTATCAAATGTTGCGCTTTTTAGAGACATTTACTACACCGCTTCTAACGGCCCGGGCATGGGCTGGGCAATAGAAGGAAATCCTAAAACGCTCGCAGAAAACGAATTTTTTGTACTTGGTGACAATAGTCCAAATAGTGCCGACGGCAGATGGTGGAACAAGAAAGGCGTCGGAAATAACGGACTCCAATACACTGAGGGTATCGTACCAAGGGAATACCTCGTAGGAAAAGCCCTCTTTGTATATTGGCCGGGAGGCTTTAAATTCCCGTGGCCGCAAAGTCTGAAAAACTTTCTGCTTCAAAACAGTCGAAAAAGCCCTTTCTTCAGATTATTCTATGCCCTTACTTCGCTAAATTGGATACCGGATATTGGTCACCAACGCTTAATTTACGGAGGCTCCGACAAAATTCAGGAATAGTTGACGTTATAGAAAATAGGAGGAAAAAATGCCAGTTGATTATACTCGTCGTGATTTTATAAAAAACTTTGGATTTGCAGCCGCCTCGCTTGCCATTTCACCGGCCCTAAAAAATCTTAGCAAAGCGGAAGCCACCGATACACTCATCAATATGCTCCATAATATGATTTTTAAAACACCACAGGCTGGCTGGGATTGGCCGAAACATTTAGAGCCGGATTTTGAAATAGTTGTTGAGGGACTCCTGTTCAGGGCACATGGAAGAAAACTCCTTTCTATCCTCGGACCGGGTGTTCACACTAAAAATGGCCAGAGCATAGAACTGTTTTTCAGCCTGTACAACACCTTGATTAGAAAACCAGCCGGCTACTTTGAATTCGGTTTTGCAGGTGGTTTTGAGCACGCAACAGCTAAACTCGATTTCGTAAAAAATGAAATATCTTTCTCCACTAGCGACTGGACACGGCCTCAACCTGTCGCCAAAACATCCTTTAAACTGTCAAAACATGAACTGCACGTTCTGATGATTGAAAAGAACCAGGGCCCGGGAAACCTCATTAAAAACGCTGATATTAATGTGTTTCTTGACGGTAAAAAGCTCTTCTCCCTGAAAAATCAAAATGTCCTCCCTGAAATGGGCGTTAAAATAGCTGCTTACAACATTGATTTTGTTGCACGGCGATTTGTCAGCAGAGGAAACCCTTCGCCAATACCCGAATATCTAAATCTGGGTGGATGGCAAATGCTGAATAAGGACGATATCAAGGAAAATCTTGAATCCATTTGTAGAGGTCTACGTGAAGCGGCTGAGAAAAAAATACAGTTACTCGTAACACCAGAAACTTCTCTGACCGGACTGTTTCCCAAAAAACCTGTTACCCAGAATCCTGAACCTATCGCAGAAGCAGAAAAAAAATTGATGGATTTTATTCGAAACTTAAAAGAAGCCCCATATCTTGTCGCTGGACTGCCCGTT
>Ga0272442_10002529_pt1 | contig 26461 bp, 31 predicted proteins | sample SSMForm2O_FD_200262 | JGI IMG/M metagenome (GOLD analysis project Ga0272442, IMG submission 200262) | Marine sediment archaeal communities from Little Sippewissett salt marsh, Falmouth, MA, United States - SSM-Form-2O | ecosystem: Environmental > Aquatic > Marine > Wetlands > Sediment ... | reverse complement strand
GCTCTCATCTGAAGCTTTCATAAGCAGCCATTGCTTGTCATCCCTTGTCTTGACCAAGTGGAAACCCCCTTTGAGCTTCTCTCCGTTGAATTGGATGGTAAGATGGCCTTTGGTCAGGGCTTCTTGGACAGTAATGCCCTTTCCGCCCTTTTGCGACATGTTGACATAGGTCCCCCTGTCCCAGACAATTACGCTGCCGGCACCATATTGGCCCTTGGGGATCATGCCCTCAAAATTGGCGTAGTCCATGGGATGGTCCTCTGTCCTAACTGCAAGACGTTTGATAGAAGGGTCCATCGAAGGGCCTTTTGGAACGGCCCATGACAATAGGACGCCCCCATCCTCCATCCTAAGGTCATAGTGCAGTCGTCTAGCGTCATGCTTTTGCACTACGAATATCATCCTCCCTTCATGAGGTGGACCGCCCACAGGTTCTGGGCTCTTGAGAAAATCCCTTTTTTTCTTGTATTCAGATAAACCCGCTTCATCATCTTGCATGCTAACGTATTATTGGCATCACAATATCTTAAAGGTAATGACACATCAGATAAGGTATGAAAAATCGTTATATGAGTAGTTTCTTTTAGTAAAAATGGCGAACAAAAAGAACAGCGATCTCAACGTCATAGGTCCCGGGATGCTAACATGATTCAAGCGCTTGATAGTCGTTCACGTATCAAACTACGTTAGCAAAATGGCACAATATTCTTTTAATATAATCAGTTAAATGATAAATCAAGTAAAAACTTTATAAACATGAATAATATTTGTATATTGGTGGCCAAAAGGATTATGATGATATGCTGAAGGGCAATTCCTTTCATATCAGCATGGTTTATCCTCAGATGGTCCGATATCCCCACCATTCGCCATCATTGGCCACCAACCCATATTATGTTCATGACGATCAATAGGCCAGTGATGACCATCGCCCCCCCTATCATGACAAGTATCGTGGGCTCCTCGCCGAGAAGGGCAAAAGCCAATATAGTTGCCCCAAGCGGCTCACCCAATATTGAAGCACTGACCTGTGGCGCCGTAAAATGCCTGAGGCAATAGTTGTATGTTGTATGCCCTATGCATGATGGCCCTATGGCAAGCAACAAAAAGATCGTGAGCTCCCTGCCCCCGTAACCGGACAATGGGATACCCATTGCGATTGTCATGGCAAAAAGGAACATGAACGACACCATGTAAACGGTGGAAACGTATGCCAGAGTATCCATCTCTCGCCTGACCTTCCTGCCTATGGCAATGTAACACGCCAAAGTTATTGACCCGAGCAGGGCAAGGAAAACACCATGCAGTGACACGTCGTTCGAAATCTCGTTCATGACTATCAGAAAACCGCCTGACAGCAATATCATGATCCCGTAATAGCCATGTCTGGCCATCTTCTCCTTCAAAAGATAGTACGAGATGGCAGCAACGAATAGTGGGGAAGAATCCACAATTATGACACTGACTGCCACACTGGTGTATGAGAGGGAGGTCATCCAAGATGCAAAGTGCATGCCCAATGAAACCCCGGACAATATAACTAGCAGCTTGTCAATCCTGGATAAGCCTATCATCCTGGACTTATTTCCCGCCATGCTGGAAATGACGAGCATTATCAACGATGCAAATCCCATCCTATATGTCGCAATGGCCATTGGATGCGAGCCACTATATCTGATAAGTATGCTTGAGAACGATGCGATAATGACCCCTAAGAACAATATTGAATAATGTCTCCGCACAATATTAAATAAAATCTTTTTTATAAAAATTGTCTGTGCCTATGCCTGCCTTGAACCTCTTTGTCCCAACGAAAAACCAGATGCCGCCGATCAGGGCAGACACGGTATTCCCTATTACCATCGACCACCATATGAAAGTAATGCCCTGGCCAGTGTGGAATGCAAAGAACCAGGATAGCGGTATCACTATCAACCATGAGCGCAACAATGCTATCAGGAAGGGGGGATGACCTCTTCCAAGCCCCTGAAATCCCGCTGCAGAGATGGAAGTGAATGGTACCAGGGGGTACACGAGCACATTGATCAGCAGATAGTCCCTGCCAAGTGAGATCACTTCAGGTGAGGACGTAAAGATCCCATATATGGTCTCGGGGAACAGGAAGAATACCAATGCGCACAAGCTCATGAAAACTATTGTGGACCCATAGGCGAAGTTCTTCAGCCCTAGCATCTTGTGGTACTGCCCAGAACCCCTGAAGTATCCCACAGCGGAAACGAAAGCGCCTGCCATCCCAAACATCGGCAGAAAGGCCATGGACTCTATCCTGAATCCTATCCCAAATGCGGCTATGGCAACGCCCCCATAGGTTGCAAGTATCGTGTTCATGGCAAACAGCGACAATGAATATGAGAGTTGGGTCATGGAGGCGGGGATGCCAATCCCAACAATATGCCTTATCGTCTCAAATGAGTATTTGATCTTTCCCAGGCTGACCTCAATGAAATATCTCTTTTTTACAAATATGTAGTAGCACATATAACTTGAGACAATGGCCCTGGCAAGCACTGTGGCTATGGCAGCCCCCCTGACACCCATGTCCAAAGTAAATATGAAGAACGGGTCCATCACCAAATTCAAGATGGCAGAAAAACCCATGAAATACATAGAAAGCCTTGTATTTCCCTCCCCCCTTAGCATCGCGTCCATGCTTAGCATCAAGTAAAGGAAAACAGAACCTGAGATCACAACATAAAGATACTCCAACGAAAAGCTGTTGACCTCATTTGGCGCCCCAAATAGGCTTACGATGTAGCCAACACCAAATAATCCTATTGTCACGGTAAAGAATGTGCATATTGCTGCCAGTATCACGCTGTTATATACTGCGTACCTGGCGCTTTCAGGGTCGTTTGCCCCAATGAATCTGGAAATCAATGACTGCGCCCCGATGCCCAGACCACCACCTATGGCATACATCATCATCTGAAATGGGTAGGCAATGCTCAGTCCCGCAATTGCATCCGGGCCCAATCTTCCCACAAATATGGTGTCGACAACATTGAAACCGGTCTGTATGCTAAATGCGACCACCAATGGTATTGCCAGCTTCAGCAATCCCAGGTTAGGCCTATTCTCAAGGCCCCTGAAGTGTATGTTCGTCCTATTGTCCATTTAGTTCAGCAGGAATAGAATAGTTATTAAATTATAAATCTGTATTTGCCATTTGTGGGACCTATGAAAAACAACGCAATGATCTCAATCATGATAATCCTACTGGCCATAGGGGCCATAGGGGGATATGCATATAATGAGAAGGACGCCGGAATGGACGAGGACATAATATACCAGTATTCGATCATAGACAGCCTTATGAAGGGAGTATTTGATGGCGATTTGGAAATTGGCGAGCTCACGTCATATGGGGACTTTGGCCTTGGCACCTTCAATTCCCTCGATGGGGAGATGGTGGTTCTTGACGGTGTGGTATACCAGGTGCGCTATGACGGCGTGGCTTATGTTAAGGAAGGTTCCAGCCTCTCTCCCTTTGCTTGCGTGACAACATTCAACAAGGACATAGTCATTGAGGTCGAGGATCACATGGACCAGTCGTCCATTGAGGAGCTTATCCTTAGCAAAATGCCCAGTCCAAACATACCCTATGCAATAAGGATCGACGGCACTTTCGACTCCATGACCACGAGAAGCCCCAAACCTCAAGAGAAACCCTACCCAGACCTTGTGGCCGCCCTTGCAGACCAGTCAGTTTTTAATTTTGAGTCCATTGATGGGACCATAGTGGGTTTTTGGAATCCAAGCTACGTCAATGATGTCAATGTGCCCGGGTACCACCTTCACTTCCTGAACCAAGAAAGGGACTCAGGCGGTCATGTGCTGGACTTCAGCATTGATTCGGGAACTATCTACCTGGACTGCTCATATGGACTTTATCTTGAGCTGCCCACAGAAGGCGCATATATGCAAGTTGACCTTGTTGCCAATAGCGAGGACCTGGAGAAGGCAGAGAATTAGCCTTCTTTTTTTGATTATTTTTTTATCGAAAGCTATATAAAAAAGATAAATCCCGTTGTTTCAAGAAAATATGGTAAATTGTCAAAATGGTGAGATGATGTTACAGAGACTAGATGCTGATCAATGCGTATTTCTTATAATAGACCTCCAGGAAAGGGTATTGCCTGTCCAATTTGAGTCAGACAGGGTGGCATCCAACATAGCCAGATTCATAAGGGGCGCTAACTACTTCAAGATACCTGTATTCATCATAGAGCAAAACCCTGACAAACTGGGCAATACTCCAAGTTTGGTGGTGGAACAGGCCAAAGAACCAATATATATTGAGAAGAATACCATTTCGTGTTTAAAGAACAATGAATTCCTAGAGCTATTGACAGGCATGGGCAGGAAACAACTGATTCTCAGCGGCAGCGAGACACAAATATGTGTGCAAAAGACGGCCCTGGATGCAATGGACGCGGGCTATGAGGTGTTCGTGCTTGGTGATGGCGTTACCTCCAGGACAGAGAAAAACATTGATATGGGGTTAAACAGGGTCGCTCAGGCAGGGGGCGTGATAGAAAGCACAGAGGGGGCCCTTTTCGAGTTCGTGCTGAAATCTGACGATGCGGACTTCAAGCAGGTATTGAAGATAATCAAATGATCACTTTCTCAGATGGGCATCGATCTCCTTTGCCCAATTCAGTGCGGAAGTGGGACCATCGGCCGTTATGATGTCCCCATCCACCTCAACACTGTTTCCGGTGCATATGGCGCCTTCCCTTGTCACAGTGAAATCACTAGAAACGGCAGACCTTATCCCGTGCATTATCCCCGTCTTGGCAAGGATGTTAGGTGCGTAACAAATGGCCCCAACAAGCCTTTTCTCATCATGTGCCCATCTGACATAATCCTGCAACAGGGCATCATCGACATAATCGTAAGTTCCTGGACCTCCAACCAGTAGCAAGGCATCTACGTCATCGATACAAACGTTCTTCAGGGAACATACGTCTATGGTCTTTCCAAACTTGCTCTTGGCAACGCCCTCATCGTGCGATACCACAGTCACGTCGTGGCCCATTTTCCTAAAATGGTCAAGCGGTCCAAAAAGCTCCTCATCCCTGAATCCCTTTTGGGCCACCCACATCACGATCTTTGCCATATGAGAAATCTCCAATGATGGATAGGGGCATCAATACTTGAATAAATATTAAAAAAGAAAAAAGGTAAGGACTTAATCTTCATCACAGTGTTCGCAATACCATTCTTTCTGTCCATTCCATTGATTAACGTAAAAGCTCATTGCCTTACCACATTCTGGACATATTTTCTTCTCCACAGTTTCCTGCATTTCCAACCCCAATATCCAATGGGTTTCAAAATATATCAATTTTTTGCCTCATTTTATAATTTTATTATATCAATATAGAAAATATAAGATTTTTCAAAAATATTCATTGTAAAAATGAAATATAATTACAGCCAGTATAAATTCCTAAGAATGGATTGAATTAAATATATATAATATTTAATAATATATATATTAATTAGAAAATATTTATATAGTACAGATTAATCATATTTTTTGAAATAGAGATATACAATATGATATAAAAACAAGAGGTGAAAAAATTGAATGAAAAAACGTACATCTGTAAGAACTGTGGATACAGTACTGGGGATATAGATGACATAAACAAATATGTATACATTCATGGCAAGAACGGAGAGTTCAAGCTATGCCCCATATGCCCGGTATGCGGACTAGGGCTGTATAAAATGGAACACAGCATAGCAATGGTATGAAGTTAATTACTGACTTCCAAACCTAAAAACTTTTTTGTAGAGCTTAGTTCAGGATCTAGCACAAACATATTTTAGATTTAATTATTATTTACATACATGCCCACAATTAATGTTGATGGACCCCCGCTGGGGCTTGAAAAGAAGAGGGCTCTTGGAAAAGGGCTATACGAAGTTGCCAAAAATATCTACGGAATAGAGCACATAACCGTTGTCATCAGGGAGAACGGACCGGAGAACGTATGTGTAAACGGGAAAATGGTATGTGACTTCAAAAAAGGATAGAAATTAACGCATTACATCTATCTTGAATCCTTGCTCTTCAAGAGAGTATAATCTTTTTTCATATTTTTGGAGCTCCTTGTCTGTCATCAGGATTATATGCTCCCCCTTGTTATCCCCATGCATTACGCGGCCCACCCTTTGCACCTCTTGCCTGCGGCTGCCGCCAAAGAAATCGTACTCTATTACGGTTTCAAGGCCTGGAAGGGACAATCCCTCATCCCCAACCCTTGATACTATGACAACCCTATTCTGGTCAAAGACGTCCATCCTGTCCTTTGTTTTTCCATAAACGAACGGTATTTCCAACTTTTCTGACAATGACTTTCCTTTCTTTATGGAATCACAAAATATTATTATGTCCCCTGCATGGTTGGGAAGCAGTCCGTACAATCCCATTTCCTTCTCATCTTCAGATGGATATACTATGACCTTTATGTCCGGTTCCTCTATGGCCCCTATCGTTATCAGCTCCTGCCACCTTAGACCAACAGGGAATCCGGTCAGCGCGAAAATATAGTCTATCCTGCCATCTTCCCTGTAAGGGGACGCAGAGAGCCCGATCCGGTATCTTGTGTTGATGGTCGCCAACTTGCTGAAGCTGTTCGCGGGCAGGTGGTGCGCCTCATCAAATACGGTAAGGGCTATATTTCCAATGCCGTATATCCAGTTCTTCCTCCCGGTCAGCATCTGGTAAGTCTGAACATCCCACTCGTCAGGATACCTGCAGTACTTCCTTATCCTTTTCCTCCATTGCTCCCTGAGGGTCGTGGATGGCACCACAACAAGCTTATTCCCATTTATCCTTTCACCGGCATACAATGAAAGGAATGTCTTTCCCGCACTTGGCGGCCAGTAAACACCGATCTTTCCAGTGTCCAAGAAGGACCGCCATGCCCTGAATTGGTAATCCCGCAATTCAATATTCTTTGGTGGCGACCTTAGCTCCTGTTCATCTATGCGCTCCCTGACGAAAGGCAGATTCCCGCCATCGATGAGCTTTGCAAGCACATCGAACTCCTTTCCCTTCTTGATCAGCAGCCTATTGTCATCCAATCTTTTGGAAACAAACGTGCCATAAGACCTCAGTGCAATGTCGCACTCTTCACTGTCTGAGAGTTCCAGCACATCGTCCTTTAGGATGGCGCTTTTAAATCTTGAATGTATCCCTACCTTTGACTTGATGTCGTTTGGCAATGGCGATATCCAATCCACATACTTGTTGACGACATAGATGTTATAGGATTCTGTCTGCCTATCCAGGTACCCGATCTGAAATGGGACAAACTTGGGCACTACCAACCATACCTCGTTCTTTCCCTTGGGCAGCATGGCATAAGGCGTCTTAAAAAAAGATTCAAGGTGCCCCTTGTCGAATGCATCTATTTCTGCATTCTCTTTCAGGATCCTCCTGGTGCCCTCCTGATAGGGCCGATTTGCTTCATTTTCATTTGGCCCCTTGTCTTGGGCCCCACTCTCGATGGACGTCGAGATATCACCCCACTCAATACTATTCCCGGTATAGCTTGTTATAATACTTCTTCCTTTCCTCAGACCACTTTGAATCGTCCATTTCCCCTAGGTCCATCCAATATCTTGAATTGTTCATCCATGCCTCGTGCGGGAGGCTGTAGTTCTTTACGGCCATTCCTAACTTGTACCTGTTCTCTGCCGCATGCTCATATGCGTCAGCAGCCAAGAAATAGTTCTTTTTTTCGATGAAGTATGTCGCCACCTTTTCATAGGCAGCTATGGAATCCCTTATCTTGCCTGATATCTCAAGCTCTAAAGCAAAAAGATATTTGTTGTATATGTCAAGGTATGATTCATCAAGCTTCAGTGAATTGGACTCTAAAAGAAAATCTTTGGATTTGACGTCATCTCCAAGGATGCCATACAATCTTGACACTTGCTTTAGGCCATAGTATGCCAGGAAGTAAGAACCCTTTCCCTTCTTGATATCAGAGAATTCCATCCAGCAATCAATTGCCTTTTTCTTGTCGCCGAATCGCTCATATCTCTTGGCCATGTATTCGAATTGCCTTGCCTTGTAATAGCTATCGTCACTTACCTTATCCCATCTCATACTCTCTAAACTAGAATATTATCTTAATATAAAGATTTGTATTGTGAAGAAATATATTGGAATATTTAGAATAAATATTGAATGTATTTGTAAAAAAATATTCTTATAATAATGTAGGATATTCCGCATTTAAATAAGTAATGCATAATAATGAAATATATTTATAATTAATCACTAATAAAGAATTATTTTTACAGTAAAATATAAATACTTGTATAATATTTTATAATTGGTATTATGGATGATCTTGATAGGCAAATATTAGAGATACTACAGGAAAACGTTAAGATGCCCTACCATGAGATTGGGAAGAGGCTTAACGTTGGTTCCACAACGATTTTTACCAGAGTGCAAAAAATGGTAAAAAACGGTATCATAGAGAAGTTCACGATAGATTTGAACTGTACAAAAGTTGGTTATCCAGCATGTAAATGGGTTGGCATTTCTGTTGAACCTGGAAAAATAGATAACGTGGCAGAAAAAATAGCTATGTTTGATGAAGTGAGACTTGTGGCCACTACAGATGGAGATCATGACATTGTAATAGAAATCATAGGGTCCGATGAGAGAGAGATTGGCAGGTTTATCAATCAGAACATAAAATCAATCGAGGGTGTAAAATCAGGCATTGGAATGATTCATAGCTCTTCTTTCACCAATATTTTTAAGCACACTCACACAATCCCATTACGAGCACAATAATCAATTATATCTTTTTTTTTATTTCTGTTTTTTATTTCCAAACATGTATTATTTCCAAACAACCAAAAATTTCAATTATCAACTCGATGATTCCTTGCTAATTTGATTTGATGCCATCAAAAACGGAAATAAGATAATGAAATCTTCTAAGTATCGCACGAATCTGATTTTTCATCTTCAAGGTCCACTGGCACAAGATAGGCTAGGGCCGACACCACCATTAATATCAAGGCCATGGATACGAGCAATGTCTGTACGGAGAATAGGTCTGCCAGAATCCCAATGGCCGCCATTGACAATATGGCCGCAGTCTCTGTAAGGGTGCCAAGAACGCTAAATACCCTGCCGAGCATGTCCTCTGGCGTGATCTTTTGAAGGAGCGTCACGCTTGGGATGTTCACAAAGGATATGAAGAATCCCGCAATGAAGGCAAATACCATGACAATGATGACATTTGGATATAGCCCGATTACAAGGAATCCCAATGACGATATGAATATGCCAGATACTATCAATAACTTGTTCTTGAATCTGCGACCAAAGAAACCTACCAACAAAGTTCCAATGAGCATTCCGGCCCCAAAATCAGATTCCAAAATACCCATGCCTTCGATCCCAAGCCCCAGGACATCCCTGATTAGGACGACCCATAAGAGATTCACGCCCCCAAAGAACAATAATGCTATTGTAAATAACGATATGACATAAAATATCCTCTTTTCGTTATATGAATATGACAATCCATCGAAAAGCTCTTTTTTGATCCTTGATAATGCGCTCCCCGTGTGTTGCAGCTTCTTTTCTATCGGTTTAAAGCTTATCTTGAATATGAAGAGGGCTGATACGATATAAGATATCGAATCGATGAAGAACACATTATTAGGCCCAAGCAATCCCACCAGCATCCCACCAAGGGCATATCCTGCAATCGCAGAGAACTCATAGGTGGATTGGGAAAGGGAGTTGGCCACCAGGAGTTCCTCCTTGTTTACCAATATTGGTATCATTGCATTTCTCGCTGGGTAGAAGAATCGCGATACTGATGATATCGAAAATATTATGATATATATCTGGGTCAGTGAATTTGCATAAAGCAGGAACAATACCAAAAAAGCCCTTACAACATCGCAAAGTATCATGACCCTTTTCTTGTTGTGCCTGTCCACGAAAACGCCAGCTATTGGGCCAAAAACAAGAGCAGGCAGGGCCCATGCCATGAACATGCCCCCTGCATCCATCGCACTTCCGCTCCATTTGAATATGATCAGTGCCATTACTGCCATGTAGTTGAACCTGTCGCCAAAGTTTGATATGACCTGGCCAACCCACAATAAGCTGAAGTTCCTTGTCCTTAGTACATCCCTGTAGCTTCCATTTCTGCCTTCCATCAATACCCAAGGAAGTATTGTGACTTCATTTATAATGGTTACTAATCCTTCGATATTGTAAGGCCTTATGAAAAAACAAGATAAAATATAAATAGAATAGCAATATTATATTATTATGTGTTATTATGAAAGGAAAATATGCATTTTTTGTTATTTCCATAATAGCCATATCTATTGCTAGCGGATGTATTACCTCTAATGATGACGATACAATAGTGATCGGTTCTAAGCTTTTCAATGAACAATACATCGTTGCACATATGGTGGCCTTGCTACTGGAAGAGAAAGGTTATGACGTAGATGTCCAAGAAGGCCTTGGAGGCACGATGGTGAACTATGAGGCCCTTAAAAAGGGGGATATAGACCTTTACCTGGAGTATACTGGCACGGCGTACAATGTCATATTCAAGCTTGACAGCCCTGAAAGCTGGGATGTCGAGAACATCTATGATCTGGTTGAGGAAGAGCTCAGGGATGTAGACGGCATCGAGATTGCTTGCAGGCTGGGATTCAGGGACGACTATGCCATTGCAGTGCATAAAGAATGGGCTGATGAGAACAACATCGAGAATCTTACAGAGTTTGAGTCATATGCTCCCGAATTGTCAATAGGTACGGACCCAGAGTTCGCTCAGAGGCAGGACGGTCTCCCCCAGATGGAAAACATTTATGGTTACACATTTGGAAAGATCAATCAGATGCAGCCAACGCTCATGTACGAGGCCATTAAGAACAATCAAGTGGATGCCATCAGCGCATACACAACTGATTCAAGGGTGGACATTTACGGGCTTGTCATCTTGGATGATGACAAAGGAGCTTTCCCGCCGTATGATGCCATAATAATAGTCAACGAGAACACGTCAAAGGACAAGGACCTTATGGACACCTTGGCATTGTTAAATGACATCCTCGACACCGACGCCATGAGGGCCCTTAACTACGAGTATGATGAAGATAAGAGGGAAGCAAGGGATATTGCAAGAGACTTTTTAGAGAGCGTAGGGCTTCTCTAATATCTATATTTTTTGGAATGGAAAATGAGCTTTGAAAAATTGTTTGAAAGCATAGATTCCATCAGGATAGAGAACATTACGAAAATGTATGGGAACATCTATGCAGTACGGGACCTGTCATTGGACATAGTGGGCGGGGAGCTCATGATGCTGATAGGCCCTAGCGGATCTGGAAAGACGACCACCCTGAGGATGATAAACAGGCTGATAGACCCGGATGAGGGCAGGGTGTTCATAAATGACAATGACGTCAGCAATTTCGATCCAGTTGAGCTTAGAAGAAACATAGGTTATGTGATCCAGCAGATCGGGCTATTCCCCCATATGAATGTCAAGGACAATATAGGCATCATACCAAAGCTTGAGGGATGGGACAATGAAAGGATAGAGAACAGGGTAAGGCAGCTCCTGGACCTTGTGGCCCTGCCATCGGAGACGTTCATGAACAGGTACCCGATGGAGCTTAGCGGCGGACAGCAGCAAAGGGTTGGTTTGGCAAGGGCGCTGGCTATGGACCCTCCGCTGCTGCTCATGGATGAACCTTTTGGGGCATTGGACCCCATTCTAAGGATACAGCTCCAGGAGGAGTTCATCAATATCAAGGAGGAGTTGGGCAAGACCATCATATTCGTGACCCACGATATTGAGGAGTCCTTCAAGCTAGGGGACAGGATAGCCATCATGAGAAATGCTGGACTTGAGCAACTTGGAACGGCAGATGATCTGGTCCTGAATCCCTCCAATGACTTTGTTTCTGAGATAGTTGACTCAAATAACAAGTTCAAGCATGTGAACAGGCTTATCGTGGGCGATTTCATGCTCCCGCTTGAAGATAAGTACTACATAGGCAGTGGGGTGAAAGTAAAGGATGCCATCACCAGGATGTGCAAAGGCAACATAGAGCTGGCCATAGTGCTGGACGGAAGGGAGAGGATGATCGGATGGACCACCCTCGGCGACCTATACGGGAGGGGAGGGGATGAGCGGATGGATGATAATCTGAAAGAACCCATCCTGGTCTCCAGGAATGATCGATTGAGGGGTTCCCTTGAAATGCTCAAGGAGAATGGTTCCAGGCTTGCGGTTGTCCAGGACAGGGGCAGGCCAGTTGGATTGCTGAGGACAGATGAGGCGCTGATAGGGCTGTTATAGGGTGTGTTTAGATGGGTTTCGTAGATGCAATTTCGGTCGTATGGGAGAACCAGGACCTAACCATAAGGACCATAGAGCACCTATACATGTTCGGTGCAGCAATGCTGGGCGCATCCCTGATAGGGATAACCCTTGGAATAGCAATATATCGCCATAAGAAGTTTGCCACCATCCTCTTTAACCTATTGAACATCAGTGAGACCATACCAACCCTTGCCCTGTTGGTGATCTTGCTCCCGATCTTCGGCCTGGGCGCAAGGCCGACAATAATAACGTGTATAATCTATTCCATACTGCCCATCACCCGAAACACCTTTGCGGGCCTCACAAGCGTCAGCGATGAGCAAATATTCGTTGCTGAATCGATAGGTCTATCTGAGCGTGACATACTCTTTAAGATCAGGTTTCCCATAGCGCTCCCCATGATAGCGGGGGGCCTAAGGATCGCCCTCGTCTTCACCATGGGCGTTGTGACGCTGGGGGGATTGGTGGCGGCAGGAGGGCTTGGGGCACCGATACAGACAGGGATACAGCTCTATGACAAAAACATAATAATCGTGTCGGGCCTGTGGGTGGGATTCCTGGCTGTGGCACTTGACGGAGTGGCCGGGTTCATCGAGGGCAGGCTGGAGGTTAGGAAATGATACCAGCAGACATAGGCAACGCAACAATGGAGCATCTGATACTCACCTACGGCGCCCTCTTTGTCAGTTGCATAATATCATTTCCACTGGCACTGATATCTATGTATAACAAAAGACTTGCAATGGGCATAATCACCTTTGCCAATCTTCTGCAGGCCATCCCCAGCTTTGCCGTGGTTGCCATAGTCGTGCCATTGATGGGAATCGGATTTGAGCCTGCCATACTAGCAATAATGCTCAGGACCCTACTGCCGATAATCAAGAACACGTACATCGGAATGAACGAGGTGGACCGCTCAATAGTAGAGTCTGCCGAGGGGATTGGTTTGACAAAATGGCAGATCATTCGAAAGATAAGGATACCTAACGCTTATCCTGCCATCTTTGCAGGAGTTAAGTTCGCCGCCATACTTGCAAACAGCATTGCCATCCTAACTGCCATCATAGGCAGCGGGGGGCTAGGTTCTATAATATTCGAGGGGCTATCAAATCTAAACACAGACAAGATACTTGCGGGATCCCTGCCCACCATCGGAATAGCCATCCTGATAGACGTGTCCTTCACTTTGATGGAAAAAATGCTGACTCCCAGCATATACGGCAAAAAGAGAAAAAAGTAAAAAAAATTTACTTCAATTCTATGATCTCGGCTATTGGCGCATTCTTCATGACGCTCTCTATCCCATTCATACAGTTCGCATGTGTCTTGTATGCCTGGCTTACAGCAATCTCCTCTCCGTTTGGCGCCTTCAATCTGAATCTGTATTGTTTGTCGTCATCCATGAATACCTCGTACTTTGGATGCTTTAGTTTCTTCTCGCCAAAAAAGCCCTCATTGTTCTTTAGATACTCAATTCCCGCATTGGTTATCTGCAACGTAAAGTGTGGATAAAGTGTCTCAACTTTCTTTGCCAGTCCACAGTACTCCAATTCCTCGGCTAACATGTGCATCTTGTCCATCGGTATGCCTGTCGTGTCCTCAAGCTCCTTCTCAGGAACGTAATAGGGGTTACCCATGTCGCTCTCTCTCTTCAGCACTTCCAGCACCTTGAGCTTATCGGGGCCATGGAAGGTGCACGACTGTTGTATCTCAACATTTCCGCTCTTCAGAGCATCTATCCCCTTATGCCTGATCTTTGAAAGAAATGTAGAAGTTGCGTACTCTCCTTCCATCTTGTACACAAATCTATTGATCTCTAGATTTTCAATATACGGCCTAAGGTCTTCCACTGATATGTTCAACTTTGATCTAAGTTCAGAAGAAGGCACAAAATATAGCGAATCCTTCTTGTAATGCTCATTTAGGGCATTAAGGATCTTTAGGTATGTTTCTTTATCAGAAATAAACCCACCTCCGTTAATGTATAGTCTCAAAAGTTAATAAATATAATCCATTGATATCAGGGAAAAAAATAAATATTATTATAATATAATATAATAAAACATATGATAATAAAAATTGAAATTAAAAAAGTGGACCAACACCCCCAACCATTGGGTTCAGGTGCAAGTTCAGTACGTGCACCCTTTTTTTCAGGCGTTGGCCCTTACAACAACCCCCTGTTTTCTTTCCTTTCAGATTCAACAGTTTAAATCATAAGTGATTACAAGGCCCACATGTTCGATGCTCCGGGGCAGCACACTGAAACCGACCCTTTGCTCCCATGTGTTGTTGACATACATACATAGTCCAGGCGGACATAAATAGTTTTCTTGACACAAAGTTAGCATAAAACAAATCATATGATTCCTTTATATACACTTTTATGTTCATAAAATAGTACAATATAATGAATAATATCTAAAAAATATGTTAATCTATAAAAAAATATCAAATAATACATAATAATAGAAAAAATAATTAGAAAATTAAGAAAAAATGGAATATATTACACATACAAATAAAATAAAAAAAATCATTTATTACTCATCTTTGAAATCCACGCTCACACAGCCAACCCTATCACAAAGGGTTTGCAAGAGAAGGCCTGCCTCTATCCAGCATACCTGTAAAATGCCGTTTGGCGCGAGACAATTTGCACTGCATCCATTTTCCTGTGCCATCTTCATGACATAATTGTCCCTAATGTCAAAAATATCATTGATCGGCACTTCCAGGTGTTTTAACCGGCATACGTTCTGACAGGGAGAATCCACTGTGATATCAATGATATTGCCTTTCCTCTCGCCACTAATCCTGTGCACAAAACCACAAAGCCTTGAATTGACGACCACCTTTGTCATAGAATCACTAAACAAATAAATAATTCAATATATAATAATTTTATTGTAGTAGTAACATAAAATTCATAACATTTTTTAGAATGAAAAACGTATATATGCCAATGAAAAAGAAAGTCAAGATCCTGTTGGAGAGATTGGAGATATATAGAACAAAGATGGAGCTATACGAGAACATTACTAATGAGTATCTTTATGAGATAAAGAAAATGAACTCTGAATTGAAAAAGATGAATGATGAGCTCCTACAAATCATGAACGAATACTACAATAATCTCAAGTAGACGATCCCTTAGCCTTATAGATTCTTCTCTCCTTTGAAGATTTGATCGCATTGCTCAAAGCGGTTGAAAAGAGATCCATCCTCCCATTGGCAGATATGAGGGGAAGATCCATATCAGAAGATAACGTTTTGGAGGCACCTATTGATTCGCTGCTGTCCAGATTTCCCTGACATATATACAGCATGCGCTTGTAGTCATTCATCTCGAGCATTTTTTTAAAATGGATTTCCCTTTTGGGGCCCTCGAGTTTTTGCACTATGCTGTCCCAGTGTTCAATCCAACCACGGGTTAGAAAGAAGCTGCCAGTCTTCCTTAGATTATCCATGTATTGTTCCTTCCCCAGTGAAGCTACAATGCAATCATCGACAAGGTTCCCATTTTCATCAGATATTGGCACTATCCGGGCATCCTCCCTGTAAAAAACGCTCTTCAGTGCATTTCCGCATAGACCAAAGAACAACAGTATAGAATTGCAATTTTGCTTGATCAGGTCTACCATTTCATGACATTGGACTTCAAGCTCTTGAAGGTCAGTATGCAATGCGGCAGGCATGATCTCCACATGCACTTCTGTACCTGGGCAATTGATCCTAAGAAAACATGGATCGTTGACATAAACGATCTCCTTATTTTCAAGCATATTTGAGAATCTCCTGTTCTGGTCAGTTCTTCTAAGAGATACCACATTGATATCATCGTTCATGTTCAAAAGATATGCCAACTCCCTCTCAAGGACCTGGCATGCCACAATTCCTACCCTTGACAATGCGCCCACCTATATCTTTGCAAGATAATGCTCCATCTTGTTTATCTCGTAAGGCTGTTCCCGCCCAGGGCAATCGTGCATAGAACAGAAAATACAGGAACTGAACGGGATCTTTGTTGGAAATACTATCCCTGATAATGACTTGGATGGATGCATGATACAGTTGCCATCAAGTTCCACATCGATCGCCTTGACACCACCCGCCAATAGCTCAAAAAGGGGCAACTGTTGTCCGATCGGCCAAAAATCAAGGGAGCCTGGGCTTAGCTTTGAAACGTGGCCATAATCATATTTATCCTTTATGTCAGACCTTAGCCTTCTCTCCATCTTGATCAGGGTGATATTGTAAAGCACGTCAAGAATATATTGAGAAAGCACATCCTCTCTTTCCAACGCCTTGTCCGTCCCTTTGCCAAGGGTCATGACGAATGGGTGTACCATCTTCCTAGATCTGAGGCACCTATAGAGAAAATTACTATCAAATCCTACACCCCCAAGTGTTATTGCGTCCTCTGTGCTGGACACGACATCAAACGTGTCAAAAGCCACCATAGGCCTAGCGGTCTCATTGCATTCAATTACAAGCTCTTCAATTAATCCATCTAGCCTCTCGTCCTTGCTGGTGGTAAGCATCTTTTTTACGCCTGCTGCCTCTAGGCAGATATCATACTCTTTAGTTATCATCCTTTTACTTCCTATAGCTCTTTATGCTCCTGAATGCTATTAGGATCGCAATCACTATAATAACTATTGGCCCTAGTGACACATCGACACCAAGGTAGTCAGATACACCAACAAGAAGAAGTATCACACCACCACCAAATGTCAATAAGCTCAATGAAATGTTAAGAAGTGACTTTCCAAGATTCATAAGGATAAGAATAATCCCTAATGCAATGTACCAGATACCATCAGGCATACTACCCCTGAACAACAAGAAAGAAGCAACGACCAACAGGAATGCGGCCCAGGATAAATTTTCTATAAGTTTTTTCTTTTTTAAGTATTGATTCTGTTCCACCATAATGAAAATAGCAAATTAAAAAATATAAACATGTCGAAAGTTAACTATAAATACATAGAAACGACATATATTGATGATTAAATGAGTAAGAAAGAAGGATGTAGTATAAAGAAAGTTGTTTGCCCTAGGTGCAAGACAGAATTTGAGCCAGATTCTGAGCTCATTGAGGAACATGAGCACAAGAAAAGCAAGAACGAAGAGTTGAATGTCTTGGCATCATGTCCCATATGCGGAAACAAGACTAGGCTTGAATTCTAAAAATCATATTTTTCCCTTGACCATATCTCTTCCAAGGGCTTCTTGGATATCATTTGTGAGGGGTTGCTGGCAGGATATCCAATCGATAGTAGGGCATATACTTGCAGGTCACTGGGGACACCCAAGATAGAACGAACCTTATCCCCATCAAAAGCGCCAATCCAGCAAGTCCCTAGACCCAATTCAACAGCCTCGAGCACAATGTGCTCAAATGCGATGGCCATGTCAGTCTCGGCCCACTTGTTCACTCCAGGGTCTATGACCCCTGCTATAAGCATGGGGCAAGTTGATATCCATTCCTGATCATTGCATGCCTTCACAATGTCGCCATCGATGTTCTCTATGATAACGAATCTCCTATTTTGTATATTTCTGGCAGAAGGGGAAAGCCTGGCCGCTTCCAGTAACTTCAGCATATCGCTTTCATCAATCTTCTTATCAAGATACTTCCTTACGCTTCGTCTTGTTTTTATGGCATCAAATACTTCCATTTTATCACCAATTTGCATACAATGATATATTATTAGTCATATATCATATTTGTGATTGAAAGGGACAGAGTATGGGACCTGAGGACAAACAGCGCCAATAAGGGCAAGTATGTTCTGTATTGGATGCATGCATCTCAAAGGGTGAAGTTCAATCATGCACTAGAATATGCAATAGAAAAGGCCAATGAGAAAGACCAACCCCTTTTGACATTCTTCTCCATATATGGCAAATACCCTAATGCTTCTTACAGGCATTTTAGATTCATGCTGGAAGGGATGGCAGAAGTAGAACGGGAATTGGAGAAGAGGGGAATAAGGATTATTGTAAAGATTGGAAATCCCATAAAAACGATAAGCGAATATGCAAGCGATGCTTCAATGGTCGTAACTGACATAGGTTACACAAGAATCAACAAAGAATGGATGGATGAGTTGTTGGAAGTTGCTGAAGTCCCAATTTCAACTGTTGAATCCAACATAGTCGTCCCTGTTGAAACAACCTCAACTAAAGAAGAATATTCAGCTGCGACGATTAGAAGGAAGATAAACTCCAAATCCGCCGGATATCTCGTTCCAACGGACGAACATGTCCTAAAAAATAAATCTCTGGATCAACAAAATGAATCAGTAGACTTGACAAGGACAGACAATATCATCAAGAGGATGGGCATTAAGAAAGACGCCAGATACAAAGAAGCGTACCATGGTGGCAGGACTGAAGCGCTAGGGCACTTGAAGGATTTCCTTGAGCAGAAGATAAGTAAATACCATCTGGAAAGGAACGACCCTTCCAAGGACTGTCAATCGAACATCAGCCCATATCTGCATTTTGGGAACATATCCCCAATCGAAGTCTCCCTATTGGGCCTGAATATGTACGGGCCGGGTGCTGAAGGATACCTGGAAGAGCTGATCGTGAGAAGGGAGCTTGCCATTAATTTTGTCCATCACAACATAGAATACGACAAATACACCTCAATTCCTGAATGGGCAAAAAAGACTTTGGAAGAGCATTCATTTGACGAAAGGGAGCACATATACAGATACAAGGACCTTGAAGATGCAAATACCCATGACCCCTATTGGAATGCCGCCCAAAAAGAGATGTTGATCACTGGAAAGATGCATGGGTACATGAGAATGTACTGGGGAAAGAAGATCATTGAATGGACAGAGAATCCCATTACAGCACATAAAATCATGCTGAAGCTAAACGACACTTATGAGCTTGACGGGAGGGACCCAAACGGATATACAGGTGTCGCATGGTGCTTTGGCAAGCACGACAGAGCTTGGAAGGAAAGGAAAATCTTTGGAAAGGTAAGATACATGAACGCAAATGGGCTCAAGAGAAAGTTCGATATTGGGGGATATGTTCAAAAAATCAATGAAAAATAAGAGAAAAAAGGAAAAATATATCTAGTATGACAAAGAATAATTTTATTCATATGAATAAAAAAGATGATGAATCCGTCTTTAGAGGACTCAAGAGATTCAATTTGTTCATGGGATTTCTACACTTGGTTCAATCAATAGCCATTTATGCGATCAGCAATGATTTCTCGCTGCCAGTAAGAAGCTATTATCTGCGTTTTGCAAGTGAAACAGAGACCCTGGAACCTGTGATCAAGGATGTCGTTTCCCTACAAATTGGGCCATTGATAGCTCTTTTCCTGCTCATCTCAGCAGTATGTCACTTCTATCTGTCCACGGTTGGATATGAATGGTACGTGAAAAATCTCAAAAGACATATCAATTACCTGCGTTGGTACGAGTATTCCATAAGTTCATCGATCATGATAGTGATAATCGCGATGCTCACAGGGGTCTATGATATCGGTGCCCTGATACCGATCTTCATGATCAATGGAATAATGAATCTTTGGGGCCTGATGATGGAACTTTACAACCAGGAAAAAGAGACCAAAAGTTGGTTACCGTTCTTTTTCGGATGCATTGCGGGAGCAGTGCCATGGATAGTAATCACGCTATACCTTTCCGGTGCATCTGGTGATGCAGGAGGGGTGCCTACCTTTGTTTACTACATATTCGCCACCCTGTTCGTGTTCTTCATGAGCTTTGCAGCAAATATGGCCCTGCAATACAAGGGCGTATGGAAATGGAAAGACTACTACTATGGGGAAAAGATGTATGTGGTATTGAGCCTGGTCTCTAAGACAGCGCTGGCCTGGCAGGTATTCTTTGGAACCTTAAGAGATGTATAACACATCTTTCTTCTTTATTTTAGGGATAAGGTTTTATAAAAAGAGATTTAACATTTTCTTTAAAGCTTTATGAGGTATGATGATGAAATTAAAACATGCAGAATATTTTAATGAACTGTCACCCAACGATATAATAGACACGATGGAACTAGAGTTCAATGAAGAGGAAAAAAGGATATTCTCCGACGCCGTTCTTTTGGCTCAGCAATATTACAAGTATACAAAAGACTTCGTTACAGGAAAAAGGGAAAAGATGACAAACAAGGACAATATAACTTGGTACAAAAGATTCATCTATGATGCATTGTTAAGACCAGATCTCATAGCCAAGATCAACAACAGCACATTGAGCACTGTAGAAAACATCATCAATCAAATGACAAAGATAAATCTTATTTTTGTAGAGGACTGCCTGGAGATAGACAATCTTTATGAAAAGACGATCACGGAAATATCAAATAATCCCATAAAATCATTCTATGACATTAAGCTGTTCATAAGCGAGTGCACTGAAGCCAAAAAAAGACATATTATTGAGAAAATAGACATAGTACCTGAGAATTTATCTAATTATATTATGTTTTAATTTACTATTTTTTTCTTATTATAATCTATATTATATTAAATAATTACATTAAAATGGTTATAAAAAATATTTCATTATAAACCATACATAATTTTTTGTCAAGAAAAACTTATATACATAGAGGATGTATGTATTATTGCAACAAACACATGGGAGCGAAGGAACAGGAATTCAGTGTACTGCTCTGGAACTTAGATCATGTGGGTCTCAAAAGTCGCTTCGGTGATTTTAAACTGTATGTCTCTGAAAGGAAAGGTGCAGGGGGTCGTTGCACGGGTCAGCACCTGAAAAGAGAGGTGATATGTACTGAATGTGCACCTTAACCCAATTGCTGGGGGTGTTGACCCACCTTTTTAATTTCCTTTAACTTTAGCATATGGTTTATTATTTTAATAAAATCAATACATTCTTATAAGTATCAAATAATTATTCCCAATGAATCGCCTGGGCATTATCGCTTGTCAAGTATATGAAAAGGAGCTTGCTTACCTGCTTGACAATGATAAGAAGATAAAGCAACTCTATGCCAGAAGAACGGAAGAGAATCTATTGTTCTCATCATATCTCAATGCCAGGGAGATAAAGTTCATCAGTGATTATGAGGAACTGGAAGAACATGCGGAGCTTGACGCAATTATAGAAGTAATGCCTATAGGGCTCCATGTCTATATAGATGAGCTCATTGAGAAGAGGAGAGACATCATTGACAGGGTCAAGCCCCATGCAGACAGGGTACTCATGTTCTACGGCCTTTGCGGCGACTCCATGCAAAAGGTCTTTGACAGGGAGGATGTGAAGATATTCGCTCCCAGGGACAATGGGGAAATAGTCGATGACTGCATATGCTCAATACTGGGAAAGAAGGAATACCTAAGGCAGCTGAAGAACATTGGGAGCTTTTTCATGATCCCTGGGTTTGCACTGCATTCAGATGACCTAACAGAAAAGACAATGGGCCCTGGAAAGCACTTTGATGAGATCAAGATGCTATTGGACGCCGCTGGATACAAAAGGTATATGATGATAGACCATGACCTCTGGAGCGATGAAGAGATCAGCATTGCAAAGGAACAGTCGAAGCAAGTGGGCCTTCCGATGGAACACATAAAAGGGGATCTTAAAATACTAATGTCTTGCTTGGACGAGGCGATAGATTCCTTTTGATTTACAATGGCTTGCTTACCCTGGGTAATGTTATCTCAAAGACTGTGCCTTTTCCTTCGGCAGAGCTGACGAGTATCTCGCCATTGTACAATTCAACAATCCTCTTGACAATGGACAGGCCAAATCCATTTCCATTGGTTGAGAATCCTAGGTCAAATACCTTGTCCAATATGTCGTTGGGAATGCCCAGCCCATGGTCCTTGTACACTATTGTGTGATTTGCACCATCCATCGAGGCCGAGATGGAAATATGATCGGTCTTGCCATGATTCAAAGAGTTTGAGACAAGATTGTTGAAGAGTTCCTCCATCTTCTTAGGGTCTGCAATGACAATGGGGAGCGATTCACGTTCTACTTCTATGAGGTAGTTCCTTTCGACCTTGTCTATGATGTAGTCAAGATCCACAGGCTTTGCATCGCTTTTTCTCAGACCAGCCTCGGCCAGGAGCAGCTGCCCCGAGATATACTCATTTATCTTCTTGGAAGTCTTGAGCAGATTTTTGCAATGCACCTCATAGTTGTCATCGTCATCAATGATCAATTGTGTGTAAGCGTTGAGTGTGATGAGCTTATTCTTGAGATTATAAGATAGTGTTCGGGAAAAATCAGAAAGTTCCTTCCTCTGTGATCTTAGATCGTCCCTTACCTTTTCACTTTGAGTAATGTCAAATATTGTTGCCATGCCAAAGGAATCCATGTTCCTTCCAAAGGCCATAGGGACGATATGCATCTCATACGTGCCAATCCCTTGCTCAAACCGCAATAACTGGGCACGGCCATTGATGGCCATCATGAATGCATTCTTTATTTTCTCTTTGTTCTGTTTGTCCAGGGAGTTCCAAAAATTGTTTTTGTTCACTTTGTTTCCAAAAGCACTTATTATCCCTTCCCCGCCCAGAAGCTTGATCTTCAGGCCCTTATTGAAAATTAATATTCCGCAGTGAGGAAGAGTTCTCAATATGGACCTATAGTACTTTTTGCTTGTCTTGACCGATAGCTCAACCTTTTTCCTGTCAGTTATGTTTCTGCCAATGCCCATTGAACCGGTTAGCTCGCCATCGTCGTCATGGATCGGTATCTTCAATGTTTCAAAGAAATAACTCTCACCGCCAATTTCTACCCTATCCTCGGTAAGTACGATCTTTTCATCAGAATTTGAAACCTCATTGCTTTCCTCAAGCACCCTTGAAGTGATATCATCAAATATTTGATTGGCGCTTTTTCCAATGATTTCATTTTTTTCCTTTCCTACGAGTTTTTTAAAGGCATTGTTTACTATCAGGTATTTGCCTTCAAGGTCCTGATAGAATAGAACATCCAGCATGGACTCAAAAAGGTTGAGCAAAAGGATCTCATTGAAATACAGCTTCTTCTTCGTATCGCGCTCCCTCCTCCTTGTTTCAAAAAGATTTATCTGAAACCTTATGGCATTGTAGATCTTCTCATAACTGACAAGGCCGATCTCTTTGGAAAAATAATCATTTGCCCCATTGATGAACACATCCCTTGCCACCTGCTCATCGCCCTGGGCAGTAAGAAATATCACTGGTGTGTAAAGATCGATCTTCCTAACCTCTTTTAGAAAATCCAGGCCATTGCCCTTTAGTATTTGATAATCGCTAACGATGATGTCATATTCATTTTCTTTGAAACTGCTTAGGGCATCTTCAACTGAGGCCACATTGGTGAAAAACAATCCAGGTCCATCTTCCTTTTTGTTCATCCGGGACATCTGAATCCTGAAAAGATTATGATATTCCTTGTCATCCTCAACATGAAGTATGTTATATTGCGAGGCCATTGTAAAAATATTATGGAAATGGATATTATAATGTTATCGAATTGAACAAAGGTTTCAACTGGCCACCGATGCCAAACCCCTGTCCAAAGTGTCTCTCAAAAGGTCCAAGCTGCCATCTGTCTTCTCAATTGAGAGTCCTAGTTCGTCTGCAAGGAGCCCGACACGTTGAAGATATTCCTCATCCTCGAGACCCAACCTTATGAGTAGCGCCCTTTGGTAATCATTCAACTCCAGCATAAGCTTGCTGTCAGAAGTTGTATACCCCCTCTCAGACCTTTTGTTTATCCTATCTAGCATGCTATTTCTGTGCAATACGAATCCGGGGGTCATGAAGAAGCTGCCCATGCGTCGTAGCTCGTCAAGGTATGCGCATCTTCCAAGGACACTGCAGATGCAGTCATCAACGATCCCTTCCTCATCACTGGGGTATATCAGCTTGACATCCTCTCTCCTTATGACATTTGAGAGTGCCTTGCCGCAAAGGCCGTAGAAAAGCAGTATTGAGGAAGTACACTCCTTGAACTCGTTTATGTTCTCGTTGCACTCATACTCCAGGTCATCTATGTCGATGTGAAGGCCGATAGGCAGTATATTGACAAGCACGTCAAGCGTCCTAGAGAGCCTTGGCAGGAACATAGGTTCCTTGATAAAATGCACATTGTGTTTTTTTATGCAATTCGAAAAGCTGATATTCTCAGGAGTCCTGGTCATATAGATATTCTCTATGTCATCCCTTTGGTCCAGGAGATGGGAGAGCTCCTTCTCGAAGACCTGGCATGAGATGATGCCTAAACGTCTCATGCCTATGTTTATCGGGATATAAGATAAAAATATATCCACTAATGCTAAATCAGGTCCATCCTAGAAAATCTCCTTCTTGCGATATATAGGAAAACGGCCGTGAGTGCGGTCAATGCAGTTAATGAGTATGTGAGGGATAACGTCTCAAACTCGCTTATCATACCTCCGTCTATCAAGGCAGATCCTATGGACCTGAGATAGAACATTATCGTCACATAAGGTATCCTTCCTGGCATGTTCGTCAATATCACTTCCCAAAGGAACGCAAACAACAAGCCAATCATCAAGGGGTGTTTCAAGAGTATCCCCAAAAGATAGAAGAAGGCGCTATACACGATGACGCCTATTAGGATCAATATCAGGTATGAACCCAAAACATCTGCATTGCTGGAAAGGCCACCCTTGGCAATGCCCACATACGCATATGTCAGGATGACCGGCAATGCCACTATTGCAAAGCTTACTGGCAGGTGGGCAATAAATCTAATCATGGAGGATTCTCCCCTTGCAAGATTCCTTGTTACCAAGAAGCTTATTGTCTTATTGGATATCTCATCCCTGATAAGTGAGGTTGCATAGAGCAACGGCACTAGGATCAGTATGATCTGTATGAACAGTATGAAAACGAAATCCTTCAGGAAGTCATACGGTTGATTACTTACGTCCTGCTGTGTCATGGCGTAGGCAACGAGAATCACGGGGGAGCACGTGATCATCAATAGAATAGGGAACTTCTTGGACCTAAACATCTGCCTCAGGGTCAGTTCCATCATACCCATGTAAGAATTGGCCTTGGTTATCATTTCCTCACCACCCTGTCAAAGATCGACTGCAGGTCGTTGTCCACAGGCATCAGGCCACTTATGTCTATCTCCATCTCTGTAACTGCCTTTGGAAGGTAGTCATATAGGGAATTGGGATTCTTCGTAGTCACCATGAGCTCATCGTTGGAACGGATATTGGCATTATCGACAAGCCCATTGTCAAAGAGGAGGGATCCCAGCCTCCTGGGCTCATTGGTCCTCAATATGAGCGAGTGGGTATGTTCTTCGACAATGTCGACAATGTTTTCAATCTTTCCAGAAAGCAGCATTTTCCCATCGTTCATGAGAAGCACCTCGCTCGCAAGCCTTTCGATGTCATATAGAATATGGCTGCTGATTACCACGTCTATGCCATCCCCAGAGAGACGAGATATCAGCTCGAATAGATTGGCCCTGACAACGGGGTCCACCCCAGTGAAGGGTTCATCGAGTATTAGCAGCTTAGGGTCGTTCAATAGCGCTTGGGCGATCTTGATCCTTTGCTTCATCCCCTTGCTAAAGGTACCTATGGGCCTATCGATGCCCGTAAGGCCAACCGTGGAGATGCACTCCCTGGCCCTTTCATTGCTTTCGCTACGGCTCATCCCCTCAAGCCTGGCCATGTAAAAGAGGAATGCCTGGGGTTTCATGTTGAAGTATAGGTTCTCATGATCCGGACAATACCCAATCCTAGATGACACGCCAGGATTGTTGAACGGCTCTTCACCCAATACCAGCAGCTTGCCCTTATGGGGACTTATAATTCCTGTGAGCAATCTGATCAGAGTTGTCTTGCCGGCGCCATTTGGGCCCACCAAACCTGTGATGCCCCTGCCCATCTTTGCGGTGAAATTGTTTAATCCTATGACCTCCCCGTACCATCTGGACAGTGAATCGGCCTCAACGACATTCATGTTCTCAGCTCCTTAATAAAGACATTATAATAGACTATGGAAGCCATTATTA